>OGXB01000016.1_pt1 | contig 120606 bp, 107 predicted proteins | sample 1576161 | NCBI WGS metagenome assembly OGXB01 (sample SAMEA3541474, study PRJEB24748) | human gut metagenome | biome: human gut; feature: human-associated habitat; material: faeces | place: China | collected 2012
AGGTCTTAAACTTTCAAGAGTGCTGAAGCCGTACCTTAAATACGCACTCCCCGTGTTGATTGTTATTGTGTTCGTTCAAGGCTTTATCGGGTAGGATTAGCAATCCCCTACGGCTCAAATTGTGCAAATTTGTACAATGTTACATTCCTATAAAATAACATCTAAAACAAAAACTGTACAACCATAATCGGCTGTACAGTTTTTTTATATCTTGTATCACTTTTTAGACTTAGGATTTGTTTTTATAACTTCATTCAAGCCTATAAAGTGCATACCTTTTCTTTTTGTTTTTTCAAGATGAATTTTTTCGGAATCAGCAAGCAAATCAGTATAGGGACTGTTTTCAGATTCGACAAAACAGAATATTCTGAATTTTCCGAAAGTTACGGTTTTGTCGGCTTTATGTGCAGAATCGGAATATGCAAGAATATTCGTTTCTCTATTCGGAACTGCTGCGAAAAGAACCTGTTCACCTGTTTTCTTGTCTTTTACTTTGCAAGTTCTAATAAAGGTATATTCACCTGAATAAGTATCGTCCGAAAGTTCAATGTGTTCAAATGCAGTATATTCGGCATTTCGGTTAATCATAGAAATTCTGTTGTTTTGCTTTGTATAAACTGCAGGAGAAACTAAATTAGTTCCTTTGTCAAGCACAAGTACAAAACTACTACTTGGCAAATCCATTAAAGAATCATAAACAAAATGTTTAATTCTGTTTTGTCTTTTATTTGTAAAAGAAGTTTCCACCTCAACAGAATCAAATTGTCGATTATCTAATATATGTGAAACAATCAATTTTGATAATTGAAACAGAATCAATAATATTAGAAAAACTATGCCAAACGGATTACCCTCTGAATAAAAATAAGCTACAGTGTAATTCAACATCATTCACCCATTCAAATTGTTGTTCATGTAATTATCAATCTGTTCGCCAATCGTATTTATCAGTTAAAACATTAAGTTCAACATCATTTATTACCTCAACCTCATCAGATTTCCAGTATAAAGAAACATCTTCCTGATGATATTTCCAATAAATATTACGGCATTTACTTGTTTCGGAATCCACTACCTCACATCTTACCGAAAAATCCGTAGTCGCATTTCCTGAACAAAGATAAGCATTAACCGTATATTTTCCATTTGGAGATATTGAGGAATCAATCAATTCGCCTTTAGGCAAATTATCTAAGCCACACCCTGAAAGGAAAGCACATAGCATAATCATCAAAACAGCAATAAAGTTTGTAATAATGCGTTTACTTTGCATTTTAATGCCCCCCCCTAAAGCACCAACCTTTAATCGTATTATACACAATGCAACAAGTTATAGCAATACTCATATAACAAATTATTTGCTCAATATACAAAAACTGTACAACCGAAAAAGGCTGTACAATTTTTTATTTTGCGGTAGAACCGCATTACAGAAAGGCTTAATTAATTGAATCAATCCATTTTTGAATTTCAGACTTTGATGTACGCAGAACTGATTCGTCAAAACGGATATTCATTCCCTGCTTTACATCGGCTGTACCGCAGATATTTACAAAATCTTTGAATGTGTGACCAATCCAACCGCCGTTAGTTGCAAACGGATAAACCGTCTTGCCCGAAAGATCATTTTCCTTGAGAAATGTGTGCATTGCAGGGGCAAAAGTGTACCACCAAACAGGTGTTCCGAGAATTACCTCGTCATACTTGCTAAGGTCAATATTAAGCGGTTTTATTTCGGGACAATATCCGCTGTTCACTTCATCTTGACCTTGATTTACAACCGAGTTGTAGTCGCAGTCATACGAAACTACTGTTTCGATTCTTGCAATGTCAGCACCCGTGCTTTTCTGAATCATCTCGGCAATGCTTTTTGTGTTGCCACGATAGTAATAATAAACGATAACTTTTTTCATATTCAGAAGCCGCCTTTCGATTAACCGAGTTTATTATATTCTTCATCGGTTACGGGTTCACACCACTCGTTTGAACATTCTTCGCCCGGCATTTCGGTTGCGATGTGTGAGAACCAGCTGTCCTTTTTAGCACCGTGCCAATGTTTAACCTCGGCTGGAATTACGATTACCTTACCCGGTGTAAGGCTTACAGGCTCTTTGCCCTCTTCCTGATACCAACCCTCACCTGCCGTGCAGATGAGGAGCTGACCGCCGCCGCTCTTTGCGTGGTGAATGTGCCAGTTGTTACGGCAACCAGGTTCAAATGTTACATTTAAAAGGTGAAGTCCGTCCTCGGGATTTGTGAGTGGATTTAGGTATGACTCTCCGATAAAATATTTTGCATAAGCTATATTTGGAGTGCCTGTGCCGAATACATTCTGCTTTTCAAATTCATCCTTGTCTGCAATTTTCATAATATTATCACCTTGTGTAATTAAATTTTTTTAATCCAATCATTAACAATGCCTTCTGCCTTGTCGGCATCACTTCCGAACACGGAAAGTCCGTTTGTTACGGTTGCACCTTTGGCAGTATTTTTAATATCATTGACTGTGTTTGAAAGTCCGCTTCCCTCGTGAGTGCAGAACGGATGAATTGTTTTGCCCGTAAAATCAAATGCTTCAAGGAAAGTATAAACCGCCATAGGCATTGTTCCGCAGTAGTTTGGATAGCCGAGATAAATTTCATCGTAATCGTCAAGATTCGGCAATGAAACAAGTTCGGGTCTTGCCTTTGATTTAAGGTCTTTAACCGACTGAGCAACACATTCCTTGTAGTTTGCGGAATACGGAACTTTCTGCTCAATTTTAAACATATCGGCTCCTGTGAGGTCTGAAATCATTTTTGCAACCTTTTCGGTGTTGCCGACTTTTACATAGCGGTACTGACCGCCGAAATAATTTTCATCTGCTCGTGAATAAAATGCAATTAACTTTGCCATTGTAAATCTCCTTTGTTTCAGAATTTTTACTATTTTTCAGTTTGTTTTTTACTTTACAGTAATATATTACACCCTGAAGTTGACTTTAAGTCAAGAGGAATTTTTGATTTTTTCGTATAATTTTTAATTAACTGCATAGGTTGCTTTCCGTACAACACTCTTAGCTTAAATATTCTGCTGTTACTTGTGGGCATCCGATGAACTCCTCTATTTAAAATTGCAAAACCAACCGCTATACTTACGCTCGGACATAGTATGTTTTTGATATTGCAAACTATCTGCACGAACGGAGAGCGACGGTACAACAAAAAAATACTGTACAACCGAGAAAGGCTGTACAGTATCGGAATTATTCTTTATAAGAAACTATTTCTTTTCAGTAAGAAGCTTATTGAGTTCGTCCATAAAGGTGTTAATATCCTTGAACTGGCGATAAACAGACGCAAAACGTACATATGAAACCTCGTCAATATTCTTGAGCTGATCCATTGCAAGCTCACCGATTTGCTTTGAAGTGATTTCACGGTCAAGGCTTGACTGAAGCTGAGCCTCAATATCATTGACCATATTTTCAATCTGTTCAATTGAAACGGGACGCTTCTCACAGGCACGGAGAATTCCGCCTGTAAGCTTGTTGCGGTCAAAAACCTCACGGGATTTGTCACGCTTAACAACAATTATCGGAACAGTTTCAATCACCTCATGTGTGGTAAAGCGTTTGCCGCATCTCAGGCACTCTCTTCTTCTGCGGATTCTTTCGCCGTCATCGGCAGAACGAGAGTCGATAACCTTGCTTTCTTCATAACTGCAATATGGACACTTCATATGAAAACCTCCGAATAATTATTCCCTAAAATAATTATAACATACCGTTTTCAAATTTCAAGTATAGAAAATTTACAATTTAATTACACTTTTATTGCATCAGAGATTGCGGTAATGCTTAACATTTCTCTTCTTTCTTTTACGCTTACCGTGAATTTTTGAAATAATAAGGTAAATGATGAGAACGAGAATGATAAGAGCGATAATCACGATAAACCAATAGGACTGAAATACTGTGCCGATGATGTTGAACACATAGAGAATTCCGCTGCGTTCAATCTTTTCGCCTGCAACAACATTAACCTCGGCAAGCTTCTGCTTTTCGCTGTTTGCATCTGCTTTGTAATAGATTGTTGCCTTGCCGACTACCGAGCCTTTGTCAAGCGGTGCGTCAACGCTTTCGGGAATATCCTGTTCAATAATTATATTCTCATCTGTGCAGTCTTTCGGAACAATTGCACTGAGGTCGGTTTCGGGATAAAGCAGTGTACTGTTTTTGCCCCATGCAAGGTTAACCTTTACTTCGCAAAGCGGCTTTGACGAGGTGGCTACCGTGTTCATTTCAAGACTTGTCAATGCCCAGCGGAAAAGGTCTGCCGCATCGGTCATTGTTGCGTAGTCCTCGGTCACACCTTCCTCATACGGTGCGTGAAGGAGAATTGCCATATATGAATAGCCGTCTGCCGACGCTGTCGTTACAAGACATCTGCCTGCCTCGTTAGTCGTACCCGTTTTGATGCCCTTTGCATACATATAGTAATACTCACCGCCACGGTTGGCATCAATGAGGTAGTTGGTTGTTACAAGGGCTGTATCGTCACCGTCACAAGTGTATGTACAGGTATTTGTGATTTCTTCAAAGCGAGGAAGAGTGAGCGCATAGGTTGTGATTTTGTACATATCACGGGCGGTTGTATAGTGGTCGGGATCGTGAAGTCCGTCAGGATTTGCAAAATGAGTGTTTTCGCAACCAAGCTCCTTTGCCTTTTCATTCATCAGCTTGACAAAGTTATCAACATTGCCTTCACCGATATAATCGGCAAGCACCATTGCGGCATCATTACCCGAGGGAACCATCATGCTGTAAAGCAGATCGATTGCAGTCATACTCTTGCCGACATGATTTTCAACATTCGCAAGGGAACTGCCTGTGTTTTTGAGAACATCAAGAACCGACTGCTTAATCGGAATTTTTGTATTATCAAGATCGGCTATGTTTTCAACCGCAATTATGTAGGTCATAATCTTTGTTGTTGACGCAGGGTAACGCTTTGAGTCGGCGTCTTTTTCATACACGGTCTGACCTGAATCCATATTTACAAGAAGGATTGAGTCCGACTCGGTTTTTACATCATTAGGATAGGACGCAGCACCTGCCGTTGTGAAAGCGGAACAGATAATGATGCAAAGCATACAGAGAAGTGAAAGTGTTTTGGTTATGGTTTTTCTCATTTACTTAATTCTCCCATTTATAGTTTTTCAGTTTAAAGCATTTTGTCCGCCACGCTCAAACAGGCGGTCTACCTCTGCTTTTAACAATCGTATTTCATCGTTTCGGATATCACCGTAACGGTCCATTATGCAGTCTGCAATTTTTTGAGAAAGCTCAAGGCTTTTTGTGTCGGCAAAATCGGCAATTGACATCTGCGGAAGTCCGTGCTGTCTGTGACCGAAAAAGTCGCCGGGGCCTCTCATTTTCAAATCTTCATCGGCAATGACAAAACCGTTGTTCGTTGAACACATGACCTCAAGCCGTTCTCTTGTTGTCTTACTGCCCTTGTCGCTGATGAGAATACAATAGGACTGCGAACTGCCTCTGCCAACTCTTCCCCTCAGCTGATGAAGCTGTGAAAGTCCGAATCTTTCGGCATTTTCAATCACAATAACCGTAGCATTCGGAACATCAACGCCGACTTCTATTACCGTTGTGGCAACAAGAACGGAATACTCATTCTCGACAAACTTACGCATAACCTCGTCTTTTTCATCAGACTTCATCTGTCCGTGAACAATGCCGACTGCTATGTCAGGAAATTCCCGCAACATCAAATCTGCGGCATATTCTTCGGCTGACGCAACATCGTCAAGTTCGCCTTCTTCAACAAGGGGACAAACTATATACGCCTGTCTGCCGTGTTTTACTTCACTACGGATAAAGTCATACACTCCGCCACGCATTGCAGAAGTTCGCAACACGGTTTTCACGGGTTTTCTTGACGGCGGAAGTTCGTCAATTATTGAAATGTCGAGGTCGCCGAAAATGATAAGTCCGAGTGTTCTCGGAATCGGAGTGGCACTCATAACAAGCAGATGCGGATTGTTGCCCTTGCCGAGAAGCTTTGCTCTTTGTGCAACGCCGAATCTGTGCTGTTCGTCGGTTACGGCAAGCGCAAGATTTTTAAACTCGGTTTTATCGGTAATGAGAGCGTGTGTTCCGATTACCATATCAATCGAACCGTCTGCAAGTGATTTTCTGATTTGTTTTTTTTCGGATTCCCTGAGTGTGCCTGTCAGCAGACCAACCTTGATATCCGTATTTTCAAAAAGCTTTTGAAATGTTTTGTAATGTTGTCGGGCAAGAATTTCAGTCGGCGCCATAAATGCGGTCTGAAATCCGTTTTTGGCAACCGTGTAGCAGACCGAGGCCGCCACAGCCGTTTTGCCCGAACCTACATCGCCCTGAACAAGTCGGTTCAGCGGAGATGATTTGTTGATTATATCGTTTATGCAGTCCGACACCGCCCGTTTTTGGGCATTTGTCATTGTGAACGGCAAAAGCGATTCAAATTCTTTTGAATAATCCTTTGTGATTTCAAGAGAGGTTACTCCCCTGCTGTGGTCACGCAGATTTCTCATTCCGAGGTTCAGCACAACAAGCTCTTCGGTAACAAGCCTTTTTCGGGCTGCTTCAAGCTGTTGGCGGTTCTTCGGAAAGTGAATGTCAAACAACGCCTGTCTGAGTGAGCAAAGGTCAAATCTTTCTCTTATGGCATCGGGCAAAGGATCCTTAATTTTTGACGGCAGCATTGAAAGTGCCTGTCGTACGGCTGATTCAACCGATTTACTCGGAAGTCCTGCCGTTTGTCTGTAAATTGGACGGATTTGTGTTCCCTTGACAGCAGGAGCAAAAGTCGGAGATACAATCTGCATTCCGTAGCTGTCGGATGAGATTTTTCCGTAAAAGAAATATTCTCCACCCTGTCTGAGCATTGAGCTGATGTATTTATTGTTAAAAAACACAAGCTGAATTGAGCCCGTTTCATCATAGACTGCGGTTTTGGAAATAATTCTTCCGCCGCTTATGCGAGTATCGTTTACAGATGTTGCGACAACAGCCTTTATGCAGACGGTTTCACCGTATTCAAGCTCGTCAATATGCTTGATGTTGCTCCAATCCTCGTATGTGCGTGGATAGAAATTAATCAAATCTCCAACACTTTTAATTCCGAGTCTTGCAAAAAGTGCGGCACGCTTTTCACCTATTCCGTTCAAATTTGTAACGGGAGTTTTATAAAGTGATGTCATACCGCACCTCCGTTATACAAAACGGGAGCATAACCGTAAAAATTATGCTCCCTGAAAAAATCCGATTTAAATGCTTATTCTACGCTGAGAATAAAGTAGTAAACAGGCTGGTCGCCCTTTACAAGAGTAATATCGGTTCTTGAACCGAACTTTTCACGAAGCTCTCCGTATGCCTTTTCTGCCTCTTCCTCACTTACATCCTCACCGTAGATAAGAGTAATGAATGAAGTGTCACGGCTGACCATATCCTTTGCAAGCTTAACAAGAGCCTTAACTGTGCTCTTTTCTGTGATTGTAAGCCTGCCGTTTTCAAGAGCGATAATGTCGCCCTCTTTGATTTTCTTACCGCCGAATTCACTGCTTCTTGCGGCAAAGGTTACAAGACCTGTGCCAACAGACGCAAGTGCGTCCGTCATAAGCTGTGCGTTGCTTTCGGCAGAAATCTCCGGATCAAAGTTGAGCATTGCCGTCATACCCTGCGGAATTGTTCTTGTCGGAACAATGATGACATTTCTGTCTTTTACCATCGGGATTGTCTGCTCTGCGGCAAGAATGATGTTTTTATTGTTTGGAAGAACGAGAACATTCTTGGCAGGAGTTGCCATAATTGCCTCATAGATATCGTCTGTACTCGGGTTCATACTCTGACCGCCCGAAACAACATTGTCACAACCGAGGTCTTTAAAAAGGTCTTTAAGACCGTTACCTGCGGCAACTGCAACAAAGCCGAAATCGTTTTCGGGTTCTGCGGGAACAAACTTTTCCTTTTCAGCCTTTTTCTTTGTTGACTTGACATTCTTGTGCTGTTCCTTCATATTCTCAACCTTAACCGTGAGAAGCTGACCGAACTCAAGTCCTTTTGAAAGAGCATTGCCCGGCTGTTCCGTATGAACATGAACCTTGATAATCTCATCATCATTTACAACAACTACGCAATCACCGATTGATTCAAGATAACTGCGAAGCTCGCCGATTTCGGTTTCAATCTCGGCATTTCTGCCAACGATGAACTCTGTGCAATATGTGAATCTGATGTCATCGTCAAATTCAGCGGCGGCACTTTCAAATGTGCTGACGGTTGCAGGAGCTGTGTCATCGTCAGCTTCAATCATAATGCCGTTCTTAATTACAGAGAGCATACCCTCAAAGATTACGCAAAGACCCTTACCGCCTGCGTCAACAACGCCTGCCTTTTTAAGCACGGGCAAAAGCTGAGGAGTGATTGCAAGCGCCTCGTTAGCCTTGTCAACGATTGTCTGCCATACAGACACAACATCTCTGTCATACTTAGCGGCTTCGATGCCTGCCTCATAAGCCATTCTTGCAACCGTGAGAATTGTTCCCTCTGTCGGTTTCATAACAGCCTTGTAAGCGGCATCAACACCGATTCCGAGTGCTGCGGCAAGATTTTTGCCGTCAACCTCTTCGATGTCTTTAAGTCCCTGGGCAAAGCCACGGAAGATTAGTGAGGTGATAACACCCGAGTTGCCTCTTGCTCCACGAAGCATTGCAGACGCTGTGATACCTGCGGCATCACCTGCACAGGTACCGTCAAAATCTTCAAGCGCCGCAACAGCCGCATTGACTGTCATTGACATATTTGTACCTGTGTCACCGTCAGGTACAGGAAAAATATTAAGATCATTTATACTGTTTTTTTGGTTTGAAATATTATTCGCACCCGAAATAACAGCCTGTTTGAGAATTTGTCCGTTTATCATTTAGGCACATCCTTTTAATGTACATTTCTTAATCAACTGCATAAGCCGATTTTAAACCGACAAACGCAGTTTTACAATAATTCACATTATAACATTATACATTATCAGCTTGTTTTTTGCAATAGTATAATACACTAATTATCTGCAAAAGAAGCCGACTTAATCGGGATTGTTTCATATTTTTTGACAATTGGAAACAATTTACTTTATGCTGATTTGTGTTATTCAATACGCATTGACTCGGCTGAAACGCACTTTCCGCTTTTGTCATCAACATCAAAAAGCGTACATTCCATTTTGCATTCTCCGCTTGCAAGGTCAAAACGCTGCGGAAGCTTATTTTTCAGCTTTGCAATTATGATTTCGCTCTTTACACCGAGAACGGAATGGATTGTACCCGTCATTCCCGTGTCGGTTATGTAGCCTGTTCCCTTTGGGAGAACCTGTGCGTCCGAGGTCTGTACATGGGTGTGTGTTCCGAACATTGCGGAAACTCTGCCGTCAAGGTAATAACCCATTGCCCTTTTTTCACCCGTTGCCTCTGCGTGAAAATCAACAATTATGATTTTGCTTTCAGCCTGTTTAATCATTTTATCTACACATTCAAAAGCGCAATTCAGGTTGTTATCCATATAGGAATTACCCATAATATTTATAATCGACACAATTCTTCGCCCTGTGTCAACATTAATTATACCTTTGCCGGGTGTTGAATTTTCGGGGAAATTAGCGGGTCTGACAATGAAGGGATTTGAGTCGAGGCAGTCATAGACTTCTTTTCTGCGGAAAGAATGGTTGCCGAGTGTAATTGCATCAACTCCGCTGTCAAAAAGATGCTTTGCAGACACGGGAGTCAGTCCGTTTCCGTCAGCGGAATTTTCACCGTTGCAGATTACAAAATCAACGCCTTTCACCTTTTTGAGCGTGGGAAGATTGTTGCGAAGAAATTCACAACCGATACTGCCTACGACATCACCTATACATAAAATTCTCATAGTTATCCCTCCGTTTGTGTCCGATTGCAAAATTTCAGTCGTTCAAAGCAAAACATACAGATTAATTATAACACAATTTTTCTATTCTGTCACATCAAAATCAACCTGATCTGCAATATTTTCGTTAAAAATATAATCTGTTGTCACCCTGTAGCCGTCTCTATTTTCTTTAACAGAAATTTGTTTTGAAATAACCTTGCTTTTATTCTTTGTAAAAATCTCATAGAGAATACAATCAGCCTTTGCAATCTCCTCAGCCTTGTTTTTACCTACAGAGTTTTCAGTTGTTACAAGCTCACGGTCGGTTCTGATTTTAAGTCCTACCGGCAGAACAACATCATTTATAAACAGATTTTCTCCGTGAACTGTGCTTACAAAATTGTCATAGTTTTCAAAGGCAAGGTTACAGGGAAAATCAAGCCATAAAAATCTGAAATTTTTTCTGTCAACATAATTTTCGTCAGCGTAACTGTAGGTTACTTTTTTCGGAATTGAAAGAGTTTGCTGTTCGGTAATATCGGCAAAAACCTTTGCGTTCGCTCTCAAATAACGCATATCACCCTGTTTGGTTTCGTCAAGACCGCTGACAAGAATCTGACCGTTCACAACTCCGCTGCCCTTTGTAACAACAGGTCTGCCGTTATATGCCTGAATCCGTGTTATGACTCCGTCCTTAACGGCTTTTACATTGCAAGGATTTTTTGAGGTGTCAAGCTTCGGCTTTTTGTAGGTTTCCTTAACTTCAACCGTGACAAGACTGCCCGTTATGTTTATGCTCATCCAGCGAATATCGTCGCATTTCAGCTGAATATTGCGTTCTATCTGATCTGTATCGAGATTGTTTTTCCACACACCGACAGAAATCCCGTTATCATCAAGTAAAGATTCAAGATATGTATTGCTGATTTCCTCTGTACCCGAAATTTTTACCGACCAGATAAAATTTGAAAGAAAAATACAGAGAATAATTCCGCATACCGCACCTGCAAAAAGTCCTGTTCTCTTCTTATGGCGGTTAATAATAAACGGCAGTCCGTGTTTGGCTGTTATTCTTGTTTGAACCCTTGATTTGCGTGCAAGGATTCTGATTTTTTTGTAGTCTGAAAGGTACATTGAGGCTGATATTGCGTTCTTTTTAGGAACGGGATTCCAGAGATTCACACCGTTTTTTGCGGTTATGTTCATAAATCTTTCGGGAAATTTTCCGCTTGCGGTAAAGTCCACACTTCCTCTGAGAAAGCGTATTATTTTAAGGAGCATAGTTTCACCTCACGAAAGAAAGTTGATATCGGTTACAAAGCCTTCAATTTCAACGCAGGAGCTTGAAATGCACTTCAATGTCATTCCTCTCCCGCAAAATGAAATTACGGTTTTGCGGGTATTAATTTTTATGCTTTCGCTGTCATAGAGCAAAATTCCCGTTGAACCCTCAACGGTTATTCTGCGGTTTCCGAGCATCTCTATATACGGCATTGTTCCCATATCAAACATCGGAGAAGGCAATCTTTCGTTTTTATCGGCAATTCGTTTCTTCTTTGGCAAAAAAATCTCCCCTGTTTTCGTTTCTCATTTATTTTTATGCAACTGCCGTCATATATATTAATTGGTGATTAATATGTTCCTGAGTAAAAGTGCCGTAAAGGCGGTGAATATTTTTAAAGCAATCGGAATTTTTCTTTTATGCATTACGGCTCTTTTGTTTTCAAAAGAATGTTCAAAGGGTGCTGAAAACGGCATAGGCTTGTGCCTTTCAACGCTTGTACCGTCACTTTTCCCTTTCATGGTGCTTGCCTCATATATTACAGATAGCGGTCTTGCAGAAAAAATCGGCAGACATCTTTCATGGCTGACAAAACCGTTTTTCGGACTTGACGGTTGCTTTGCATCGGCAATAATCCTCTCTCTTGTCGGAGGTTATCCCGTTGGCGCAAAGGCGGTAAATTCGCTTTATAAAAAAGGTACGGCAAGTGAAAACGAGTGTAAACGGGCAGGTCTGTTTTTGGTGTGTTCGGGGCCGGGGTTTCTTGTGAATTTTATCGGCGTACAGCTTTATTCGAGCATTGAAGTCGGGTTTATTATATTTGCCGCCCAATGCATCTCTGTTTTTATACTTGGATTTGCTTTAAAATTCGTTTGCAGAAATAAAGTTGATGATAATTCCAATTCAGAAATATTAATAAGCACTCCGCAAAAAGGCGACGCACTTGTAAAGTCTGTTCTTGACGGTGCAAGGGGAATGTTTGCAATCTGCGCATTTGTGGTGCTGTTTTCGGCATTTACTGAGATTTTCTGCTCACACATTACAGATGAAAATATTCAAAAACCGTTTTTGATACTCACGGAAGTTTGCAATGCGGTTACTGCGGTATCGAAAGATTTGCCGATTGAGGTTGTTGCATTTTCGGCAGGATTCGGCGGTCTTTGCGTACATTTTCAGATTTTCTCGGCACTTGGAGATATTAAGGTTAACAAAATGTTATTTTTCTTTTGCAGAATTTTGCAAGGATTTATCACCGCATTGCTTACGCATTTAGGAATAAAACTTTTCTCCGTCACAACCGATGTTTTTTCAACATCAGCGGTTGAAAATTTCAGTTTTTTCGGAGGAACTGCCCTTTCGGGAGCGGCTTTGCTTTTTACCGCTTTATGCTTTTTATATTCACTCAAAAATTACAAACAAAATTGACGGAGGTTACTTTATGTGCGGAATAGCAGGATGGATTGACCACTCACAGGATATGAGCGAAAGAATTGATTTGCTCAACAAAATGTCTGAAACGCTTGACAGGCGAGGTCCTGACGAAAACGGTTTGTACATTAACCAAGGGGCGGCGCTTATGCACAGACGGCTTGTTGTAATTGACCGTGAAAACGGCAAACAGCCGATGTCTGTTCGTCACAAGGACACGACCTATGTCATTGTCTATAACGGCGAACTCTATAACACAGCCGAGCTTCGTGAGGAGCTGAAAGCATCAGGTTTTCATTTCAGAGGTCACAGCGACACGGAGGTTGTGCTGAAATCGTACATTAAATACGGTGCGGACTGCTGCAAAAAGCTGAACGGAATTTTTGCCTTTGCAATCTACAACACAAGCGACAAATCGCTGTTTTTGTGCAGGGACAGAATCGGCGTTAAGCCCCTGTTTTACTACGAATACAACGGCGGCTTGCTGTTTGCGTCAGAAATAAAAGCGTTGCTTGCAAGCAAGGTTGTAAAGCCTCAAATTGACGAACAGGGACTCAATGAAATTTTCTTTTTAGGACCTGCAAGAACGCCTTCGTTCGGAGTTTTCAAGGGAGTATTTGAGCTTAATCCGGGCGAATGTGCAATGTATAGGCACTCAAAGCTTCGCCGAAAAAAATACTACACCGTTGAGGCAAAAGAGCATACAGACAATGAAGTAACTACCATTGAAAAGACGAGATATCTGCTGACTGATGCAATTCAGCGACAGCTTGTGAGTGATGTTCCGCTGTGCTTTTTCCTTTCGGGAGGGCTTGACAGCAGTATAATTGTCAAGACCGCATCAATGTACAACAAGGAACACAAACTCGGCAAAATCAACACCTACTCGGTTGAATACCGTGACAACGAAAAATATTTTCAAAAGAGTAATTTCCAGCCTACTCCCGACTACGAATTTATCTCGATGATGTCAAAAAATGCCGACACAAAGCACCGGGAAATTGTCCTTGACAACACGCTTGTGTGCGACGCACTTTATGAAAGTGTCCAGGCAAGGGATTTGCCGGGGTATGTTGATGTTGACTCGTCACTTTTGCTCTTCTGCAAAGAAATCAAGCAAAACTACACCGTTGCACTTTCTGGAGAATGTGCCGATGAACTTTTCGGCGGATATCCGTGGTATCACAACCATGAAATACTTTTTGAGGATTGTTTTCCGTGGTCAAAAAGTCAGGATATTCGCAGGAGCATTCTCAGGGACGGTGTGCTGAAAAACGGCGAAGAGTATGTCAGACAAAGATATCTTGACACAATAAGCCTTGCCCCAAAGCTTAAAAGCGACACCGACCTTGACAGGCGAATGCGAGAGATGTTCTACCTGAATTTTTACTGGTTTATGCAATGTCTGCTTGAGCGAAAAGACAGATGCTCAATGTTCAGCGGACTTGAGGTAAGAGTGCCGTTCTGCGATTACAGACTCGTTGAATATGCGTACAATATGCCGTGGGAATTAAAGGCATGGGGCAACCGTGAAAAGGGAATTGTGCGAAAGGCTTTTGAGGATATTCTGCCCGAAGAAATTTGCTGGCGAAAGAAAAGCCCGTACCCGAAAACGCACAATCCGATTTACTTCAACGAGTGTGTAAAAAGGGTTAGAAAAATTCTTAAAAAGCGTTCAATTCTAAACGAACTGCTTGACCGAAAAGGGATTGAAGATATCATTGAAAATCCCGATAAAATCACAAATCCGTGGTACGGTCAGCTGATGAAAGCACCGCAGATTCTTGCGTATATAATCGAACTTGACTACTGGTTTGATAAATATAATGTTGAAATAGTGTAACGGTTATGTTAAAATCTGAGTGTAAAAAGCATTGGGAGATGTAGAAAATTAACCGTGAACAATATATTAAACTGACCGATTTCTTCAAGAATAACAAATCCGCAAAAAATGTGTTAAAATTCGTATATAAAATTTTTCCGCTGACAGTATTTGCAAGCTATCCGATTTTGCTTGTATATACATTTTTGTGGCAAAAAGATTTGTTTTTAAAGTTGCTGACTGTGCCTGCGGGGGTGTTTTTGGGAATAACACTTCTGCGAATTATCATAAGAGAAGAACGCCCGTATGTGCGGTACGGAGTTGCGCCTGTTTTTGCAAAGAACAGCAAGCCCGACAGTATGCCGAGCCGCCACACCGCAAGCGCATTCATCATTGCAATGGCAATTTTGCGGTTCAATGTGTGGGCAGGGGCTGCATACCTCTTCATTTCGGTTATGATTTCCGTGTCAAGAGTGTGCGCAGGAGTGCATTATGTGCGTGATGTCATAGTCGGAGCATTAATAGCAATCCTCTGCGGAATTGTATTTTTGTTTTTGTTATTTTAATATAAAATTGTGCAGACGGTAACAATGTTACGCTCAATCATAATTTTCAATTTAAAAAGCCACAGCAGAAAGTAGAAAATCTGCCGTGGCTTTTTGTTGAGTGAAAATATTTATGAATTTTTTAAAATTTTATACGGGTATTTTTGCAATAATTTTCTGAATGTATGTAGCATCTCGAACATCAATCGCTCCGTCACCGTTGCAATCAGCCAATTTATTTTGCACATATGTAGGAGAATCAATTTTAGCTAAATATTTTTGAACTTGAGTAGCATCCAGAATATCAATCGACCCATCGGTATTAACATCATTAATTTCGTAATCTAACACTATCTCACTTCCAATATAATCGTTTTTATACGAACTGTTATTTAAATATGCATTGAGCTGATAAACATCCAACGTATTCACTTTTCCGTCTCTATTAATATCAGATACATTAGGATCAAGACCTATCGCAACACCCATAGCACCATTTAACAAATCTGTTACATCATCTTTATTTATACGACCATCAAAATTGATATCTCCAACATGACCACTAAGATAATTTTTGATAACAAACTCTTTCTTATCTGAAACCACATTTGTATCGGACTTTACCATAAGATAATAATTGCCCGGTCTTGTATCAAAAGTGTATTTACAATCAGTTATATTATGATATGAGAGTAATAACTTATCCGTGTCAGCATTATAAACATCAATTTCATAAAAATTAGCTTTTGAGATTTCATCCCAAGAAACATTTAAAGTTTTACTTTTTTTATTTATATCAAGCAAAACATTTGGCTTAACTGTAAATGAAACTATTCCGGATTGTTTTGTTTCAAAATAATTTGAAGCAATAATATACGCCTCATAATAGCCCGGAGAGAGTGTAACTTTATCGCTCAAAATATTTTCTTCAAAAGTATCACTACAGTATGCATCACCGTCATTAGCCTTGTTATTCCAGACTTTTAAATTATACGAACTCTCACCATAAACATTACTCCATTTAAATACCGTATCAGCACCGTTTATGCCCGGATCAACAGTTAGTGATGGAGATTTCAATTGCACATCATCCTCTTTATAAACAGAAAATGTCTGTGCAGCTGAAGCATTGAATGTATATAGTTGTATATTTGTTTTATCTTCTTTTTTGTTATTTGATAAATCCATTGCACTTCCTAAAGCATTTTTAGGAACAAAAGTATAAGCTTTTCCGTTAGGAATTATGTACCATCTCTGTGCATTTCCATCATTATCAGGGCAAATTTGTATATTAGTACCATTAATAGATGAAGCCATATACACATCAAGATTCCAACCTGTTTTAGCACTCTTTATTTCATAGGATAAATCATTTTGCCGTTCAAATTTCCAGACCTGCTCCGAAATTCCTTTTTCCGACTGCAACTCAACATTGTACTCATCAACACCTATTGGCTTCCACGATTCAGTATTAATTATAACGCCATAAAAACCAGTTCCTAAATTTTGCGGTTTAATAACCCTGAAACTAACAGTATTTGAATCTTTATAGGATACAGAATTATACGCAGTAATATATGCTGTATAATTTCCCTGCTCATTAAAAGTAAAACTTGGGTTAGTACCAACATCCTGCGTAATCATACGGGTTCCATCCTTGTCTATCCCTATTGTATAATTTGTTGCATTAGTAGCACCTAAATTAAATGAAACGGAGTTACCGGCTACAAAAACAGAACCATTTACATTAATCCACGGATTTTCAACATTCTGTACTTTAGCCTGATATGGTGGTCTAATAACGCCCCAAAAAACTGGATTAGTGTAATTATGAGTTACTCTGGCTGCTTTTGAACCATTAGAACTTGAATTAACCCAGTTTTGGTCTACTGAGTCAAATGTGTATAAATTTGCAGAAACAATAATCGCTGTATGACCATAAGGATTACCATTCCAACCACCCCATATTGCAATATCTCCAGGTTCTGGAACGAATTCCGCATAGTTTTGAATTCTTTGCCAACCTGCTGGCAAACTATCATAGATTAAATCACACGCATTTCCGGGGAATGTTACACCAAAATTATCCTGTGTAAATGCATTAACAAAATCTTTACACTGAGCACCATAGTATCCATCGGTATCTATCCATTGTCCTATACGAGCTAACGCCCAATCTGCTCCCTCTTGATTAGTCATAGCACTCGCTTGGATACAAGAAAATGTTAGCATACTAAAAGCCATAGCGATTGAAATAAACAAAGAAGCTATTTTTTTAAGATTTCTTTTCATTTTTACTCCTCCTAGATAATATATTTGTACAATATACGCATAATTATTGTTTGGTTGTGCGTATTATTGTATATTTGTATTATAGTCATATTTATGACTATTGTCAAGTGCAAAATCTTATATTACCTTTAAATACAGGTGATATAATGATAAAATACACTCCTTTTTGGGAAACTTTGGAGAAAAGTAATGAGAGCACCTACACTCTTATCAACAAGCACAACATCAGCAGTGCGACAATTGACAGATTAAGGAAAAATCAGGGAATCAGCACTGCTAAGATTGATGATTTGTGCAAGATTTTCAAATGCAGAGTTGAAGACATTATTGTGTTTGAAGATGATGAGAATGACGAAAACGGCGATAGCAACAAATAATTTAAGCCACAGTAGAAAGTTAAAATCTACTGTGGCTTTTTTGTTGGTTGTTAAGTTGTGTAATATCTGATTATGTAACAGCGATATTATTTTTTGTCGTCTGTTTTTTCTGTAAGGTCGATGATATCGCCTGTGCAATGGGGACATTTTGTGGCTTTGATATCAATTTCACTGAAACAGAACGGACACTTCTTGGTTGTGGGAGCTTCTTCGGGTTCAGTTTTTTTGCCGAGTGACATAACCTTGTTGACAAGCTTTACGATAAGGAAGATTACGAAAGCCATAATCAGGAAGTTGATTACCGCTGTGATAAACTTACCGTACATAATTGTTGCACCGTTGATTGTAACCTGAAACTGGTCAAAGTTGACACCACCGAAGATACCGAGAATCGGCGAAATGATGTCGCTTGTGAGAGAAGTTACAATTGCCTGAAAAGCCGCACCGATGATAACACCGACTGCGAGATCAAGCACATTTCCACGCATTATGAATTCCTTGAATTCCGAAAAAAACTTTTTCATTTTGCCCTGATCCCCTTTATTTAATTTTCAAAATCAGCCAAGAATTGCCTTATGGTAAACCTTTTTACCCTTTTTGATTACAACATAGCCTTTTTCAAAATCAGACTTTGCAACCTTTGCGTAAACATCTGTTACCTTTTCATCGTCAACAGAAACACCGCCCTGCTGAATAAGTCTTCTGCCCTCGCCGTTTGAAGGGATAAGTCCGCACTTCTTCATGAGGTCAAGAATTCCGATTTCGCCGTCTGCAAAATCAGCCTCTGTAAGGGTTGTTGAAGGCATATTGTCAGTATTTGTCTTGTTGCTGAAGATTGCTCTTGCGGCCTCCTGAGCCTTGTCAGCCTCCTCTTTGCCGTGAACAAGCTCTGTAAGCTCATGAGCAAGAATTTCTTTTGCTTTGTTGATTTCACTGCCCTCAAGCTTTGCAAGCTCATCAATTTCTTCAAGCGGAAGGAATGTGAGCATTTTAAGGCACTTGATTACATCACCGTCATCAACATTTCTCCAATACTGGTAGAAATCGTAGGGGCTTGTCTTTTCGGCTGAAAGCCATACTGCACCCGACTGGGTTTTACCCATTTTCTTACCCTCTGAGTTGAGGAGAAGGTTGATTGTCATTGCATATGCGTTTTTGCCGAGCTTTCTTCTGATAAGCTCTGTACCGCCGAGCATATTGCTCCACTGGTCGTCACCGCCGAACTGCATATTACAGCCGTACTTCTGATAGAGGGCATAGAAGTCGTATGACTGCATAATCATATAGTTAAATTCAAGGAAGCTGAGTCCCTTTTCCATTCTCTGCTTGTAGCATTCTGCACGAAGCATATTGTTAACGCTGAAACAAGCGCCTACATCACGGAGAAGTTCAACATAGTTAAGGTCAAGAAGCCAGTCTGCGTTATTTACAAGAAGAGCCTTGCCCTCTGAAAAGTCGATAAAACGGCTCATCTGCTTTTTGAAGCAATCAACATTGTGCTGAATTGTTTCCTTTGTCATCATCTGACGCATATCTGTTCTGCCTGACGGATCACCGATCATACCTGTGCCGCCGCCTACGAGTGCAATTGGCTTGTTGCCTGCCATCTGAAGTCTTTTCATAAGGCAAAGAGCCATAAAGTGACCTACATGGAGACTGTCGGCTGTCGGGTCAAAGCCGATATAGAATGTGGCTTTACCGCTGTTTACAAGCTCTCTGATTTCTTCTTCGTCCGTAACCTGAGCGATAAGTCCTCTGGCTACGAGTTCTTCATATACTCCCATATTTAAAAATTCCTTTCGATTTTTGTCAGTTAAACAATAATATTATAACATTATTTAATTTATAGTCAACCTTTCAGGCATGAGTTTTGGTGCAAATCTCGCCGTTTTCGACTGTTATCATAACGGTTTTATCGCTGTCTGTCCGATAAACATTTTTGCACACGCTGTTAAGCAAGGCTGTTATGTAGTAATCGGGAAGTGCCGTATCATCAGCCGAAACGCTTATAACGGCGGTTTCGGGGCTTGCCTTTGCAAGAAAATCTTCACTTGAAGAATACTTACTGCCGTGGTGTGCAACCTTGAGAACATCACATTTTAATTCTTTGTCAGAATTAACCATTAATTCTTCCCTTTTGGACGAGATATCGCCTGTAAAAAGGAATCGCTTTTCGTCATATTCAAGCATTGTTACAAGCGAATTATCGTTTGTGTTGCCGAAGTCCTTTTCGGGTTGATAAAATTTAAAGGTCATATTTCCGATTTCAACGGGTTTGTCTGAAACGGGAATTACGGTTTTTATATTATTTTCTTTTATAGAATTAACAAGCTTTTCGTATTCGGGTGTTTTGTGGCTGTCGGAATATTTTCCGAAATAAACAACATCCGTACCGAATTCATCTATGATATCGGGCAACGAACCTATGTGGTCGCTGTCGGGGTGTGACACGATTACGGCATCAAGATGAGTTACCGAACTGCGTTTGAGATAGGCAGTAATTTTATCGGTCACAAGATTTGTTCCTCCGTCAATCAGCACACTTTTATCTCCGCATTTAATCAGCGTACAATCAGCCGAACCGACATTGATAAACGAAACAGAAAAATCGGACTCCATATCGGCTGAAATCCCAAAAAATGTATAGACATCGTTCCAGTCGGGAATTCCGAGAGGTTTTCCGAATGAAACAAGCAGTACACAGGCAATGAAAAGTACGCATACCGATATTTTCAGTATAAAAAAGATTTTATTTCTTTTTGTTTTTTCGTCTGTACTTTGCGAATTTGTCTTTGCCGTTTTTGCCTCTTCCCTTCTGATTCTGCGTATTGCGGTTGTTGCTCTGTTTTGAGTAACCGCCCTGTGTTTGTCCTGCCATCGGAGTTACAAGACATTTTTTATCGTTACCGATTAAATCCCGTCTGCCGGCTTTGATGAGCGCTTTGATTACAAGCGGTTTGTTTTCGGGAATGAAATACTGCAGCAATGCCCTTTGCATAGCTTTTTCATTTTCAGACTTTGGAACATAAACCTCTTTGAGGGTGTACGGATCAAGCTCCGTATAGAACATACTCGTTGAAATTGTACCCGGAGTCGGATAGAAGTCCTGAACCTGTTTTGGGTGAATGTTTTCATGCTTGCAGAAAAGCGCAAGTTCTACGGCATCCGAAAGTGTTGAACCGGGGTGTGAGCTCATCAGATACGGCACGACATACTGGTCTTTATTTTCCTTGCCCGTAAAATCGTAGAACATCTTACAAAAACGCTTGTAGCTTTCAATATGCGGCTTGCCCATTTTGTCAAGAACCGCCGCCGAACAATGCTCGGGGGCAACTCTCAGCTGACCGCTGATGTGATACTTTACAAGTTCACGGAAAAACTCGTCATTTTCATCTTCAATAAGGTAATCAAAACGGATTCCGCTGCGGATAAACACCTTTTTAATGCCTTTTATATTTCTCAGTTTGCGGAGAATATCAAGATATTCCGTGTGCGACACCTGCATATTAGGGCAAGGTGTCGGTGCAAGACATCTTCTGTTTTTACAAAGTCCAAGCTTTTTCTGCTTTTCACATGACGGAAGTCTGAAGTTTGCGGTAGGTCCTCCAACATCGCTTATGTAGCCCTTGAATCGTGGATTATCAAGAAAACTTTCAGCCTCCTCAATAATACTCTTTTCACTTCTGACGGTTACCGCTCTGCCCTGATGAAAAGCAAGTGAGCAGAAATTACAAGCACCGAAACAACCACGGTTGTGTGTGATTGAAAACAGTACTTCGTTTATACCGGGTACGCCGCCGAGACTTTCATAACACTTTGGATACCAACGCTCATATGGCAGAGAATAGACATAATCAAGCTGTTTTGTGTCAAGCGGCTGCATCGGAGGATTCTGCACAAGAATATACTTTCCGTGCCTTTGAATGAGGGTTTTGCCCCTTACAGCATCAGCCTCCTCAAGCTCCCTGCGTGATGCAATTGCATAGTCACGCTTGTCCTCTTTTACACGCTCGTAGCTTGGAAGTTCGACAACCGACTTTGGCACATAATCGTCTGTACGAATTTTATAGCAAACACCTCTGATGTCGTAAAGAGATTCAACAGGATAACCCTCGGAAAGTCTTTTTGCAATTTCAATTGTCTGCAGCTCGCCCATTCCGTACACAAGCAAATCTGCCTTGCTGTCGAAAATAATTGAGGGCATTACCTCGTTTTTCCAATAATCATAATGAGCAAATCTTCTGAGTGATGCCTCAAGACCTCCGATTATAATAGGAGAATCGGGATATAATTTTCTGATTATGTTGCAGTAAACTGTGACGGCTCTGTCGGGACGCCTGCCGTTTTTACCGCCTGCCGTATAGGCATCATCATGTCTTTTACGCTTTGCAACCGTGTAGTGGGCAACCATACTGTCAATGTTGCCTGCCGACACCATAAAACCGAGCCTTGGTTTTCCGAACTGTGTAAAATCATCATCGTTTTTCCAATTAGGTTGTGCAAGGAATGCTGTCTTGTAACCGCAATCCTCAAGAACTCTCGTGATTATTGCCGCACCGAATGACGGATGGTCAACATAGCTGTCACCGCAAACATATATAAAATCGACTTCGTTCCAGCCTCGATCACGCATTTCTTTTGCGTTCATCGGTAAAAAAGCCATATTGAACCCTCCTTTCGTTTCTGATATTTGTTAATCGGCTCTGTTTTCAAGTGCATTTCTGCGTTCGAGCCATTCGTTGTAGGTCATGAGAACATCTCTCGGTTTTGAACCCTGATGAGGGCCTACAACTCCCATTTGTTCCATATCGTCAATCATTCTGCCTGCTCTTGCGTAGCCGACCTTGAGTCTTCTCTGCAAGAGTGAGGTTGACGCCTGTCCTGCTTCAATTACGCACTTGATTGCCTCTTCCATTTTGCTGTCAATATCAAGACCTTCGTCAGATGATGAATCTGAATCACCCGATTTTTTGCCCTGAGCAATTTCTTCTGCAGCAATTCTTTTAATTTTTTCTTCGATTTCAGAATTATACTGAGCCGAATATGCTTTCTTTATGTAGTGGGTTACACCCTCGATTTCTTCATCGGAAGCATAGCAGCCCTGAACACGAATAGGCTTTGGAGCGCCTACAGGCGAAAACAGCATATCGCCTCGGCCGATAAGCTTTTCACCGCCGCCTGTATCAAGAATTGTACGGGAGTCTGTGTTTGAACTTACCTTGAGTGAAATACGGCTCGGGACATTCGCCTTGATAAGACCTGTGATAACATTAACGGTAGGTCTTTGGGTTGCAAGGATAAGGTGCATACCTGCGGCACGAGCCATCTGAGCAAGTCGGCAGATTGAGTCCTCAACCTCGCTCGGAGCCGCCATCATCAAATCGGCAAGCTCGTCAATTGCAATTACGACACGGCTCATTTTTTCTTTGGCAACGGGAAGTCCGTTCACTTCAAGAACAGGCTGAACCTCTTCTCCCTCTTCATTAACAACAGGTGGATTTTTCTCCATATAATTCATATTTTTTTCGATAAGAGAATTATATGAATCAATATCCTTACAATCGTATTCGGAGAAAATTTTATATCTCTGGAGCATTTCGTTTACCGCCCACGCAAGTGCACCCGCCGCCTTTTTGGCATCGGATACTACGGGAATGAGCAAATGCGGAATACCTTTGTATTTTGAAAATTCAACCATTTTCGGGTCAATAAGCAAAAGCTTTACTTCATCGGGAGTTGCCTTGTAGAGAATACTCATAAGAATTGAGTTTACACACACGGATTTACCCGAACCGGTTGTACCTGCAATGAGCAGATGCGGCATTTTGGCAAGGTCGGTAACAACAATTTCACCCGAAATATCTCTGCCGAGAACGGTTGTGAGCTTGCTCTTGCTGTTTCTGAACTTGTCCGAATCAATCAATTCACGCATTGTTACCATGCTTACAACTTTGTTCGGAACTTCAATTCCGACTGCCGCCTTACCCGGAATAGGCGCTTCAATACGAACACCGTTTGCGGCAAGGCTGAGTGCGATATCATCGGAGAGATTTGTAATTTTGCTGATTTTAACACCGGGGGCAGGCTGTAGCTCATAGCGTGTTACAGACGGACCTCGGCAGATGTTTACAATGCTTGCCTTTACACCAAAGCTTGTGAGGGTATCAATAAGCTTTTTGGCATTATTCTGCATTTCTTCCATTGCATCGCTGTCATCGGAATTTAGCTTTGGTTTGAGCAACTGAATCGGTGGGAACTGATACTTCTTTTCTTCTTTTTGAGAATTATCGGAACGAACAGCTCTGTCAAGCTGTTCCGCAATTTCATCGCCAGCCTCCTCGCTGTTGTCTTTTTTGCTTTTGAGAAGTGCTTTTTTGACGATGTTCTCAGTTTCGGCATCAGGCTTGACCTCTGTCTGTTCAGCCTTAGAAGCTGACTTTTCGTTTGAGATATCCTCTGCAATTGCAGAAACCGTATTGTCGGCACTTTTGCCCATAGGCTTGCTTGCACGATTGATTATGTTGATGAGATCCTGTGACAGATCCTTGTCTGCGGCATTTTCTTCCTTTGAATCGGCAATATCCGTGTCAATTCCGTTTACTGCCGACTTTGCTTTCTTGACCTTTGTCTTTTTGTCATCAAGCGGAATGTCAATAAAACTTCCCGAGGACTTTCTGTTTTCACCTTCAAGCGCAATGTCGATATCGCCTCTTTCGGCAAGCTTTCTCTCACGGTTTTCTTCTCTGCGTTCTCTGCGGACTCTTGCCCTCTCCTCACCTGCTTCACGGATATGTACGGCTGTCCTTGACGCCGCCGCTGTCATATCTTTAATAGAAATGTTCGCAACAATAAGGATAAGTGCGGCTGTTACAACAAAGCTTGTAAAAAGTGCGGCTGTACTGCCGAACAGGACAACAAGCGGATAGCCGAGCAATCCGCCGATTATTCCGCAATCGAAAGTCATATACCTTGAGGTGTCGGAGGCATCCTTGAACAGATTGCCAAGACACGCAAAAAAGTTCATATCAGAATATTTTGCACCGCTGCCTGCGTAAATCAACGCCCCGATAAACAGAATTATGACGACACAAAGGAAAAGCTTCAGCTTATAGCGTGCAACCTGTTTCTCCTTTTCGGTCATGACACACAAATAAAAAAGCGTTACGGGAACAAGAAAAATCCCGAATCCGAGAACTCCGAAAAAGAAACTGCGTATCATTGTCCAGACATTTGAACCTTTTATGAAAATTATGCAGACAAAAACAGCCGCAACGGCGGCATAGAGGATTGCCCTTACACGCGGCGAAAGTCCGCTGCTCCTTTTCGGAACAGCGGATGCTTTGGTTCTGCTTGCAGTTTTTGCACCTTTTGATGAGGTTTTTGAAGAAGTCTTTTTTCTTCCCGACGCAGTATTTTTAGTTTTGTCAGCTGTTTTTTTGTTAGCTGCCAATAAAATCACTCCATTTAAAATTTATGCAATTGGCGCACCTGTGAAAAGGTTTACGCCCGTATTCATTTCGATGATTGAAATTACAATAAATGCAACACCGACAATTGCTGTGTAGATTACGAAAATTTCCATTTTGTCGGATTTCAGGAACCACTTAAAAATTACGATTGCAAGATAGCCTACAACTGCTGAAACTGCCATTCCGATAATCAGCGGAATAAATTCAATATTGCTTAAACCTTCGGGTGACTTGATTGCATCCACACCCTCAAGAAGTGCCGCCGCAAGGATTGACGGGATACCGAGTACGAATGTGTAGTCAAGTGCCTTCTGCTTTGAGATTCCTCTCATCTCACCGACCGAAAGTGTTGAGCCTGAACGGGAAAGTCCCGGAAGGAGTGCGGCACAAACCTGTGTTACACCGACAAGGATTGCGTCAACAACATTAAAACTATCTCTTGTTGCCTTTGCATTGCTCTTTGTTGCAAGATGTTTGTGAGTTGAGGCAACACTCTTGCGGTTACGGATAATACCGATTGTTAAAAGTACGCTTGTGAGAATGAGCGAACAGGCAGTTACTATGAGAACAGGACTTGCGGAAAGCTGGTCTGCAAGATCCTTGAGCTTCATATCTGTTCCGGGGATTGGCAGAAAAAGCAAGAACAGCGGTATAAGACCGATGATGAGCATTACAACGAGATTACGGTTGTAATTCATTTTGCTCCATTTGAACTTGCCCGTGAAAATATCCTTGAGCATAAGGAAAAATTCTTTGATAAGATCCCACACAAGTTTGTGGTAGAATGCAACAACGGCAACAAGTGTGCCGACATGGAGCATTACATTAAAGAAAAGATTGCTTTCGCCTGTGCCTGCACCGAGAATGTGCTGTGTGATTGCGAGGTGGCCGCTGCTTGATACGGGCAAAAATTCGGTAAGTCCCTGAACAACACCCTGAATAATAGCATCTAAAATTGACATAGTTATGTATTCCCTCCAAAAAATAAGTTTTACAAATCTTCTTTGTTATTTGTACGCTGAAAAGCCGTATGGGTTGGCATAATTAAGATTTCATACAAATCATAAGCGTCACAATATATATGTATTCGGGCAAAACGCCCGAAATTATTTTTCCTGCTTTTTTGAGCGTGATTTTGCAGACTTTGGCTTGCTCTCTTTGCTTTCTTTAATCAAATCATAAAGAGCGTCAATTGCGTCGGAAACTGTTCCGACCTCGTCAATCAAGCCTTCTTCAACAGCCTCTTCTCCCTCAAGAATCGTTCCGATATCCATTACAAGCTCACCCGTGTTAAGCACAAGCTGATTATAACGGTCTTTTGTAATATTGGAATTTTCGGCAACAAAGGTTGTGATTCTGTCCTGCATACGCTGAAAATATTCAAAGGTCTGCGGAACTCCGAGTGTGAGGCCTGTTGTTCTTACGGGATGAACCGTCATTGACGCACTCTTTGCGATAAAGCTTTTCTTTGCCGCAACAGCAAGCGGAATTCCTATTGAATGACCTCCGCCGAGTACGATGGAAACGGTCGGCTTTTTCATTCCCGAAATCACCTCGGCAATTGCAAGACCTGCCTCAACATCTCCGCCGACTGTGTTAATCAGCACAAGCAGTCCGTCAATTCTTTCGTCCTCCTCAACCGAAACAAGCAGAGGGATGACATGCTCGTATTTTGTGGTTTTGTTTTGTTGTGAAAGAATGTAATGACCTTCAATCTGACCGATAATCGTCAGGCAATGCAGCACACAGTCCTTATGAGTTGTGAGAACAGAACCTGTTTCGCCGATTCGGTCTGTTTGTTCTTCACTTATGGGGCTGTCGTTTGCAAGCTTTTGCGGATCGTCATCCGGCGCAGGATTTTTAACATAGTTCCCTTTTTTTGATGAGACTTTTGAAGATTTTGATTTTTGTGGCATTGTATGCACCTCCGAGAATAGTTTCACCGAAATTGCACGCAAAATGTATGCATACCAAAAAATAAGACGCACAAGCCACATTGTTCAATTGTAAAAAGCCTTTAGTGCTTATTATACCATTACAGCAAAATTATTTCAATAATTTTATTTCTTTATTTCTAATAAGTAATAATTATTTAAAAGAATTATAGTAGTATTAAAGAAATATTATTCCGACAGAACCTGTCGGAAGTTGTTATGGAGTGATATTCAGTTGACATCTGACATAATTATGGGTGTTGTCATTTTAGTTCTTATTTTGCTTTCGGCGTTCTTTTCGGCGATTGAAACTGCATTTTCGTTTGTAAACAAGGTGCGTGTTCAGCGTTACAAGGATGACGGCAACAAAAAAGCGGCAGCAGCGCTCTACATAATCGAGCATTTCGACAATGCCCTTACAACAATTCTCATCTGCAACAATGTTGTAAACCTGAGCTGTTCTTCAATTGCGACTGTGCTGTGTATGAATCTTTTCGGTGACGCAGGCTCGGCAATTGCAACAGGTGCAACAACTTTTCTTGTTCTGACATTCGGTGAGATTGTGCCGAAATGTCTTGCAAAGGAACATTGCGATGCCTTTTCACTCAAAACAGCCGGATTGCTCAGAGCACTTATGGCAGTTCTTACGCCGCTTGTGTGGATTTTCACACGATTCAAAATGATTGCCTTAAAGATTGCAGGCAGCAGCGGTGACGCTCCGTCAGTTACGGAAAACGAGCTTAAATATATTGTTGAGAGCATTGAGGAAGAGGGCGTTCTTGAAGAGAGCGAAAGCGAAATGGTTCGCTCCGCGCTTGACTTTGACGAAACTACCGCCGAGGAAATTCTCACTCCGAGGGTTGACATCACATTTATCAGCGTTGATGACTCGCCTGAAAAAATCAAGGATATCATCATTGAAAACCGCTATTCAAGAATTCCCGTGTACGAAGGCACGGTTGACCATGTTGTCGGTATTCTTCATACAAGAGATTATCTTGAACGACTTGCAGACGGTAAAGCGCCCGATGTTAAGGAGCTTATGCAGCCGCCTTACTTTGTGTTCAAAACGCAACAGCTTTCAAAAATCCTTAATGCATTCAAACGCACAAAAATTCATCTTGCGGTCGTTACTGATGAATACGGCGGAACACTCGGTATTGTTACAATGGAAGATTTGCTCGAGGAAATTGTCGGTGAAATATGGGACGAGGACGAGGAAATTGAGCATAACTACTACAAAATCGGCAAGGGCGAGTTCCTTGTAAACGGTGATATGGAGCTTGAAGATATGCTCGGTCTGTTCGATATGGACGAGGACAGTCTTGAATGTGACAGCGTGACGGTCGGCGGATATATTCTTGAACACGCTGGAACAATCCCCCACAAGCGTGACAACATTGAGGCCGACGGCTTTAAGTTTACCGTTATGGAGGTTAAGGATCAGCGTATTTTACGGGTTGTTGTCAAGAAAAACGATACTTCCGAAGAAAACGAATCCGATGAAAAAAGCGAGAACAAAAAGTCCGAATAAATAAAACATAACAGGAGCAGTGTTTTTACTTACCGCTCCTGTTTTTTTACTGTATTTTTTTGCAGAGAGAAGTGCATAATGCGCTGACGGGGATACAAAGAAATGCCCACAAGGTGCTGTAAAACGGGCAAATCTGCCCTTTTAAATTAAGTCGGCAGTTTGAATAATCCCAGACATTAAGCCTGAATTTCAGATTGACAACACAGCCGCAGCAGTATTCAAGTGCGGTAATTATCGCACTTCCCGATATGCATTTTTGCAGCATATTCATTTTTGAAAAGCGCTTGTAAAATCTGAAAAGCGACACAAATGCAGTTCCGCCCGTGACCGCCATTGACCAATGAGTTTTTCTCCGCCACAAAATTTCAAGCAGAGCGTAGCCTGCTCCGCCTATTGAAAAGAGAATGCAATCGTTACGCAACCGTAAACTTTTTTTCATAAGAAATCACCTGTTTTAGTTTTTGCCGAAACAGGTGATTTATTTAACCTATGAATTTTTTATTTTGTCAGAGCATTTCTTTTAGTTCTTCAAGAGAATAAAGGCAGTTGATTGCGGTCAAAAATGCGTTTGTTGAAAGATATGACGGCAGACCGAGTTTTTTAAGAATCTTCTTGCGGTTTATTTCTGAATTTTCAGTTCCCGTAAGTCCGAGGACAAATAGATCGGCTTTAGTAATTTTCTTTTCGGGAATATTATTTTCTTCACCGATTATCTCGGCACCGCTTTTGCGGATTGCATTTATTATAACCTCATCGCTGACGCCTTCAACGCCCAAAAGCCCCTCTTTACCGCCTTTTGCCTTGCGTTTTTCCTTGCCTTTGATTTGAGGAATATAGCAATTTTTAATTTTTGAATTATCGACCGAGCCTTTAAGGAAATTCCTTATTACAAATCCTGCACCGTCGCTGTCGGTCATTATAAGTATTCCCCTTGTTTCGGCAATTTTGCGGATAAGCGACTGCTTTTCTTTGTCGGAAAAAACACGGAAACCGTTGGTTTCGATTATCGGAGCATCTACAATTGATGAAAGCTTTATCTTGTCATATCTGCCCTCAACTATGACAGCCTCACGGATTTTGAGCATTAGATTCTGCCCTCCTTTGCAATCAAAAGCAAACGGGAAATAAGCTGTTCAATTAAAAATCTTTGATTAACGGAAACTGATTTCAGCTTTTCGTCTGTTTCAACAAGCACATCAAGGCTTTTCCGAAGTGCCTCGGTTGAAGTTCTTGAAACGGAGGTTCTCGCCCTGTTTAACACAAACGCACGGTTTTTGTAGGCAAAATCTTTCGCCACGGTTTCTTTACTGACTGAGCATTCATCTGCAACACGCATACGATATGCATCGACATAGGCGGATGAAAGTGCATAGAGAATGTTAATCGGTTCTTCCCGCTGACAGAAAAGTGTATCGAGCTTTCTGAATGCTCTGTCACCTCTGCCGTTAATAACATCGTCAGCCATATCATATGTTCTTGCTTCAAGGTTTACGGTTGACAAAAGGTCGATGTCACGGTCGGTAATTTCTTCACCCTTTGCATATGCGGCAATTTTGTTGACCTCGTTTTTCAGAAGATTGAGGTCATCACCGACATTTGAAATAATCTTTGACGCATTGAGGTGTGAAATCAGCTTGCCGTTTTCGTTTGCCCACTTTGCAACATACTTTTCGATAATTTGTGAGTTGATTTTTTCAAAACAGCAGACGCTGCCGATTTTTTCAACACGCTTTATAAGAGCGGTAAAAGAAGTTTTATTCTTTGACGGAACATAAGTCGGCATTGAAATTATGAGAACCGTACCGTCCCATGCTCTGCTTGTAAGCTCTTTAAGAGTATCAAGCCGATCCTTTACCATATTATCAAAGTAAATGTCGGTCACAACAACACAGTTGCGTTCCGCCATAAACGGCATTATTTGCAGGGATGCGGCAAGTTCCTGAAAATCGATGTCACCGCTGAATGTATGATAATTGAAATCGGACGGGTTTTTGCCTGCAACAGCCTCACAAAGCTTTTTTGTGTAACTTTTGACAAACATCTGCTCCGAACCGTAGATTAGGTACACAGGCGAAAAGCTTTTGTTTTTAATATGTTTTTTCAGGTCTGCTTCGGTGATGCGCGGCATTTTATCCTCCGTTCAGATTGACCGTTATGTTTCTTTCAGATGTTGAAATAACGGTTGGACTGATTTCTTTAATAGAATCATAATTTTTCTTAAACTGCTTTTCCGCTCCCGAAAATATCACGGTATTGCATGATATCAAATCGAAATTTTCAGGGACGGAATCAATCAACAAACAATCGGGGTTGCGATACTTTTCGGGCAGATTTGAAAGATCTGCATCTGTCGGCACAAACAATACAGTCATATTTTTCCCTTTTATGAACTGAAACATTGTGTTGTCAACGCAGATTATTTCATCTGTCACCGTATCGGAAAGATTCAGCGTAAAATGACTGTTTCCGCCGAAAGTCTGTCGGCTGTTACCGTCAAAAGCGTTCAAAAGATTTTGCTTTTCAATGTCATTATCATATACCAAAATATTATTTAAGTCAAATTTTGTGACCGCAAAGCGTTCAAGAGAAGAGTATTTATTATTCTGATTCGGAATTATCATATATTCAATATCTGAGTATCTTTCGCTGATATCGGCTGTCACATCATCTGCGCTTGCTCTGTTGCCTGCGCATGAAATCACGGAACAGCTGTCGGGACAATTTACGGTTGCAAAAACACCGTTGCCGACATTATAGATTTTCATTTCACCGTTATCGGCTGTTAAAAGCACATTGAGCGACGCTCCGATTACGAGGACTGAAATTGATATCGGAACAGAAATTTTGACATAGAATTTTCGATTTATTACAAACAATCCGCCGATTGCGAGAAGTACGCTGACACCTATCCACACAAACCAATAGAGCGAATGGGTTTTAATTGTGCTGAATGGGAGTTGTGAAAAAGTTGAAACCAACCACAAAATCGCCTTTGAACATAATCCCGAAACAAGTCCAAACGGGTATGCAAAAAATGATATAAACGGGCAAATAAAAAGTACCGAACACAACAGAGAACACACCAAAAGTGCCGAAACAAACGGTTCACATAACAGAGAAACAAGTATGACTGTCGGGGAAATTCTGTTGAACGCAACGGCGGTTATCGGCAAAATCCACAGAAATGCAGATACTGAAACCGACAGCATATTTACGCAGATTTTAAACAGCCTTTTGATATAATAGACAACCGTTCCGACAAAACCGTCCTTACGCTCGTTTTTGTAATGAAAGAATCTCAGCACAGAGCGTTCAATCGGTCTTGACCACAGAATTATGCCCGTCGTTGCCGAAAATGAAAGCAACATTCCGATATCGGCTACGGCATATGGGTTGAAAGCTGTCAGAACAATTGCGGCAAAACCAAGATTATTCAGCGAGTCGGCTATTCTGAGATTTGACGATGCAAACGACACAATTATCATCATAATTCCGGCACGGACAACCGAATGCGCAAAGCCCGTTACAGCCATAAAGGCAATAACCGTGAATGTGGTAAAAGCTGTTATCAAAAATCTGTTTTTTGTTAATTTTCCTACCAAGAACAATACAAACGAAGTGATTATAACAAGATGCATTCCCGAAACCACTATTAAAAACGAAGTGCCTGTCAATGAAAAATCATCTTTAACGCTTGAATCAAGAGCTGTTTTCTCGCCCAAAAGAACGGCACGGCAGAGCGTTGAATAATTCTCCGACAACAGCATATCAAGGGAATTTTTCATTGTCATTCTAACCTCAACGGCAAATGAATATAAATCAAACACTTTCTCCCCTGTCGCATCAATTTTGAAGCCGTCATAGGAATATGCTTTCAGAAAAATTCCGTGACTGATCTGAGAATTTACATTATTCTTGTATGTATGAGCCGTGAAGTTGACCTTTTCAAAGGGCTCTGCGTCAATATTTGAGTACGAAATAATTTGAATTTTCGCATCTGACGGCTGACCGTTGATTTTGTCGGTTTTGATTACGAAACTGCATGATGAATCGGTGGTAATGATTTCATCACAGATATATCCGCTTGCTGTAATTTCTTTATCGGAATATTTATTTATAATCGTGTTATTAATATATTCGGAATAGCCAATCATATTGCCCGCAGAATATATTACGGCAAAAGCAAATACGCACAGCGACTTGCCGAATGATTTATTTTTCTTTGAAACAATTAAAAATATACCGACAGCAACGGAAAGCAATCCCAATGAGCCGATAATTGCAAATACAATTTCATTAAAATCCGAATAAAAAACGGCTGAAAGGACAAACAGGAAAGTAAATCCTATAAGTCCAAACAGCCGTTTCATAAAAATCAATCCTAAAAATTATTTTTTACTTAAAGAAAAGCGGAAGTTCGCTGAGGAATATAATGTCATCTCTGTCCTTAGCGTCGCCTTCGGCAAGGACTGATGCCCTGCCAACAATATTTGCGCCTGTTTTTTCAACGAGCGTTTCAAGAGCGTGAAGACTGTCGCCTGTTGAAATTACATCATCAACAAGGAGAACCCTCTTGCCGTTTAGAAGATTTACATCATCTTCGCCGAGGTAGAGCTTCTGTTCATTTTTTGTTGTGATTGAATTAACGGTCACTCCGATAGGCTTACCCATATAAACCTTAACGCTTTTTCTTGCTACAACATAGTTTCTGCAGCCCTGACGAGCCATTTCATAGCAAAGCGGAATACCCTTTGCTTCGGCAGTCACAACAACATCGTGTTCGGGAACACGCTTGAGAAGTTCTCTTGCGGCAACCTCTGTCATCTCAATGTCACCGAACATAATAAATGCGGCAATATCAAGCTTATCGTTTACAGGGAATTTTCTGAGTTCTCTGTCAAGTCCTTCAATATTAATCTTATATGTATCCATTATTGCAGTCCCTTCTTACGCCATTGTGCCGTTGAGCTTTTTGCCGCCGAGGATGTGGAAATGCATATGCTTTACGCTCTGACAGCCGTCCTCACCGCAGTTATTTACAATACGGTAGCCGTTTGTAAGTCCGAGTGATTTTGTAATTTCGGGAATTTTAGTGAAAATGTGAGCAATATTGCCGACATTTTCTTCATTAACTGCATCTGCACAGCAGATGTGTTCCTTTGGAATTACAAGCACATGAACGGGAGCCTGTGGTTCAAGATCATAGAAAGCGAGAATTTTTTCGTCTTCATAAACTTTTTTTGACGGAATTGAGCCGTCAACGATTTTGCAGAAAATACAATCTGACATTTTAATTCAACCTCTCAATATAATTTATTTTCCGTACAGGAAATATCATTAAATTCTTTCCAAGGATATTTTACAACCAAATCACTTTTCGGTCAATACTGCCGTCATTTTTTGGCTGTAATTTTCTTTTCTTCACCTTTAAGAAGTCTTTTAATGTTTTCTTTGTGCTTTACAAGAACGAAAATGCCGATTAAAAGAGCCGCCGCAGTTGAGAAGATTACATATGTAAGAGAATAATCCTTGTAAATTATGAAGTCAAAGATAAATGTCATTGCAAAGGTGTAAGGCGCATAGAGAATCGCACAGAGAACGCTTGCAAGTGATATGATTTTTGAGCAGAGGAAGATGATAAGAAAGGTTACAATAATTGCGATGAATACACGCCAATCCTCTGTCAACATAAGAGCGGCGGCGGTTACAACACCCTTGCCGCCCTTAAAATGAAAATACACGGGGTATGAATGTCCGAGAATACAGAAAATACCTGCAACATATTTTCCGCAGTTGATAAGCTCGTTTATAAAAACAGGGCTTTCACCCTGAAATGCAACCGATGCAAACGAGAAGATGAACCCTCCGATAAGCACGGCGATAATACACTTCAGTGCGTCACACACAATGGTGATGATTGCCGGAACTTTACCGACACTGCGCAGTACATTTGTAAAGCCTGCATTGCCGCTGCCCATTTGACGGATATCCTTTTTGCCCTTTGTCACAATGCCTGTGACAAGTACAGCCGTGTTGATACTGCCGAGAAGATACGCAATCAATGCCGAAAGCAGAATCATCCACCAGCAGTTTGCTAAAATTGCCGAAATATGCTCCATTACTTTTCTCCTCTCTCTCTTACCACAATTTTGATCGGCGTACCCTCAAGAGCAAAAGCCTCACGGATTCTGTTTTCAAGATAACGCTGATATGAGAAGTGGAAAAGCTGTGCATTGTTGCAGAAGAAAACGAATGTCGGCGGTTTTACGGAAGCCTGAGTCATATAGAAAATTTTAAGTCGCTTACCCTTGTCCGACGGCGGCTGAACTCTTGTTGTAGCCTGTGCAAGAAGCTCGTTGAGCATACCTGTTCTGATTCTGCGGTTTGCGCTGTCATTACAGCTTATGATATATTCAAACAGCCTGTCGATACGCATACCTGTTTTTGCGGAAATAAATACCTTTGGTGCATATGACATAAACGCAAAATCTGCGTCAAGCTTTTTGCGGAACTCCTGCATTGTCTTATCGTTTTTTTCGACTGCGTCCCACTTGTTTACGGCAATTATACACGCTCTGCCTGCCTCATGTGCAAGACCTGCAACCTTGGTATCCTGTTCCGTAACGCCCTCTGTCGCATCAATCATAATAACGCACACATCACTGCGTTCAATAGCCATTTTTGCACGGATAATACTGTATTTTTCGATATTATCATAGATTTTGCTCTGACGGCGAAGTCCTGCGGTATCGGTAAAGTTAAACTTTCCGTACTTATTTTCAACAAGCGTGTCGATTGTGTCACGGGTTGTACCTGCTATATCAGACACAATACAGCGTTCCTCGTTTGTAATTTTGTTTACAAGAGATGACTTGCCTGCGTTCGGCTTGCCGATTACCGCAACATTGATGATTGTGTCGTCATCTTCCGCATTTTCATCATAATCAAAGCTTGAAAAAGCCTTGTCTAAAAGGTCGCCCGTACCGTAACCGTGAACGGCTGAAACCTCGATAGGATCGCCTAAACCGAGATTATAAAACTCATAGAATTCAGGTGACGGTTCGCCGAGTGTGTCGCACTTGTTTACACAAAGCACAACAGGCTTGCCCGACTTCTGGAGCATCTGCGCAACATCCATATCTGTTGCAACCATGCCCGACTTGCAGTCTGTTACAAGGATAATAACATTAGCCGTGTCGATTGCAAGCTGAGCCTGACGGCGCATCTGTACAAGAATAATATCATCTGATTTCGGTTCAATACCGCCTGTGTCAACAATAAAGGCAGTTTTTCCGCACCATTCCACCTCACCGTATATTCTGTCACGGGTAACACCGGGAGTATCGTCAACAATTGACAATCTCTGACCGATGAGTTTATTGAAAAGCGTTGACTTTCCCACATTTGGTCTGCCGACAACGGCAATTACGGGTTTGTTCATCTTATCAGTCCTTTCCTGCAATTACAGCCTCTACAAGGTCGTTTCCGTTGTTATTGACGGGAACAAGAGTTACACCGAGTTCCCGTTCAACATCATCTGTTGAAACATCATCAAGAAACAAATCGTTTTCAAAACGGAGCATTGATGACGGGATAATAAGCCTGTCGCCAAGGTTATCGTCACGGAGCTGATCAATAAGATCCCCGCCCGTGACAAGTCCCGACACATTTACTCCGCCGCCGAAAAAGTTGTTCTTAATCGCCCTTGTATTTATAGTTATATTCGGGAATTTTTCGTTAATCATCGACATAATCCGCTTCATGTACGGGAACACTCCCTCACCGCAGGCAATTGTTACCTTATGGCAAAGGCTTTCGTCTGCATCAAGCTCTTCAAGCTTCCAGCCGACATCATCGGTCAGATACGCAATCATACCGATTCCGTCCTCAAGAGCGGAAAAGTCCTCATAAAATTCGGGTGACGGGATTTCTCTTTCGGCAAGGAGGTAAAATTCATCACCCGGAAAGAAAATTCGTCTGCCGTGCTTTTTGACGCACTCATCACCCATTTTTTCAATTATATCAATTGTCTGCCCTGCCGTTTCCTTATTATAAGGAACAAGCGGATAAAGGTTTTCACGGTAGCGTGTAAGTCCGACAGGAACAATCGCAGTCATATTAACACCGAGGTTTTCAAGATCGGTCAATGTTCTGACAAGCTCGTCACCGTCATTAATTCCGGGACAGGAAACGATCTGACAGTTAAGCGTTATTCCTGCGTCTGCAAAGCGTTTGAGATATTTCAATGTATCGCCTGCAAAGCGGTTATTCATCATCTTACAACGAAGCTCGGGGTTTGTTGTGTGAACCGACACATTAATCGGGCTTATGTGCATTTTTATAATTCGGTCAATTTCATGCTCTGTAATATTTGTCAGCGTGATATAGTTGCCGAACAAAAACGAAAGTCGGCTGTCATCGTCCTTAAAATAGAGCGACTCACGCATACCCTTCGGAAGCTGGTCAATAAAGCAAAAAATGCACTTATTACGGCACGAATGCTGTTTGTCCATAAGATAGGTTTCAAACTCAAGACCGATTTCCTCATATTCGCCCTTGGTCATTTCTATGGTACGAACATTTTTGTCCTCATCCGCAACCTCAAGAGTCAGCTTGCGGTTTACCTGATAGAATCGGTAATCAAGAACATCGACAATCTCGTTTGAATTGATTGAAAGGAGGGTTTCCCCTTTTTTTATCCCTGCTTTGTCGGCATGACTGCCGGTTGTGACATCAAAAATTTTAACAGCCACACCTTCACCTCGCAAAACATTTTTACATACACTTTTATTCTACACAAAATACCGTTTTTAATCAACAGGTTTGCAAATTGTTTTTGGATATACGGTAAAATTTGCAAAACAAAAGGGCGAACAGATAACTGCCGCCCGTAATGTTTGTAATAAAAATTACTGTTCGTCTTTCTTTACAACAACCTGTCTGCCGTTGTACATACCACAGTTTGTGCAAGCCTTATGAGCTGCTGTTAATTCACCGCAGTTAGGACAAGCAGTAAGTTCAGGAGCATTAATCTTCCATACTGTTGAACGTCTTGAGCTCTTTCTTGCGTGTGATGTTTTGTTCTTGGGTACTGCCATTACAAAAACCTCCTTACAAAATTTATCTTAGTCAATCAACTGTTTAAGTATCTCAAGTCTTGGATCCGTTTGACGCTTATCACAGGAACATTCACCGTTGTTGAGGTTTTGTCCGCAAATCTGACACAGACCTTTGCAATCGTCCCTGCAAAGATTCTTTGACGGGAGCGAAAGAAAAATGTCAGAAATTACAACATCATCAAGCTCGAGTGTAAAATCAGGTGTTTCAATATAGTCATCATTTTCCTCATCGGCAAGAGTCTGAATAAGCCTGTGTTCAAAGCTCATATTCATCTCTCTTGTATAAGGCTCACCGCAACGGTCACAGTCACGGCTGTAATCAAAGTGTGCATTGATTACAAGAGTAATCAAACTTGCTCTGTTTGTTGCTTTGGCAGTCACGACAACGGGAGTTTTGAATGGATAAACCCCGTCAACATCAAGACCTGACAAGTCAAGGTTATATTCAACTTGTTTTTCTTCACCGTCATTCTGAAAGACGGATTTAAGCTCAAAAAGCATATCTGCACCTCTTGACAGCATAGACACATATTAAAACGCTGTTTATTATTATACAAAAGGTTTGTCCCTTTGTCAACTAAAAAATACAAGAAAATAGGCTGTTTTTTTCGGGAATTTATGACAATATTCGCTAATTTTCCCATATGGAATTTTAAGCCTGCAAAGTCACTCAAGAAGTTACTTTGCACTTGATTTTCGCTTTTCATTATACCTCTTAAACATATATAATGCAATAATAAATTGCAGTTGACATAAAACGGAATTTGTGATAGCATACTCTGTGGCAGTTCGTAACCATCCTGCCGGAAGGACGCCGATAGGCTGCTCCTTCTATCAAAACTAAGGAGAAAGGCACAGGGCTTTTTATGCCCTTTTTGCACCCTCTTTTGTGTGGGTGCTTTTTTTGTGCCGGAAAGAGAGTATGGAGAGATACAGTATTATTAATGAAAAGAACAGTCGGGAGATTGTTCTTCTGCGCGGAAGCGGCTGCGTTTACAAAAAATGCATCTTCTGCGACTACTACACCGACAGGTGCAGTGATGAGGACGAAAACTTTCGTCTTAACAAAGCCGTACTTGAAAAAGTTACGGGAATTTTCGGTGACCTTGAGGTCATTAATTCAGGCTCTGTTTTTGAGCTTGACAAAAGAACACTTGATTTTATCAAACAGGTGTGTAAGGAAAAAAAGATAAATACCATTCATTTTGAGGCACATTATCTTTATCGGAACAAAATCAGTCAGCTCAGAAAAGATTTTGCGGATTTTGATTTGAAAATGAAGCTCGGTCTTGAAACCTTTGACTGCGATTTCAGAGAAAATGTTCTGAAAAAAGGAATCAAAGAGAGCAGTCCAGCTGTTATTGCTGAGAATTTCGACGAAGCTAATTTCCTTTTCGGAATTAAAGGTCAGACAGCCGAAACCATGCAAAAGGATATTGAGTTGGGATTAAAATATTTTGAACGAATTTGCGTTAACATTATGTGTGACAACACAACGGAAGTTGAACCCGACAAAGCTGTCATAAAAGAGTTTATGCAGAAGATCTATCCTGTATATAAGGATAACCCAAGAACGGATATTTTAATTAACAACACGGATTTTGGAGTGGGTGACTGATATGATTAACGAACTTTTACTTATATTCTCGGTGGTATTCATATACGGTATGGCAGTTTTAGGCTATGCTCTTTTCGGAAAAGCGGGACTTTACTGCGTTTCAGCCGTAGCAACAATTCTTGCGAACATTGAGGCTTTAATCCTTGTAAACGCTTTTTCAATGGAACAGACTCTCGGAAATGTGCTTTTTGCGGTAACATTTTTGATTACGGACATTCTCTCGGAATGTGAGGGCAAAAAAGCCGCCAACAAGGCGGTTCTTACGGGAATACTCTCATCGGTATTTTTTCTTGTGCTTTCACAAAGCTGGATGCTTTACAATCCGAGTCCGAACGACATGATTATGCCGTCAATCAAGGCGGTTTTCTCAAACACTCCCCGAATGATTTTTGCATCACTTATTGTATATGCGATAAGTCAGCTGTTTGATGTGTGGCTCTATCACAAGTGGTGGAAGTTCACAGAAAAGAAATTCGGCGACAAGAGAAGATTTTTGTGGCTGAGAAACAACGGTTCAACGCTTATCAGTCAAATTCTTAACACAGCCCTTTTCACCGCTTTTGCGTTTTGGGGAACTTATGATTTTGGAACACTCGTTTCAATCTTCCTTTCAAGCTATGTAATCTACATTTTCACAAGTCTGCTCGACACCCCTGCGGTGTATCTTGCAAGACTTATCCACGATAAAAAGGAACAGAAAAAGATTACGGAATAAAAACAGCTTAATTGAATATTTTCAATAAAAAGACAAGTCGTCGCAATAATTTTTGCGGTGACTTGTTGTGCTTTTTCAGGATTTTCGTGAATAAGCCATAATATTATGCTTTTTATAATATACAACCTTCCGCATTTTTATAGTCATTTTTTAACAATATGTGCAAAATTGGCTGATTTTATCCTGAATCACATAATTTTTTAAGATTTTTATTGACTTTTTCTGTACCAAATAGTATAATGAAGGCAAGTTAAATGCTTAATATTATTTATAAACTTAATTTTGGAGGTAAATATCATGCTTACTAAAAGTGAAGAAGAAATTATGTACTTATTGTGGGACCTCGATGAGCCGCTCACAAGCTCGGAAATTGTTAAGAAGGCAGTAAACAAAACATGGAAAAAGAGTTACATTAATCTTCTTATCAACTCTCTTCTCAAGAAGGACATGATTAAGGTTGTCGGCGTTAAGCAGATGACTAAGAATTATGCCCGTACTTTTGTTCCTACAATGACAAAGGACGCTTATGCAATCAAGCAGATTTCGGACAGACCGAATTTTGCCGACAGTGATATTCCGACTCTCTTCTCAGAGCTTATTGAGAGAACCGAAAGCTCAGATGTTTTTGATGAGCTTGAAGCTCTCCTTAAAAAGCGCCGTGAAGAACTCGGCAAATAATTTATGCAAATAAGTTTTTATTCATTCTTGTTTTCTATTGCAATAAGCAGCATTTTTATAGTGCTGCTTTACTTTTTCAGAAAAAAGGTTGCTTTTTGTAATTACTGCGGTCTTTATACAATTTTGGGATTGTATGCTGTAACATTTGCAAGAATGGCTCTGCCGTTTGAATTCAAATTTACATATACAGTTTCCGACCAAAATGTGTATGCCGCAGCAATGGATGTTCTGACTCCCAACAAAGATGTGCTGTTTGTTCCTGAATTCACATTGCTCAATCTGCTTGTGTCAGTATGGATTGTCGGAGCTGTGATATACATTTCACGGGTGATGATTAAATATTACAAAGCAGTCAAAGCTCTGAAAGCAAATGTTATTGACGGCACACCCGAAATGCAGGCAAAGCTTGACCTCATTTCGCAAAAGTGCGGAATCAGAAGAAAAGTTAAGCTAAAAATTACCGATTGCGTTATCTCCCCTGTTACATACGGATTTTTCAATCTTGTTATTCTTATTCCGAATCGTGAATTTGACGACAGGGATTTTGGATATATCGCAATGCACGAATGCTGTCATATAAAGAACAAGGATATTTGGATTAAATTGCTGACGGAAATTTATTGCGGAATCTTTTGGTGGAATCCGTTTGCCCACCTTTTGAAAAAAGATTTAACCTACTGTCTTGAGCTCAGGTGTGACAAGCGTGTTACAAGCAAGCTTAGCGAGAACAGATGTACTGTGTATTACGAAGTTCTTGTAACGCAAATGAAAGCCTATAAAGAACAACAAGAAAGTGAAGAGAGCGACAGGGAAACTGCACTGAAAAGTGCGCTTGTCGGAATGAGTTTTGTAACCAACGAAAAGGGCAAAAAAATTGTAAGCAGAATGGAAATGATTCTGTACCCGAAGAAAAAGCAAACAATTATAAACAATATTGTTACAGCTTTTATGGCATTGCTTATTGTCGGAATATTTTTTGGTTCGTACTGTTTTTTAATTGTTCCGGGTTGGGACGCCACATACGAGGATTGTGTAGCCGATCTCATTGAATCGGGTGAATACAACGATAGTGTCGAAGTGTATGACGAAACAAATATGTATGTGTATGTTGAAAAAGACAAAACCACTCACCTTATTTTTAAGCCTTACGATAAAAAGAAAGGCGTTGTCTATACAAAAGATGATTCTATTATTATTCCATACTCCGATGTAGAAAACAGCTACTATGATTATTGTCTTATATTAAGGGAGAAATAACAGATGAAAAAGAAAGCCGCAAAAATTTTCACAGCATTTATTATGGCAGCAATTATCGCACAGGGAACCGTTATGGTTGCAAGTGCAGCAAAAACAGATTCAACCCCCGACAGCATTGCAGTTGTTGAAGCAGCAACTCCCGACAGTTCAGCTTTGGAGAGCGGTGCCGATTCAACTTCTATCCAGCCGAGAGCGGATAAAATAGTTATGAAATGGCGTCGCGGAAGTCGTGGTCAGCTCCAGTACAGAAGATGGAACGATACAAAGCAAAAATGGGTTGACGACGAATGGATTGACTACAAAGGTTAATCAACATTAACAACAAAGGCGAAACAGACACAAATCTGTTTCGCCTTAATTTTTTGCTTATTCAAAAAGATTCTGTTCCGACAAGTTGACGGATTCAACATCTTTAAGCTGACGCTGAATTTGACGGGTGCGAACTCCGACAAGCTTGTCAAGCTCCTTGTTTGCCTGATCCAGTCTTTGCTGTGTCATTACAAGCACATCATTGAACTTGTCGAACTCGGTCTTTACACCGCCGAGTATTTTCCAAACCTCAGCACTTCTCTTTTGTACGGCAAGGGTTTTGAATCCCATTTGCAACGAATTGAGCAGAGCCGCCATTGTACTCGGACCTGCAATATTCACCTTATACTCACGCTGAAGAACTTCAACAAGTCCCATATTGACAACCTCGCTGTAAAGCCCCTCAAACGGAAGAAACATAATCGCAAATTCCGTTGTGTTCGGCGGATCAATGTACTTATCGTGAATATCCTTTGCCTCGCCCTTTATACGCTGAACAAGTGCTTTTTGTGCCGATTCAATGCGTTGCTTGTCACAGCTTTCAACAGCCTCACGGAGAGCAGAATATGTATCGCCCGGAAATTTGGAATCAACAGGCAGATATACTGTGCCGGCACCGTCAGAGGGTAGCTTGATTGCAAACTCAACAACATTTTTTGAGCCTTTTTTTGTTGCAATGTTTTCCTCATACTGCTCCTTTGTAAGAATTTCGGAGAGAATTGCACCAAGCTGAATTTCGCCGAGTATGCCCCTTGTTTTGACATTTGAAAGAACCTTTTTCAAATCACCCACGCCTACCGCAAGCGTTTGCATTTCGCCGAGTCCCTTATATACCTGTTCAAGTCTTTCGTTGACAAGAGAAAATGACTTATTCATTTTTTCTTCAAGTGTTTTTTGAAGCTTTTCATCAACCGTCTGTCGCATTTCATCAAGCTGACGGAGATTTTCCCGCCTTATACTTTCAAGCTTTTCATCAACCGAGCGTCTGATATTTTCAAGGCTCTGAACATTGTCGGCTGAAAAGCTGTGAAGTCTTTGTTCAAGCTGAACCGCCCTGTCATTTTGCGACTGTGCAAAGCTTTGCTGATTGAGCAATATCCTTTGAAGTTCGTCCTCCGTTCTGTTGTTATTATTCTTTTTGAGAACTGTTATTAATGTGACAACGCTGACAATGAGCGTTATTGCACAAAATAAAAGCACAATAATCTCGGATGTCGTAAACTGCATATTAAACCTCCCGAACAATAATTCGATTTCACAATTAAATAATATCATTCGGGAGTTTTTCTGTCAACTCAGGTATCGAATATTGTTTCAACCCGTTTCCGACAATTTTCAGGTGAATATACAAAACGGTCGATATGGTCGCTGTCGCAATAGTATTCGGGGCATTTCGGATTATATTTGTAATCAAAGGTGTCAATAATTATCAGTTTGATTTTCATTTTTTCGGGAATGATACTTTTTATGTAAACGCTTGCCTGCTGACCTGCACGGACTCCCTCTCTTGTTTCTGCAAGTCCTGCAAGATTTGGTGTAAGCTCCACAAAAGCACCGTAGTTTTCCACGCTTCGGATAATTCCCGACACGGTTTCACCGGCACAAAACCTTTCGGCATTTTCTTCCCATGTGCCGAGAAGCTCCTTGTGACTGAGGCTTATACGACCGTTTTCAACAGATTTGATAACGGCTTTGATATCCATTCCTACAGTAAATCTCTCGGCAGGGTGCTCAATCCTTGAAACAGAAATTGTGTCAATGGGCATAAGTGCAACAATTCCGCAGCCTATGTCTGCGAATGCACCGAAGTTTTCAAGATGAGTTATGCGGGCAGGCACAATATCTCCGCACCGTAACCTTGAAATGTATGCGTCAAGGCATTTGCGTTGTGCTTTTTCACGCGAGAGCATTACAATCGGTTTGCCGTTTTCGTCCTCGGTTATATCGGTGACAACAAAACAGACGGGACGGTTCACCCTTGAAATCACGGCTATGTCACGAACCGAGCCATCCTTAATTCCGATTGCACCCTCCTCCCTCGGAATTATGCCTTTTATGCCTGCAAGGTCAACAATAAGGTTGTGACTGCTGTCGCATACACAAGCCTTTGCCTCAAGAATCTTTTCGCTGTTTTTTGCATCCTCAAGCATCTTTAATGAGTGAAGTATATTTATGTTTTCCTGTTCGGATATAAGTTTTCCTTCGGGTAAATATTCTGACATTTTAAAGCCTCCGTCATATTTAGGTTTACAGAAAATCATATGAAAAAGTTTTCTGTCTTATTACACAGACGCAATTTTTTGCAGAAAAATTTTATTGCATTTGCTACGCTTTCCTTCATAAAAAGGCGGCAAACTTGCATTTTTATTTAAATTATGGTACTATAAATATGTGTGTTTTAGAATAAAATCCAGATTAGAAGAGCCGAGGTTGTTTTTTGGAAACATTACATAACAACGAGGCTTGACAGGAAGGAAACAAATCTATGAATACTTACAATCTTAAAAAAATGTGTGCCGTATCGGTTGCATCAATTATGTGTGTTTCTGCACTGGCATTTTCGGGTTGCGGTGATAAGAAGGCTGAAGTCTCGCAGACTCCCGACGAAACAACTCCTGCAGCTACTGCCGTAAGCACGGCTGATGAACCTACCGCACAGAATTACCTTGAAAGCATCGGCATTGATACCGCTACTCTCGGAATCAATCCGAACATTATTCACGATTCAAACCCTGTCGGTTTTCAGCTTGATATGCCGAAGAACGGCGATACAATCGCAGTTGTTCACACCTCATACGGCGACATAACAATGCGGCTTTTCCCCGAACAGGCACCAAAGACCGTTACAAACTTTGTAAACCTTGCAAAAGCAGGAAAGTATAACAATTCACTTTTCAGCAAAGTGACAAAAGACTTTATGATCAACGGCGGTTACTGCGGTACAAGCTCTTACGGCGAGGCTTTTGAAGATGAATTTTGCGACAAGCTTTTCAATATCAGAGGCGCTGTTGCAATGTCAAACACAGGTGCGGACACAAACGAAAGTGCATTCTTCATCAATCAGAAAACTGCCGAAACATATAAGAATGAAGGCGGCTGGGAACATCTTGCAAGTCAATGGGATTCTATCAAAACCCAGCTTGCAAACTACAAGGATTCAAACCTTCTGACTGCATTCATTGAGAAAAACGGCACAAACTGTTACGATACCGACAGCGTTCCCGACAGCGTTAAAAAGCTGTATGAGGAAAACGGCGGAAACGCCTATCTTGACGGTGCATACAATGCGGTTGACAGAGGCTACACGGTATTTGCACAGGTAATTGACGGAATGGATGTTGTTGACAAAATCGCCTCGGATAAGGTTGACAAGGACGACATTCCCGTTAAGAACATTGTTATCAAAAGCATTAAGATTACACAATATAAAGAGGAATCAACAACTCAGGCAGATTCGACATCTGCCAAAAGCGTCACACAGCCGACCACAGTCGGATAAGGAGCGGTTATGAACAGAATGCCCGTTGCAGCGATTATGTATGACTTTGACCGTACCCTATGTACGAAGGATATGCAGGATTACAGCTTTATCCCCCGTCTTAATATGACCGAAGACGAGTTCTGGAAATTTTCAAACGAACTCGGTCAAAGCGAACATATGGACTCAATTCTTGCGTATATGTACGCAATGGTAAAAATGTCCCGTGAAAGGAATATGCCCCTTTTGCGAAATGACCTTGTTGAAATGGGAAAAACTGTTGAGTTTTTTGACGGCGTAAAGGATTGGTTCAAAAGGATTTCAGACTTTGGCGAAAAGCTTGGAATGCAGGTTGAACATTATGTAATTTCTTCGGGTATGAAAGAAATTATTGAAGGCACGGAAATCAGTAAAAACTTCAAAAGCATTTTTGCGTGTGAATTTCTTTACGATGAAAACGCCAATGCCGTATGGCCTAAAACCGATGTAAATTACACCAACAAAACGCAGTTTGTTTACAGAATCAACAAAGGTGTTCTTGATGTTGCAAATGATGTTGACCTCAACCGTTCAATGCCGGAGGACAGCAAACGGGTTCCGTTCTGCAATATGATTTACATAGGCGACGGTCTTTCAGATGTTCCGTGTATGAAAATGATGAAAGCCTACGGCGGATATTCAATTGCGGTTTACCGAAAAAAGGACAGCAAGGTTGAGGACTTGCTGATGAAAGACAGAGTTGATTTTATCTATCCTGCCGACTATTCGGAAAACACAGGTCTTGACCTCACCGTTAAAAATATCATCAGAAAAATGGCTGTCTGCGGTCTTTTGTACGATGAAAACCATGAGCAGAAAAAAGAAATTCTCGGAAGATAATTTCGGTTGAATAAAAAAAGTCAAGTATCAAAACGATGCTTGACATTTTTATTTATTTGGTATAATATAATTATAGAAAAGGAGATACCTGCGATAAGCGGATTCTCCACATGTTGGTTAGAAGCTAACCGCCAAAGGTTCGAATTTTGGGCGGTTAGTTTCTTTTTTATTTAAGTGTACATATTGCTATGTACTAAAAAGAAGTCATTTTTTGTTGCCGAAAACTTGGTAACAAAGAGCGATAACGCTGACGATTAAAGTGCCGAGTAAACATACATCGGAAATTGTCATGGTTATCACCTCCTCTTGTGAGGAGAAACCGCCTACCGTTTAATGCAGGTATCACGGTTTTATTCTAACAGTTTAATTCTTATTTGTCAATTTAATTTTCAGGCGGCAGTTCTTTACGGACTGCCGTTTTTTTGCATATATTCTGCATAACCTAAAAACATATTTTCACATCTGAAGTTGGTCTGTATTTTACGAAAAAGACTTGCAATAAAAAAGCAAATCAAATATAATTTAATCAGAGAGCGTTGCTCAGATTCAATTATTGTATAAATAATATAACAACAAATTTTAACACAAAGGGACAAATAATGAATAAATTTCAACTTATAACCAATGAGGTAAAAAAGGTAATAAACGGTAAAGACAGAGCGGTTGTCACCACTCTGCTTGCGTTGCTCACAGGAGGTAACATTCTTATTGAGGATATTCCGGGTGTGGGAAAAACAACAATGGCGGTTGCGTTTTCAAAGGCGCTCGGTCTTGAATACGGCAGAGTACAGTTCACCCCCGACACTTTGCCGTCAGATATCACGGGCTTTGCGGTCTATAACAAGGATACAGGAAAATTCACTTTCAACAAAGGCGCTGTATTCTGTAATCTTTTTCTTGCAGACGAGTTAAACAGAACCTCAAGCAGAACACAGGCGGCTTTGCTTGAAGCAATGGAAGAACGGCAGGTTACTGTTGAAGGCAATACTTTCAAGCTTGAAAAGCCTTTTTCTGTTATTGCAACGCAAAACCCAACAGGAGCGTCGGGAACACAGCTTTTGCCTGATTCACAGATTGACCGATTCACGGTAAGGCTTTCAATGGGATATCCCGACAGCGATGCGGAATGTAAAATGCTGCTTAACAGAAGCGGTAAAAATCCCCTCAACTCAGTAAACTGCATTGTATCCAAAAATGAATTTCTTGAAATGCAGTCGAAGGTTCAGAATGTTTTTGTCAGCGACGATATGGCAAGATATATTGTGTCACTCATTTTGGCAACAAGAAAGCATCCGTTGCTTTCAAGAGGTGCAAGCCCGAGAGCAACGCTTTCACTGACCGATATGGCAAAGGCTGTTGCATTTGCCGAGGGCAGAGATTACATTGTGCCGAGAGATGTGCAGAATATTTTTATCTGCACCGTAAATCACAGGATAATTCTCAATGCAAAAGCCTCTGCATCAAAAAAGAACAGCGAAGAAATTCTGCACGAAATTCTCAGAAAAACTCCAAAACCGAGGACTTGAAAATGATAAGGAACATAATAATTTATCTTTGTCTGCTGACGGGAACATTTTTGTTCAGCATTTTTTATTACGCCTGGTTCTCATGGTTTTTGTTCCTGACGGTTGTTTCAATTCCGATAATCTCGCTTTTGCTGAGTCTGCCTTTTATGATACGGAGTGTACGCTCCGATATTGAAATTTTTGCAAAAGAAAATGTTTTTATCAAGGATGAGTTTTACATTGCAATATCAGGCAAGAAGAAGAAACCGCTCTTCTGCCCTATGCTCACGCTGAATATAAAATCGACCAACCTTACAGCAAATCTTTGTGAAAACATAAAAATCAGATTTTCGGGTACATTTACAAAGCCGTTAATCAGACAATGCAACAGTCTTACACAGCATTGCGGACAGCTTGACATTGTATGCAAAAACGGTAAAGTTTACGACATGCTCGGTATATTTTTTCTTCCGATCAGGATTAAAAAGCGTAGTTTTGTTCGTGTCCTTCCAAAACAACAAAAACCGAAAATCATCCCTGACAGCAGTAATTTCACGGTTACGGGATACAAGCCTAAGCCTGTCGGCAACAGCGAAATTTACGAGCTTCGTGAATACCGTCACGGTGACAGTCTGCGCAATGTTCATTGGAAGCTTTCGTCAAAAAGCGATGGGCTGATTGTAAAAGAACCGAATGTTCCGATAATCAAGAACTGTCTTATAATGCCTTTTTTCGGAGATAATGCAGACGAAAATGATGTTGTTTTTGCAAAGCTGATGTATGTCTGCCGATATATGATTAAGAGCATAGGCATTTGCTTTGCCTGCGACAGGAACGGCAATCCTTTTGAGATAAGATGCGAAAACGATATATTAAACTATTTTTCCGCACTCTATCTAAACACGGAAAGCAGCTTTGTTGCCGACACAAATGATTTTCAGCATTACAATATTTTTGCCGATCGTGAGGAGGTTGACTTGTTGTGAAAAACAAAACAAGCTTTGCGATTGACATTCTTCTATGCGTAACATTGATTTCAAGCCTGTTTTACTGTCTTGTCACATCTTTTGATATAAAAACAGAATGGTACATCATAGTAGTTCCTACGGCAATTTTCTGCACAATTTACGGATTGCTTGCCTCCCTTGTCAAAAAGTCGGGTGTGCTGTTTATCAGCGTAGCAATCACTATGATTGTTTTTGTATTCACTCTGCTGTTTTCACTTGAAAGCATACTTGAGCAATTGAGTTATGTTATTACTCAGATTTTAAAACTGCTTTCGCAATATCTTCCCGTACAGAACAAAATTATTTTGGGAGATACCCTCGGCACAAGCGCAACAGGACTTTTTGTATTTATTTCGGCAATACTGAGTGCAGTTTTTACAATCAGTCTGATCCGTTACAAGCGTATTTTTATTCCGTCATTGCTGTCAATGGTACTGCTTGTCCCCTGCTTCATTCTTGTAAACACTCTTCCGTCGCTCGTTTGTCTTTTTATTGCAATTGCAAGTCTTATTGCCTTGTACATTTCAAAGAACACACGCAAATTCCGACCGTCACAGGGCGGTGTGATTGCGGCAATTTCATTCGGAACAATGCTTGTTGTGATGGCAATTTTGCTTGCGTTCAATCCGATTGAAAAATATGAGCGGTTTGACTGGCAGGAAAACCTTTTGCAAAGCATTGAAAACGCCTTTAATATTGATGACGGACGAAAAACTTCCGCAGAAAAAAACCTTAATGAAATCAAAGGTTCACTTGAAGAAAAAGAAAATCTCAACGATATTTCTCCGCTGACGCAGACGCATACACCTGTTATGACGGTCACTTCGGCAGTTGGCGGTAATATTTATCTCAAAGGCACAGCATATGCCGACTACAGGGACAATACATGGAGTATCATTTCCGACAATAATGCCGCAAGATATCCGCAGGATTTCGTACCGTTTACGGCAACAATCGGAAACAATGCTTTAACCGATACAAGAGTTCATATGCTGAATGAAAGTAAGATTGCCTATGTTCCCTACTTTTTGGAAAGTCTACCCGACAATCTCAATTCGGTTGCCGATGTGTGTGTAAAAAACGATATGGATAAAAACGAATTTAATTATTCGCACTATCCGTTTTATGCCGAAAACACATACAGATACAATAACTCTGCCGATGCGGAAGATTACAAAACCTTTGTGTATGACACCTATCTTGAAATTCCGAGAACAACACAAATTGAGTTGCGTAGAATTGCAGAGCAAGAGGGTTTTCTCGACTCGGAGCTTACCGCTTCCGAAAAGATTGAAATGGTAAAGAACTATATTTCAAGCAGTAAAACCTATTCGTTAAAAACTCCGAAAATGCCGTCAGGCAAAGATTTTGCAGCTTGGTTTCTCAACGAGAGCGACACGGGATATTGTGTCCATTTTGCCACAGCAGGCACACTTATGCTGAGAGCGCTCGGGATTCCGGCACGATATGTTACGGGATACTATGCAACCGCATACGCAAATCAGACCGTTACCGTAACAACCGACAACGCTCACGCATGGGTTGAATATTACAGCGATACGGCGGGTTGGATTCCGCTTGAATGTACACCGTCATCGTTTCAGCCGGCAAGGTATGTTGGCTCTCAAAGAGCAAGCGGCGGCAGTACTGACACAACTCAGCCAACAACCGTTGAACCGACAACAGCACCGACTGCTCCGACAAACGGCACAGTTTCTCACAGTACAAAGCCGAAAAATGACAGTAAATCTTCATTTGAATTTAACGGATTTACAATCGCTATGATGTCATTGGGAATTGTTGCCCTTGCTTTAATCGTAATTTTCTCAAGGAGAATTATCATCATCAAAAAGAGAAAACAAAGATTTGAAACAGGAAGAAACAATAAACGGGCAATCTGCATTTATAAAGAACTTAAAAATCTCACGAAAATTTCGCATCTTCTGATTACAGATGAAGTGAAATCCGTGTACGAAAAGGCGAGATTCAGTAATCACACAATAAGCGATGATGAACTGAAGATTATTGAAAACGCTTACTATAATTCCATTGAAGAAATTTACAATAATCTCCCTCGCATCAAAAAGCCGTATTACAAGTTTATAAAGGCAATAAAATAAGAAATGCTCCCATACAATGCGGGAGCGTTTTTACACAACAAAAGGCTCTTGAAACAACTCAAGAGCCTTAGATTTTGCTTTATACTATTTAAAAAGATTCTTTTTGTCATAATAATCTTTATCGACAAACTCGTCCTTTTCGTCAAGATTATTTTCACTGCTCTTGAAAAGTCCCGAGCCAAAACGATAATTGTGATTTGCCATTCTGCGAATTCCGTAAGCAAGAATTGCAACACACACCAAAATCCAGAAAACTAACCAAAACATAAACAACACCTCTCAAAAGCAATACAATGTTAATATTTTTTGTTTAGCTGATTATATCATTATGTTATATTCTTGTCAACAAAAAATTGTAATTTGCCGACATAATTTTGCAAGTTAGGGTTCGGTACTGTTAATTTTCTTTTTGATATGGTAAAATGGTTGATGAACGGAGGGAATGCGATGTTTAATGTTACAATCCGTCAGGTTGGGATTGAGGAACGGGAAGAAATTATAATTTGCTGTCATGAAATCAGCGACGAGGTTATGTCGCTTGCAAACAGCATTAAGGGGCAGAAAAGTTTTCTTCTTGCATCAAAAGACGGCGAGATGTTCAAGCTCGACACAAAGGAAATTTTCTACATAGAATCGGTTGACAACAAAACCTTTATATACTGCAAAAACAATATTTATGAAACCAAACAAAAGCTGTACGAGCTTGAGGAAATTTTAAAAGGAACAAAATTTTTCAGATGTTCAAAGTCGATGATACTGAATATCGGTAAAATCCGTTCCGTGTCACCGTCTGTCAACAGCCGTTTTGAGGCAAAGCTTGTAAACGGTGAAACGGCAATTATTTCAAGGCAGTATGTGCCGACCTTGAAGAAAAAGCTTGGAATGTGAGGTATTGTTATGAATGATTCTTTAAAAGAAATTATAAAAGAAGTCATAAAGGACTTTTTCATAATCACGGTTGCAATGCTTTTTGTTGTAAGCCTTGCAAATTCAATTGCGTTAATCGAATACTATCCCCCCGACTTTCCGTGGGTTGTAATGGGAACAGGTGCGGTAACTTCAATTCCGAGTCTGCTTTTTTACTTTAAAGAAGAACCCACCAAACTGCAGGCTCGCATACGAATTGTCATTCATTTCTGCCTTATTCAGGCAATTGTTATGACCGAGGGATTTTTGCTTGGTTGGTACAAGAATTTTGCTATGGCGCTTTTGGTTTTTGCAATGGTTACCGCCGTGTATCTGCTGACATTCCTTTTCAGCTACATTACACGGACAAGTACGGCAAAATCTATTAATGAATCGCTCAAAAAATTTAACGCAGACGAGGATTATCAGGACGAATAACTGCATTTTGACATACAAAATCGCAACTTACTCCCCTCTTTTTGCAACACAGCTAAAATTGCTTTTCTTTTGAATTGCAAGGTGCTACTATGTTGACAGAAGGAGGGGATTTTTAATGAGTAACATAATCGAAGTTAAAAATCTTGTAAAGAATTATAAAGATGTTCACGCAGTAAATGATATATCATTCACGGTTGAAGAAGGTTCGTTTTTCGCATTTCTCGGAATTAACGGTGCAGGCAAATCAACCACAATCAACATTCTTTGTACGGTGCTTGAAAAAACATCGGGCAATGTTAAAATAGGCGGATATGACCTTGACAAAGAAAAGAACAAAATCAAGGAGCTTATCGGAATTGTTTTTCAGGGTTCTGTACTCGACAAACAGCTTACCGTTAAAGAAAATCTTGAATCGAGAGCGTCATATTACGGACTCAACAAAAAAGAAATCGCCAAAAGAATTGAGAGTCTTACACAAACCTTTGACCTTTCGGAAATTCTCAAAAGAAAATACGGCACATTGAGCGGCGGTCAGCGCAGACGGGTTGACATTGCAAGGGCGCTTATTAACCGCCCGAAGCTCCTGTTCCTTGACGAACCGACAACAGGACTTGACCCGAAAACAAGGCTGCAGGTGTGGGAAATCATCCACAATCTTCGCAAAGAAACAGGACTTACGGTATTCCTCACAACCCACTATATGGAAGAAACAGTTGACTGCGACAATGTGGTGATTATTGATTCGGGCAAAATTGTTGCCAACGATTCTCCGCATAATCTCAAAAAAGATTATTCATCAAACAGCCTTGTTTGGTACACGGAAGAAAATTCTGAAAACGATAATCTTCTCAAGGCCGATAATCTTGATTTTGAAAGAGTCGGAGATGCGTATAAAATCAAAATCAAAAATAGCAGACAGGCTCTTGAAATCACAAACAAACATACTGAAATTGTCGATTTTGAGATTATCAAAGGCAATATGGACGATGTGTTTCTGACTGTAACGGGTAAAAGGCTGGGTGACTGATATGAAATTTCAAAGAACACTTTGCTCATACAAGGGTATGACAAAACGAAATATAAAGGTATATTTAAAGGACAAAACCGCAATTATCTTCTCAATGATGACGCAGATTATCATACTTGGATTGTATCTTTTGTTTCTTAAACAGAATTATGTTGATGCAATGACTTCAATGCTTGACGGCTTCAACATCAAAACAGAGGACAATTTGATTAACGCACTTGTAAATTCATGGCTTGTATCGGGCGTTATCGGAACATCTGTTGTTACGGTTGCAATGAACTCGCTTTCGGTAATGATTTCCGACAAGCAGAACAAGATTGACTACGACTACAACGCTTCTTCCGTAAAGGGCAGTACGGTTGTTCTCTCCTACTTTTCGGGTGCGGTTGTAAACACAATTGTAATCAGCGCAATTTTGCTGACGGCAGGCATCGCATTTTCGTGCATATCGGGTTCAAGCTTTCCCGAATTTACAGAGCTTTTAAAACTGTACGGACTTGTGATTTTAGGCTCTGTTTCGGCTGTACTTATTCTTATGTTTGTTGCGTCATTCTTCAAAAAGAATTCAACCTATGCCGCATTCAACACACTTATTTCGGTTGCAATCGGTTTTGTAATCGGCGCATACATTCCCGTCAGCCAGTTTTCGGACGGAGTTCAGACATTTGTAAATCTTATCCCAGGCTCACACATTGCGGCTATGATAAGAAATGTGCTTGTCAGCCCGTGCATTAACGATATTTCGACCTCACTCGCAGGAGCAGACCACGGAATGTTTGCCACAGAGGCAGAAAAAGCGTTTGCAACCAACCTCAACCTTTTCGGAAACGAAGTGGATTTCACATTTATGATGATGTACTCAATCGGTGCAATCTTACTTTTCCTTATCCTCAACCTTATATCATACAAATTCAGTTCAAAACGCAAGGACTGATTTATGACAGATAAAAAGCCGACACTTTTCGGAGTGTCGGCTTTTTTATATATAGTTACTTCCAAACTTCTTCTGCAATTTCTTTTACAAGAGCAAGCTTTGCCCACTGCTCTTCCTCGGTAAGCTTATTACCGATTTCGCATGATGCAAAACCGCACTGCGGACTGAGATACAATCTGTCAAGCGGAACATACTTTGCCGCCTCATGAATACGATTGATTACAGTCTGCTTATCCTCAAGAACAGGTGACTTTGTTGTGATAAGACCGAGAACAACCTTTTTGTCACCGCTCACATATTTTAACGGTTCAAAACCGCCTGAACGCTCATCGTCAAACTCAAGATAATAAGCGTTGACATTTTCTTCACCGAAAAGTTTCTCTGCAACAGGATCATATGCACCGCTGCTGAAGTATGCAGAATGATAGTTACCTCTGCAAACATGAGTATTGATTACGAGGTCATCGGGCTTACCCTCAATTGCAAGGTTGTTTACCTTGAGAAGTTTCTCACTGATACTCTTAAAATCTGCACCCTCGCCATAACGAATTACACTGCCCTCTGCAACAAGCACTCCCCATGTGCAGTCGTCAAACTGAATATTTCTGCATCCTGCATCGTAAAGATCCTTAATTACCTTTTTATAGCCGTTTGCAATATCGTTGATAAATTCCTCATCTGTCGGATAGAACTTTCTTGTTGCTTCAATATTTGCAGGAATTATAAACTGCTGAAAAAACTGCGCAGGAGCAGGAATTGTCTGCTTTGCAACTGTGTTTTCATCTTCAAGAGCCTTTACAAATTTGTAGTGTTCAACAAATGGGTGGCTGTCTACAGAAATTTTTCCCGAAAGCCATGTATCGTCAATCAAAGCCTGTTCGCCGTGAAATGTAACACCGTTTTCGGTTTTCTTATGTTCCACACCGTTAAATCCCCACATAAAATCGAGGTGCCATGTTGCTCTGCGAAATTCGCCGTCGGTAATTGCTTTCATACCGGCCTTTTTCTGCTTTGCCACAAGGTCAAGAATTGCTTTGTCCTCAACCGCTGTGAGTTCTCCTTTTGTAATTTTTCCGTTTTCAAAGTCAAGTCTTGCTTTTTTAAGATAATCGGGTCTTAAAAAGCTGCCTACTGTTTCAAATCTAAATGGTGTGTGCTGTTTACTCATCTTAAATACCTCCGTGGAAATTTGATGAGTTAATTATATTATGAATTCACAGACTTGTAAAATACTTGTTATCAGCCGTTTGCTATTAGTTTTTCTTATATCAAATATGTTTCTTTAAAGCCTCAATATATGCCTCGGCAAGGTTACTGTGTAAAATCTTTTTATTTTCGATATAACCGATTTTCATATTGCCCTCTTCATCAAGGGGGATTGCGGTTATATTATCACCGTTAAGCTCATTGTCGATTACACCGCTGCAAACTGTGTAGCCGTTGAGTCCGATTAAAAGGTTGAACAGGGTTGCTCTGTCTGTCACTCTGATATTTTTTGTACGCCCGACCGTGCTGAAAATTTCTTCCGAATAATAAAAAGAATTATGCTCCCCCTGTTCAAACGAGAGGTACGGATAATCGGCAAGCTCCTCCATTGTAACGGATTTTTTGTCTGCAAGCGGATGGTCGGTTGATACAAACACATGAGGCTTTGCCGTAAAAAGCTCGGTAAATGTCAGCGACTTTGATTTTATAATTTTCATCAGCGCATCTTTGTTAAAGCTGTTGAGATAAAGAATTCCGATTTCGCTTTTCATCTTTGCAACATCGTCAATAATTTCGTAGGTTTCGGTTTCACGAAGTGAAAAATCGTACTCCTCGCCTGCAAACCGTCGGATAAGATCAACAAATGCATTGACTGCAAACGAGTAGTGCTGGGTTGAAACGCAGAATTGCTGCTTTATCTTAGTTCCCGACTTATACACTCCCTCAAGCAGGCTTGCCTGTTCAAGAACCTGTCGTGCATAGCCGAGAAATCTTTCACCCTCGTTTGAAGTTACAACGCCCTTGTTTGTGCGTGTAAAAATCTTTATGCCCATTTCCGTTTCCAACTCACGAATTGATGTTGTAAGTCCCGGTTGGGAAATAAAAAGTTCTTTTGACGCTTCACTCATTGAGCCTGTGCGGGCAACGGTGACAACATATTTCAACTGTTGCAAAGTCAACCTTGTTCAATCCTTTCAAAAAACAAATTCCATCATTCAACATAGAAAACACGGTTTTCTCTTCTCGGTGAAGTTTTGGGATATTCACCGTTCACATAACCGATAACGCAGTGACCGATACCCTCATAGTCACCCTCAATGCCGAGTGATTTGAGAATTTCTTTGCCCTCTTTGCTTTCAAATTCTTCCTTTGCACGGTGAATCCAACAACTTCCGAGTCCCTCATCATGGGCGGCAAGCATAAGATTTTCCATTACAAGAGTACCGTCATACAAATATGTAGGAGCTGCTTTATCGGCAAGCACAATCAGAACAACGGGAGCGTTATAGAACGGATCAACATCTTTTCCCATAATTTCGGCATTCATTCTTGAAAGCCTGTCACGCATTTCTTTGTTTGTAACGGCAACGATAATAACCGGCTGTCTGTTCATTCCTGACGGTGCATACAGACCTGCGGAAATGATTTCATCAATAACTTCCTTTGGCGGCATTTCAGACTTAAAGCTGCGAACGCTTCTTCTTGATTTCAATTTTTCGATAAATTCACTCATTATGTAAACCTCTCAGTCCTCATAAAATTTTGCAAAATCTTCAACGGATTTTCTCTTTGGTCTTACGATTTCGGAATCAGTATAACCAACTGCGATAACGCTGACAACAGTCTCTGTTTCGGGAATGTCAAATTCTTTTCTGAGCTTTTCACCGTCACGGATACCCATAACAAGGGTTGAAATGCCGAGTTCGGTTGCCTTTAGCAAAAGTGCCATATTGTTAAGGCCGAGATCGTAATATCCCCAGCCGTTGCCGATTTCAGTCACGGCAGTACCGTCTTTGTCAAAACCCGAACGATTGAGAACAACTGTTGTCACGATATATGCAGACGCATTTTCTGAATTTTTTCTGTTAAATTCAGGGAGTGCCTCTCTTACGGCATTCTTACTTTTCTTGCCTGTTGCAACATAAAAGCGTGGCGTCTGCGAGTTCTTCCACGACGGAGCAAGATTTGCCGCCGACAGCATTTCATCAAGCAGGCTTTTTTCAACCTTTTTATCTATATAATGTCTTGTGCTTTTTCTGTTATTTAAAGCCTCAGATAATTCCATAATCAAGCCTCCGATATTTTTATACCTATATTGTACCAATGGAGTGGAAATTAATCAAGGGTTAAAGCAGAATATAGAACAAAATCGGTATCGTAAAAACTGCTGTCAGCTGTGACACAAGCGCAATACTTGCACCGTCATCGGGACTTTTTCCGTAGGCTGACGGAATGATTACCGTGTTAAGGCCAAGCGGCATTGCATTTGCGCAAAGTGTTGCAACAACTGCCTCCTGAGGTGCGTTAAAAAGCTTTAACACAAGCACCGAAACCGTTGGCAGAAACACAAGGCGGATTCCTGCAACAACATAGGTCTGCCATTTGCCGAAAAGATTTGCAAAGCTGTAGCCGCCTATTACAAAGCCTGTCAGAATCATTGCAATCGGAGACATACAGGCGGCGGTTGAATTGATTATTGTTGTGACAAGTCTGAATTTTGGAATCGGCAATAAACCGAGAATTGCTCCGATAAAAATTGAAACAAAAATCGGATTAATAAAATTTTTCATTGAAAATTTGCCGTGTCCGTTCGGCACAAGCCACGCAATTCCTATTGAATAAGTAAACAGATTAAGCGGTAAGGTGAACATGAGATAATCGAAAAGCTCCATGCTTTCTGCGCCGTATATTCCCGACACCATTGCAGTTCCGACAAATCCGAAATTTGAAACGGAAATTGAATAGCGGTATACCTTTTTAAGATATTCCGTCTTACCGAGGAACCTTGACGCAACAAACCCCGTTGCAATGCAAAACAGCAGAACCCCCGTGCTGTAGGCAATGAACACCCATTTTTCGCTTATGTTTTTTACTGTACAATTGGTGCGAAATGTGTTAATTACAACGGCGGGCATAAGGATTCTGTTCTCAAGCTTTGAAAGAATTTCGGCTGAATTTTCCGGCAAAAATCCGCCCTGTCGGATTGTAAAACCGATAAATATAAACGAAAACAAAACCGCAATCTGAAAAATCACCGATGAAAAAATCTCCACAAATTCATCCCCTTTTAAAGCCAAAACACCCCCAGTCCGAGGGGCTGAGGGTGTAAGCTTCAAATCAAATTACTTGCAGCTGCACTTTGCTTCAAAGCTCTGGCAGTCCGTACACTGACAAACAGTCGGATTTGCCTCGTGAGTTCCGACCTTGATTGCTTCAAGCGAACAGTAGTCCTTTGTGCTGTTGTGATGCTTACAGTTTGTTACCGAGCACATAATGCTTTGGTTACAATATGCATTGTTTTCCATAGTATTCATTCTCCTCATTCATTTTTGCGGATTAGCCGCTTTTTATATTGTTTCTGCATTTTGCGGATTTATACCGCACACTTTGAAACATCTGCAATAAAATGTACTGAGGTGAATTACATGAATGTTGTATCGGCTGTTTTTCTTGTTGTTTTTGCCGTAATCGGAATTTGTGCATTTGTCCGTGAATTAACATTTTTTCTCTTTCGTAACAGAAAAAATAATACCGTTATGTTTGTTGCTCCCGTCAGCGGAAAATGTGAAAATGCCGAATATATTTTGCGAAGTGCTGCCGCAAAGGTAAAATGGATAAGCAGAGGAAGAAATGACTGTGTAATTTGCCTTGACTGCGGTATGGACGATGAAACAAAAAGGATCTGCCAAAAAATATGTCGTGACTACGGCTTTGCAAAGCTTTTGACAAAACAGGAATTTTTAAAAATGATAAAGTAAAAATCCAAACGAAATTTAAACAAAAATACTGCCACGGAATATGCCAAGGTTTTATAAGGCAGTATGATAAAACTTAATAAACACAAGACATTGCCATGGCAGTATGAGGCTTTGACTGTAAAAGGTCAAAGCCTTTTTCTTATCAAAAGTCTGTGAGTGCATTTTTGCATAAATCGAAAAATAGTGTAAGAATAGGCACTATAAAAAACACTATTATTATTTATTTATAATTACATATGTATCTGTTATATTGTACAAAGAAATATGAATAAATTTGTAGACAATTATAATTGTATTTTATTGTTTAAATGTGGTAAAATTCAATTAACAAAACAAATGTCCTTACAATAAACTAATATAAAAATTAATGTTGTGAGTGCTGTGAGTTTTGTAATTTCTACTTTGGTAGATTATTAGTTTTATTGTAGACAACAAAAAATAACTTTAAACACGAAAGGAGAGCTAATATTTTATGCAAGAGCGTAAAAAAATATCGCATCTTACCCACAGAAATTCAGTTCAAAAAACAATTAGGATGCAACTGAATCCTGTAGGTAAAACAATGGATTATTTTCAAGCAAAGCAAATTCTTGAAAATGATGAAAAGCTTAAAGAGAACTATCAGAAAATCAAGGAAATAGCAGACAGGTTTTACAGAAATTTAAATGAGGATGTACTTTCAAAAACCAGGTTAGATAAATTAAAAGATTATACTGATATTTACTATCACTGTAATACGGATGCAGACCGAAAAAGACTTGATGAATGTGCATCGGAATTAAGGAAAGAAATCGTCAAAAATTTTAAGAATAGAGATGAGTATAACAAACTATTCAATAAAAAGATGATTGAGATAGTTCTTCCCAAACATCTTAAAAATGAGGACGAAAAGGAAGTTGTAACCTCATTTAAAAATTTCACAACATACTTTACAGGTTTCTTCACTAACAGAAAAAATATGTATTCGGACGGAGAAGAATCCACGGCAATCGCATATAGATGCATTAACGAAAATTTGCCTAAGCATCTTGACAATGTCAAGGCCTTTGAAAAAGCAATTTCTAAACTATCCAAAAACGCAATTGATGATTTAGATGCCACTTATTCCGGCTTATGCGGTACAAATTTGTATGATGTTTTTACAGTTGATTATTTTAACTTTTTGCTTCCACAATCCGGAATTACCGAATATAACAAAATCATCGGCGGTTACACAACAAGCGACGGTACAAAAGTTAAGGGTATTAACGAATATATAAATTTGTACAATCAACAAGTATCCAAACGGGATAAAATTCCTAATCTTAAAATTTTGTATAAACAAATTTTAAGTGAGAGTGAAAAGGTATCATTCATACCGCCAAAGTTTGAAGATGACAACGAACTTTAGGGCGTTACTGTTTGGGTACAAAATTTACTCAAGGTTGATTTTGCCAATCCCTAAATAATAAATATGTACTTGTTGACTGCGTTTGTTGTTCTCTTTTTCTGCTTCGCAAATTTCAATTTTATCAATCAAGTCAATTAACACATTTCTTGACAGCTCTTTAATTGGAACTTCGTACATTTCAAGTTTTCTCAAAAATTCACAAATCTTTTTTGACTGAGAATCAATGTTGACCTTAATACGAGATTGGTTAATTACTGTTTGATTGAGATTTGCTTGTTCACGCAAGAACTCATTTTCGAGCTTTTTAAAAGTTTCAAGAGTGATATTTCCTCGCACTTTATCTTCATACAAGTTTTTTAATATTGCGTCAATCTCAGAAATGCGGGTTTGGGCATTTTTTAGATTTTTAACACTTGCACATTGTGCCGTTTTGGCATCAGTATGCATTTTTGCTTTTGCAAACTCAACAACTTTTGCCTTATCAGCTATAAGTTTGTTAATTTCACTTTTAACACAATCTGATAACCTGTTTTCGTTGATATAATGCGATGAACAACCTTGTACTTTTCGAGCGGTTGAGCAAGTGTAGGAAGTTGAACCTTTATAGCGTCGCTGTGCATACATTCGATTTTTACAATCTGCACAACGCAGAAAATCCGAAAATAGAACAGGTTCGCTGTAAGAGTGTCTTACCGGTTTTTTGCTCAAACGCAATTTTTGTGCTTCTGCAAAAATTTCTCGACTTATAATAGGTTCTTGTTTATCTGGAAATATTACAAGATTATCAACATCTGAACGCTTAAAGTTAATCATATCTCCGCAATAATCCTGACAAGTCAAGATATGTGCTACGGAATCTTTCGACCAACGATATGGATTTCTCGTTTTATCAGATATTTGCAAACCGGTTAAAGAAGGAATCTTAACTTTGTTTGCAAAAAGATAATTTGCGATACTTGCCGGACCGTAACCTTTTAAATATAAATCGAAAATTTTGCGAACAACGATCGCAGCCGGCTCATCAATTATCCAATCTCCATTTTCGGCTTTTTTGTAGCCGTAAATTGGTCTTGTGGATAATCTCTTGCCCGCGTTGCCTTTGCTCTTAATTACAGCTCGTTGTTTTCGTGACAAGTCTTTTGCATACCACTCATTCATAATATTTTTAAATGGGATAAAATCGTTGATTTCATCTTTTGCAGATGTATCAAGATTGTCAGAAACCGAAATAAATCTAACTCCTTTTGATGGAAACAATATTTCTGTGTAATATCCAACTTTAAGATAATTTCTTCCGAATCGTGATAAGTCCTTAACGATTATTGTTTTGACTAAATCATTTTCAACATCAGATAACAGTCTTTTAAAGTCAGGTCTATCGAAATTTGTTCCGGTGAAGCCATCATCGACATACACTTCTGTTGGTGTTAAACTATTTTTAAGAGCATAGTCTTGTAGAATTTGTTTTTGATGTATTATGCTGTTGCTGTCCCCTTTTAGCTCGTCATCAGACGATAAGCGACAGTACAGGGCAGTAAATCGTATGTTTTGCTTGTTTTCCTGCATATGTGGATCTCCTTACGGCACTTTTTACGCAGGCAACAATTGATTTACCTCCATAATAACATCTAAAAAAATCAAGTCAAGACTTCGTGAGGATTTTATCCTCTTAAATATATTCCGCAAAATTTGCGGTTTGTCACCCAAAATAAGTAAAAAAAATCAAAAAAATTTTCAAAACTCAGAATATTGCTCTAAAAGTTTGCGTAATTTGCGTAAAATTCGGCATAACTTGTTATAATAAGCACCTTTGGACAGATTATGCTTTTCGCCGAGTTCCTCATATGTTTTTCGCTTAACATCATTGTAAAAAAAGCATTCTTCAATAATTTGCCTTTCAATTACAGGTAGGCTGTCTAAAGCTTCCGTAAGAGCGTTGTGCAAGTATCTTTGATATAGTATGTTATCAATATCTGCCTTCTCGTCTTTTAAAGCTTTGACCTTATCATTCGCAAACTCGTCCAAAGATATTATTCTTTTGCAATTGTTTTGCCGATAGTCTTTTTCGTAAAGCAAATAATGTTCTTGTCGCCAAGATTTACGCTTATGAGCTTTAAGTAATATGAGTTGTTTTTGCTCATCAGGGTAATGATTTCCGTCATTCACTAAAAGAACACTCCATTCTTTTAGCGAACGAACAGACAACTATTGATATATCCATACTATCACAATATATTTGCAATTACAAGATTTTTCTTTTCAAAAGAAAAATCTTTTTTTTATTCTCAAAAAAGAGTGACAAATAGTCTTTTTTGCGGAATATATATAGGGGGATTTTACAAAATTCGCTGATTTGTCAAAATATACCCGATTCTATAATAGCAAGCATTGCGGTGTGTCGGACATTCCGTCACACACCGCCAATTTTTAAAATCCGTCAGATTTGAAAAATTGCTTGTTAAGGGATACCCCTAAAACCCCGAAATATTAAATTTTATAATTTAAAAGAAAGGCATTTTTATGACTAATAGCAGTAATAAAAAAATCAGAATTAGTGTACGAGTATCTGAAGATGAATTAAATATTATTGAAAAACGAGCCTTGCTTACTAATGAAAAATCGTTAAGTGCATACTTGAGAAAAATGGCAATTGAAGGTGTGATTGTAAATGTGAATTTTTCAGAATTTGCGGATTTAAAAAGAGAGTTGGCTGCAATTGGTGCTAATATAAACCAAATTGCAAAGCGAATAAATTCAACAAATCGTTTTTATGACGATGATGTTGAATACATTAAAGAGGTGAATAAAAAAATATGGCAATCTCTAAAATCGGTGGAATCAAAACTACGCTCTCTGTAGCTGTTGACTACATCTTAAATCCTGAAAAAACCGATAACAAAAGATATGTATATTGTTTCGGCTGTACGGATGACGGTAAGAAGGCTGAAAAAGAATTTTTGTCTGTTCGAAGTTTTGGAACAGGCAAAGGTAATGTACTTGCCAAACATATCAAACAATCGTTTAAAGGACAGGAAGTTACACCTGAACAAGCACTTGTAATTGGCATAAAGACTGCTGAGCGATTGCTCGAAAATAAGTATCAATACATTGTTGCAACTCACATAGATAAGGACAACATCCATAACCATATTATTTTTAATAATGTCGATTTTGTAAATTTCAGAACCTTTGAATGGCAGAAAAACCGTGGTGGAAAATCATGGGAGACATTAAGAACTATAAACGATGATATATGTAGAGAATACAATTTATCAATAATTGAAAATCCAAAAAATCAAGGTAAATGCTACTATGAATGGCAGCAGGATTATTTAGGTAAGTCTTGGAAATCGAAATTAAGGAAATTGATAGATGAAACCATAATGCAATCTACAAGTTTTGAGGATTTTCTTAATAGACTTGCAGGCTGTAATATCGAGTATAAATATACACCTGAGAATGTTATTAAGATTAAATTTAAATTACAAGGGCAACAGCGATTTTCAAGAGGTCGCACTCTCGGTTGGTATTATGACGAACCTCAATTGCGGAAACGCATTGAACAGTATCAACTGCTTAAAACAGGTGTATCAGGAAAATCCTATAAAACAAAAATCATAGATACATCTGCTGAAATATTTCAAAATTCAAAAGGCTTATTGCATTGGGCAAATATTAAAAATATGCAAGAGGCAGCCGATGCAATAAATTTACTTACATCCGAAAATTATCAAAAATTAGAAAGTTCAGCAACAAATAAATATAACGAACGGATGGTTATTGTGTCACAACTGAATGCTAAACAACATCAAATTGATGAGTTATCAGATACAATAAAGCTCATCAGGACATACGAAAAATACAAACCAATACACAAAAAATATTTATCCCATAAAGATAAAAAACAATTCAAAAAAGAAAACATCACCGCACTGAAAAAGTACGATGATGCCGTAAAAAACTTATTAACTTTATATCCGGACAGAAAATTACCACCTTTAGACAAGCTGGAGGATGAAAAGAAAAATCTGATTGATGAAGTGCGAAAAATGAATGAACGCTACAAGCAAATTGTAGCCGAATTAGAAGAAATTGAATTTGCTCGTCAGAGCATTGATGATTATCTAAACAATCAAAAAAAGTCGCACAGTCAGGATTTACAATAGTGTATTACTCTCAGTATCTTCTTTGTCGAGTTGATCCATAAATAATTGCATTGCCATATTATATGCTTTGTTCAAGGTTAAGTTTTTAGTTTTTACCCAATCCTGTATTTTTACCTTCTCGCCCTTCGGAACATAGATATGGATTGTGTCATATGATAGGTTTGGATTTTGATATGTAGTTTTTTTGTACACTCTTTTTTTTGCACATTCTTCGCAAACTTTTTGATTTCCGGTTTTTAGAACAAAGGTTTTACCGCATTGAGGACAAACTTGTTCAGATCCGATTTGTCTTGCAGTACCGGATTTCAATTTATCTTGATGAGCTTGTACTCGCTCAACCTGTTTCTTGTCACGGCAATATTTACAATACTTAGCGTGATTTGCATAGGAGTGGAATTTTCCCCCACACATTTCGCAAGTGAATTCTTTTAATTTTCTCATATTATCACTCCATATTTATATTTAATAATACTACTATAAGTTTATCAGATATAACTCGGTTGTCAATATGTGAAGGCAAAATTAAAAAAATTTTCAAAAAAGCAAAAACTTATGCTTGACAATAGCACTATTCTCATTTATAATGTAATCATAGAAATTAAAATAAATTCAGGAGGTAAGAAAATGAAAATTCTACGAGTAGTCGAATATACCGACCTTGATGATGAGAACCACACGAAAGACTTTGAAAACGCAAGCGATGCAGTAAGATTTTTTATGATGATTACATCTGAAAGGCTTGTAAAAAGAGCAATCTTATCTGACAAGGTAATTGAAAATTAACTTTTGCCCCGGTGGGGCAAAAGTTGCAGATTAAAGAATAAAATCAAAGGAGCTAAAAATTATGATTAGAAACGAAGCAAAACTTATAGGCAGACTTACCGCAGATCCTGAACTTAAATACACCAAAAATTCAAACACACCGGTGTGTAATGTGGTGTTGGCTGTCAACAACATTTATAACGATGACGCTGAATATTTGCACCTCGTTTTTTGGGACAAGAAAGCAACGAATCTTTGTAAGTATAAAGGTAAAGGTGATTTGATTGCTGTAACAGGATATCTCAAAACAAGGAGTTATATTGATTCAAACAATTCTGTTCGAAACATTGTCGAAATCATCGTTGATGAAGTTGATTATCTTGGCTTCACCAAAAAGGGTATTGATAAGAGTGAAAATATTCCTGACCTTGACCCAAACCACAAGTCACAGGAAGAATATCAGATGATACATAATGCGTTGTCAGAATCAGAAGATTTACCATTTTAACGGAGGTAAAAATTATGTGCAAAATCATTTCAGTCGCCAACCAAAAAGGCGGAGTCGGTAAGACAACAACAGCTTTTAATATAGCAACCGCTCTCGCCCTCAAAAACAACAAAGTGCTTGCAATAGACTTTGACCCACAGTCGGATTTATCCAAATATGCCGATTTCGACAATACAGACGGCAATCCTACAATGAGTGACCTTCTCATCGGCAAGGTAGGTATGAGTAAGGCAGTCGAAACTAAAGACTGCATCAGACATAACGAGGTTAATAATCTTGATTACATACCTTGTGATATTAACCTTGCAAATGCAGACTTATTCCTTGCAGGAGTTTTGTCAAGAGAAACAATACTCAAGCGTATTCTTGATAATGATATTATCAAACAGTACGATTATGTAATTATTGATTGTAATCCGTCACTTGGAGTTTTGCTGATGAACGCTCTCACGGCAAGCACCGGTGTAATTATCCCGGTACAGGTGCAGGACTTTGCCTTCGGCGGTTTAAAAACTCTTACAGGTGTTATTTCACAAATACAGGAAACCATCAATCCTAATTTAAGAATTCTCGGTGTGCTGCCAACAATGGTTGACCGCACAAACGCAAGCAAGCGTGTCATTGAGCAACTTGAAAGCATTTACAATAATGCTCTTTTTAACACTCAGATACACCGTGCCACACAGGCAGTTGAAAGCACTAAGCAGCATAAAGCATTATGCTTAATTAAAGGCAGTAAGCTCGGAGAGGAATACATAGCTTGTGCCGAAGAACTGACAAAAAGAATTGGTGTGTAATTTACGGAGGAACGACAATGACAGGCTTTAACTTTGAAGCAATGCTCTCGCAAAACAATCAAATAAAGCAAATACCGCTTGATATGCTTGTACCGTTTCACAATCATCAGTTTTCTCTTTACGACGGCGAACGCAGGGATGATATGGTTGAATCAATCCGCAAAAACGGAGTAATGACACCTATTGTTTGCAGACCAAATCCTGATGGAACAGATACATACGAAATCTTAATCGGTCATAACCGGTGGAATTGCTCTAAAATAGCAGGTCTTGAAACCATACCGGCCATTATTAAAGAGCAACTCACAGAAGAGGAAGCTCAAACTTATGTTGATGAAAGCAACCTTATTCAGAGAGGTTTCAATGACCTCAAAGTATCTGAACAGGCAAGAATTATTGCAAGACGATATTCTGAAATGTTTTCTCAGGGAAAGAGAAATGACATCATCAATGAAATTCGTGTTCTTAACGGCGAAGAAACTTCTTCCGGCAACAGCCGTGAAAAGGTTGCAGATGAGTACGGATTAAGTCGGAATACTATTGCAAGACTTGTGCGAATAAGCAAGTTATCTGACGGTATTCTCGGTTGGATTGATAAAGGTCAGCTTGCCGTCAGAGCAGGTGTAGAATTGTCGTATTTATCGGCAGATGAGCAGTCGGAATTATTCGAGATTAACTCTGCTGACGATAATATGCTAATGAAAATATCAGAAGCTCAGGCAAGAGATTTAAGAATCTTGTCAGCTGACGGTGTACTTGATGGCGATGAAATGCTGAAAGTTTTATCCGCTAAAAAGAAAAAGCCCGATAAAAAGGTGTCTATCGCTCCAACACTCTACAAAAAATACTTTGCAGGTCTTAGCAATGAGGAAATCGCCGACACAGTTGCAGCAGCTCTTGATATGTTTTTCAAAAGCAAAGAAAAAGGCGATAACAATGACTAAAGCGGTATTATTTCAGAAAAGCGGTCAGCCGGTATTGTTTACCGATTATGCGGAATATGATACCGGTACAGGCTATATAGTTGCTGAAAACAAAGAAAAAGGAATCTGCTATATTTGCAGAATCCTTGATAAATCAGAAATATTCAATTACAATGACCGAATTTTACCCATTGTAATTAAGGAAAAAGGTCTGAAAGAAATATCCGTTATACTTGTAACGGATAAATACAGGAGCATAGCAGAAGCAGAACAACACTATCCCGAATTGTTAGGAGGAAATAATTATGACAGTTAATGCTTTTTTAGAATTTTTTAATTTTGAAAATTCTATTCAGAGTAGCGAAAAAATAAATTACGGCGAAATTGAAATACCAAAATATGCCCTTGAAGAAACAGTCGATGAACCGGGAAACAAGGAATTCAATTATTACAGCTATAATTCCGAAGAGAAAGCCTATGATATGAGAAGATTGTATTGGGATGAAGGCTTTTTCACACACTACCTTTATCATTTCCGTGCTTCTGAACTTTGCAAATTACTGAATAGCGGAAATTTATATAAACACATACTTGCCGAAACACGCAAAGCTAATAAGATAATTGATGACTGCGTAGCTTTGATGGCTCAGGACAATTCTGAATGTCAGCTTGCCCTAAAAAATAATGACACGGAACATTACAAAAAGTTGCTTAACAATCTCAGATTGATAGTAAGCGAAAGCGTTTATCGTAATATGGTTTTAGTTTTTTAATAAGGAGATGAAGAAATGTTAGTTATAATTAATTTTATTTTCGCTTTAATTTTCTTTTTTATATTTTTAATAATGTTACATTTAGAGCCGAGTTTTATTAAACTGGCAATTGTATTAACAACACTTCTGATTAATATAGTGTGTGTAGTAACAATTATATCATCTTTTAAATACACAATTGATATTAAACTATCAGATGAAGTAAAGAGCAGCCAAAGTATTGTTAATTTTAAAGACAATCGTGATTTACAAGGTGGTTTTTTTATTGGGTGCGGCGAAGTAAATACTGAGCAATACTATTATTATTACTACAAAACTGATAAAGGTAGTTACAAAGCAAGCAAAATTAAGGCTGACGATTGCGAAATAATCTATACTAAGGATACTCCGCACATAGATACTATAGTAAAATCGGCTGACGAAAAAGCAACTGAAAATCCGCTTACTTTTGAACCTCTTTTGTCGCTCAGAATTTCAGGTACAGGAGAAAAGTATAAAATTTATATCCCTGAAGGCTCGATTACAACAGATTTTCAGGTTGATATGGAATGAGGTGAAAATTGGAATCACCGTATCAGCTGACAAAAAATCAATTTCTAAGGTAGAACAAACATAAAAAATAATTATATAACATTTTCCGCTATTCAGGGTGGGATAAATTTTTCTTGCAGGCTATAAAATTAAGATTTCAAATAACCAATAGGAGAGATATTACTTATGGGATATAGAATTAAATCACGCTTTATTTATAAGCAAGTAGGACAAAGACTAAAACAGCTGCGAAATCAAAAAGGTGTTTCTCAGAAAGTAGTTGCAGACTATTTGGGAGTCGACAGAAGTACCTATACTAACTACGAAATGGGAACTACTACAATGACATATGTAACTATACTAATGCTTGCAAGATACTTTTCTGTTGACTTCAATACCTTGCTCTGCTATGACCTTCAAACCCCAAATTAATACAAATAAACGATTGGAAGTGAAAAAATGAACGATAATTCATCTCCAAAAACAGGCTGTATAACACTTATTGCAGTATTAGAACAAATTATATTTATTGAATTAAAGCTGCTTAATGTAATTAATTGGAGCTGGTGGTATGTGTTGTCACCTACACTGATTTATGCAGATTTATGGTTCATAACCGCAATTATAATATCTTTTACTGACGATTAAGTTAGAGAAAAGAAAGAGGAACGGAAAATGAATATTTGGAACAATTACATAACAAGTGTACGAACCAAAATACAAGTCAAACAGGATAAAAAGTTACTTACTGAAAGACAATGGAAGTTAAAACATTTTGTGAAAATTAATGATAAATGCGGTAAATATTTATGGATTAATGCCTATTGCCCATCTAAGGAGCTTTACTTATGGGACGAGGAAGTCAGACCTATGACTGAAAAAGAGCTTACAAATTACCGTACTGAGGAAAAGGAAAAGCGTGCAGCTCAGGCAAAACGCAGAGAGTTAAAGGCTGAGTATAAGAAAAGACAAGAAATCGGACAAAGTGTATCAGTAAGGAATATTATGAGTACATTAAAAGAAAATGAAATTATAATAGTTGACACTGAAACGACTGGACTCGATTCTGTAACAGACGAGCTGTTACAAGTGTCTATTATTAATTGTGTGGGCAAGACACTATTTAACAGTTATATAAAGCCTGAAAGAACAAAGAGCTGGAACGAAGCTATGGCAATCAATCATATAACTGCTGAAATGGTAGTGAACGCACCGACAGTTTCCGATGTTTATTATGAATTAAACAATATTATAAAGTCGGCAAAAGTCATAATTGGTTACAATGTAGGTCTTGATTTGATGTTCTTGTCTGCCTGTGGCATTGAGAATACTAAAGCCACAACTTTTGATGTTATGAAAATGTTCGCAGACATATACGGTGAATGGAGTGAGTACTATGGTTGTAATAAGTGGCAGACTCTAACTAAGTGTGCCGAATATTACTGCTACGATTGGGGCAGTGAAACAGCACACGATAGTTTAGCGGATTGCAAAGCAACGCTATACTGCTACAAGAAAATTCAAGAACAAAAGATGAAATAAAACAATTAAAGGAAAATATAAAAATGAAAAAAGAAGATTTTTATAATACAAATAAAGATATGAATAACTTAACCACTATGATGATAGATTTACTTCTTAAAAGATTGCTTGAAGAGAGATACTCAGAGTTTTATACCGAAAGTCTTTCTGAAAGCAAGCAATATTCTCCTAATACGCTGTTAGCAGATAAATATCTCAGGTTTAAATCGGTAATTCATCAAATATCATTTCTTCTGATATTTCTAGACATATCACTTGGAGTTGCTGCTTTTTGTCTGGATATTTCCTCTTCCCTTGTATCTTTTTGCATTAATTGTGGATTTATTGTATTGTTGTATCTCTTTATTATTTCATCAATTGATTATAACAAAGAGTATCACAAAATCAATTCATTTATCATTTCAAAGAACTCTGACGGTTCGTTTGTTATAGTCGTTTTGTATCGGCAAAAAGAGCAAATTACGATTTTTAGAATTGACAGTATTCAGAAAATTTCGATTGATAATAAGTCTCTGATTGTAAAATTAAAAAATTATATTGTATTTAGTGATGATGAGAAATTTAATGATAACGGCACAATAACATTGCCGGCTGTCTATGATGATGAATTAATTGATGATATAAATAAACTAAAGGGATGATTATAACATGAAAAGTGAAACCGGATATGATGCCTATTTTGCAGGACAGCTCGACCTTGCCCCAAACGCCCACGAAGTTTTTATGAGCTATATAATTTGAAAAAACAACAAAAAGGCAGATAACATCTTTTTGATGCTATCTGCTTTTACTTTTGTCCTTGTTATGTTGTGATTGATTTTCTTGTTTGTGGGATATAATTTTTGCGTTTTGATTTATCTGCTTTCTTGATAGAGGAGATTTTGTTTTACATACATCATTCCACGACAATGATTTGCAATCCCACATTTTATTTGGAATTACTTCCTGTGCAAATGGGACTATAAATTCATACAAGTAATTGTAAACAGTATTAAAATCAGGTTTTCCTTCAATACCCTTTAATTTGTTGTATGCGTGTTCAATTTCAGCTTCTTTATTATGGAAAGCATCAAATGATTTTATTTCCCTTCCTGCTCTTTTGCAAATATCAGAAATATCCTTAGAATACACTTCCACACATTTAGATAACAGGAAAACATCTAATACATCTTTGGCTCTGTTTTTATATATAGCTTCTCCCGACAAGACACAAATCTTATCAGCCAAAATTTCATTTGGAAGTACTCCTCTGATTTTAGTTTGTTCATAATAATAGGTTTTGCTGTCAATCAACGGCTTAATGTCTATATCCATAGTAATAAATTTTCTGCCTGTGTTTTTATCAATAACACTTATACCGGCAGATTGTTTTTCTCCGTATTGCCGTGACGCAACAGCTTTATAGCATCTTTGTAAATCGCCAAAACTGTTATTTAAAGAATCAACTAAATAGTCCATAGACGGGGGTTGACCAATCCAATTCGCATCAATATCTTTCGTGGTTCGTTGAACTGAGCTAAGACCACTCTCGTTTAAAATCAGTTTAGTTATCAAACCGCCCTTGAACACAATAGGAATATCAGAGGTGGTTATTTGTCCGAGAATTTCGTACATCAGTTTTTCCTGTTCAGTCATATTACTCCTCACAATAATATTCTATCGCCATCTGCTTCACTTGATTAAAAACATCTCTGTTTTCAGGTTTAATTTTAAGATTATCAAATGATTCATTGTTGGCGAAATAATAATTACTCAATGCTTCAAGAAAAGCAAGCTCATCTATGTTGTCATAATCAGAAAGCATATCGTTTATAGTCTGATTAACAGTTGTACATAAAACACCGTCAAAATTGAGATACTCTATATCGTCAAATGAATTGACAATATGATATTCAATGTTATCAAATTGTCCCTCGTTCTGAGCATACACCTGTATCTTAGATTCATTGACATAACCATTGAATAATTCAAGGTACTCAAGTGCCGAAACTCCGCACAGGATTAAATCCGTACCTTGAACCACATCTTGTAACCAATCGACATTAGAAAGATATCGTGTACTTGTAATTGACATCATAAATATCACCACACTTCATTTTCTTTACATATTATTATATGTCAAAGTCGGCAAATTTGCAAGTTTTAAGGACAACAAAAAGCAACCGTTCAGACGGCTCTAAACGGTTGCTTTTAAATTAAGCTAAAATTATATTTACCTACTGAAAAATCGGCATACAGAGCCGTTTAAAGCCGTTACAAGCTATTATAATCACAACTCTTGTTCACTCCTTTTAGGCTCTGATTTCATAACTGTTTTATTCTGAAGTTGCTTTGAAGATTTGTTCCTGCCGAGGATTTTATCCTTACCAAAGTAATGCGTCTTTTTAGGCTTGTCTGCTGATTTGTGCTGTTCGGACATTTCAATGTTTAAGGCAGTTATCAACTCATCAAGTCTTTTTGTGCTGCTGTTAAGCTCATCCTCAAACTCAAACGGTTTGTTAAGCATATTTTGTGCAGTCTTATAGTCAATATCAAGTTTATTGAGTTCTGATTTTTTATCGTTCAGAACATTTTCAACCTTAAAAAGCAAGTTCTCAATCTTTTTAAGATTTATAATACTTGATACGCCCAGTTCAACTGAATAAGTATAATTACCACGAAGAGTTGCGGTTATTTTATCAAGGAAATATCCGTCATTGATTACCTCAACACCAAAGTTGCCGAGTCCCCCTATGGCGATTCTCTTATTCTTGTTAGCATCCCCTTTGACCTGTGCTACAGCGTTGGTTAATGCTTTTGCAGCTACTTTTCTTGATTCATCATTTAGAAGTGAGTAAGCATCTTTTCCTATAGTAATCCCAACCCGATAACTTTCAGTTTTGACATCAAAAGGTATGTTTTTTACCGTCTCCATATCATTGCTGATATTGCCTATATCAAGAAGTAATTTTTTGCGTTCTTCGGGATAAGCGTTCACCTTGTCCTCAAGTTCGTATCGTGTGCTGTTGTATTCAGACTTGAGTGCCTGCAATTCTTTTACTCTGTTTTCAAGAGTCAGCTTTTCACGGATACGCTCATCGCCTGTACAAAGAGCCTTGATTTCAGAGTAAGTCAATGCAGCTTGGTCAACATCTGCACATTTTCTGCCGGGCTCTTTCGAGGTCATAATCTGACTTATAAACTTCTGCTTTTTCTCCAAAAGCTGATAGCTGTAGGCATCAAAAGTTCCTTTTGTAACATAACGATAAAGATGTACCTTATCGTTGATATTACCCTGTCGAACCATTCTTCCTCGTCTTTGTTCAAGGTCGGACGGTCGCCACGGAACATCTAAATCGTGCAGAGCAATGATCCTGTCCTGTACATTTGTGCCTGTTCCCATTTTACCCGTAGAGCCGAGTAAAATTCTCACTTCACCGCTTCTGACTTTTGCAAAAAGCTCAGACTTCTGGGTTTCACTTTTAGCGTTGTGAATATAAGCTATTTCGTCAGCCGATACACCTTTTGCAATCAGCTTATCTCTAATATCATCATACACACAAAACTTTCCTGACTCTTCAAGCGAGTCAAGTTCTGCCACACTTTTTGTATCGTCATCTTTATTGCCATCAGCAGATGAGTTTTTGCTCGGAACACCCAAATCACAAAATACAATCTGTGTCAGCTTTTTGTCGCTTGTTTTTTCGTAAATATCAAAAACATTATTGACACAAACATTAAGTTTTGTACCGGGATCATCTTCAAATGACGGATTGATAAGTCGGGGGTCAAGACCGAGCTTTCTGCCGTCACCGGTAATTTTGAGCATATTATCCTGTGACGGATCAACGGAACCGTTGTTGACCTCATCAGCTCTGTCTGATAATTCTTCAACAAGTTCAGTCTGTAATTCTGTAGGTTCAACATCAACAATGTGTAATTCACAGTCAGGCACTTTAAGGTTAAGAGTATCAGCCGTGCGGACATCTGCAATCGTTTTAAACATTGACATAAGTTCCGGTAAATTTGCATATTCTGCAATGCGTGTGCGTTCCTTGAATTTGTTGCCGGCAGGAGCAAGCTCATATTCTTTTTTCTGTACGCCAAATGTAGATACCCAGTTGTCAAAGTTTTGCATATTATTATGACTTGCAAGGAAATCATAGTTGAGATATCTCATCATTGTATGTAGTTCTGTTACACTGTTAGAGAGAGGAGTTCCTGTAGCAAATACAACACCCTTACCGCCGGTTTTTTCGTCAAGGTAACGGCACTTAGCGAATAACTCTGTCGCTCTCTGAGATGCCCTCGAAGAAATACCCGAAACATTTTGCAGTTTTGTTGTACAGAACAAATTCTTAAATTCGTGTGCTTCATCGACAAAGAGTTTATCAATACCGAGTTCCTCAAAGTACACCGTGTTGTCTTTTTTACTTGATTGTAATTTTTCAAGTTGTTGTTCAAGACTACGCTTAGTTCGTTCCATATCCTTGACTTTAAAAGAATTGCCTTCTTGGTATTTTAGTTCGGCAATACCGGCAACGATATTATCAATCTGCTCTTTGAAAATATTTTCCTGCCTTTCAGGTGATAACGGTAGCATTTTAAGTTGAGTATGACCGATGATAACCGCATCATAATTACCTGTCGCAATTTTGCTCATCAGTCTTTTACGATTTTCAGCCTTAAAATCATCTTTTGTTGCAACCAATATGTTTGCATTGGGATAGAGCTTCAAAAAGTCTGCTCCCACCTGTTCTGTCAGATGATTCGGTACAGCAAACAAGGATTTGTGGCACAAACCGAGCCGTTTACATTCCATAGCCGTTGCTATCATTTCAAAAGTTTTGCCGGCTCCGACTGAATGAGCAAACAGAGTGTTACCACCGTAAATAGCGTGAGCTATTGCATTTTTCTGATGTTCGTGCAGTTCAATATTTGAATTCATTCCCGGAAAAGTAAGGTGTGAGCCGTCATATTCTCGTGGTTTAATACAATTAAAAGTACGATTGTATGTATCAACTATATCGGACCGTCTTACGGGATCGCTAAACAGCCAGTTTTTGAACTCTCTGCGTATCTTATTCGCTTTCTGTTGAACGACCTGAGTTGCCGGCACATCAATTACTCGGATTGGTTTGTTATTCTTATCAAACATAATCCGTCCGTACTCGTCAAGCTTATCTTTGTATACCTTTGGTTCTGATAAATTAAGAGCTGCTTCAAGAATTTGATATCCCGAATAACCGCAAGCTCCGTATGTTTTTGTTACAGTTACAGATTTATCTGCTGCCTTGTGTGAAATAAACCATTTACCGGAATATTCAGAGTATTCTACAGATATTTTACTGTCCTTAAAAATGCCGTCAGAACGATTGAAAAGAGGTGTTTCAAACAACTTGTACATAAATTGCTCATAGTATTCTGGAGCAATCCAAGTAGCTCCGAGATTAACATCAATATCTCCTGCTTTAAGCGGAGTAGGTAATGCTGCTTTAAGAGCAGTAACATTAGCTCTATAGATATTGTCAACAGCAGCATAGGATTCTGCTGTATCAAGTTTAGCATATATATCGCCTGATAGATATTCTGATGCGGTCTGATATGTATATTCATTATTTTCCGTATTCATAGGTATAGGATATATTTCACCGTTATTACGCAAACTTTCTTCAAGACTTGCTTTGTCAATATCGGTAAGATTACTCATATAATCAAAGTCAATATATCCTTTTTCGGCGATACAAACGGCAAGAGCTTCCGATGCAGTATCAATATGTTCAATCTGCGGTTTCGGAACATTTACACGCTGAGTGAAAATATCCGATTTTTTAATCAAGGTATTTTTATCATAGTCCTGCTCAAGAGATGCCACAAGCTGATACGCTCCGTCAAATCCGAGAATATTACGGTTGTATCTGCTATGTATAAGACCGTACTTATCATAAAAGTTGTCATAGATTGTGTTAAGCCTATGCTGTAACTGCTCGACTTCTGCGTCATTATTATCGTGCTGTTGTACCTCAAGCAGTTCTCTTAAAGTATCACGGATTTCCATAAACGCAGTAAGTCTGTCAATGTTTTTTGTTGTGTACTTTTTATCAAGTAAATCTTTAGCCGACACAGTAACTAATTCTCCTGCGGAATTGCTGCCGTAAAAATAAATCTCGTTGCCTGATTTATAGTAGCTCTGTGAACGAAGTTCTTCGGGTTTTGATATAACAGCTTCTGCTTTAGAAACAGGCGATATTACCTCTTTTGCCGGTGAATAGGTAAATGTAATATGTTTTACAGCTTCAGGCAACAGTTTTGATAATGGTCTACCGTCAGCAAACGGTACACACATTGTATCATCTGTTCGTCCGTAGAGCTTGTTGCCTTGAACAATATTACCGAGCACCATTTCAGGATGTTCAATAAAATAATTATTGATTGATAAACCGTTTTCGGTTGTTCCCACATTTACCCAAGAGGGTATATTTTCAAGTGGTGCAGAACGCTTTTGGAGAAAGATAATATCGGGAGTAACTTCCGTTCCTGCCGATTTAAAGGCGTTATTCGGCAATCTCACAGCACCTACCAAATCCGCTCTTTCGGCCAAAGTCTTGCGGAAAGAGCTGTCCTTTTTGTCAAGTGTACCTTTGGAAGTTACAAAAGCAACAATGCCGCCGTCACGCACTTTATCAAGTGATTTCAAAAAGAAATAATCGTGAATTTTTAGATGTTCTGAGTTATATTTAGAATCATTAACGCTGAAATCGCCGAAAGGAATATTTCCGATTGCAACATCAAAACTGTTGTCATTGAAACGAGTATTCTCAAAGCCGTCAATCGTAATGTCAGCTTGCGGATACAGCTTTTGAGCTATTCTGCCTGACAGGCTGTCTTTTTCAACACCGTACAAATTCACCTTATCACGAAGCTCTTCGGGAAGTCTGCCGAAAAAGTTTCCTACGCCCATTGCAGGCTCAAGTATGTTGCCGTCCTCAAATCCTGCGTTACGAATGACCTCATATATACTGTCAACGATTGCTGTATCTGTGTAGAATGAATCAAGCACAGTTGACCGAGCTGCGGTATATTCTTCATCCGTAAGCAAACCCTTGAGTTCAGAATACTCATTTTTCCATTTATCATTATCAGACTCAAAAGCATTGGCAAGACCGCCCCAACCGCTGTAAAGGGACAACTGACCTTGTTCTTCAGGTGTAGCCGCTCTGTTTTCTGCTTCCGTTTGCTTTAAAATCTTAATGGCAGCAATGTTATTTTGAAACTTTGTTTTTGCTCCCGTGACAGCTTCTCTGTCCTCAATTACATAGTTTTTGGCTTTTTCATCATTTACGCTTGTTTCGGTCTGCTCGGAGCTTTCGACCATATCAAACAATGTAGGCGGTTCAGCTTTTTCTGCTCTTGACGGTGCGGCATTTTCAACCTCCACGGCAAGCTCGTCAACGCTCTGTAATTTTTCATCGCTCCTGACTTCTCTTTCTTTGCTTTCCGTTATCGGTAAATCTGCGGCTTTCTCATTTTCACCTTTATCAAGCTTTATATCGGCTTCGAGTATTTTTACAACACCTGAATACTGCGGATACTGCTTTAAGAAATCAATAACTCCACCGTCACCATCGCCAATAGCCTGCCTGAATGTATGAGTTGTTCCGTTTGGTATATTAACAATAAATTTTGTCTTTTCATAACCAAGATGAATATTGTCAAGTTCACCGTTACGGTAAGCTTCGGCTACCGCATTTTCACTGCCGTATTCTTCAATTTCAAGCTGTCTTTGCTCAACCCATTCGTCATCGGCATTTTTCATAAGTGTGTCAAATTCAGAAACCGAGTATGTTTTGCCATTCTCAAATACCGGACTTTCACTCCAATCACAAGTAATTGTCGGACGAATATTTCCCTGTTCAGGCTCGTTTACCGGGACGGCTTCACTCTCCGAATTAAATTGATTAACAATTTCTTCTGAGCTGACTTTCAGAGCACCGGCATAGTTCCTTACCTTGATGTCAAAATTGTTCTGATAAAAATTACGCTCGGCATCGGTTTCTGCGTCAGCCATAACCTGTTGAATAAATGGATCACTGTTCAGCTTATCTTCATCGACAAGCTCACCGTTGACTATCCCTGCGTCCTCAAGCTGCTGACGAATAACTGCGGGATCTACGTCGTCAAGCTCGTCGTGTTCCTCATAAAACGGTGCAAGCTCCTCATCGGAAAGGTACACAAGGTCATCGAACGATAAAGAGTGCAGACAGTTATCAATCATATCTTTAAGGTCGGCATATGTTTCTTCTTTGAATAATTTGTCATCAACATAAGTTTCAAGCCTATAGTCAACAAGATTTACAACAGCTTCAACAGTATGCTTGCTGTCTTCTGTTGTTGTGTATGCCACTCCGACTTTTTTTAAGTCTGAAAAATCCGCTTCCGAATCAAATTCATCCTGACAGTATGAATTGATAAGTTGTTTTGCATATATAATAGTTGAATCACGAACAATATTGTCAATTGTAGCGTGAGTATATACATCGAAATCAATTTGATTATTGTGTAACATGTTTTTTAATTCGTTATCAATTGCAATGCTTTGTTCAAGATTATGTATTCGTCCCTCTTTTTCAAACACTGATGTATCACGCTCAACAAAATAATTAAAATTGTTATAAAGACCATAAAGTTTGTTCACACTATCAGAATATGCCGAATACACTTCGGTGTTTTTATCTTCATTAAGATAAGTGTTGTTAAGTAAAATTGGTGAGTCAGTAACTATAAAATCAACTTTACCGTACAAACGATTGATACGCTTCATCTGCTCGTTAAGAATTGCAAATTGATGTTCATAATGTCCGTCAAGCATAATAAGATTGTTGTCATATACAAGCTCTTTGGCATATTCCTGTACATATTCCGTAACAAATCCTTGCTTTTTCAATTTTTCGGCTACTTCAAGACAAGATGTTGTTTTTCCTGCACCCGGTCCGGCAAAAGCATTGATAACAATAGTATTTTTATCCGAATTATTGCTTGTGATTTCTTTTTGTTCAGATATGAGTGCATCAAACTTAGCTACATCAAAACTTTCAGGTTCAATAAGTTCGCCTGATTTTATCATTTCGGCAGTAGCAACATCTGCAATCAATTTTTGTGTGTCCGTAGTTAATCCCTCTGCAATTTGCTCACCAGAGTAAAAATAATTTAGAGATTCTCGGAAAAATTTACTGCCTACATCGGACAGAGTTTGATTTCCGGTGATTTCTACATATCGCCAAAATCGCTCGGAATCATTTGTAAAATCTCGGTTTCCTCGCCAAGCAACATTATAGTTTATATCAGTGCTTACGAACTGACCGCCTGTTTCGCTATCCGGATTGAAATACATAACCGTAAAATGATTTGCCGAGGGGTTATGAAAAATTAGATTTTTGCTTAAAAAATCATAATCGGGAATTTCGGGAGTGTATGTACCACCTTCGATTTGCCCTTCAATATCCGTGCGTGTAGTACCTTTAATATCTGCAATGAGATTGATTAAATCTTCATACGAGCCGTTCTTGTATGCTGTAAAGAAGTTTTGCATTTCATCAATTGAAAAAGTGTAATCAAGCAAGTTGATTACAGAATCACTCATACCGTAAGCTACCATATCTCTTATAATGTCAAGCTGAGCGTTTGAGTAACCACGATTTTCGGTCAACCTTGCTGTAATATTATCATTAGCAAAATGCTGTTTTAAATCAGTGAATTTTGATATATCTGCAAAAATTAAAGATGTACCCGAAAATTTTCGGTATGTATCAACATAGTTTTTGGCAAGTGCTGAAATTTGAGTTTCGTTAAAATCTGTGCAGTCAGAGAAGAGCGAAAGAAGGGTATCAGTCAAAGTATCATCATTTCGGTCATTAACAAAACTGATAGCTGATTCAAGTGCTGAAAGTTGTAATTCGTTAAAGTGTAATTCGGATATTTTTTCATCAACCGACTTTACTTCTTCCTGTAAATCATTTTCAGATTTTGACATAAATGATGTTCGTTGTTCTTTAAGTTCAGCAGATATTTTATTCAAGGTATCAGCATATTGCTTGTCAACAGTAATAGTTGTTGTTTTACCGTAAATTCTACCTGAGAAAAGGATACCTTGCTCAGTAAGTCTTTGACCGATTTTATAGGCAAAATCGGTATTGTACTTACGGTACAATTTGTCCTCGATAGAATCATAGGTTGTAGTTCCTATGATGTTGTTGGTTTTATAAATTTTCGAGTTACAATCAATTACAGCCTGATAATCAATATCCAATTTATCAATATTAGTTGCAGTGGCTCTGCCAATGGCAATATGTGCTTTACCGTTAAAAATATAAGCACAATAATTAAGACCTGAATTTTCAAGTTTCTGACATATGTTATCAAGGCTATCTTCATTCGCAATGATGACTTTTTTATATTTGTTCGGAGTGTTGCTGTTCCATATTTTGTTTCCGTATAATTCAATCATTTATTTTATTCACCTCTTAAAAAAAGACCTGTGCCTGAATGGCACAGGTCTAAAATAGCTTTATAATTCTTGTCCCTGAGTTTTGTTTTTGTCTTTCGTTTGTTGCTCATTATGAGCAATAGTGTTTGCATTTTGCTTAATTTGATTTCGTGACAAAGGTGCTGTCCTGCGTTCAGACTTCTTTTCAGACTCAGATTCCTTGAGTTTGTCATATTCCTGTTGCTTGTTACCGTTGTTAATAATACCGTCAATGCTGTCATAATCATCTTCAACAGACATTTCAGCATTTTTAAGATAATTTTCTTCGGTAATAACTTTTGCAGTTGAATTAACGATAGTATCTGCCTGCTCTTTGAGAGCCTGTGGGTTGTTCGTAAACTCATCAACAATATTCTGACAGCTCTTGTTGATGATATTATCAGCTTCTTTATCGGGCATTGCTTTGACTGCATCAAACTTTGCAGACCACTCGTCAAGTGCCTTGAGCTTTCGCATTAACTTTTCTTTTTTTGTTGTGAGCTTGTTAATCTGCTTTTGTAGTTTGAGCTTTTCAGACATATAATGAGTTTGACTGTACGCTTTTAGAGCACTGTCAAGTTTATTTTGAGTAGCATCAAATTTTTCTGAGGTCGTTCGCATCGACATCATTCGATACTCTTGAATCCCCTTAACAAAATTTTCTTTGCGTCCGTCAGGTGACTTCATATTGTCGAGAAATTTGTTGATTTTAATGCAGAAATCAGCACGGCTTTGATGTTTCTGAATTTTATTTTCATTGGATTTGATATTCAGTTTGTGGGCAGAAATTTTCTCGTTAATACTGACTATCTTTTGCCGTCTTTCTGTTGCCAAGAGCGAAAGAGCAGTATATACAGGTTTTGGCACAATATCTTTCAAGGATTCAATCGTAGATACAAACTCTGCATTTCGGGACTTTTTTATACTGAGCTTTTCAATTTTTGCATTGAACTTATCATTTTTGCTGTTAAGCTCATCAATTTTGCGATTGCATTTGTCATAAAGGGTAGCAAAAATCGGAATAGAAAATTCTGTGTCTTTTGATGTTTCGGTTACAATCGGTTCAGTCGGAACAGATTGTAAATTTTCTTCTTTTACACCGACACTTTTGGACTTTTTTTTATTAATAGTGTCAAAATTTTTGCTTTCTGTGTTTTCTTTTTCCTTAATCGGTTCATAATGATTTATGTACAGTTCTGACCCCCTGACTGTTTCGGCAAGATTATCATCTTTGTCATAAAGCATATATTTACTCTCATCATCCAATGATGTGAGTATGGTTTTGCCTTCGTTGATTTCATCAACATCGTCTTTTTTAATCCAAAGATAACGAATATCCTCCCCGAAAGTACCGGGAACTCTTGTTTTATACTCGAATTCGTTATCATCATAGACAAGTGATGATTTGTCTATTGTAATATCAGGCATTATTTTTCCTCCTTTTCCTGACAGCAAATGTAGCAATAACAGCTGTTATTGCTATTGCAATTATTGCCAGTAGAATAAAATCAAAACTTCTGTTATTAGTTTCTGCTTTTATGGCAGTATCGGGCGAAGCGGTTTCAGATACCCTTTCGGCTGTCACAATAAGTCTGTGGCTGTTGATGCCATAAGGATAACAAGTTATAAGGCTTAATAAGTCTTTTTCTTCGTCAACTGACAGTAACGATATGTTGTCGGGCTTAACAATGTTTTTTGCTGTTACAGCATAGGTAAGCGTTTCATCAAGTACGGATACCTTGATTTCATCACCGATTTCAAGCTCGTTGAGATTGTCAAAAAACACTTGCGTTGGATAACCCGTATGTGCAGACAAGACAGAATGATTGCCCACACCTCCAATAGGAAACGCTGTATTTGGCAGATGAGCAACACCTTTTTCCAACACTTTGTCTGAATCACCGTGGTAAATCGGCAGTTTAACATTGATTTTTGGTATATCAATGTAACCTATAAGTCCATCGCCAAAATTAAGAATATCGTCATATCCGTCAATCACGCTTGCTGTATCGTAAGAAAAGCCATTGACAAGCTCTGACAAATTGTTGTTATATTCAGCAGCAGCCGACAAGTACTGTGACCTGTCGGCTGCTGAAATGCTGTCAAGATTTGCGGCATAATTGTTAATTGTGGATGCGGCAAAAAAACTATTGACAGCATTTGATACAGAAGGGTACAGCACAAAGCAGAGTGATGCAGTCATAAAAATTATTCCTATTATCAAGGTGCATTTGCTTCTGCATTTTTTCAATGTGCTGTACTCCTTTCTGTTTAATGTGAAATTACTTGTTTGTAGCTTTTACTCTTCTGCGAATGAACAATGTTGCAATACCGCCGAGTGCAAATGCTGTGCCGAGAATGTAGAACATTACTGTTCCGACACCGCCTGTCTGCGGAACAACAACCTTTGTATCCTTAACATCAACGCTTGCTGTGCCGTCTGTAGGGCAGTTTGTGATGTACGACCCGTCAACAAATGTTGCACCGTATGTAACATCAATTGTCACAGGAATAACCTTACCGTAGATGTTGTATCCCGTTGGGGCTTTTGTTTCGACAATATAATATTTACCGCTTGCAAGTTTGATTTCTTCTTTACTTGTGTTGTAGTAAGTAACCTTGCCGGTCTTGTCGGATACACCGCTTGCAATGGCATTTGTAAGAGCAGTTGCGTCCTCTTCTGTCTTGAAAAGGCTGAATTCTGCACCTTCGAGAGCCTTTCCGTCTGTATCTGTCTTGTTTGTTGTTACTGCAAAGGTGTAAACATAAACTGTATTGCCATTTACCTCTGATTCAACACCGTTCTTGTTAGAATAAACGAGCTTTGTTTCTGAGTTTGGGTTGCCTGTCTTTCCTGCTGCAGCGTACTTATTGAGCTTTGCTGAATAAGTTACAGATGTATAAGTAACACCTTCTGCATAAAAGTCATTCTTCTGAAGATAAGCGTTTGTGAGAGCTACATTAAATGTTGTAGCTTTACCATCAACTTCTGAGGTTACATTGAGAGTGTAATCAGATGGAGCAAGGTCTGTTTCGTTTACTTTCTGTCCCTGTGCGTTGAGAAGTGCAACCTTTACGCTGTCTTTATCAAGAGTAAGACCGGCTGACATTTCATCATATACGGTATATGATTTAAGTTTCATTTCGCTTGAACCGGCAGTCGATGACTTGATTTCAAAATTTATTGTGTCACCAAGGCTTACATCGGTAAAATTAACATTATCCTTTGTGCTGTTGGTGATAGCCTTGCCTGTAACAACATCACCGTCATTTACCTTTGTTGCGAGGTCAATATCATTCACAGAATAAACCCAACCGTTGTTGTAATATGGAAGTGATACAACAGAGTTTGTAACACTTCTTACCCCGGCAGGAAAGTTCGTAGCCTTAATGTAGTACAAACCCTGAGCAAGGCTTGAAAAAGTCTTTTTAACCGAGGTTGCAGAGGTTGTAAATGTACCAACCGTTGAAGCGGTTGACGGGATTGATGAAAGACCGTCAAGAGCTGAGAGAACATTCGATGTCTTTCCGCTTAAAATCTCATCAGAGATTGACGGAATGAGTGAATCATAGCCTGTCTTATACGGATTTTCGGTTGTTTTGAGTTCTGCAACTTTGTACACCGTAAATGTGTATCCGGGTTTTGAACAATTGAGTGTGAATGAAACCTTCTTTGTTTCATCAAGAGCGTTGTTGTTTGTTGCGGCACTTGCAAATGGGATTGCAGTAAATACCATCATAACTGCAAGCATTGTTGCTGTCAGAATTCGTGTGATTTTCTTTTTCATTTTTGATTTTCCTTTCGTGATTTTTTATATTTCTTGCTACCGTGTTTATGGTAGTCATAGATGAAAATTATAGCCATTGCTCCGAGTGCCACGGCAACGAAGTAAAACGGAGCAATTCCACCGCCGCCTGTTTGAGATAACACAGATTTGTTATCGGCAACGGATAAAGATATATTAAGTGTGTTTTCATTGTCGGCTGAAATTGTAAATTCAACCTTTTTACCGTATGGCATATAGCCTGACGGAGTTACAGATTCAATAAAATAGTAATCACCTACCGGCAGATTACTGATTGACAAACTACCATTCGTAGCCATATAATCGGTTGCAGTTTTTGCAACTGAATTATACATATAAGTTTCTGAGCCTGTCTGATAACAGCTGATGGGAGTGTCGTCTGACTTATAGAGTTGCCAACCTGATCCGGTAAGAGCCTTTGTGCCGTCTGTTTTTGTCAGCTTAACAGAGCCTGTTTTCAGCGTGTTTTTGATATTTGCAAAAACTACGGTATCTGAATTAAGCGTAACTGTTACGCTTTTTGGCTTGTTGTACTTATACGGTAAAGAATAAGTACCATCCTCGTTAAGCTCACCGAGTTCGGTTACTTTATATTTAAGCAATTCGTCATTGCTGTTATAAATCGGCAAATCTGAGATTTCAGGACTTAAACCTTCAAGGTCGGTGCTTACTTTTTCGTTAAACCCTGTATCAGCACAGCTTATTTCAAAATACAAACCGTCCACAACATCATCTTCAGATGTTTTTTGAACCTGTAACGAACCTGTTTTTATGGTGTTTACACAATCATATGTATAGTTGTATTCGGTATCATAGATTGTAAATTCAACTGCATCTTTCAGTTCATAACGGCTCGGAAACTTGTATGTTCCGTCTGACTGTTTAATGCCGATTTCGGTAAGCCTGTAAGTAATTTGAAAACCGTTTAGGTCAACTACATACGGCAGAATACCGTCAATTTTGTTACCGTTGGCATCAAAAAACTGCTCATTGTCTGTACTTGCTTTACCATTTTCATCAGTAGTCAAAACGATACTTGTAATCTCGTTTCCGTCTGCATCATAAGCCATAGGAGTAGGGATAAGGTCATCGCCGTATTCTCGTTCATCGTCAAAAGACTCAAGCTTAAAACTCAAACCCTCGATAACTCCGTCCTCGGAAGTCTTATTGATGTTAATTCTGCCGGTTGTAGGAGCGTTGTACATGGAATAATTAAGAATAGATGTTGTTCCGTATTTGTTGGCAGTCTTACACTCTGATTCAGCCTTTTCAAGGTAATTTTCGGGGAAGTAGTAACTGCCTCCGCCGAGAAAACCTTTTTCAACAACTTTATATTTTATAGGGATACAAATTGCTGAGTTCGGAACGGTCAGACAGCTTTTGAGTTTTTCGCCGTACCTGCTGTAATAATTAGCTGTTCCGCTTGAATCTGTGACTATAGACCCGTAGTATTTACCGTTTTCGTCCTGTACCTCAAACCAAACTCCAGACACTTTACCGTTGTATGAGCTCTTTTTAACAGTTAAATCCGTTTCGGGAACTGTGTTTTGAAAACTGAATGTAACGGTTTTGCTTTCGTCAAGCGTTAAAGACTTACCATTAGCATTTGATTTTGCTTCTGGTGATTTGCCATAGTAGTATCTTGAATAAGCATTCTCACAATTGCTGAATACGGCATTTGAAACACCTTCATAATATGAGCCTTTGTAGCTGATTGCATTTTCTTTCTTTATTGTCCAAGTGTAACCGCCATAGCTGTGAGATCCTAAAGTAGTCTTAAAACCAAGCTCCTTGACGGTATAGGTTATCTTGTTGCCTTTATCGTCATATACCCTCAAACCTTTAACAGTCGCTTCGCCGTTTTTATCAGTTGAAACTGCGTTGTACTCGTTGCCGAGGCTATCTGATATTGCAAACCAAAGATTTGAAACTATACCGTCTGTTGATGACTTCTTGATTTTGAGGTCAGCTTTTATGGCATCTTCATAAATCGTCTGAATAACGGCTGTTTCAACGGTTGAGTTTTCCTCATTTGTAATGACGGGATAAACAGTATCGTCAAGCTCATAGCCTGTCGGTGCGGTTATTTCTTTGATGTAATATGTTTTGCCGACATCTACTGATTTTGCAAAAGTACCCTTGCCGTCAGCATTTGTTGTGAGCTTGTCATACAAGCTTGCACAAGCTGAATCAGAGTACAAGCCATATACTGCACCGCCGACACCTATACCTGACCGATTAAGTTTGTGTATGCCGATGTATGCCTTTGCCGGCATTTCATCAATCGGCACATTGATAGGGGTGTTTGTGTCCTGTGCAATACCGGCAATCTCTTCATTGATTACTCTGTAGAACACGACATTACTTAACGAGTATCCGTCAGGTGCTTTTACTTCTCGAATGACAACTGTACCAATTGGAATGGTTGGAACAGTTAAAAGATTGTAGCTAAAATAAAAATCGTCCGAATTATAGCCTTCAGCAAGATACTTAGAAGCAAGCAATGCTTTGCCATCTTCATCAGTCTGAATATACCAAGTCCTTTTAAGGTTTTTGCTGTCAAGTGCAGGAGCGGTTTCATCTGCTTTGACATCATAGTCCTTGTCAATTTCCTGTGCGTAGTATTCAATGCTGAAAACTGCACCGCCAAGACCTTGACTTGTTGTTTCGCCCGTTACTGCGTTTTTCTTCTGCAAAACAATACCGACAGGGTCATTAACCGGATTATCCTTTGGCTCGGTTTTTTTGTCAGACAGCGAAACTGCTTTAAATATTGCATAGCCGTTGCTGTCTTTTTTTCCCGAACTCACAAATGTATATACAGTTTTGTCAAGCTCATAGCCTGTCGGTGCGGTTATTTCTTTTGCATAGTAAGAAGCTGTTGAATCAACATATTTACTGTAACTGCCGTAACCGCTTGCATTTGTCGTAATACTGCCGATTTTTTTGGTACAAGCCTTGTCTGTGTATATGCCGTACTCAGCACCCGACAAGCTGTAACAACCGTTGCCGGCTGTAAGCTCTGTATTTGATGAGGATTTTTGCAGCTGTAGCTTGACAACATCCGGAAATGTCAACTTAACATATCCGTCTTTAACTGCATAATTAGAACCCTGAGCAAAAGTCTGATATGATGCATAGGTATTACTTGTAATTAAATACAAACTGTTTTTGTTCTTGATTCCATATTCCTTCAAAAAAGAGTTTTTCATTGTCACATTAACTGTCGTACCAAGATTTTTGGAACAAGTGAATGTAATCTTATTTCCGCTTACGCTGACCTTAACATTTGAATTGCTGACGATTACATCGGATGCTTTAGTTACTGAAGCGGTACCGTTCTTATCAGTCAAAGTGATTGAATACTGTCCGTTTGATTGATTATATGACATTTGATACGACTTCGCAGAACTGAGAGATGATGCAGTATATGACGGATTTCTCACGGATCTTTTGCACCAAGAAACCATATTGTTGTATGCCGTTGTGACATTCGCAAGCGTAGTTTCTGCCGAACTCGTTTCCATCATTGTATTTACAGGTGTAAGTAACGGCTTACCGGTAACCGCTTCAAAAGTTGATGCGTTACGCTTGCCTGCAACAATCTCAAAAATCAAGAGCTGCGTTGCATAGTAGTAATGAACCTTCTCTTTCTTTGCAGCTTCAAATCCGCCAAAGCCCCAAGCAAGTATCAGATTAACTGCATTTTGCTGTGCAGTAGTTAGCTGTTTCCAAGCTGCTGATTGAGATGTACTTTTTACAGTAGCAGAACCTGTTAATTCAGATGCTTTATCCGGTTCAATACAGTACGCTCTCTGTGTGTAGTCTGAAAAATTCAAGGTTTTTCCGGATGGAGCAAAAAAGTGAACCTTAAAATTTTCCCAACCTTCATAATGCTGACTGTGCTTTTTCCCGTTAGCGTCTGTATAAGTATATTCAGCTGTTTTTTTGTATATAAAACCTTTGCCGTCTGCTCCACGATTGCCTTTAACCGAGGCAGCACTTACGGAAAACAAACCAACAGACAATGAGCCAATAATTACAGTCAAACATAAGAACACCGACAGCATTTTTTTAATTAACTTCATTCAAATTTTTCTCTCCTTTCAACTAAATATTTAAATATTGAAAAAGAAAAACTACTGTATTCTTTTGGGTGATGCACGAATCATATTTACCTCCGTAAATTTATATTATTAACCACCTTAGTGGGGATTGTAGGGATGCATCGGACAAGTTAATGCCCGATGCAAAAGAAGAATAACAATGAAAACTTAAAAAGTCTTGCTGTCAAGTGAATAGTGAGAATCATAAAACAGAAAGTTGTAATCAACTTCCAATGTTTTCGCTAATTCTCTGATATATGCAAAAGTCGGTTCATAATTATCGTTTTCCCATTTGGTATAGGCTGACCGTTCTATATGCACGGCTTCTGCCACTTGTTTCTGTGTCATATGCTTGTTTTTTCGAGCAATACGCAACTGCTTTCCAAACGACAATTATTTCACCTTCTCAAAAAGTTGTTATCAATTTAAAATGTTAAGGTTATATATGTAGTTAAGGTCAACATTTGTTGATATACCGTTAATTCTACCGTTCTCTGAATACTGCCACACATCACAAGTGATTGACGGCTTAATATACCATTCTGCGTTCCAAATGGAAATGCCGTTATTTTTTAAGGTTGTGCGATTGAGCAGATAGTCATAAACGCTTGCTGAGGAATACACACCCGATTTAAAGCCGTTGCTTTTGAGTTTGTTACAGAAATTGACTGCCATTTTTGTATAATTGCTGTTGCTTGTACTCATTGCAGGCTGATATTCCATATCGTAGTAAACAGGAAGTTCAAACTTTTTACCCTTGATACAACTAAGGCAAGCATCTGCTTCTGCTGTTGCCGTTGACGGTGACATTGCATAGCTGAACCAATATGCTCCGACTTTAAGACCGGCGGATTTTGCGTTTTTGTAGTTTGTTTCAAACATATTGTCTTTTTGGCTTTTTTCTTTACCGTAGCCTGCACGGATTATCACATAGTCATAACCGGCTGATTTTACCTTGTTAAAATCTATTGAGCCTTGCCAAGTTGATACATCAATACACTTTGCGACACTTCCCGAAACAGTCAGCTTGCACGATGCGGTTTTTCCGTTGTAGGTTTTGTATGTGATTGTTGCTGTTCCTTGAGATTTAGTGGAGATTTTTCCGGTTGAATTAACCGTTGCAACATATGTATTACTGCTTGTCCAAGTACTGCGATAACTGTATGCGTTATTGTTGAGCGTAGCTTTAAGCGTTTTACTCTGTCCGACTTTAAGGGTTGCAGATTCATCAGAAACAGTTACGCTTGAAGGTGCAGATTTGACTGTTACCTTACAAATTGCTTCCTTGCCATTGCTGAGCTTACATCTTATCGTAGTAGTGCCGGCTGTTTTTGCAGTAACAAGACCGCCTGACTTTTGAACAGGAGCAATTGCGGTGTTATTCGAGTAATAAAGTCTGTAGTAGGCTGCTGTATTGTTCGGAATACTGCTGTTCAAGTCATACTGTTCCCCAACACCAAGTGTTAAACTTGATTTGTTGAGAGTAATACTGTCAGCAAGTTTTTTAACCGTCACATTACAATTTGCAGTTTTGCCGTTGTAGGTTTTTGCCGTAATAGTTGTTGTGCCGACACCGGCAGCAGTTATTTTTCCGTTATTGTCAATACCTGCAACCTTACTGTTGTCAGTTGTAAACGACACCTGTGACAGCGTTCCGTTTTCAACCGTAGTTTTTAATGTGTAGGTTTCAGTTGTGCCAAGTGTGATACTTGACTTGTCAAGTTTTACACTTTTAGGTACAGTAGTAGGCTTTGGAACAGTTGTAGGTTCTGTAACTGCTTCCGTTGTAGGCTCTGTTGTTGATTCTGCTGTTGTCGGTTGTTCTTCTGTTGGCTCTTTAATCAGACCTACGATAATCTTCTGTACAAGTGTTGAATCAACAACGGTAATCACACCGTCTTTATTAAGGTCATACAGCTTAATTTGTTTTTCATCAAATGTCGTCATACCTACAACATTCTTCTGAATAAGCGTTGCATCTTCAATCGAAAACTTTTGCTCTGTGCTTACTGCTCCTGCACCGAAAGCACAAAGGCTCACAAGAGTAGTGGCAGTAAGTAAGCCCGAAATAATCTTATTTTTCAGTTTCATAAATTCCTCCTTAAAGGGTTCTATATATATTCCGCAAAATTTGCGGTTTGTCACCCTAAAAATCAAAAAATTTTAAAAGTTTTTTTAAAATAAAAACCTTCTCATATATATTCCGTAAAAATCGGGTTTTCGCACCCCCAAAAATGAAAAAAATTTTAAAATTTTTAAATTTTTTTTGAAATTTCTTTAAAATTATTCTCAAAAAGAAAAAATGCTCCGTTCAGGAGCATAAAAAGAGCATAAAAAAACAGAGCCGTAGCTCTGTCTGAAATTTGTTATGTAATTTTACAAAAAATAAAGGGACGGAAAAACCGCCCCTTTACACATTAAGGTTTCTAATTTTATAAACAGAAAAAATCAAGTGCGAAATCGCTCAAATTGTCACCGATATTTTCTAAGAAGTCTGCAATTGAATCGCCCAAATTAAACAGAATGTTAAATCCCATAGCAAACAGCCATAATATGCCGATTACAGCGCAGCCTTCAAGTAATTGAAATGAGCCTTGCTGTATCCATCCCACAACAACTATAGTTCCGCAGATAGCAAATATTGTAGTGAAAAAACCAACTATCAAATGAATGACTCCGCAAAAATCGGCAATGAAGGTTAATATGTAGGCTAATATGTAAAGTATGCCTTTTAATAGGTAAGCAATAATCAGAAATATTAGTTTTAAGGGGAATAACAGTATTTTTTTCATATTGTTCACCTCTCGTTAAAATCAATTATACTCAACCTTACCGCAAGCTGTACACTTTCTGCCGACTACTTCGGTTTTTGTTTCGTAGTGCGATTTTTCGGGTACAGTTACCGTCTTTGTGCCGACCTGAACTTTAACTAACACAACTTTATAACTGGCTTTTCCATCATGTTTTTTTGCACACTCAAAAATGTGTTCAAGATTGTCCGTTATATCTTCGCCACAAGCCTTACATATAGCTCTTCCTTGCTCTTCATAAACCGGCTCTTCGTAGGTATAGGCTTCTTTATCCACAACCTTTACTATTGTTTCTTTAGTTATATTCTGCCAACTATGAGTATGCTCCGCAGGAGCTGATAAAGTAGTTACGGTAAAGCCCTTTGAATTATATCCGCTTGTGAATTTGTTTGCTGATGAATTGATACATCTCACGGTGTATGTATATTCTGTATCGGCATAAAGGTTTGTGTCCGTGAATGTGGTACTTGTTGTATCAAATAACCTTGACCAACCTTTTTCGCCCCTGCGATATACACGATACTTTTCGGCACCGTTCACATTGTCCCAATTTAAAGTTATACTGTTATATGTTGACTCAGTTTTTGAAATCTCAGGAGCAGATACATATTTAATTGACTTGCCCTTTGAATCATATCCGCTTGTGAACTTAGTTGCAGATGAGTTGATACATCTTACTGTGTAGGTGTAATTTTTGCCTGATGAAACATCCTTATCAATATATGAGGTTGAAGTTGTGTCGACCATTCTTGTCCAACCTTTACTGCCCTTGTAGTAAACTCTGTACTGCTCTGCACCGCTTGACTTGCCCCAACTGATTTTTACACCGCCGTTGACATTCTCTGTCTTTGAAATCTTCGGAGTTGCAAGATTAGAGCTGACTGCTCCGACAACCGTAGATGATACTGCTGTTGCCGACAGAGAAATTACTGCCGCCATAGCTACTGATAATAATGCCTTTTTCATTGATAATCCTCCTTAAAAAATTTTGTTATTTCTTCTTCTTCTTTTTTACAGCCATAACACCGACCGTTCCGAATCCGATGACAATCAGACCTCCGATAATTGACAACACAACTATCTGTCCTGTACTCATTCCGTTGTCATCTGCTGTAGCTTCGGCTTCTGCCGTTGTCGGCTGTGTTTCTGCGATAGCTTCAACTTTGCTTCCGTCAACATCAGATTTTGAATTTGCTACTGCCTGATTGTGACTGTTCTCGGATTCTGATGATTGTGTGTCGGATGAATCTGTATTGCTGCTGTCAGTTTCTCCTTCAGGGTGATAACGGTCATATGATTCTGCAATTTTACCGTTATCATCATATCTGATAAACTTGTCCGAACTCGCATCATAAGTCCATATAAGCTTTGTGCCGTCTGTTAGCAACTCATAAAGCTGACCGTTGTCATCAACATCAAGCGTATCAACATCAGCTGTCTTTTCTTTCATATACTCATAAAAAAGATTGGCAACATTACTGACTGTTACATCTTTGTTTTCAGGAGTATAGTCATCTAAAAAAACACCAAGATAATATCTTGACATTGAAGCATACAGGGCAATAGGTTCAGGCATTTCGGACTCACTGTAATTGATGTTTCGCAGTTCGAAATAATACCACGCTTCGTTATACAGCTCGTCTTTGGTACATTCATATGCTTTTTTGTACGCTGCCGATACGCAGAATGTTTGTAAAGCTATTAGCAATACGGCGATTGCTGCAATTGCAAATTTTCTGACCTTTCTCATTTGTTACTCTCCTTTTTGTAAGTTAAAAGGTTTTGGTTTTCCTTTCAATTATATTATACATCAGTATAGCACTACTGTCAAGCATAAGTTTTTGCTTTTTTAAAAAAATTACCAACGGTCAAAAAACAGTACATTCTCATATTGTAGTATGAAGTTCTGTGTTGAATGAAAATTACCGGGTGTGCTGTCATAATAATCCTTTGTACACATATAAAACAGCCTGTGCCTGACCGCAAGATTGTTATCATCGAATATGTATTTGACAGCATTAACTGCGTTCTGCGAACGGTTGGCAGTTGAGCCGACATATCCCATACCTTTAATTACAGCCGATACGGAAGTATAGCCGTCATACACTATGGCACACTTGATTGACTGAGCAATAAGGCAAGAGCCTACATAACTGCCGCCAAATTCGCCCGTAACAATTCGTTCAAGCATATCCCTGTCCTTATCCGACAGCTTTACCATAGGTAATTTAAAGTCTTTGTTATCATATTTTGTTTTGACAAGATAACTTGTCTTGTTATTATAAGATTTATTGATAATATCAATATTCCTGTTACCTTTAACTATAATCTTATCTGTTGGATATGTCAATACTTGTTGCTTAATACATTTATGTGATATAATTTCGCCGTTTACATACTTATCTTTATATATATACTCTGTACTTCCCGGTTTGCCTTTTTGGAGCATTTTGGTTTGTCCGACAAAAAGTTTGTCCGACTCCTGTTCAACAGTTTTGTATGGGATAGATTTGTATATCGGATAGTAAGCATAATTAACACGGTCAATTTTAATCTCTTGACCAAGATAGACCGTGTCTGATAAATCAGCATTTAATATATCATCATCCGAGAGTGATATATTAAGATAATTTAGTGCATTGCTAACTGTCCCCATAGGCACATAATAATCTTTGCTTACATCATCTACGGTTATATGTATTCCTATTTCGGGATTTAAAATAAGTCTGTTATCAACAACAGACTGCCCATTATGAGCAGTCTGTGTTGTTGCACCTGCTGTGGGTGCTGTATTGAGTAACGCTGCCATAGATATTATGACAGACAAAAAGGAGAGCTTAATTGTTGTATGTATAAATTTGTTCATAATCCACCTAACTGTCATTATTCCTTGTTATGTTTTCCGGTTGCTGACGGTCATATTGTTTTGATTTATCGTTGTCGGCAATTGTTCGTGCATTTTGAAGAATTTGGTTTCTGCTGAGTAAAAATGACCGTTTGTTTTTTCGTTCCGTGACTTCGGTTTGCCGTAACTCATTGTCAACGGCAGTATTGTCCTGTTGCTTTTCAATCTCTTTGATACCCACCTCATCAATATCAAGATTGACTATACCGTTCAGAGTTTCGGCAACATCATCCTTGCCAAGCTCACAATTGTTGATGTAAGCCTGACAAAGGATCTGTTTCATATCGGATGGGTATTGCTCAAGCTGAGAGATAGATATATTAAGAGCTTCTGCTATTTGTGGATACAGTTTGTCGGTGTCGGCAGTCTGTTCCTGCCTTGAGCGTTCTCGTTCCATAGCTTAATATACCGTTCTCGAAATCAATACATAATCAGATTTTGTGATACCGCGTTCCGTTACATATGCCACAAACTCACGATTTGCAAATGGACTTGCCGTATGATATTTGTGAGGTTTTAGGGCAAGCCATCTTCTGTAAATTGAATTGATAATTTCAAAACGCCGTCGTGTCACACCAGCATGAGACACATCCATATTATCTTCGTTGAAATATAATACTTCATAGACAAAACACTCAAAACCGTCATCAAATCCAAATAAATAACATAAATTATCATCATCGGACTCAATAAATCCCTTACCCCTAACACATACGACACCAAGGTCAGCACCCTCAAACGCCTTACGGAGTATTTCTGCATTAAGTTCATTATTATTTAATACCATAAAAATCACCTCAATAGATTTAATTGGAGTTTTGTTGTCATAGCTTAATTTACTTCCTGTAAGATTTTTTAGATTTTGAAGAGCTTGAAAAAACAAACTCTGTTTTAAAATCCGAGTTAAGTTTAATAGCTGCGTCAAAGGATTTGCCTGATTTGGACTTCAAGCCTTTGAGCGTGTCCGTCTTGCCTTTGTCAAGTAATTTTACCGCCTGTGCAGATGTAAGGCTTTTACCACATATGTTTTTCCATATGTTAAAATTACACTCTTTGCTTTCGCAAGAATATGATTTTGGATAAGATAAAACTTTTTTACCGCATACAGGGCAAATGCCTACGCATTCCCAACGGGTAAAATGCTTGCTGTTGTCAACTTCGCTGTAAGTATCAACAAGATATTTAACTGAATCTTCAATCTGATTGATGAAATCATCCGAGCTTACAGAACCGTTTTCAATATGCTGTAAAGCAGTTTCCCACTCAGCTGTCATTTTCGGGGATTTAACATCATCAGGGACACAATCAATGAGCTGAATACCTTTATCAGTCGGCAAAATTTTCTTATCCTCTCGCTTTATGTACTGTCGCTTGACAAGATTTTCAATTATTCCTGCACGTGTTGCAGGCGTGCCGAGTCCTTTTTTCTCAACATTGCTATCTTCAACATAATCTGTATTTCCGGCTGTTTCCATAGCTGAGAGCAAGGTTGCGTCTGTGTATTGCTTAGGCGATGTAGTGAAGTGTTCTGATACGCTTGCAGAAACTTTTTCCAACACCTTACCCATTTCTAACATAGTGAATCTGCTCTCATTATTTGGTTTGAAATATTCTTCAAGTTCAGATTTACTTTTGGAGCGTACACAGGAATCCGTTTGTTTCCAACCACTAAATTTAAGTAAGGACACTTTGTTATTGAAAAGCATATCACTTTTATCAGATTTTAATTTAATAACATCAATATAATATTCATAGTTCTCGCCGGTTGCAACACAAAGTCTGACGGCAAGCATAAACAATATATTATATTCAGCTGTCGGCAATGACGATAAGTCATAGCTTGTTATCTGTTCAGTTGGCAGTAAGGCGTGGTGGTCTGATACTTTTGCATTATTGATAACTTTTGCAATATCAGTAGGAGTATGCGGTATTTTCTCATACACGCTGTAAATACTCTCAATAAGATTTTTTGCTGTAGTAGCCATATCATCGGTGATGTAATTGCTGTCCGTGCGAGGATATGTAGCAAGCTTTTTTTCGTAGAGCGACTGCAAATAATCAAGCGTTTGCTGTGCTGTATATCCGTAAACACTATTTGCATCACGCTGTAAAGCAGTTAAGTCATAGAGCTTTGGTGGTGATACCGACTTTTTTTGCTCGGTTATATTAACAACCTTAAAATCTGTATTATTAACGCAGTCTGCAAGTTTACTTGCTTTATACTCTGATTCAAAAACATCTTCGCTTGTTGCCTTAAACCCACCGCAGTCAATATCAACTCTATAAAAAGATTCCTTAACAAAGTTGTTGACTTTGTTGTTGCGGTCAACAATCATTGCAAGTGTAGGAGTCTGCACTCTGCCGATATTGAGCAACAAACCGTAACGAACAGAAAACAGCCTTGTAGCATTCATTCCGACAAGCCAATCGGCTTTATTTCGTGCAAGTCCTGCCTGATATAAATTGTCGTATTCAGAATCATCCTTCATTTCTGAAAACGCTTTTTTAATTGCTTTTTCCTCAAGTGAAGAAGTCCATAACCTTTTAACCGGCTTTTGACAACCTGTTTTGTTATATACATAACGAAAGATACATTCGCCTTCCCGACCTGCATCAGTTGCACAGATTATTTCATCGACATCATCACGCTCCATCAGACTTTTAAGCACATAATATTGAGATTTTGTTGAACCGGCAATTGAAAACTTCCACTTTTCAGGGATAATAGGTAGGTTCTCAAATTTCCACGGCTTTTCAGCAAATTTCGCTCCGTATGAATCGGGATCATCAAGCTTGATAAGATGACCGACACACCAAGATACAATGTAATAGTCGTTGTAAAAATAATTGACACCTTTTTTATCTGCACTAAGCACTGTGGCTATAGTATTTGCAACAGAGGGCTTTTCTGCAATGACCAACTTCATAATTATTTTTCCTCCTCAGAGGTATCGCCATCTTCATTTACTTCATCTTCGTATTCAAAATCATCATCTGTATATTCCGGACTGTCATCTTCATCAGATTTCTTTTTACCGTCTTTGCCCTTTAATTTAAAGAAAGCAAAGCCAATACCGCCGAGGATTGCTATTCCGAGAACGAGATACAACATAAATGAATTGTTTGAATTCGAGGAGCTGTTGTCGTTCTGTGTGGCTGTTTCGGTATCTGCATCTTCATCGGCAGGAGCCGTTGTTTCGGTAGAACTGTCACCGTTACTGACATTACTGTCATCATTTGCAAGTTTGTCGAGGTCAGCAGTATCTACTTCGTTCAGAAAGTACACATTATTTTCCTTTTTTGTTTTATCTATGATGACATAAAACATATCATCATCTCTTGTTGTAACAGCAATGAGCTGATATGTACCGTTTTCCATCACCACGGTTTGGTCAGCTGCAAGGTTTGCATTACCAGTGGTGTTTTTTGACCAGTCATAGCTTGTCTGTGAATTATCGTTGTCATCAGAAGTGTCATCGACAGAATCTGATGAATCCGCCATATCGTCATTATTGTCTGAATCAGTATCAGAGGACGAATTGCTTGAATTGCTTTTGGTCGTTTCGGCTGCCGAAACGCTTGAGATACTGCAAATGGAGATTGACAAGCACATTAAAACTGTCATAATCACAGCAAGTATTCTTCGTTTAGTTTTCATGGTTAGAGCCTCCTAAAAGTTCAAGTAAGTCTTGTTGAGATAGATTGTTTTCCTTTATAACTTTAATCAATTTAATATCGTTGCTGAGGTCAACAACTGTATAATTGTTATTGCGAATGATTTGCATAAACTCTTTTTCTTCTGTATCTTTAATTTGTTTTTCTACAGTTCTTTTTTTAGCCATCAATGAATTGATTTTTTCGTTGAGCGAATCAAGCGTAGCTTTTAAACTATCAAGTTTATTGATTTTGTTTGCGGACAAAAATATTTCCTCCTTCAACTTATGCCCCAACGGGGCATAAGTTATTATTTGTTTTCACGGTAAATCAAAAATTGTGGATCTACATCGTGCCACACCAGACCATACTTTATTTGCACACCTAAATGCAAATAATTTTGATTAGCCTTAGTATCGTTACCGTCACAATGCTTATAACTATCCACTTTGCCGATATAATCTCCTAATTTAACTTTACTGTCCTTTTTTAAGCCTGTTTTAGGAGTTATATTACCGTATGTCAGTTTAAATGTTCGTGCGGTATCGTTTTCATACCATATGTTACGGTCTTTCTCGGTGACAATAACAATAGTATGATTTGATGTATCAATACTTTCGACTTTGCCGTCCATAAGCGAATACACATTAGTACCCTTGCTTGCAACAAAGTCTGTGCCATAGTGCATAGTATTTTGACAATGGCGAGAATACCAACTTACAACATCGTAACCAAAATTGTTATATATTTTCGTATTAACAAAATTTCCGGGAAGAGGATTACACTCAAATGATTGATGTAAGCCGTATGTTGTCTGTGTTTTGCCATTTTCGTCTTGTTCAAGGCAGGCAAGCACTTGATAATACTGCTTCCGTTGTGCATAATCTTCTTTGATTTTTGATTGAGAGGAATACAAACTTTGACTCTTAGAATTTAAAACTGCGTAAATAGCATCGTCAAATGACCGTATTTGTTGCACATTAGTGTAGAGTGTACAATCCGTAATGTAAGTATCATGCTTATAAAATCTAACAGCTTGCTTACCATTTTCGCCAAATCTCGTTTTAACATCGTCTGAAGATATTGCCCAATTAAAATCTTGACCATTGATAGTAAGCTGCGTTTTGCGATACACCTTTGTGCCTGATCCTCGCCAACCCCAAAATTTTTCATTATTTTTTTTGATGAGACTATAAAAAGAAGGAATGATGCCACCCATAGAATCCACAACTTGCTGATTACAATTTTGAAAATAGTATCCGGTTTTAGCATAGCTTTTATTGACATTGAGTATTTCGCCGGTTGATAAATTAAAATACACTTTTTTACTTTTGTGGTAAGAAGTTAAAGCTGACGGTACTCCACAAGAACCAAAATCAATATAACCATAGGTTTTACCATTGTCGGTGATAGAGCCGGAACTTTTACTGTAATAGTATTCGTCCGATGCGTAACCGGGATAAGCGTCGTAGCTACCCAATTCCTGCCAATACGAACCATTAATGTACTTGTATATAAAGCTGTATTCCTTGTCAAACAAATCCTGAAGTATGTCATCAAACTTGTCATCGCTGTATTTCCAAGTTTGTTCTTTATCTTCTGTGTCAGTAAAATCATAGGTATAGGCACACATAAAAGCTATTAATTTGTTGGCATCAAAGTCATACACAGGTTCATAGTTTTGAATGATATTTTTGCCGTAATAATATTTGGTTGGTGTATCATCCATACTGTCTGTATTGACTTTAAGATTTTTAAGTCCCTGACGCCATTCGTTTTTGCTCTTGCACCGGATAAGATTTAAGTTGTACTCATAAGCAATATTAGTGTACGATTCGATCGCCCTTGACATATCGTAGTCATTACAATAGTAAGTACCGAGGATTGCCGAGTTTTTGGACGCACCGCCACCGAAAACCATAAGAATCAGAGAGAAAAAGAAAATAATAATCAATAGGGGAGCTGCAATAAATCCAAAAAATTTAAAAATAAAACTGAATAATTTTCCTGCGAGCTTAGCAACCTTGTCCGTTGTTTTCGGCTTTGGTGGCTTTCTTTTTTTCTTATGCTTTATTTTTTCCTTTTGAAGTTTATTCTTTCGTTGCTGTAATTTGTTTGATTTTTTAGAAAGTTTTTCTTTTCTGCTCTCAGTTTTTGAAATCTTATGATTTTTACGCTTTTTTGAAATTGTTTTTGCGTGTCGGGTATATGTGACTGCTTTGTTGGCAGCTTGCACGAAATCATTGTCGGCAGCTTCCTGAGCGATGCGGTTTGAAAATCTGTAGACAGAACCCGATACAGAAGCTCCGACAGCTAACCTAATAAGTGACTTTGGCTTATACAGTTTTTTCAGCTTTCGCTTATTTTTGTAAGAGCGTTTCTTGTTTTTATATACCTTTTTGTTAAGCTTATAGTCATTCTTTATAAGTTTCCGCTTACGCTTAATCAACTTATAAGTCTTAACCTTTTTAGTTACGGAGGTGTTTTTGACTTTATCAAAGTTATTTGAGATAGATTTAAGTTGCTTTTTTTGAGCGGATTTTGCAACCTTGAAATTTTTCTTCTGACCTTTGAACTTAACCTTTGCACCCAACCGTATTGACTTTGCAGATTTAGCGGTCTTTTTGTGGAGCGTGTATTTTTTCTTTTGCAGATGATGCTGCACTATTGTTTTGCGAGCATTATCAATAGTCCGCAAAGTAGTAGCAGTACTCAACACAGCTTTACCGCTATCTGTAGTATCGGTTTTGTATCGGAGATTTTGCATTAACTGTGTTTTTGCAAAGTTGCCAAAAGTCAAACCAACCGTTTCTGCCGACAAAGCCGATTTCCAAACTATTCTTGTACCAGTCTTACGCACCTTATTTACAGCTGATAAAGTGTACTTTGTACCTTTACCGAAGGCTGTTGTCGGTCGCATATTCGATATACGCTTTGTTACCGATAAGGTCGGCTTATCACCTTCAAACCGTCTGCCTAATCCGTCAATGCGATGCAAAATTCCTTCCTGCTTAAATGCAGGAGCGTTTGCTCTTTTAAGTCTGACTGCGGTATGATATTTACCGGTTAATTTACTTTGCCGGCGGACAAATTTTATATGATATTCTTTTCCGGTAAGTCCCATAGAGCCACCTCAATTAAGTTGATAACGGTTGAAGTTTGCGTTTTGACGGATCCGTGTTTAACAGTTGGAACATAAGAGTATCTTCCGGGAATTCATCTTCAAACGGCAGAATTGTATCTCCGTAGAACACAAGACCGTGACCGGGTTTTGAACCTTTAACATACTTGATTTGTGCGTCTGAAATTTCAAGCTTTTGTTGTAAAATCTGTCTGTCACCGTCACTCTGATTCAGCATATAGATGAAGTCGGAGTTATCAAGAATATTTTCGATTTCCGGTGATGAGAGCAAGTCTTTAACATTTTGCGTAATTCCTGTCGGCACACCGCCCCACTTACGGAAACGCTTCCACATTTCAACAGAATATTTAGCAGTCTGTTCTTCACGCAAAAGCAAGTGAAATTCGTCAATATAGTAGCGTGTTGTCTTTTTACCTCTGTTCTGAGCCACTCTGCTCCATACCTGATCCTGAATAATGAGCATAGCAATCTTTTTAAGCTGACTGCCAAGCTCTTTAATGTCGAAGCAGACAAGTCTGTTACTGATGTCAATGTTCGTTTTATAAGCAAAAACATTATGAGAGCCTGTAACATACATTTCCATTGAGTTGGAAACACGGCTTAATGTGTTGATTACATCGGGTAAACGAAACTCCTTATTGAGGTCGGCAAGTGTAGGCATTTTTTCTTTTGATGGGTTGTTCATAAGAAAATTGTTATATAATCTGCGAGTGCATTTATCAATGGCAGAGCGTTCCTCTGATGTCAAGCCAACTTTATCAGCTACAATAAGCTCACAAAGTGAGATGATAAAGTCTGATTTTGTTGAAATAGGATTTTCACCGTCCATATCATCAATCAAACTAATATCGAGCGGATTGATGTGATGAGAACTGTTTGTAGAGATTTTTACAACCTGACCGTCGAGATGTTCAACGAGTGGATAATATTCGCCTTCGGGATCAGTAATGAGAATATCATCATTCCTTGTAAGAAACACATCGGTCAACTCACGCTTAACAGAAAAAGATTTACCCGAACCCGGTGTACCGAGATACAAGCCGTTAGGATTCTTTAATTTAAGTCGGTCTGCTAAAATCATATTTTTAGTTACCTGATTAAGTCCGTAGTAAGCACCGCCCGGCTGAAAAATTTCTTGTGTGGAAAATGGAATAAACACAGCTACAGAGCTTGTCGGTAAGTTACGAATAATCGGTACTGCATTGTATCCTATCGGCAGTGATGATGCAAGAGCTTCTTCCTGCATATAATCAAGCGAGATAAGTTTACAATTGTTCTTTTGAACAATTCTGGACAGCGTTTCAAGCTGTAATTCGCTTTTATTTTTGCTTGAAGCATAATTTCTGATTGTTACCGTAATATTAAAAAGCCTTTCATTCTTGCTGTTTAGATCTTCAAGCATAGTTTTAAGCTCAACAAGATAAATTTGAATGTTCTCCGGCAAAATATCCGAGTCATAACCAGCCTGAAAAGCCTTTTTTTGTTCATCAATTTTCATTTTTTGAACATCTGAAAGTTTGCCCCTGATATATTTGAGAGCTTTGAGTTGGTCAAACGGCATAATATGAAAATTGAGGGAAATCAGTCCGTCTGTATTATCAAGAAAATCAGCAATTATACCGTCCGATAATTCGCCTGCAAGAATATTGATTGATGTTATGCAGCCGTAAGCGTCATTTATTTCAAATTTATTTTTACCGACAAATTTTACCGAAGACGGAGCGATGAAATCCTTTGTATCGTACCCTTTTTTTACAAGTTTCCAGTCAAAAAGAAATGGCTGAGCAGAGTAAGGATTAAGCGATTGATACATAGATTCAAGTCTTTCTTTGCCGTTAAGCTTATGTGCAGATACTTTCATATCTCCGAAAAGTCGTACAATTTCATTTGATACTGTTCCGAGCTTTGCTCTTGCTTCACGCAAGTTTTTTGCTTCAGTTGAAAATGTAAGATACTTTTTAACACTTCTGCCGTTTTTTCCGCCTATGAGATTTTTGACTCTGATGTTGCTATATTCCTTACGAACATCATTAAAATCGTCATCAACATCATCAATCTTGACATACTTAATCATTGCATCTTTGTCAATGATTTGATTTTCATATGTATTCTGAAACTCAATTGATTCGTCAAAGTAATTGAGAATATCGCACCAGTTAGTAAACTTTACACCTTTTTCATCAAATGTTGCGAGCTGATAGTTGGTGTCATAAAATTCAACTGTTTGAGAATAGCGTTTGCCCGAAATATGACAAGTACCGTCAGGAAACATAGTCTTGTATGGGATTATCGCTTGCGTAGATGACTTAGAACCCTCGTTTTGTTTTTTAAGGGTTGCCATACGCTTTTTTATAGCGATTATCTCATCCTTAGTCAGAGTATTATTTTTTCTTTTTGATTTTGTCAAATATATTCACCTTCTTTTGAGTATCAAATTCTGAAGTGTCAACTCCTGCTCTTTTAAGTTTAGTACGGAGTTTATTATATTCAATCTGATTTTCAATTGCTTTAAACGCATTTATAGGTTGAAATGTGCGTACTCGTGGTTTACGAAAAAATGTAATTATCAATTTGAGATATTCTTCAAGAAACATACCGTTTTTATTAAATAAACCACACGCTATGCCCGGAAAAGCTAAAAAGCCAAGAGCAAAAACCGAAACAGTAAGATTGTCGGTTAAGGCTTTAGAAACGAAAAATGCAGGAATGCCCATAGCAATACCAATGCCAAAACAAATAGCCTGCCTTTTCGTCAAACCAAAAATAAACTTTTGCTTGATAAGGCTCAAATCTTTAGGTATTCGCACAAAATTTTGTTGCATATTTCCTCCTTTCAACTTCTGCCCCAGTGGGGCAGAAGTTAAATGTAACGAAGTTAATGTGCTGCAAATGCAGACTTTGATATGTTTGATGTCCTGAACATTGTGAAAATGAACGCTATAACAAAACCAAGTAATGTTGCCATAGTCATTACTACATCCTGTCCGCTCATCATATTCGACAATGTATTGTTGAATAAAGTTTTAAAAATTGCCAGAGCGACAATGATGAAAAAGCCCTGAAAAGCAAGAGCAAGCAGATTTCTCAGCCAGTTTTTGCCGATATCGCTCCAGTCTTTATTCATAAAGCTTGCCATAGGTATAGGGGAAATAGACAGCATCATATACACATCAATAATCCTTGATGCAAGCACAATTACGATTGCAGCCAACAAGACAAATGTCACAATAATAATCACAAATGCAATTATCAAGGTAGTTATCAGAGTACCTATATCCTGTGCCATTAGTGCTTGATGAAACTCAGAAGAATTTACTACATCGGTAGATATAAATTTACCGCTTCCAAATAAAGTGTTTAATCCGGAATTTACAGCGTCTGTTCCGAAAACAAAAATACCGGTTGCAATGTAAAACACATTGCTTACAAGCATAATTCCGCAAAATGTTTTTAGAATCCAACGGATGAAAATCGAATCATCAAAATCTTTGAAATTATTGCCTTCTACGACCATTGAAAAAAGCTCGTAACACACAACTATCATAAGCATAAAGGCTCCGATGGGTACAATTACATTGTTTGATAATTTTTCAATTGTTGTCCAAATACTTGTACCACCGGAACCGGTTGTACCGGTAAAGGTTGTAGGATTACCGAGAAATTGTGAAAAAATACCGTTTACACCGGTGTTGTCACTATTGTTAAGAGCTCCCGAAAGCATATCGTTAACGGTGTTAAGACAACCTTCAATTGCTCCCGATAAAATTCCTTTAAACCAATTTTCAAGAGCATTCATAAAATCTTCAACAATCCAGATAATCGCCCTCTTTCTTACTTGTTTCCATATGCGGATATGGACATAAGTTTATTATCATCAAAATAATCAGCCTGACTGAGCCTGTGACATCATATTACCGAGAACAGGCACAATAAGTACGCCGACAGCAATCAAGGCTATTCCTGCCATTAACTGTTTCATTCCCTGTGATTTTGCGCCAGGGTTATCGTTACCGTAACCTTCAATGAGGTTTACAACACCCCAAACGCCAAGACCTGCACCGATAAGGCTGATTACGGCGGTTAATACAGTCTGAGTTTTGCTGATAAACTGACTTGAGTTTACTACTGCGAAGCAAGACATACATCCGATAGCTGCAATGCAAGCAAGAATTGTCATAATGAGCGTAATTTTTTTTGCATTTCTGCTTTTTTTAGAGAGCCTTTTAGGCTCTGTTTTAGTTTTTAACAAGTTCATTTGGTACTCCTTTATTTGTTGTATTTGTATTCGGTATAAACCGAATTTTTGTTTATAAGTGCCGACCTGTTATTACGATGAGCGACAAATTTCGCTACATCGAAATAATTTTGTTTGGCATAATCGAAAAGCATTTTGTAATTTTTGTGTTTAGTAATGTCAAATTTTTTTGAGAGAAATGGATGTAATCCTCTGATTTGCAGGATGCATAATGAGTTATCCATAACTGCCAACTCATCTTGTGATTTAAGCTCTTTACCAAGCTTTTGGTAATTTACACCATAGCTTTCCTGCGTTCCTCGACTTCGTGATGTGTTAAACATATAGATTGTTTCTTTACCGAGTGACTCAGAAATATCTTTGAGCGTTGTTTTTTCTTTACCACCCAAAAACAACAAGGAATCACAGTTGCCCTCAATAGTTTCAGCATTGTCCTTATACAATGACTTGAGCTGTGATTTTGTCTGCAAAATGATACTTGCTGATATTCCACGGCTACGAATTACCGAAATAATTTTTTCAAACTGTGGAATCTGTTTGATATTTGCAAATTCATCTATCAGACAACGCACAGGATACTTGAGCCTACCTGAACCGTCGGGGTTGTTATCAGCTTTTGTACACAGCAAATTAAATAGCTGCGTGTACATCATTGCGACCAAAAAGTTAAAGGTATCATCCGTATCAGAAACGATAATAAACAATGCTGTAAGCTCATCACCTACAGTGTCGAGATGCATTTCGTCATAGCTTGTAATTTCGAGAATACGGTCAATCGAAAAAGGAGCCAATCTTGTTGCACAACTGATCAAAATTGATTTTGCGGTCTTACCGGCTGCAAGTTTATACGCTTTGTACTGTCTAACTGCAAATCTACCGAGAGATGCTCTCCACGGTTCGACCTCAATATCTATCAAATCCGAATAATTTGCATTTTGTTCTGCAAACTTCTCATCTTTTTCCCAGTCTTTTTCTATCCATTTTTCAAGATAGTAAAAAGCCCAATCAATTGCATTCTTGAAACTTTCATCATCTTCTCGGCATTCTGATGCGTTGACAAAGTCGATGAGTGTTTCAAAATTCCATTCGTTTTCCGGACACATCGTCAATATCAAAGCTATGTATGAGGTGTAAAGTAATTTTTCAGCTTTAACCCAAAACTCATCTCCGCCTTTTTGTTCGCCTGTTGTGTTAGCAATCAGCACCTCGACTGTACGCAGTATATCCTGCTCACGAGTTTTAGGGCGGATATATGCGAACGGGTTATAATGCATTGACTTGTCGAAATCAATCGTGTTAAACACTCTGATACTGTATGGTTTATAGCCAATGATTTCACCGTTTCTCACAATCGGTTGTCCTCGCTGAAGCATTTTTCCGCACTCGGGCAATGTTGTACCTTTTGGATCTGTTACAACATAACTTGAGTGCATTTGCATCAGATTAGGCTTAACATAAAATCGGGTTTTACCTGAGCCTGAACCGCCGACAACAAGCACATTTTGGTTACGGGCATACTTGACATTAGAGGGTTTACCCATTGTCAAGCGTTCAGATTGCGTGAGCAATACATTGTCAGCAAAATCTTTTTTGTCCATATACGGCTCAATATCTTTTGCATTGCCCCAACGAGCCGAGCCGTATTCTTCATCTTGAGCAAATTTTTTACGATGCTTATCCTTATAAATCAAGACTAATCTTGCAATAACTGCTGTAGCCACACCAACAAACACATCAAGGGGATGAAATGACGGTAGTGGATTGACTAAAGTTGTGCCAAGATTATCAAGGAACGGCATTAGCTTAACGCTAATATCGCCGACAACCGTTACGGTACGATATGCAAGGCAGAGCTTGTCACCTATCCAAAAAAACAAAACGAGAGGTAGGGCAGTTATTATAATTTTTTTGAGCTTATCAGTGTCCATAAACTCACCTACCCATATCAGACTTGTTTTTAGATTTTTCGACACTCTTGTCCGCCTGTTGACGAGATATTGTCTTAGCGTTTTGCTTTATCTGCTCACGATTGACGACCTGAGTTACCGATTTTTTATCAAAGCTTTTTTTGATACCTAAAGCATATTCAGAAAATGCCTTTTTAAAATTTTCAGTATGTGAACTTTCAAAAAATATGTGATATGTAGCAGGAGATGTTGACTTATCTTTCTTAAGAGCAAAATCTATGTCATATTTCTTCGCTGTCTGCAAAAAATCCTTGATATTGCTGTCAGTTATCTTGATGTTTTCAAGTTTGCCGGATTTCGCAAGCTTGCCGTAACGCTTTTTGCCTGATTTTTGCATTTTGCCGGATAAAAAGTCACGCATTACATTTTTCAGGACTTCGTTCGTAACTTGTCCCGCCTGTATAGCAAAGTCAAGTATTTTTTTACCGTCACTCATTATGCGGTCACTTCCTCAATCGGTTCAGGCATCAAATATACCGGTTTGCCGGTATTAAGAGCTTCAATGAGATTCAGCAAGACATTTTCACATTCCTCAGCATTGTTGTATATACCGAGAACCGTGTCGTTATCGCTGTCAATATCATCGGGGACAGACTCAAAAGCAACGATTGCATAAATCGTTGTTCCGTCAACCTCGCCCTCATACATTGAGATTTTGGCAAACTTATCGTAGTTGATAAGCTCATAATCCTGATTTACAATTGTCATTTCCTTTCCTCCTTTTAACTTTTGCCCCGGTGGGGCAGAAGTTCGATTTATCTGTTGTACAGGTCATAAGCAACCTGTAAATCGGTATCAGGCTCCATTGTTGTCGGAGCATTGTAAAGACAGCTCAATAAATAACTTCTCGGATTTTTGATTCGCTTTGTATTTGCGGATGCATCAATTTTTTCAAAAAGATATTCAATATGAGATTCATCTATCGTTTTCAAACGGTCGGCAACAATACCGATTGATGTTTTGATACCGTTAATTATGACAGAGGTTGTAGGATGAGCGTAAGCCGACACATATACCTCCGCTATCAGGCTGACTATTAAGTCAAGATAACCTTTTTTGCTTTGATGATTGGTGAGTAAGTACATATACGAGATTTGGAGCTGCGTTTCTGCAACGGCATTTTTGTAAAAAGAAATTTCTGAGTTCGGTTTGCTTCTATCTATCAATCCATCAGATGATGGGTTTTCAGACTTCGGTTGTGATTTTCCATTAGTTTCTGTAATATGATAGATAGATGGATAAGTATTACTATTCTCAGTATGGTTAATCTCAGTATGGATATATGACTGATTTTCAGAAGTCAAGACTTCTGCTTTATCGAAGTCCAGACTTCGGTTTTTCAGAAGTCTAGACTTCGGTATGGTACTGCTGCAATCAAGTTCAGACTTCGGTTTTTTAGAAGTCTTGACTTCGGCACGCTTTTCTTCAGACTTCGGTTTTTCAGAAGTCTGAACAGCTGTTTTAGAAGTAATGTCAGAAGTCTTATTTTTAGACTTGCACTCGGTCAAAGACTTGATTTTTTGCAAAGCCTTCGTATTGTTTTTAGATATTGGCTTTGAAAAATTCATCACATAGATTTTTGTGGGCTTTCCCTGCCCTTGTTTTTTTCGGATTATCAAGCCGATTTTTTCAAGTTCAACAAAAATCTTAACAGCCTTATCTTTGCCAATGTTCAGACTCTCCTGTGCATTTTCCTGCTTGTAGAAAACATAGGTTTTACCGTCTGCGTCAACCCATTTGCTTTTTTTAGATAGGGAAGTCCTGTCAAGCAAAAATCCATAGAGTAATTTTGCTTCACAGGAAATGCTCTTAAACCTGTCATCGGTAAAAAGCACTTGAGGTACTCTATAAAACTGATACTGTTCGCTGTCGCTGCCATAGAAAAAATCAAACATTATGCACACGCTCCTTTTCGTTAGCCTTTTTCAGCTCGCTCTGAAGTGCGTTGATTTCAGCTTTTCCAAGCTGATTGATTAAATCTGCTACATTCATTACAGCCGATGCAGTAACAGAGTTGCTCAAAATCATTCCAAAGAGCAATTTCGTTTCGGCAGAGTAGCCGTTGTATTCGTTTGTCATAAGTTCTTTTGGCAGATAAATGCACTGTCCCATATTAATTCCCATCTTTACTTTTAAATTTCAATCGTTGCCTGCTCAATTCGCTTTTTAAATCAAAATAAAAAAAGCCAATCTCTTTTGAGATTGACTTTAGTGTGTCTTGAGTATTTAATTTTGTACCCTGACAGTAACGAGCATTTATCGGCTGTTTCAGAGTTTTACGCAAATGACGAAACCTTTGACGGGATGCCATTAAAAAAAGCAATTGATGAAACAAAGCTATTATTCGGCAATTTAGATAATTCCTCTCTTAATGGAATTTACATTCAAAATGACCGATCCGTGACAAATCTGTCAAACAGTATGTTCGGTTCTTGGTCGGTAATAGAAGATTTATGGAACAAAAATTATGACTCCGTTAATTCAAACAGCAGAATCAAAGATATTCAAAAGCGTGAAGACAAAAGAAAAAAAGCATACAAAGCAGAAAAGAAACTTTCACTTTCATTTTTACAGGTTTTGATTTCCAATTCTGAAAATGATGAAATCAGAGAAAAGTCTATCGTAGATTACTATAAGACTTCTTTAATGCAACTTACCGACAATTTATCAGACAAATACAAAGAAGCAGCACCTCTGCTCAATGAGAATTACTCTAATGAAAAAGGTTTGAAAAATGACGATAAATCTATTTCATTAATTAAAAATTTTCTTGATGCCATAAAAGAAATTGAAAAATTCATCAAGCCTTTGTCCGAAACTAATATTACAGGTGAGAAAAATGATTTGTTTTACAGTCAGTTCACACCATTACTTGATAATATCAGCAGAATAGACATATTATATGATAAGGTCAGAAACTATGTTACACAAAAACCGTTTTCAACCGATAAAATCAAGCTTAACTTTGGCAATTACCAGCTATTAAACGGCTGGGATAAAGACAAAGAAAGAGAGTACGGAGCCGTTTTGCTTTGTAGGGATGAAAAGTATTATCTTGCAATCATAGATAAAAGCAATAATCGTATTTTGGAAAATATTGATTTTCAAGACTGCGATGAAAGCGATTGTTACGAAAAGATAATTTACAAGCTTCTCCCCACTCCAAATAAAATGCTTCCAAAAGTTTTCTTTGCAAAAAAACACAAAAAACTTTTGTCACCGTCAGACGAAATACTTAAAATTTATAAAAACGGCACTTTCAAAAAAGGTGATAAGTTCAGCCTTGATGATTGCCATAAGTTAATTGATTTCTACAAAGAATCATTCAAAAAGTACCCAAAATGGTTAATTTATAACTTTAAATTCAAAAAAACAAACGAATATAACGATATCCGCGAATTTTATAATGATGTTGCTTTACAGGGATATAATATTTCAAAAATGAAAATCCCGACATCATTTATTGACAAACTTGTAGATGAAGGAAAAATCTATCTTTTCCAACTCTACAACAAAGACTTTTCACCGCATAGCAAGGGTACTCCTAATCTGCATACACTTTATTTTAAAATGTTGTTTGATGAAAAAAATCTTGAAGATGTGGTGTATAGGCTTAACGGTGAGGCAAAAATGTTTTATCGTCCTGCAAGTATAAAATATGACAAACCAACTCATCCCAAAAACACACCGATAAAAAATAAAAATACACTCAATGATAAAAAAGCAAGCACTTTTCCTTATGACTTAATTAAAGATAAACGCTACACTAAGTGGCAGTTTTCACTTTACTTCTCTATTACCATGAATTTTAAAGCTCCGGATAAGGCAATGATCAATGATGATGCCAGAAATCTGCTGAAATCCTGCAACAACAATTTCATCATAGGAATTGACAGAGGCGAAAGAAACTTGCTTTATGTCAGCGTAATTGACAGCAACGGTGCTATAATATACCAGCACTCACTCAATATTATCGGAAACAAGTTTAAAGGAAAAACATACGAAACTAACTACCGGGAAAAACTTGCAACAAGAGAAAAAGATCGTACGGAACAGCGCCGTAACTGGAAAGCAATTGAGAGTATAAAAGAACTCAAAGAGGGCTATATCAGTCAGGCTGTGCATGTTATATGTCAGCTTGTTGTCAAGTACGATGCAATCATCGTTATGGAAAAGCTGACTGACGGATTCAAACGAGGCAGAACAAAGTTTGAAAAACAGGTATATCAGAAATTTGAAAAAATGCTGATTGACAAACTGAATTACTATGTTGACAAAAAGCTTGATCCCGACGAAGAAGGCGGTTTACTTCATGCCTACCAGCTTACGAACAAGCTTGAGAGCTTTGATAAGCTTGGTACGCAAAGCGGTTTTATTTTCTATGTTCGTCCTGATTTTACAAGCAAAATTGATCCCGTTACCGGCTTTGTAAATTTGTTGTATCCTCGATATGAAAACATTGACAAAGCCAAAGATATGATTTCAAGATTTGACGAAATAAGATACAATGCCGGCGAGGACTTTTTTGAATTTGACATTGATTACGATAAGTTTCCAAAGACTGCGTCTGACTATCGCAAAAAGTGGACAATCTGTACTAACGGCGAAAGAATTGAAGCCTTCAGAAATCCCGCAAACAATAACGAATGGAGTTATCGTACAATAATTCTTGCAGAAAAATTCAAAGAATTATTTGATAACAATTCTATAAATTATCGTGATTCTGACGATTTGAAAGCTGAAATTCTTTCACAGACAAAGGGCAAATTTTTTGAGGATTTCTTCAAATTATTAAGACTTACCCTACAGATGCGAAACAGTAACCCTGAAACAGGCGAGGACCGTATTCTTTCTCCCGTCAAGGACAAAAACGGCAATTTTTACGACAGTTCAAAATATGATGAAAAGAGCAAGCTTCCGTGTGATGCCGATGCAAACGGTGCGTACAACATTGCCCGCAAAGGTTTGTGGATTGTTGAACAATTCAAAAAAGCCGATAATGTTTCAGCTGTCGAACCGGTAATCCACAATGACAAATGGCTGAAATTTGTTCAGGAGAATGATATGGCGAATAATTAAATTCCGACTCTTTAACACGGTACTGTCGTTAAATATCAATCCGACAGTACCGTTGTCAAGGCTTGATATTTGACACAGATAATAAAAGAGTATATAATCAGACTGAGGATACATAGAAAAAGTTTGGTTTTGCCAAGAATGAAGATTCCCCTTTGCTGATAGTCGGCTAACTTCTGCAAACCGTTTAATAACCCTATATAATTTCTACTATTGTAGATAGTTACAAGTTCCGTGTCAATACCCCTGTTTAATAACCCTATATAATTTCTACTATTGTAGATATGGCGTGTTTTTCGTCTGGAGCGTAAGTTTAATAACCCTATATAATTTCTACTATTGTAGATCTGTAATCTGATAATACATATTCCTAAGTTTAATAGCCCTATATAATTTCTACTATTGTAGATATTCGACATACAGGACGTATTCAGGAGTTTAATAACCCTATATAATTTCTACTATTGTAGATAAAAACATCCATTTTTCCTGTCGGGCGTTTAATAACCCTATATAATTTCTACTATTGTAGATCATACAGATTTCTGTACCGATTTTTTGTTTAATAACCCTATATAATTTCTACTATTGTAGATATCACACTATCAACAGCAGCTCCACCAATGTTTAATAACCCTATATAATTTCTACTTTTTTGATTAGGTAAAAAGGTTACTTGCACCGATTAACAACAAATTCATTTTGCTACAAAAATACAAGCCACACACAAACAAAAGCAGAGAGTCCGAAAGCTCTCTGCTTTTTATCGTTTTATAACATTGTACCGAACCATTACAACAAAGTTACCTACATAGCTATGGGAATTATCATAAACAGAAAAAGTCACGACTGCATATGCAATCGTGACCGAGTTGGTGGAGATGAGGGGAATCGAACCCCTGTCCGAAAAAATCTTGCCAAGGGTTTCTCCGAGCGCAGTTGGTGTTTTAAATCTCCCTCGGTGCATCGCCCATCAACAGGCTATGCACTTTGGCAGCTCCTAAGCTGTGACAGGGTTCGGAGCACTCCCCTGTTCACATTTACCTCTAATCGACGCCCCTTACACAGCCGAGGTACTCTGTGCAGGAACGAGCAGCACTTAGGCTGCTAAAGCAACTGTTTTGTTGTCAGTTAATTTTAAAGTTGCGGATTTTATGGCGGTTCCGCACCGCCGCTCGCTTACCAAGGTTTGAAATCCCCGTCGAAACCTTTACATCCCCATATTTAGTTGTAAATTACAGAAATCTGCAATTGTCTATATTGAAAACCTGTATTCAACAGGCTCATCAAGCATTTTTTCACAGCGAACAAGTTGACATGCAATATGCTTTGTATTTGGCTTAATCGGTGAATATAATAGTGCAGTATTCAAATTATTTTCATTTGGAACATCAATAGCAAGTGCAACAACACCGTCATCGACAGCCAAACCGCCCATACCTTTAAAGGGTTTATCAAGCTCATCCGAAAGACAGAATGTCAACGATAATTCGTTATTGCCCGAATACTCAACATACGGAAGAATAACATCTTCTTGAAAAAATTCATCCGTATCAGAACACTCTGCCAAATTCAAAGGTTTAAGATTTTTTATCACAATTCGCTCTTCACCGTCAAAAAGTTCAATCGGAATATCTACTTCCATTCCCAATTCAAGATTTAGTTTTGCAAACGGATAATCTGTTTTTTCAAATTTTGAGAAAACCACTTCAATCTTTTTTGACAAATCAAGCGAAGTTAAATCATCAATTTTATTCTCAAGTTCAATAAGGTATATCATTAAAGAATCAAGAGGAGCGTCGAAAAACCTGTCGCTCTTCCAACCGAGTTTCATAAACTCTGAGATGATATATGACCTTGTTAATTCGCAACATTCAAGCGTTTCACCGCATACTGAGTCAAAGTCAAAACGCTGTCCGTCAATTACAATTGCGGAAAAATCATCGGACAAATCAGAATTATTTTTCTTTTCGAGAATGATGTTTTCTCTCAAAGTCAAATCTTCACAGCAAATATCCTCTTCGGCACAATTGAAATTCAACAGAACAAGCTCGGTTTTATCGGACGAATTTGCAAAACCAAGCACGGAATAATCGGTATCAAAGGCAGAAAAGTCCCGTCCGATTAAAGCAAAATCGCTGTATTCCGAAATATTTTCGTACAGGCTACGCAAGCTCATAATAACACCAAACTATCTTCTCTGTTCTTTAACGGCGCGTTCCATATCACGCTTTGCGGAGCGTTCTGCCATATCGGCACGCTTATCGTATAGCTTTTTACCTTTGCAGAGTCCAACCTGAAGTTTTACCTTGCTGTCCTTGAAATACAGACTAATCGGGATAAGTGAATATCCCGTCTGCTTAACCGTGCCGTAGAGCTTTAAAATCTCTTTTTTGTGCATAAGAAGCCTTCTCACACGCATAGGGTCACGGTTAAAGATGTTTCCCTGTTCGTAAGGAGAAATGTGCATTCCGTTGACAAAAATTTCGCCGTCAACAATTGAACACCAGCTGTCCTTGAGATTTACTCTGCCTGCACGCAAAGATTTTACTTCCGTACCGCAAAGCTCAATTCCGGCTTCATATGTTTCCTCGACAAAATAATCGTGTCTTGCCTTTTTGTTCTGAGCAATCGTTTTCATATTTGCCACCGCACATCCTCCTTTCTACTGTGGAATACAAGATTATACTACTGTTTTGACAATTTGTCAATAGTTTAAATCAAGAAATTAAATTTCATTTCTGCCCTCAAGAGCCTTTGCAAGGGTGTATTCATCGGCATATTCAAGGTCACCGCCAACAGGGATACCGTAGGCAAGTCTTGTCACCTTTACACCAAGCGGTTTTAAGAGCTTTGAAATATACAGAGCCGTTGCATCGCCCTCAACGGTCGGGTTGGTTGCCATAATGACCTCCTCAACCGATTCCTCGTTAAGCCTTGCAAGCAGTTCTTTTATTGTAAGGTTGTCGGGACCGATATCGTTAAGCGGTGAGATTGAACCGTGGAGAACATGATAAACACCCTTAAATTCGTGGGTATTTTCAATAGCCGTAGCATCTCTCGGAGTTTCAACAACGCAGATAACGGAATGATCCCTTGCGGGATTTGCACACACGGGACAAAGGTCTTTGTCTGTAAGATTACAGCATTTACTGCAATAGTGAATCTTTGTGTGGGCATCCATCACCGCACCCGCAAGCTGTTCCGCTTCTGTTTTTGACAGATTGAGAACATAATATGCAAGTCTTTGAGCGGTTTTGTTACCGATTCCCGGCATTCTTTCAAACTGCTCCACCAAATTTTCAAGCGGAGCAACATTATATCCCGACATAATCAGAACATTCCCGGAATGTTAAGTCCGCCCGAGATTGTTTCCATTTTGTCCTCTTTTTCCTTAGCGGCTGCTCTGATTGCCTCATTTGCGGCTGCCATAACTAGGTCTGAGAGCATTTCTACATCCTCGGGATCAACAACTTCGGGTGAAATTTCAACCTTTGTGAGTTCCATTTTGCCTGTTACTGTAACCTTAACTGCACCGCCGCCGGCTGTTGCCTCATACTCTTTTGTCTCAAGTTCCTTTGATGCGGCCTCCATATCATCCTGAAGTTTCTGAGCCTGACGGGCAAGCTGCTGAATGTTGTTTGCTCCACCGCTGCCGTAACCCTTTGGTAATCTTGCTTTCATAATTTTATCTTCCTTTCGGTTATTCTTGTGTTATTATTACATCGCTTCCCTGCAAGCTTTCAATAAGCTTGTCAACGGGATCGGTTTTTTCTTCTTGTTTTGCACTCGGTCTTTTATACGGACCGAGATTATAGTGCTGACCTGTTGTTTCTAAAATAAGCTGACGGATTTCCTGTCGTCTTTCGTTATTTTTGAGAAGTTCAAAAGCCATTTCATTATCTGTGTCAATCAGCAAATATTTTCCGCTTGTGTAAGCGGCAGAATTTGCAAATGCCGCCGCAATTGCCCTTGAAACAGGTTTCATATTGTTGACTACCTCTGCCCAATCGGGAAAAGGCTGTGCGTTATTATAGATTGCATCAAGGTCAACGCTCTGTCTTTGAGATGTTTTCTTAGGCTTTTGCTGTGCAGAAACGGGTTGTTCCTGTATTGGCTGAACGGGCTGTTTCGGTGTCGGCATCTCAACAGGAGGCGTCGGAATTACCGGCTCGTCCTTTATTTCTTCCGAAACAGGTTTTGTTTCCTGTAATTTTTCGGGTTCGGAATTTTGAACCTCGGGTTTTGGAGTTTCACTTTGAACAGACTGTGGTACAGTTTGCACCTGTTCGGGAACATAGTTCACCTTTATTCCCTTTTTAACAGCCTTTTCAAGAGCGGTTACCCTTGCGGTCAAAGCCTCAATTGTACCGTCAAGTTCTGCCGATGACAGCTTTACAACCGCCATTTCAAGCTCTGTTCTGTCGCCTGTTCCCCTGCCCATATTCTGATATGCCTTTGAAAGCACATCCATATAATAAACAATGTCGGCAAGTGAGAGGTAATCCGACTGCGTTTGAGCCTGTTCAAACTCATCGTCAGCCATAATCACGATATCCCTCGGATTTTTTACCGACTTTATGAGCATAAGCGTTCTGAAATGCGAAAGCAATTCATCGCAAAGCCTTGCCATATCCTTGGACTCACCGTAAATCCTGTCAACAATTTCAAGTGCCTTTGCTGTGTTCTTATTGATTACACAGTTAGAAAGCTCAAAAAGATATGTCTTTCTCGCAAGTCCTGCGGCACTGCGAACAACATCTTCATCAATTTCCGAGCTGATTGCAATGCATCTGTCAAGAAGCGAAAGAGCATCTCGCAACGCACCGTCAGCAACAGATGCGGCAAGCATTGCGGCACTGTCGCTCAGTGTCACGCCCTCCTGATTTGCAACATAGAGCAGTCTGTCTGCTATTGCACGGGGTGGGATTCTGTGAAAATCAAAACGCTGACAGCGTGACAGAATTGTCTGCGGAAGCTTGTGAACTTCGGTAGTTGCCAAAATGAATATGACATGTTCGGGAGGTTCTTCAAGCGTTTTGAGCAAGGCATTGAACGCCTCGGTTGTTAGCATATGAACCTCGTCAATGATGTAAACTCTGTATTTGCACTTTGCAGGCTTAAACTGAACCTCGTCAATAATCTGACGGATATCATCAATTTTTCTGTTGGATGCGGCATCCATTTCGACAATGTCGAGGATACTGCCGTCGTCAATTCCCTTGCAGATTTCACATTCACCGCAGGGATTTCCGTTTACGGGATGAAGGCAATTGACAGCCTTCGCAAGAATTTTTGCACAGGTAGTTTTGCCCGTACCTCTTGAACCCGTAAAAAGATATGCATGGTTAAGACGGTTGGTGCTGATTTCGTTTAAAAGAGTTGTGGTTATGTGTTCCTGTCCCGAAACATCGGCAAAGGTTTTCGGTCGCCACTTTCTATAGAGTACCTGATACAAAAATTCACCCCGCAATCAACAAAAAATGCAAGCCGTCAGCCGAAATAACGGCAATCGTACAAATGAGTGAACGACAGACTTACTGCATCGCATCGGCAATACTGCTTAATGCTGCTCGGTTCCCCGCCTGACATGATTCACAGACCCCAATCGTACAGGGCCTGCCGCTCACTTAATTGCACGCTTTTTGACTTCTTGCAATTCTGAACTAAATTATTCATTTCTTTGTTCGTAAAAAGAAATATATTGTACAAAAGAACGCCATTGCAAGACAAGCTGATTGTTCAGTCTGCTTTACAACGAGCTTATTATACCATAACCGATTAATAAAATCAATAGGTTTTGGTTATTTTTATTGTTTGCAGTCGCAGAAAGATATCGTCTGTTTTGCAACGGCAAACCTTGTTCACCGCTGCAAATGAATACACATTTTTGATTAAATCATAAGTTATGTGAATAAACAAAATGTTACATCAATGCGGGCGTCCAATGAACGCCCCTACAGCATAGACTGCATAAACACTTGCAATTTTACACTCGGGCATAATATGCTGTTTATTATGCAATCTATCTTCACGAATTGGGAACGGCGGCTCGCCGTCAATTTTTAATTTGCTAAGATTTCCCTTGCGACGAATACACCGCCGGCGCTGGCATGAGAAAGTGAATGTGTAACGCCACTGCCGTCACCAATAATATAAAGTCCCTTATGGGGCGACTCAAGATGCTCGTCAACATCAACTTCCATATTATAGAACTTAACCTCAACGCCGTAGAGAAGTGTGTCATCGTTGGCTGTGCCGGGGGCAATTTTGTCAAGAGCATAAATCATTTCAATGATACCGTCAAGGATTCTCTTAGGAAGCACAAGACTCAAATCGCCCGGTGTTGCGTCAAGAGTCGGAACAACAAGTCCTTCTTTGATTCTGCTCGGATTGCTTCGGCGACCTCGAATCAAATCACCGAAACGCTGAACAATTACACCGCCGCCCAGCATATTGCTAAGACGGGCAATGCTTTCACCATAACCGTTGCTGTCCTTGAAAGGCTCTGAAAAATGCTTGCTGACGAGGAGTGCAAAGTTTGTGTTCTCTGTCTGCTTTGCCTTGTCTTCATAGCTGTGACCGTTTACTGTGATAATGCCGTTTGTGTTTTCGTTTACAACGCAACCCTTCGGATTCATGCAGAATGTACGCACATTGTCCTCGAACTGTTCTGTGCGGTAAACAATCTTGCTTTCGTAGAGTTCGTCTGTGAGGTGTGAAAAGATTGCGGCAGGGAGCTCCACACGAACACCGATGTCAACACGGTTCGACTTTGTGGGAATATTAAGGTTATGACAAACATGTTCCATCCACTTGCTACCGCTTCTGCCGACTGAAACAATGCACTTTTTGCACTCATAATTTTCATCGGCCGTGTCAACAAGATAACCCTCCTTATCATTGCCGTTCTTGAGTTCAACATTTTCAACAGGTGTATCAAAATAGAAATCAACCTTGTTTTCAAGATAATCATAAAGATTTTTAAGCACAATGTAGTTGATGTCCGTACCGAGATGACGGACTGATGCGTCAAGAAGATTAAGCTTATTCTGTAAACAAAGCTTCTTAAAGCTTGTGCCTGCTGTGGAATAAAGCTTTGTACCCTCTCCGCCGAACTTCATATTGATTTTGTCAACATATTCCATAAGCTCAATGGCTTTTTTCTTGCCGATATGTTCGTAGAGCGTGCCTCCGAAATCGTTTGTTATGTTGTACTTACCATCCGAAAACGCACCCGCACCGCCGAAACCGCTCATAATGGAACAGGTTTTGCATGAAATGCACTTTTTAACTTTGTCACCGTCAATCGGACATTTTCTCTTTTCAAGAAGATGACCTTTTTCAAATACGGCAACCTTTATTTCAGAGTTGTTTGTTACAAGCTCATATGCAGAAAAAATTCCGCCCGGACC
>OGXB01000023.1_pt1 | contig 109356 bp, 107 predicted proteins | sample 1576161 | NCBI WGS metagenome assembly OGXB01 (sample SAMEA3541474, study PRJEB24748) | human gut metagenome | biome: human gut; feature: human-associated habitat; material: faeces | place: China | collected 2012
GGGCTGCGGTGCAGCCCCGTGCCTTTTTATGTTTTGATCAGAATGCGGCGAGTGGAGACACGTTGGGGAGAATCAGTTCTCCTTCTCCTCCTCCACCAGCTCTTGGGCTTCCTCCACCAGTTCCTCGGCTTCGCCCAGAACCTCCTGCTCCCGGATCTGTGCCGGGGTCAGGACACGCTCCGCCTGCTCCTCCCGGAGCACCAGATAGTAGGCCAGTGCCAGCTGAGGCAGCACGCCCCAGACGCCCCGCACGTCCAGCCACTTCACCGCCAGCCAACTCCAGACGGCTCCGGCGTGGAAGGCCAGCAGGGTGGAGCCGTAGAACCACAGCTTTGTCAGCTGCTCCCGCTCTCCCTCGCACAGGTAGTGGGCCAGCGCCAGAGATACCTGCTTGGTGTTGTTGCTGTTAAAGATCGTGGCGCTCTGGAAGCCTCTGGCGCCGGCAAAGGTGCTCCACTGGATGCTCATGGAGAAGAACACCGGATACAGTGCCACCAGCGGAGTCATATCCGCCGGGAAAAAGCCCATGGCGATGGCAGCAGCCGCTGTGATACACGGGGACAGCCGCCGCATATCCACATGGAACACGTGGGGGACGATGACGGAGAACATGACGCCCACCACGTAGATCACCAGACACAGCAGATGCAGCAGCACACTGCTCCCCCGGCCAAAGAGTGCGTCGCTGACCAGCTCCAGCAGGTTCATGGTCTGGGAACTGCCCAGTATCCCGCCGCGGCACAGCAGGGCGTAACCGCCGAAAAAGCCGCCTATTGCAGCAAAGGCCAGATGGCGGCAATGATCGATAGGAAGAAGCTTCTGTTCCGTCATGGTATAACTCCTATAAATAACGACAAAATAATCCTTCGTTAGTATATCAGCCTGCGGCGTTTCCGCAAGGGAAAAACTGCATAAAAATCCCGCAAAAATGCGGCGTTTCTTGTGTTGACAACGGCGGGATCTGTGGTAAAATAGGGGAAGTGAAATGCGCTGACGAAACGAGTCCGCCATGTGCCGCCCAAAGCGAGAGGGGAAGCGGTGAAAGCCCCTTGTCCGGCCGGTGTGACAGCCACTTCCGAGCAGGCGGCGACGAGCCGCACGCCCCATCCCCGTTACCGGATGACCGAGATGGCGGCCTTGGCCGTTCAATTAGGGTGGTACCGTGAAGCAAGTCTTCGCCCCTATGTGTGGGCGGGGGCTTTTTGTTTTTTCGGCAGCCCTCCTGCGTCCCGGTGTTTCCGGTTTTCCCCCGAAGTTCTGTTTTACAGGAGGTGGCCTGTGAGCTATCAGCTGATCGACATGACCAAGGACCCACGCAGCGGGCAGTTTGCCTATTTCCGTCAAATGCTCTTTCCCTTCGCCGGGGTCACGGCGGAGGTAGACATCACGGACTTCGCCGCACGGCGGCAGGGGCGGCCCTTCTTCCTGAGCTTCCTCTATGCCGTGGTACGGGCCGCTAACGCCATTCCCCAGCTGCGCCGCCGCATCCGGGCAGATGGCAGCGTGGTGGAATACGACTGGTGTCCCCCCTCCTACACCGCCATGAAGCCCGACGGGGTGTATGTATACTGCACGGTGGAGGGAGATCTGTCCTATGAGGCGTTCGTGACGCTGGGACAGCGGCGGCAGCGAGAGGTGCTGGAGCGGGGCACCCTCACCGAGGACGGAGACGCTTTGAGCTTCTTCTTTGTGTCCAGTCTGCCGTGGCTGCACTATTCCCAGCTGGAGCATCCCGCCGTCAGCGCCGACGACTCCAACCCCCGCATCAGCTGGGGCAAGGCTGTCACCAAGCATGGACGCACTACCCTGCCGGTGTCGCTGTTTGTAAACCACGCCCTGGCAGACGGGCTGCACATCTCACAGTTCTTCGCCGGTCTGGAGCGGGAGCTTCAGACGCTGGCAGACAGCTGGCAGGCAGAGGAGTGACGGCATCCAGTCACAGAGGTCTGTCACAGGAACTGTCACAAAAGAAAATTCTGCAATTCCGATTGCAAGCAAAAGGAGTAATGTATCATGTCTCATCCCTATCACGGGCTTAATGAGCTGCGGGAGATGTTCCTGTCGTTCTTCGAGTCCAAAGGTCATCTGCGGCTGCCCAGCTTTTCTCTGGTGCCGCAGAACGACAAGTCCATCCTGCTCATCAACGCCGGCATGACCCCCATGAAGCCGTGGTTCAAGGGCGAGGAGGAGCCGCCCCGCCGCCGGGTCTGCACCTGTCAGAAGTGCATCCGCACCGGCGACATTGAGAACGTGGGCAAGACCGCCCGCCACGGCACCTACTTCGAGATGTTGGGCAACTTCTCCTTCGGTGACTACTTCAAGCATGAGGCCATCGCATGGAGCTGGGAGTTCCTGACCGAGGTGGTGGGGCTGGAGCCTGACCGGCTGTACCCCTCCATCTATCTGAACGACGACGAGGCCTTCGACATCTGGAACAAGGAGGTGGGCATCCCCGCCGAGCGCATCTTCCGCTTCGGCAAGGAGGACAACTTCTGGGAGCACGGCTCCGGCCCCTGCGGCCCCTGCTCCGAAATCTACTATGACCGTGGGCCGGAGTACGGCTGCGGCAAGCCCGGCTGCACCGTGGGCTGCGACTGTGACCGATACATCGAGATCTGGAACAACGTGTTCTCCCAGTTCGACAACGACGGCCACGGCAACTACACCGAGCTCAAGCAGAAGAACATCGATACCGGCATGGGTCTGGAGCGTCTGGCCTGCGTGTGCCAGAACGTGGACAGCCTCTTCGACGTGGACACCGTGATGAATATCACCCACAAGGTATCTGAGCTCACCGGCGCTCACTACGGCGAGACGGAGAAGCGGGACGTGTCCCTGCGGGTCATCACCGACCACATCCGCTCCGCCACCTTTATGATCTGCGACGGCATCCTGCCCTCCAACGAGGGGCGGGGCTATGTGCTGCGGCGTCTGCTGCGCCGGGCCGCCCGCCACGGGAAGCTGCTGGGTGTCAACGATCCCTTCCTGTATCAGGTGGTGGACACCGTGATTCATGAGAACGAGGGGCAGTACCCCGATCTGCGGGAGAAGCAGACCTATATCACCAAGGTCATCCGCACGGAGGAGGAGAATTTCGGCCGCACCATCGACGGTGGCATGAAGATCTTCTCCGACCTGCTGGCAGAGCACAAGCAGAAGCTGGAGAAAATTTTCTCCGGCGCCGACGCCTTCCGGCTGTATGATACCTTCGGCTTCCCCATCGACCTGACCATGGAGATGGCGGCGGACGAGGGCCTCAGCGTGGACGAGGGCGCTTTCCAGAAGCTGATGAAGGAGCAGAAGGAGCGGGCCCGTGAGGCCCGGAAGGCTCTGGGCGATCTGGGCTGGGCCGGTGTGGAATTCGGCAAGGACGTGCCGGCCACGGAGTTCGTGGGCTATGACCACAGCGAGTGCGACGCCAAGATCGTGGCCATCGTGGCCGATGAGGAGCTGCGGGACGAGGTGGCCGCCGGGGCCGAGGCCGTGGTGGTACTGGATCAGTCCCCCTTCTACGCCGAGATGGGCGGTCAAGTGGCCGACCACGGCACCATCACCGCCGACGGCGTGGTGTTCACCGTGGCGGACGTACAGAAAAACAAGGGCGGCAAGTTCATGCACTATGGTCGTCTGGCACAGGGTGTGCTCCACGTGGGAGACACCGTTCACGCCGCCATTGACATGGAGCGCCGCAAGGCTATCCAGCGTGCTCACAGCACCACCCACCTGCTGGATACGGCGCTGAAAAAGGTGCTGGGCGACCACGTCCATCAGGCGGGCTCTCTGGTGGAGCCGGACCGCCTGCGCTTCGACTTCACCCACTTTGAGGCCATCTCCCCGGAGGAGCTGCGGCAGGTGGAGGAGCTGGTGAACGACGCCATTCTGGAGGGCTATCCCGTGGTGACGGAGATACTGCCCATCGAGGAGGCCAAAAAGAAGGGCGCCGTGGCCATGTTCGGTGAGAAGTACGGCGAGACCGTCCGGGTGGTAGAGATGAGCGACTTCTCCGTGGAGTTCTGCGGCGGCACCCATGTGGACAACACCGCCAAGGCCGGTCCCTTCCGCATCAAGAGTGAGAGCAGCGTCGCCTCCGGCGTGCGCCGCATCGAGGCCACCTGCGGCAAGCTGAGCCTGAAGGCCATGGAGAGCAGTCAGGGCGTGCTGAGCCGGGCGGCCCAGTTCCTGAAAACCGCCCCCTCCGGGCTGCTGGAACGGATGGAACAGCAGGCCAACGAGATGAAGCAGCTGCGTCAGGCGCTGGAGAAGTTCAAGGCCGAGGCATCTCTGGGTGAGGCCCGGCAGTTCCTGGCCTCCGCCAAGACGGTGAAGGACCTCCATGTTCTCGCCACCACCCGCAACGGCGTGGACACCGCTGAGCTGCGGACCATGGGCGACTTCCTGCGGGATAAGGATCCCAAAGCCGTGGCGGTCATCGCCAGCATCAACGGCGAGAAGATCACCTTCTTGGCCGTGTGCGGCAAGGAGGCGGTGGCCCGCGGCATCAAGGCCGGTGATCTGGTGCGGCACGTGTCCGCCATCTGCGGCGGCAAGGGCGGCGGCAAGCCGGATTCCGCCATGGGCGGCGGCAGCGATCCCCTGAAGGTGGACGATGCGCTGGCCTCCGTGGACGATTTCGTGTCCGAGAAGCTGGGCTGAGACGAAAGGAGCATCCTATGAAAAACGATTGCCTGTTCTGCGCCATTGCCGGTGGGGAGATCCCCTCCAACAAGGTGTATGAGGACGAGCTGTGCTATGCCTTTTATGACATCGCCCCTCAGGCGCCCACCCATTTTCTGGTGATCCCCAAGGCCCACATCGCCTCCGTGGCGGAGGTGGATGGCGGCAACAGCGCCGTGGTGGCCCACATCTTCGAGGTCATCGCAAGACTGTGCCGGGAGAAGGGACTGGAAAGCTACCGGGTGGTGTCCAACATCGGGGAGCAGGCGGGGCAGAGCGTCCACCACCTGCACTTCCATGTGCTGTCCGGCCGGGATATGACCTGGCCTCCGGGCTAAGAGCACCGAGAAGCAGCGTAGAATTTCAGAAAGCCCGTCCGGCCCGCTGAATGCGGGCCGGATGGGCTTTTACATTATCATATATAGAGGACTTGGGGTCGTTAAAACAGCTCCGGATACAGGGCGGTGATCTGCTGATACCAGTCCTGATAGTCGTGCAGGTCGTCTCCCTCGATCACATATACCTCCCACGCATCAGCGGAGTCGGAGGCGGTAAGGGGTTCGTCCGTCAGGGGATACTTGCCCTTCTCCAGTTCCGTGGGGAAGTACATCCCGGCGTAGACGGAGTCCCTGTCGTAGGCGGTGAGGAACAGCAGATAGGACTCGCCCTCCTGCATGGGGAGGTAGCCGCCCTGCGTCCAGAGGACATTGTCCACCAGATAGCACTCCTCAGTGATGACCATCTGCTCCGGGGGCTCCCCCTTCAGCACCTGCGATACCGTGCCGGTGGTCCTCGTATAGCCGCCGGAGACATTGCCGTCACTGAAATAGGACAGGACGTTCTCCTGACGCTCCGGTGTGAACACCACAATGAGGTCGCTGACCTCCTGAAGCTGAGCAACACTCTCGGCCTGTGTGATGCGGTCCGCCGCCATCCGCTGTACTGTCTGGCGCTGGCCGCAGGCGGTGCAGGTGATCAGGAGAAGGAGAAGCAAACAAAACGTGAGACTCTTTTTCATCACTCAAGACCCCCATTTCGCAATCAAATTATTCTTGTCATGCTGATTGACCGTTGTATTTGCGTAACCACTGGAGGATTGCTGCATCACCGCACGGGCTGTACAATTATTCAAAAGTGGATGCATCAAAGCTAACGCATGTCCTGTTTCATGAATTACCGTCTTTGTTTTTTGCGTGGAATTACTCGCATCTAAGAGTGACGGGTCTAAATCTATGCGAGCCTGAACAACTTGCGCGCTGGAGGAACTAATATCAATTTCACTATATCCTCCAAGTACATTCTTTTTATACAAATGTGCTCGCCCAATCGTAGTACCCGTCAACTCAACCGAATGGAAATTAATGTCCCCTGTGTTATCCGAATCTCCTGAGAAAGTGTACTGGCTGATTTTTACTTTTGACGAAATATTGTTCCAAGTAAAAATACTCTTTGATGCATCCAAGTTATAGTAAAAATCTCTTGAACACATCTTTGCCGTCAGTCCTGTTGCGTTCTTGTTGTTTGCCCATTTCCATCCATAGTATGCTCCGCTACACGCAAATGCGTCTTCGACAAAGAACATACTAACAAACAGCATGAGCAATGCGAGGGAAGTGAATTTGTGCAAAGATTTCATTTAGGATCCTCCTTTCTAAGTTGTATCTTCATTATATATTTTATTGTGTTCAAAATCAATATGCATTTTGTCTGATATTTCATGTATTTTATGTGCATAACGACATGTTTTGTGGCATTCTGAATAAAATCCAAAAGAAGTATACAGGACAATATTGGATACATTTTTAGAAGCTGCCGATGGGGATGGAGCCGTCGTCAGTGCCTTTTTCGATGGAGCGGATGGTGATCCAGTAGCTGCGGCCGCCGCCCATATCCACCTGTACCCGGTCCCCGGCCCGGCGGCCCAGCACGGCCTTCCCTACCGGGGACTCCTTGCTGATGAGGCCCTTCAGTGCATCCTGCCGTAGAGTGGTGACCAGCTGGATCCTCCGGCTCTTGCCGGTGTTTTCCATGAATATCTCCACGGTGTCGTAGAGGCCCGCCGCGTCCTGACCGGAGCGGTCGTCGATGATGCGGGCGGTCTTGATCATCCGCTGCAGGTAGCGGATGCGGCTGTCGTTGCGGTTTTTCTCCTGCTTGGCGCACTTATACTCGAAATTCTCACTGAGGTCACCGAAGGCCCGTGCCGTCTGCACGTCCTCGATGAGCTTGGGGCGCAGCACCTGCGTCCGGTAGTCGATCTCCTCCTGCATCTTCTGCACGTCGCCACGGGTCAATTCATCGTACATCGTTATTCCTCCCAAGCTTGCGCCAGACGGCGCAGTCCCTCCGGCAGACGCTCCAGGTCGATGCCGGAATAGTTTACCACCACGATATGCTGGGGCGCTGTCTCCGGGACGCTGTAATAGTCCGACAGCAGCGCCAGACGCACCCCCTGCTCCGCCGCCCGGCTCCGCAGCGCCGCATCCGGCAGACGGGTATCCAGCCGCACCAGAAAGTGCAGCCCAGCGTCCTGCTCCATGATCTCCACCCGGTCCGCCAGCGGGCTGGAGCGCAGCATGGCGATGACGGCGTCCCGCTTCTGGCGGTAGCGGGCCTTCATGCGGCTCAAGTGCTGCTCATAGCGGCCCTGCGCCATGAATTTGGCCAGAGTATACTGCTCGAAGCCCGACACCGTGCAGGCGTAGAAGCCCAGCTTCTCCCGATAGACCTCCATGAGTCGGGGCGGCAGGATCATGTAGCTGATGCGGATGGAGGGGGCGATGGTCTTGGAGAAGGTGTTCAGGTAGATGACCCGCTGGGCCTCGTCGATGGAGAACAGCGTGGGGATGGGGCGGCCCACGAAGCGGAACTCGCTGTCGTAGTCATCCTCCAGTATCCAGCGTCCCTCCTGCTCCTCCGCCCAGCGCAGCAGCTCCTGCCGCCGTCCGATGGGCATGACGATGCCCGTGGGATAGTGGTGGGAGGGCGAGAGGTGGACGATATCCGCCTCCTGACGGCGCAGAAGCCGGGTGGAAAGGCCCTTTTCATCCAGTCCCACCTGCCGCAGATTCACCTGATGGCTGCGGTAAATTTCCGCAATTTTGCTGTATCCGGGGTCCTCCACGGCGTAGCACTTCTCCCGGCCCAGCAGCTGGATCAGCAGCGAATACAGAAACTCCGTACCGGCGCCGACGATGATCTGACCGCTGTCCACGTTCATGCCACGGAACTGGCGCAGATAGTCGCTGATGGCCCGGCGCAGCTCCTCCGCCCCGTTATAGGGGGCGGCCTGCAGCAGGGCCTTGTCCCGCTCCAGCAGCGTCTCCCGCATGAGGCGGGCCCAGACGGTAAAGGGAAAATACGCCCGGTCGATGGAATTGGTCACAAGGTCCAGAAAATAGGTCTTCTGCTCCGGCTCCGGCGGCAGCGGGGCAGGCTGCCGGGCCGCCGCCTGTAAGGGGCGCTCCACGGGGCTGACGTAGTAGCCCCGCTTCTCCTGCGAGTAGATGTAGCCCTCCGCCGCCAGCTGCTCATAGGCATTCTGCACGGTGATGATGCTGACCTCCAGATGCTGGGCCAGCGCCCGCTTGGAGGGCAGCCGCTGGTGGGCCGGCAGCGTCCCGGACAGGATATCCCGGCGGATGCCCTCATATAACTGCTCATACAGGCTCCGGCCGCTCTCTTTGCTCAGGGGATAGGTCAGCATAGCTCCTCCATCTGGTATTATCCGATAATATCGATATGGGCATTTTAATAATACCAATTTCTACTATAATACAGACATTACATAAAAGCAAGGAGATTTTTCCCATGAGAGATGCGAACATCAAGAAACTGGTTCTGGCGGCCCTGATGGCCGCACTGACCTATGTGGCCACCTCCATCGTGCAGATTCCCTCCCCCATGCAGGGCTATGTGAATCTGGGTGACTGCATCGTGCTGCTGAGCGGCTGGATCCTCGGCCCGTGGTGGGGCGCTGCGGCTGGCGGCATCGGCTCCATGCTGGTGGACCTGCTGGGCGGCTACGGTCACTATGCGCCCGGCACGCTGATTATCAAGGGCTGCATGGCTCTGGTGGCGGCCCTCATCGTCAAGGCCATGAAGGAGAGCAAGGCCTCCTACGTCATCAGCGCCGTGGTCAGCGAGGTCATCATGGTGCTGGGCTACTTCGGCTACGCCTCCCTGCTGCTGGGCAAGGGCTGGGGCGCTGCGGCCAGCATCCCCGGCAATCTGGTGCAGGGCGCTATGGGCATGGTCATCGGTCTGGTGCTGCTGGTGGTACTCAAGCGCAGTAAGGCGCTGGAAAAGCTGGCGTAAGAACGGTTGCAAAATGGCGCCGGACGTGGTACACTGAAGGTGCAGAATTGCTTTTGCGAAAAGCGGCGGAGCGATCATCCGCCGCTTTTCGTTCATGCGAGGAAAGGAAGATAGCTATGGCTGGGATCATTCATGAGGTAGAGCGCACCGACCTGCTGGAACAGGTGCGGCAGGAGGCGGCGGACGCCGCACGGCAGCTGGCGGAGGCAGCCCGGCTGCGGCGGGGCCACATTGTGGTGGTGGGCTGCAGCACCAGCGAGGTGGTGGGGCATCAGGTGGGCAGCTGGTCAACACCCCAGATCGCACAGGCCATTTTCGACGGACTCAACAGCGTGTTTGCCCCCATGGGCGTCTACATCGCCGCCCAGTGCTGCGAGCACCTGAACCGTGCGCTGATCGTGGAGCATGAGGCGGTGCCTGGGGCGGAGATCGTCAATGTGCTGCCCCAGCCCAAGGCGGGCAGCTCCTTCGCCACCGCCGCCTATCAGAGCTTCCGGCATCCGGTGGCGCTGGAGGAGATTCGGGCCGACGCCGGTCTGGACATCGGCGGCACCCTCATCGGGATGCACCTGAAGAAAGTGGCGGTGCCGGTGCGCCTGCCCCAGAACCATATCGGCAGCGCCATCCTGCTGGCGGCCCGTGTGCGGCCCAAGTTCATCGGCGGTGAGCGTGCCATCTACGACGAGCATCTGAAGGACGGCTATCCGGAGTTCTGATTTGCATCACGAAGCATCCCCGGTCTGTAAAACAGGCCGGGGATGCTTTTGTAATACCCATTATATTATAGATAACGCACGAAGAGGCAGACCATGGCAATGGTGATGACCAGCACCGTGGCCGGGGCGCAGTACTTGCAGTAGGTACCCCATGTCACCGGGTGGCCGTTCTTGGCGGCCACGGAGGTACCCACCACATTGGCGGAGGCTCCGATGGGGGTAGCACTGCCGCCCAGATCCGTGCCGATGGACAGCGCCCACGCCAGCAGGGAGAGATCCACCCCCTGCGACTGTGACATGGACTGGATCACCGGCACCATGGTGGCGGAGAAGGGGATGTTATCCACAAAGGCGCTGCACACAGCCGACAGCCACAGGATGATGGCCACCATCACAGCGGCGTGTCCGCCGCTGATGCGGCTGATCCAGCCGGCCAGCACATCCAGACAGCCGGTGTCCTCCAAACCGCTGACCACCACGAACAGGCCGATGAAGAACAACAGCGTGTGGTAGTCCACCTTGGCGAACAGCCCCGCTGCCGCATGGCCTCCGGAGGTGCAGAGGGTGGCCAGCGCCATCAATACGGCGGCGATACAGCCGATGGTGGCCACCGTCAGCTCCGTCTGTGCGTGGGTGACCAGCAGCACCACCACCAGCAGGAACACGGCGCCGCAGGCGATGAAGGCCCGCCGATCCGTGATGGCGGAGGCGGCGTCTGGATAGGTGATATCCGTGGGGCGCTGACTCTCACTCTCCCGCAGGATGCGGCGGAAGCAGAAGTAGAAGTACACCACCGTGGCCACCAGACAGATCAGCACGATAACGCCGGTGTTGGTGAGGAAATCGAAGAAGGTCAGACCCAGCGAGGTACCGATGATGATGTTGGGGGGATCGCCGCACATGGTGGCACTGCCGCCCAGATTGGCACAGAAGATCTCCGCCAGGATCATGGGAACCGGGTCGAAGCGCAGGGTACGGCCCAACTCCGCCGTGACGGCGGCCAGAAACAGAATGACGGTGATGCTGTCGATGAACATGGACAGCACGGCTGCCATGACCATGAAGCACACCAGCAGCGGCACGGTGCGGTAATGGACCGCCTTGGCCAGCTTCAGGCACAGCCAGCGAAAGATGCCCACGTGGCCCATGCCCTCCACCATCACCATCATGCCCGCAATGAACACGATGGTGGACCAGTTGATGCCGCCGGAGGACTCCGATGCGCCGTACCAGAAGGTACTCTGGCCGAAGGCGGACAGGTTCAGAGTATCCCATATGGCCCCGCCATCGTGCATACAGATGCCGAATACCAGCACCAGCATCAGTGCGCCGCAGCCCAGCGTCACCCACTGGCGGGGGATGCGGTCCAGCACGATCAGCAGGAACATGATGACAAAAATTACCAACGCTGCAATTTCAGCTACCATAGGAAATTCGCCTCTTTTTAGGATTCTATCTCTCAAGCGACGCCTATTGTAGCACTCCGTTTCGGGAATTGCAACCCCCGGAGCGCTATGGAAGTATTATGAAATTATGAATTTTTATTTCTTTGCAGATTCTTTATCATCTTCCACATTCTGCCATATCCGGATGGTCGAAGGGCGGGAGAGCTTCGTGGTAAAAGAGAGGGGTCGCCCCACATGGGCGGCCACTGAGCCTGTCAAAAAGTGGGAACCTTTCGTCAACGGGGAAGAAGGGTGTGTGCGGGAAACCCGGAAGGGTGTCCTGCACGATGATGATCACCATTTTTCAGAGCTTTTTGAGGCTCTGAAAAATGCCTCCGCATGGCGAAAAGATTTTTTCGCCATGCGGAGGGGGCGCCCCACAGGGGCGGCCCCTCTTGTACAATTTTGCATACAATTTCGTTATGTTTAATTGTGATGGAATATGTATTTTACAAAAACCGTTGACATCTGTAAACACTTTTTATATAATTTATCTACAATCAAGAAAGGAGGCCCTCACATGAAAAAAATTATCGTTCTTCTCTTCCTGATATGCGCCATTCCTCTCTCCGCCTGCTCCAAGGCGCCGGAACAGATTCCCGCCCCCACGGTGCAGCGGCTCACCTCGCCATTGGAGCTTTCCGAGGATGAGGCCGCCACCCTTATACAGTGCTGCGGGGAAAACAGTGTCCTGTTGGCTGTCGGGCATCGCAATACGGCTCAGACCGGCCCCCTTTATAATACCGACTATCTGCTTTACTGGAATTATTCGGACGGGACCACCAAGCAGTTTCCCGTTTCCTCCCCGGCCTATATCATCTCCGCCGTTCTGGACGGGTCCGATGTTCTGTACGTGGACTATGAAGCCGTGGAGCCCGGCCTCAAATGGTCTCTGATCCGGTCCACAGACACAGGGAAAAGCACTCTCGCCTCCGGTCAAGCCGCTTCCTATGATCAGGTCCCTGCGTTGTTCTGCCTGAACGGTCAGCCCATGTATCTGCAATCAGAGGATACCGGCATATCCGTATATCATGTGGACAGCAGTGCCGTTTCCAGCGTGCTGAACCTCACCGACTACACCATGTCCGATGTAACCGTTTGCACCAATGGTACGCAATTCGCCTTTTTGGCCTCTGCCAAAAACGACGCCTACTGGACGGCGTTCCTCTGCAATGCGTCCGGTATTCTGTACCAGAAGGAGCTTTCGCAGCAGGTCACAACCTTTGCCATAACGGGCGAGTACATGGTGTGCGGTTTGGGTGACCCGGAGACTCAAAAATTTTCCTATGTGACGATCCGCATCAGCGACGGAAAGGTATCCACCGCTGATTCCGCAGTGCCCCTGTGGCGTCTGACCGGAAGCGGCAGCAGTTGTATGCACGTGGACGATGCCTTTGCTGCTCATATCCTCTATCCAGATACGCAGCAGACCGATCCCCTTGTGATCAACGACTTTGCCACCTATCAAAACTGGCCCACGGTATTCTGCTCTGACGGAGTAGGTGGTTATCTGGCGGAAATGGATATCGAGGATACCGTCACCTACTGGCATATCACCACCTGACCATGATCCAAGTAATGAAAGAAGGGCTGTCCCACAGCGGGACAGCCCTTCTTGATTCGTAAAGGGGATCGATTACTGAGCAGCCTTGGCAGCCTTGATGGACTCGATCAGCTCGGGAACGACCTTGAACAGGTCACCAACGATACCGTAGTCAGCCACCTCGAAGATGGGAGCGTTCTCGTTCTTGTTCACGGCGATGATGCACTCGGAGTCCTGCATACCAGCCTTGTGCTGGATGGCGCCGGAGATACCCAGGGCGACGTAGACCTTGGGATGGACGGTCTTACCGGTCTGGCCGACCTGGTGGTCAGCAGTGATCCAGCCGGCGTCCACGCAGGCACGGGAGGAGCCCACGACGCCGCCCAGAACCTCGGCCAGCTCCTCAGCCAGCTTGATGCCGCCCTCGACATCCTTGCTGATGCCACGGCCCACGGACACGATGAAGTCGGCACCGATCAGGTCCACCAGCTTCTTGGCAGCCTTGACGGTCTCCACCACCTCGGTCTTGATGTCGCTGGCAGACAGCTCGAAAGCGGGATGCAGGATCTCAACCTTCTCGGCGCAGTCGGCGCAGAACTCACGCTTCTTCATAACGCCGGGGCGCACGGTGGCCATGGCGGGGCGGAAGCGGGGGCAGAAGATGGAGGCCATCAGGTGGCCGCCGAAAGCGGGACGGGTCATCTTGATGTCACGGGAGACATCGTGATCCTGACCGTTGATCTTCACGGTACCCAGCTTCTCGATACGCTCCTCAGCCAGCGTGGAAGCCTCACGCAGGAAGTTCTTGTAGATGGGCATATCGATGTCCAGATGGGTGCAGTCGGCGCACAGACCGGTGTGCAGGCGAGCTGCGCAGCGGGGAGCCAGATCACGGCCGATGTTGGAGGCACCGAACAGCAGGATCTCAGGCTTGATCTCCTCCACAGCGTCGGTGATGACCTTGGTGTAGGCATCAGTGGTGTAGTCCTTCAGCAGGGGGCTGTTGTAGACATAGACCTTGTCGGCACCGTAGCCGCCCAGCTCCTTGGCGATGCCGTCCACGTTGTCGCCCAGCAGAATGCCGCACAGCTCAACGCCCAGTTCGTCAGCCAGCTTCCGGCCCTCGGAGATCAGTTCAAAGGTAGTGGGCATCATCTTGCCCTGACGCTGCTCGCAGAAAACCCAGACGTTTTTGAAGGCAGCGGTATCAGCACTATTAAAAGCCATTTTCTTATCTCCTTCCTTAGATGATATGCTTGGCGGCCAGAATGCCAGCCAGCTTGTCGGTGGTCTCCTTGCCGGCGCCCTCAAGCATCATGCCGGCGCCCTTCTGAGGAGGCGTAAAGGAGGTGAGAATGTTGGTGGGGGAGCCCTTCAGACCGATGGTGGTGGCATCGATCAGGGGGTGATCCTTCAGCGTCTCGTAGGTCATGGTGACCAGAGGCTTGCTGTAAGCCTCGAAGGCGCCGCCAACGGACAGATAACGGGGCTGATTCAGCTCCTTGATGCAGGTGATCATGCAGGGGGTATTGACCTTAACGGTCATGTAGCCATCCTCCAGCATACGCTTGACGATGAAGGTGTTGCCCTCCTTCTTGATCTCACCGGCATAGGTGACCTGAGGCAGATGCAGCTTCTCAGCGATCTGGGGGCCGACCTGAGCGGTATCGCCATCGATGGCCTGACGGCCAGCCAGAATGACGTCGTCCTCATCCACACCGTAGGTGTCGATGCCGGCGGCGATGATCTGGGAGGTGGCGTAAGTATCGGAGCCGCCGAACTCACGGGCGGTAATCAGGACACCCTCGTCCACGCCCATGGCCATCAGCTCACGCAGCATACCCTCGGCGGGAGGGGGACCCATGGTGAAGGCCACGACCTTGCAGCCCAGCTCGTCCTTCAGGGCCAGAGCAGCCTCGACGGCGTTCATATCATCGGGGTTGATGATGGTCTGCATGGACGCACGGTCCAGAGTGCCATCGGGGTTCACAGCCACCTTACCGGAGGTATCGGGAACCTGCTTCACAGTAACAATAACTTTCATTTTGCCTTATACCTCCTCAATTACTTAACGCCCAGATGGCTGGCGATGACCATGCGCTGGACCTCGGAAGTGCCCTCATAGATCTCGGTGATCTTGGCATCACGCATCATGCGCTCCACGGGATACTCACGGGTGTAGCCGTAGCCGCCGAACAGCTGCACGGCACGACGGGTCACGTCGGAAGCGGCATCGGCAGCGAACAGCTTGGCCATGGCGGCATCCATGGAGTAGGGCTCGTGGTTCTGCTTCTTCATGGCAGCGGAGTAGACCAGGAACTGAGCAGCCTGCATCCGGGTGTGCATCTCGGCCAGCTGGAACTGGGTGTTCTGGAACTGGGAGATACGCTTACCGAACTGGACACGCTCCTTGGTGTACTTGACGGCCTCCTCCACGGCGCCCTCGCCCAGACCCAGAGCCTGAGAGGCGATACCGATACGACCGCCGTCCAGCGTCTGCATGGCGATCTTGAAGCCCTGGCCCTTCTTGCCCAGCATACGATCCTTGGGGATGACGCAGTCCTCGAAAATCAGGTCGCAGGTGGAGCTGCCGCGGATACCCATCTTCTTCTCGTGCTTACCCTGAGTGAAGCCGGGGTCGGTCTTTTCCACCACGAAGGCGGAAATCTCCTTCATGGCACGGCCACGCTTGTCGGTGGTCTTACCGGTGACGGCGATGATGACGAAGGTATCAGCCACGTTGCCGTTGGTGATGAAGCACTTGGAGCCGTTGAGGATGTAGTTCTCGCCGGACTCGTCCAGTACAGCAGTGGTCTGCTGGCCCTGCGCGTCGGTACCGGCGCCGGGCTCGGTCAGGCCGAAAGCACCGATCTTCTTGCCGGACAGCAGGTCAGGCAGATACTTTTGCTTCTGAGCCTCGGTGCCGTGCTCGAAAATGGGAGCGCAGCACAGAGAGGTATGAGCGGAAACGATAACGGCAGTGGTGCCGCAGACCTTGGCCAGCTCCTCCACGCACATGGCATAGGAGAGGACGTCGCCGCCGGCGCCGCCATACTCCTTGGGGAAGTAAATGCCCATCATGCCCAGCTTCGCCATCTTCTCGACGGTCTCCATGGGGAAACGCTCTTCCTCGTCGATCTCGGCGGCCAGGGGCTTCACTTCGTTCTCTGCAAATTCGCGGTACATCTTGCGAACGAGCAGCTGTTCCTTAGTCAGATGGAAGTCCATACTCTTTTCTCCTTTACGAAATTTTACTTGGTATACTTAAAGAAGCCCTCGCCAGACTTGATGCCCAACTTGCCGGCGCGAACCATCTTCCGAATCAATACGTTTGCACGATACTTGCTGTCGTGGGTCTCATTGAACAGCACATCCATGATGTTCAGCACCACGTCCCAGCCGATGAGGTCACCCAGATGCAGGGGACCCATGGGGTGGTTGCAGCCCAGCTGCATAGCAATATCGATATCTTCCGCAGAGGCAACGCCCTCCTGCAGAACGCAAACGCCTTCGTTGCAATAGGGGATAAGGATCTTGTTGACCACAAAGCCGGGGGCCTCGTTGACCACCACGGGGGTCTTGCCGATCTCGGTGGACAGGTTCTTGATGTAGTCCACCAGCTCAGCGGGGGTATTGCCGCCGGCAATGACCTCTACCAGCTTCATGGCAGGCACGGGGTTAAAGAAGTGCATACCGATCAGATGGTGCTTCAGGCCCTGACCCATCTCGGTGATGGACAGAGAGGAGGTATTGGAGGCAAAGATGGCCTCGTCCTTGCACAGAGCGTCCAGACGGCCCAGCAGCTCCTTCTTCACGGCCATGTTCTCAGCCACGCACTCGATGACCAGATCGGCGTCAGCGGCGGCCTCGAACTCCTCCACCAGCACACGGCTCATCAGATCGTCAGCGGCCTCCTGCGCCATCTTGCCCTTGGCCACACGCTTATTCAGAGAAGCAGCCAGCTTATCCTTGTGGCGCTGCGCACTGGCCGTGCTGGAAGCATACAGCAGAACGGTGTGGCCCTTGCCGGCGAACACCTGAGCGATACCGCTACCCATCGTACCTGCACCAAAAACAGCGATCTTCATAAATGATTCCTCCTAATCGTTAGAATATATAGGGTCATTGGTTTGCCCACCGGACGTTATGTCCGGAAAACAACGTTCTGATAGAGCTTTATCGGTTCTGGTAGGGCTCATGCTTGCGCTTTTCCAGAAAAGCACCCATGCCCTCCTTCTGGTCCGCCGTCTCGAAGCAGCTGCCGAACAGCTTCTCCTCGATGGTCACGGCCCGATCCATGTCCACCTGCAGGCCGTCATTGATGGCCTTCTTGCAGGCCCGCACGGCGATGGGGGCGTTCTTGGCGATGGTCCCGGCCAGCTTCTCCGCTGCGGGCAGCAGCTCCTGCGCCGGATAGACGGCGTTCACCAGCCCGATCCGCAGGGCCTCGTCGGCCTTGATGTTCTTAGCGGTGTAAATCAGCTGCTTGGCCATACCGGGGCCAACCAGACGGGCCAGCCGCTGGGTGCCGCCGAAGCCGGGGGTGATGCCCAGACCGGCCTCCGGCTGGCCGAACACGGCGGTGTCGGCGCAGATGCGAATGTCGCAGCTCATGCTCAGCTCGCAGCCGCCGCCCAGTGCAAAGCCGTTGACAGCGGCGATGGTGGGGATGGGCAGCGTCTCCAGCCGCCGGAATACGTCGTTGCCCTTCTTGCCGAAGGCCTCGCCCTCGGCCTTGGTGAGGGTGCTCATCTCTCCGATGTCTGCCCCCGCCACGAAGGCTTTCTCCCCTGCGCCGGTGATGACCAGTACACGGATCTCCTTGTCGGCCTCCACGGTGTCCAGCAGCTCCGCCAGATCCGCCAGCACCTGAGAATTCAGGGCGTTCAGCGCCTCCGGACGGTGGATGGTGGCCACGGCATATGGACCTTTTTTCTCCAACAGTACGTTCGTCACAATGGTTCCTCCTTACTGTGGCAGCCGCCGCCGAAGCAGCGGCAGCGTCATGGGAAAAAGCGCTTTCTACAGGGGTGTTTCACCCGCAAAATGCGCCTTCTCATATACCTTATCCATTATAGACGTTCGTCTAAAATTTATCAAGCACTTCTCACCCGGCTTTTTGCTTTTTAGAGGAAGTCACAAATTTCGTCGGATTTTTTGGTACTTTTCCAGCTTTTTGCCGCACCTGTTCTTCGATGCGCCGTCCTACGAAAACGTCGCTTCGGCGGCTCTCCCTTACCGGGAGAGTTTTTCCGGCGTTCCCTCTTGCTTTTTCGCCGGAAAACCGGTATATTGGGTAGTCGGATACCATCGCCATGCGGCGTTTTTCAGGAGGAACGACACCATGCGTATGCGGAAAAAGAAGAATCTACTGCCCCGGATGGAGGCCTGCCGGGCCTGTCAGGTACAGGACCCCTTCGCCATGCGGGGCCACTGGCGGGAGCTGATGCCCGATGCCCGTGAGCTGCGGGTAGAACTGGGCTGCGGCAAGGGGCGCTTCACCGTGGGTACGGCCCAAGCGGAGCCGGATGTTCTGCTCATCGCCGTGGAGAAGGTGCCGGATGCCATGGTGGTGGCCATGGAGCGGGCGCAGGCGGCGGGGCTGCACAACGTATTCTTCGTGGTGGGAGACGCCGCCCTGCTGCCGGATATGTTTGCCCCGGCAGAGGTGGACCGGCTGTACATCAACTTCTGCGACCCGTGGCCCAAGAGCAACCAGAAGCGCCGCCGTCTGACCCACGGCAATTTTCTCAAGTGCTACCGGCAGGTGCTGCCTATGGGCGGGCAGATCCACTTTAAGACGGACAACGACAAGCTGTTCCAGTGGTCCGTGGAGGAGATCCCCCAGTATGGCTTTTCTCTGTCGGAGGTGACCCGTGACCTCCACGCCAACGGCCCCGTGGGAGTCATGACGGACTACGAGGCCAAGTTCTATGAGCTGGGGAAGAACATCAACCGCTGCGTGGCTACCATGGAGCCGTGGACGGAGCCGGAGGAGGAACCTGCGGAGGCTGCTCCGGTGGAAGCTTCTTCCGTAGAATGATATAAGAACAGCAGGATGGCCATGCCATCCTGCTGTTTTTTCATGGGGAAAAGCGCTCTTTACGACTCCTGCTTGAAATACTCCGCACCGGCGCCGCACAGGGGGCATTTATAATCCTCCGGCAGGGAGTCCCCCTCGTATACATAGCCGCAGACCTTGCACACATAGCGGTGCTGCCCCTCCGGCTTTTCCTCCGCCGGGGCCGCAGCCTGTACGTCCGCCGCCAGCGTACCCGCCAGCCGTTCTAGCTGCATGGTCTGATCCTCCCGCAGGGCGGAGCGGATGGTAAAGGTGTCCTCCATCTGCTGCCACCCCTTCAGAGGCTGGAGGATCTTCTGCATCTCCTTGCCGCTGGCCGGGGCCCAGGAGCCGTTCTCCAGCAGCACCACCCGGCGATTCTGGAGATCGTGGGCAGCGATATCGTGGAGCAGCTCCTCCATGGTAATGAACACCCCGGCATTGTAGGTGGTGGCAGCAAACACCAGATGGCTGTAACGGAAGGCTGCCGACAGAATGTAAGAGGTAGGCGTCACGGAGGTATCGAACATCTGCACCTTCACGCCCCGCTCCGACAGCCGGCAGGCCAGAATGTTGGCGGCGTTCTCCGTGTTGCCATACACGGAGGCATAGGCGATGAGCACCCCCCGCTCCTCCGGCTCGTAGCGGCTCCAGAGGTCGTACTTGTGCAGGAGATACCCCAACTCCTTCCGCCACACAAAGCCGTGGAGGGGCAGCAGCATGGCGATGTCCAGCTCTGCCGCCTTCTTCAGCACCGCCTGTACCTGAGAGCCGTATTTGCCCACGATATTGGTGTAGTAGCGCCGGGCCTCGTCCAGATAATCCCGGTCGAAGTCCACCTCATCGGCAAACAACCGGCCATTCAAGGCCCCGAAGCAGCCGAAGGCATCCGCCGTCAGCAGCAGACGATCCGTCTCATCATAGGTCATCAGTACCTCCGGCCAGTGGACCATGGGAGCCGCAATAAAGCGCAGCGTGTGCCGCCCGGTGCAGAGGGTATCCCCCTCCTTCACCACATGGATGCGCTCCTGAAGGCCGGTGCCGAAGAACTGGGTCATCATGGTCTTGGCCATAGCGCTGCAATAGATCTGCACCTCCGGGAAGCGCAGCACCAGCTCCTCCAGCTCCGCCGTGTGATCCGGCTCCATGTGGTGTACCACCACGTAGTCCAGCGACCGCCCCTCCAGCGCATGGAGGAGATTTTCCCGGAAGGTGCGGCGCACCGCCGCATCCGTCGTGTCAAACAGTACGGTCTTTTCATCCCTCAGCAGATAGCTGTTGAAGGAGATGCCGTTGGGTACGTCGAACACACCCTCAAACATGGCCAGCCGCCGCCCGTCGGCGCCTACCCACGTGTAATCGTCATTTACCTTTCTCGTGCAGTACATGGAAAAACTCCTTTCGTTCTGATATGCTCTCGCTGCTCCATAGTATACCAGATATTTCCGCCCTTTGCCACAGGAAAAAGCACGCCGCATATGCGACGTGCTTTTTAAGACAGTTACGCCTTCTTGGCGATGTCGCACAGGGCGGCGAACGCCGGGGCATCGTAGATGGCCATCTCAGAGAGCATCTTGCGGTTGATCTGGATGCCGGCCACCTTCAGACCGTGCATGAAGGTAGAGTAGTTCATGCCGTTGATCTTGCAGGCGGCGGAGATGCGGGTGATCCACAGCTGACGGAAGTCCCGCTTCTTCAGGCGGCGGCCCACATAGGCGTAGGTCAGAGACTTCATGACCTGCTCATTGGCCATCTTGAAGTGCTTGGACTTAGCGCCCCAGTAACCCTTGGCCAGCTTCAGCGTCTTATTTCTTCTTTTACGCGCCATCATAGCGCCTTTTACACGTGCCATATCTTAATTGCCTCCTATTCTAACGATTCCGTCTCTTATTTGTAGGGGATCATCTTGCGGATGGTCGCCTCGTTGGTGCAGTCGGCGTAGGTGCCGGACCGCAGGCGACGGCCACGCTTGGTGTCCTTCTTGGTGAGGATGTGGCTCTTGAAAGCGTGAGCTCTCTTGACCTTGCCGGATTTCGTCAGATTGAAGCGCTTCTTGGCGCCGCTGTGAGTCTTCAGTTTAGGCATAATTTTTACTCCTTCCATCTATTCTCTTGCCGGGGGCAAGCAGAACTTTTGTTTACTTGCCGGTCTTGGGAGAGAGGAACATCGACATATTCCGGCCCTCCAGCTTGGCGGCCTTATCCATGGTGGCGACCTCGGCGCACTGTTCGGCAAACTTCTTCAGAAGCTCCCGGCCGATCTCGGTATGTGCCATCTCACGGCCACGGAAGCGAACAGAGACCTTCACCCGGTTCCCCTCCGTCAGGAACTTCTGGGCATTTTTCAGTTTGGTGTTGAAATCCCCCACGTCAATGCCCGGAGACATCCGGATCTCCTTGATCTCCACCACGTGCTGGTTCTTTCTGGCTTCCTTCTCCCGTTTGCTCTGCTCGAACCGGTATTTGCCGTAGTTCATGAGCTTGCACACCGGCGGGGTCGCCTGGGGAGAGATCTTCACCAGGTCCAGCCCCCGCTCGTCCGCAATGTGCAGAGCGTCGGCGGAGGACATGATACCCAGCTGTTCACCGGTCTCACCGATGAGGCGGATCTCCTTGTCACGGATCTCCTCGTTGAGTTGATGCACTACATTGCTAATAACCGAAGCACCTCCTTCAGAAAATAAAAACACGGATGCAAAGCTGCATCCGCACAACAAAGCCTGCGCCCCTTCCGGGCCGCCGCCATACTCGCTGTTGACCTCTTTGCCTTTGCTGGAGGTGAGGCGGATGCATCCTGCCTTCTTTGTTTTCTTCAGTAGTATACCATCGCTCCTCCCGCCTGTCAAGCGGATTTTTTATCTGCCGCCGGAAATTTTTCACGGGAGGATGTATGCTCCGCCGGTTTTCGGGCAAACTGAAGCTGTATCGCAGATACGGAAGGAGGTGCCTCGATGTCCGGCAAAAATCAGCAGAACCAGAATCAGCAGAACCAGAATCAGCAGAAGCAGAACAAGCAGAACCAGAACCAGAACCAGAATCAGAACCAGCAGGAGCAGCAGAACCAGAACCGGCGCTGACCGCCCGGTACACAGGACAAAGCATGGGGGAGAGTGTCCAAGGACACTCTCCCCCATGTGGTTTTACGGGCGCATGAAGCCGCAGCACCCCAGCTCCGGCAGTGTCAGCAGACCCAGCGACCGGTAGAACCCCTTGGTTTTCTCCGTGTCGTCCGTCAGCAGCTGCACCTGCCGCACCGATCGGAAGCGCTCCAGCGCCGCCTGCATCAGCGCCGTGCCGATGCCCCGCCGCTGGTGATCCGGCCGCACCAATAGGTCCTGTACCAGCACCACGGTACAGCCGTCACCCACAGCCCGCAGCAGCCCCACCAGCGTCCCGTTCTCACGGGCGGCCAATGTCAGCAGCGACCCGGCAAAGCCTCGGCGCAGCGCCTCCGGCTGCTCCGTATAGGCCGTCCATCCGACGCTTCCATACAGAGCCAGCACCTCCGACTCCTGATAAGTGGTATATTCCTCGATATACATCCATCAGCAACTCCTTTATACAAATGTGAGCTGCTTACTTTCTCAATCTCATTCCTCGTCCCTCCGGTCAAGCGCCGTATTTGGCGGCGATATACTCCTCCAGGCACACACCCTGCTGATAGATCTCCGCAGCGGCCTCCTGTCCTACATAGCGGTAGTGCCACGGCTCATAGATGATGCCGGTGGTCTCCGTCTTGGCGGTGGGATAGCGCAGGATGAAACCGTAGCGCCAGCTGTTGGTCATAAGCCACTGCTGCACCGCCGTCTGCTCCTGACTCTCGTCCAACAGCTGGTGGTCCAGATCCACGATGTCCACCGCCAGCCCCAGCTGATGCTCGCTGGTGCCGGGAACGGCCACCTGACGGCCCGCCTCCGTCTCGGCGTCGGCATCGCTGTATCCCTGATCCAACAGGGACTGCTTCATCTGGTCAAAGAGGGTCTGCTGCATGGCCTGCGTCCGGTAGGCAGAGCACACCACGGGATACAGCCCCTCCGCCCGGCAGGCGTCCATCATCTGCTGGAGGGCGTCGTAGCAGCGGCTGTCCACCGCCCAGCCGTTGGAGAGCTCCACCTCGTCCACGGTCCAGCCCTCCGGCAGGGGATTCCACCGGTTCACCAGCGTCAGATTCCACGGGATCTCCTGCTTCTGGCCGCTCTTCTGGTCGTCAGGCTTCTGGTTCGGCTCTCTATCCGAAGGCTCCGCCGGAGTGTTTGGGGTATCGGGCTTGTCCACATTCTCGCTGGGGGTAGGCTGCGCCGGTTCCTTATCCTTGCCGCAGCCCCGCAGCACCAGTATCAGCACCACAGCCAATACCGCCAGCACCAGCAGGCCCAGCAGCAGCCTCCGCCGACGCACCCGCGCCTGCCGCCGCCGATTCCGCTGCGCCCGCAGCTGACGGCGCTGCTCCGGGGTCTGATCGTAATAGTCGCTCATGTGTCGGTCTCCCCTCTCAGGCCCGCAGGGTGGGTGGATACACACCGCCGGCGTGGAGCTTCTGCAGCTCCGCCGCCACCGCCTGCCGGTCCTCGTGGTACGTCATGCCGAACCAGCGGTCTGCCGAGTGCAGCACGGATACCTCCAGCCGTCCCTGCTCCAGCAGGTCTCCCACCATGCCCGGCAGCAGGCACTCCGCCTTGATGTTGTCCCCGGCCTCGCAGCGCAGGAAGTGGTCGAAGTAGGCCTCCAGCTCCTGAAAGATGGAGGGCATGAAGCCCCAGAAGTTCATGGACACCACCGTGTCCGGCGCCAGCTCCCGGTGCTGGCCCTCCGCCACATCAGCGATGGAGCCGTCCGGGAACAGCTGGATCTTCAGCGTCTCATGGATGCCACGGAGCCAGCCGTCCTCCACCCGGCACACGCCACGGGACACGGTGCCGTTGGCGCTGACGGTGTTTTTCAGCGGATACCCCACCATGGTGGCCCGTCCCTGCCGGGGCAGGCGCTGAAGCTCCTCATACATGGCCCGGTAGGCATCCACGCCGTAGTAGTCGTCGGCGTTGATGACGCAGAAGGGTTCGGAGAGATAGGGCCGGGCGCACAGCACCGCATGGGCGGTGCCGAAGGGCTTGGTGCGGCCCTCCGGAATGGTGTAGTAATCCGGGATGCTGGTGAAATCCTGCATGGCGTAGCAGACCTCCAGCGGCTCTCCTGTTTTTGTTATGAGTGTGCGGTCCCCCCACAGGCGATCCATCAGCTCCCGCATATCGGGCTTGATGATGAACACCACCTTGGTAAAGCCCGCCCGAACGGCATCGTAAATGGAATACTCCATCAGCATCTCCCCCTGAGGTCCTACGCCGTCCACCTGTTTATTTCCACCGTAGCGGGAACCCAGTCCCGCCGCCATAATGACCAGTGCTGCCTTCATGGTGATCCTCCTGAAATACGCCGCCTCCATTCCGCAGGGGCGGCGGCTTATTTTTCCGTAACGGCCCGTGGCCGCTTCGATGATTATACCACACTCCCGCCGCCGCTTCAACCGTTTCCGCCGGGAAATCCCCGGATAACAAAATCGTCACATCCGCCGCATTCGCCGTAAAGTTCACAAATCTGTAACCTTTTACACTGGATTTCCTGTCGCCGCCGCTTTATAATAGAGAGACTATGTGCCTTCGGCCGGTGGGCTATCCTGTCGTGCCTTGCTGATTTTCGGAAAGGAGTTTTTCCTCTATGTCCAGACGTCATTCCTCCCGCTCCTACGGCGGCTACGGGTCCCCCCGCCGCCGCACTGGGGCGGATCGGTTCGGTATACTCACCTTCTTCCTGTTGCTGATCTCCAGCGGCTTTCTGGCGGCCCGGCTGCTGACCACCGGCGTGCTGACCCAGAAGCTGACGCTGCTCCTGTTGTCGGTGCTGGCGGGACTGAACGTTCTCTTCGCCGTGACCCAACTGCCCCGCTGGCGCAACAAGCTCTGGAAGCTTGTTCTGGGCGTGGTGGCGCTGGTACTGTCGGCGGGCATGATCTACGCCACCGTGGCCACCAACGCCGTGCTGGAGACTCTCTCCCGTGTGTCCAGCACCGGCAGCGTCAAGACCGTAGTGGTGCGGGTCCGGGAAAACGACTCCGCTCAGGAGATCGGTGATACCTTCGGCTATACCTACGGCTATCTGGCTCAGACGGATACCGACACCACCGATGCCCTTCTGACGCATCTGGAGGAGGGACTGGGGCAGGTCAAGACCAAGTCCTACGACACCCCTACGGCTCTGGCCGACGCTCTGTACAACCGGGAAGTAGACGCCGTCATCCTGGGCAAAGGCATGGTCTCCACCCTGAAGCAGACCGACGGTTACAAGGATTTTACGTCCCGCACCCGTGAGATCTATACATACGACGTGACACACGAGTCCGACACCATCGCCCCGAATGCCAACATCTCCCGTCAGCCTTTCGTGGTCTATTGCAGCGGCACCGACGAGCGCATCTCCGATACCCTGCTCAACACCCGCAGCGATGCCAACATTCTGGCGGTGGTGAACCCCTCCACCCATAAAATTCTGCTGGTGAATATCCCCCGTGACTACTATCTGCCCCTGCCCTTCAACGGAGAGATGGATAAGCTGACCCATTTCAGCGTATATAGTGATAAGGGCATGGACGAGCCCATCGAGGCCCTGAACACCTTACTGGGGGTGAAGGCCGACTACTACGCCCGTGTGAATTTCAGCGGCCTTATGGATATCGTGGACGCCTTGGGCGGCATCGATGTCACCTCCCCGGTGGACTTCACTACCGTCGCCATGGAGATGCCCAACGAAAACGGCGACGGTGGCTATCACGACGAGGCCTTTACCTTCACCGAGGGCGTCAATCACCTCAACGGCCGGGAGGCTCTGGCCTTCTCCCGTGAGCGCTCCGCCTTCGCTCAGGGCGACGTGCAGCGGGGCCGCAACCAGATGGCGGTGCTGCAGGCCATCATTGACAAGGCCACCTCCCCCGCCATTCTCTCCGGGTATCAGGATGTGCTGAAGGCCGTCTCCGGCTCCGTGCTGACCAATATGCCCCAGCAGGATATCCTGAAGCTGGTGAAGCTGCAGCTGGAGGACAAGGTGGACTGGGACATCAGCACCTACACCCTCTCCGGCACCACGGATATGCAGGACTGCTTCACCACCGGCTTCCCCCTCAGCGTACTGGTGCCGGATGAAAGCTCCGTCGCCGCCGCTCGCCGGATGATCCGGGAGCTCATTAACGGCTGATTTCCCCCGTCTTTCCGGAAAATTTGATATTTCCCCGTTTTTTTCGCAAAAATCTCTGGTAATTCTACTATCTATCCTATATAATAGGGGATTGCGGCCGGTCATAAGACCATGCGGGCCGGCATCTCTGAAGTAAGGAGAAATATTATGACTTCCAAACGAATACACAGCGACACCTCCGGCAGCCGCCGTATGGCGTGGATGGACTGGTTCGGCCTTATTGCGCTGGGACTGCTGATGGTGTGCAGTCTGGTGCTGCTGGGCCAGCTCCTGAATCTGGATATGCTGGACAACAAATATCTGCTGCTGCTGATGGCGGGCATCCTGATCCTCAACAGCGGCCACGCCGTGGTGCAGCTGCCCCGCCGCCCCTCCAAGGGTGGTCATGCCGCCAAGATCGGCTGCGGCGTGCTGGCTGTGATCCTGTCCGCCGGAATGATCTACGGCGCCGTGGCCGGCGGCAGTCTCAAAAGTGCCGTCACCCGCATCGTGGGCAAGATGGCGGAGAAGCAGACCATCGACATCATCGTCCTGAAGGACAACGAGGCCAGCTCCATCGAGGATGCCGTGGGCTATACCTTCGGCGTGCTGGAAAACGCCGATCAGGAGAACACCGCCGAGGTGCTCAAGACCCTGTCCGATCTGAATCCCACCCCCAAGGCCTACGCCTCTGTGCCCCAGCTGGCGGACGCTCTGTATGACGGCGAGGTGGACGCCATTATCCTTAACGACGGCTATCTGCCCATTCTGGAGCAGACGGAGGGCTATACGGATTTTGACGACTACACCCGTATCCTCAAGCAGTTCGACTTCACCAAGGAGGTCGCCCCGGTGGTACCCAACGAGTCCATCACCGTGGAGCCCTTCGTGGTCTATTGCAGCGGCATCGATGCCCGGAACTCCGATGTCAACATCCAGAGCCTCAGTGACGTGAACATTTTGGCGGTGGTGAATCCCAAGTCCCGGCAGATCCTGCTGCTAAATACCCCCCGTGACTACTTCCTGCCCCTGAGCTTCAACGGCCAGTTGGATAAACTGACCCACGCCGGTATGTACGGCATCGACGAGTCCATGCGGGTGCTGGACGATCTCTACGGTGTGGAAACGCAGTACTACGCCCGTGTCAACTTCTACGGCCTGACCAAGATCGTGGATGCTCTGGGCGGCGTAGACGTCTACTCCGAGCAGACCTTCACCACCAAGGTCATGCAGATCCCCGATAAGAACGGTAATCTCTATGACGACTACTTCTCCTTCACCGAGGGGATGAACTACAACGTGGACGGGCAGGCGGCTCTGGCTTTCTGCCGGGAGCGCTACTCCTTCTCTGACGGCGACAACCAGCGTGGCCGCAACCAGATGGCCATGATCAAGGCCATCTTCAACAAGGCTACCTCCTCCGCCATTCTCACCAAGTATGATGAGGTGCTCAAGGCCGTGGCGGACACCATGATTACCAATATGCCCTATGAGGACATCAGCAGTCTGGTAAAAATGCAGCTGTCGGATATGTCCGGCTGGAACATCACCAGCTACTCCGTCACCGGCTACGGCGGCACGGAGGAGTGCTACTCCATGCCCGGTCAGGCCCTGTGGGTCATGTGGCCCGACTATGACACGGTGAACGTGGCCAAGGATCTCATTGCACAAGTCATGGCAGGTCAGACCCCCGTCATCCCCGAAGATTAAGCGCTGCATCAGCGCAGCATTTGTGTGTTAGGAGTGTGGATCATGTCAAATCGTCAAAAGCTCATGGGGCATCTGTATGCCATCTTTACCACTCTGGTATGGGGCAGCTGCTTCGTGCTCACCAAGGTCATGCTGACAGCCTATACCCCCACCCAGATCATCCCCCTACGGATGGGGCTGGCGTATCTGGCTCTGTGGGCGCTGCGACCCAAGACCATGAAGCTCCCGTGGAAGGATGAGCTGATGTTCATCCTCATCGGCATCACCGGCGGCAGCTTCTACTTCTTCCTGCAGAATACCGCCTCGGCCCATACCTCCGCTGCCAACGTCAGTATTCTGGTATCCATGTCCCCTATCCTAACGGTGATTTTGGCGCAGCTGTTCTCCCGCAGGGGGGAGAAGCTGGGCAAGTGGGTCTACATCGGCGCCGTGGTAGCCATCGCCGGCGTGGTGATGGTGGTGCTCAACGGCACCCTGTCCTTCCATCTAAGCCCCTTGGGCGACCTGCTGGCTCTGGCCGCCGCCCTCATGTGGGCGGTGTACTCCATCCTCGTCAAAAAGTATACCGAGCGCTACGACAACTTCCTTGTGACCCGCCGGGTGTTCCTGTGGGCCTTCCTGACCTCCCTGCCGCTGGTGCTGCTGACGGACGGCCTGCCCAGCCTGACGCCCCTGTTCACCCAGCCCAATATTCTGGTGAGCTGGCTGTTTCTGGGAGTGTTCGGCAACGCCGTGTGCTTCGCCATCTGGAACATCGCCTTCAAGCGGCTGGGCGTGGTCATCACCAACAACTACCTCTACACCACCCCCTTCGTCACTGTGGTGGCGGGCTGGCTGCTGCTGGGGGAGAAAATTTCCCTCATGTGCATCATCGGTGCCGTCCTGATCACGCTGGGTGTCATCTTCGCCGGGAAGTCGGATTCCTGAGTATCTTCGCTGTTCACTTTTTCCTACATCGAGGGACGCCCGTCAGGGCGTCCCTCTTCAGTGTGTCAAAAAAGCCTCGCAGAGTTTGCCGCCCGCAGGCGGCAAAGAAGTAAAATCATTTTCTCTTGTGACATGTGCGTGAGAGAAAATACTTCTCAGGCTGCAAGTGTGGAATTTGTGCGCCTATGGCACACAAATTATGTGCGCAGCAGACTGCAATCCTTTTGCCGAAAAAACCGAAGGGTTTTTCGGCAGTCTTGAGAGGGACGCCCGTCAGGGCTTCCCTCTTTTCGTCTCTTCCGCATCCTTTACGCCTCCTGAACGGAGGACGCTGCCCCATCGCACAAATTTTCCAATGGACGCACCGCACCTCCTGTACATTTTGCCGTATTCTGCTGTGGGATGTAGGCGCCCCCGTCTTGACCGAACGGAAAATTTCGGCTATAATAGACGGTACACCCGCTGCGGCGGGATATATGCGGTACGCCGCTAAATGGAAAGGAATCTCATCGAAAATGCAAAATCAGCGCAGTCTGCTGGCACAGTTTCTACGCTTCTCCTCGGCCACCGTGGCCTCCCTCATGGTTTTTTCCCTGTACTCCATCGTGGACGGCCTGTTCGTGGCCAAGGGTGTAGGGGACTACGCCATGGCGGCGGTGAATCTGGCTGTCCCCTTCACCAACGTCATGTTCTCCATCGCCGTCACCTTCGCCGTCGGAACCAGCACCATCCTCTCCATCTATCTGGGGCAGGGCAACCGGGAACACGCCAACCGCCTGTTCTCCCAGAATCTGGTGCTGCTGGCGATCATCGGCCTGACCATCACCGCTCTGGTGCTGGTCTTTCTGGAGCCCTTTGCCCTGCTGCTGGGGGCGGAGGAGGAAACGCTGGGCTACACCATGTCGTATCTGCGGGGGCTGGCTCCCTTTGCCATCTGCTTCATCGTGTCGTATAATCTGGAGATCCTGGTCAAGACCGACGGGCGGCCCATGCTGGCCATTCTCACGGTGTGCATCGGCTGCCTCACCAACTGCGTACTGGACTATGTGGCCATCTTTGTGCTGAACTGGGGCGCATGGGGCGCCGCCTTCGCCACAGGCCTGAGCCAGCTGCTGACCTGCGTCATTTACATCACCCACTTCTTCGGCAAGCACACCACCTTCCATCTGGTGCGCTTCCGGCCGGAGGGCTCCATCTACCGCCGCCTGATCCCCATCGGACTGGCGGACGGTGTCACGGAGCTGTGCAATGGCGTGATGATCTTCCTCTTCAACCATGTGATCCTCCGCTGCATCGGCACCGACGGGCTGGTGAGCTATACCATCATTGCCTACACCAATACGCTGGTGGTGAACATCATGCTGGGTGTGTCTCAGGGCTCCCAGCCGCTGGTGAGCTTCCAGTACGGCCGCAAGGACCCGGAGAAATACCGTCAGCTGCTGCGGTACGGTCTGATCACCGTAGCCATCATGACAGTGGTCTGCTTTGCCGGTATTTTCCTGCTGGCCCCGCAGCTGGTACATATCTTCCTCGGCTCGGAGAAGCCTCTGCTGAACGCCGCCTCCACCGGGGCGCTGCGGCGGTACGCTCTATCGTATCTGCTGGTGGGCTTCAACATCCTCATGGGCGGCTTCCTGACGGCGGTGGAGCGGCCCCGCTCCGCCCTGTGCATCTCCATGGGCCGGGGACTGGTGCTGCAGGCCGGGGCGCTGCTCCTGCTGGCGGCGCTCTGGGGCGGCAGCAGCATCTGGTTCGCCCCCCTCTGCTCGGAGCTGCTGTGTTTTGCCATGGCATTGATCCTCATGCGCCGCTTCCGCCGGGATACGGCGGCGTAAGGGCAGCGGCAAAAACATTTGAAAAACTTCCCCCCATCTGTTATAATCGTCTTATAACGTGTGGCGTTTCTGCGTAAATCCGGTTGCAGAAGCGCCGCACGTTTTTTGCGGAATTCCATAGGCAAATCGTGCAGCAGAGATGCGTAAGTCCGGATTTCCGGGACTTACGCATTTTATCACGCCGAAAGAGAGGACACATCTATGGAACACAACACACAATTTCTGGAGACCGAGCCCGTCGGGCGGCTCATGCGCCGCTACGCCCTCCCCTGCGTCATCTCCCTGCTGGTAGGGGCGCTCTACAACATCGTGGATCAGATCTTCATCGCCAACGCCAGCTATCTGGGCTCCTACGGAAATGCCGCCAATACGGTGGTCTTTCCCCTGACGGTGGTAGCGCTGGCCATCGCCGTCATGATCGGTGACGGCTGCTGCACCTTCGTCAGTATCTCGCTGGGCAAGGGCCGGCAGGAGGATGCCCGCCGGGCCGTGGGCAACGCAGTGGTACTGGCGGTGGGCAGCGGTCTGATTCTGACGGCGCTGTACCTGCTGTTTGCCGATCAGATTCTGGCCATGTTCGGCGGCACCGTCAATGCCGAGACCTTCCGCTATTCGCAGGAGTATTTCTTCTACATCTCGCTGGGCATCCCCTTCTATATGTTCGGGCAGACCATGAACCCCGTCATCCGGGCCGACGGCGCTCCCCGCTTTGCCATGATTTCCACGCTGGCCGGAGCAGTGGTGAACATCCTTCTGGATCCCATCTTCCTCTTCGTCTGCCGCTGGGGCATGATGGGGGCAGCGGTGGCCACCGTGATAGGGCAGGTAATCACGGCAGGACTGGCCGTCTGGTATCTGCCCCGGATGAAGGTGATCCGCCCCGGCCGCCGGGATCTCCCGCTCCATGGCAAGCTCTGCTCCCGGATGCTGACACTGGGCATCACCAGCTTCCTCTCCCAGATCAGTCTGGTGGCCGCCATGGCCGCCATCAACAATATGCTGCGGAAGTACGGCGCTCTGGACCCGGTGTTCGGGCAGGCACAGTATGCCCAGATCCCCATGGCGGTGGTGGGCATCGTCATGAAGTTCTTCCAGATCGTCATCTCCATCGTGGTGGGCATGGCCGCCGGGTGCATCCCCATCGTGGGCTATAACATGGGGGCTGAAAAACGTTTGCGGGTGCGCCAGCTGTTCTCCCTCCTGCTGATAGCCGAGGCCTCCGTGGGGGCTGTGGCTCTGCTTTTGGCGGAGTGCTTCCCCCGATCCCTCATCGCCATCTTCGGCGCCGCCAACGAGAGCAGCTATTACACGGACTTCGCCCTGCAAGCCTTCCGCATCTACCTGTCCATGGTGGTGCTGGCCTGCGTCAACAAGGCCTGCTTCATCTTCCTGCAGGCGGTGGGCAAGGCGCTGGCCTCCGCCCTCCTGTCCATGATCCGGGAGGTGGTGTTCGGCGTGGGCTTTGCCCTGCTGCTGCCGGTTTACTTCGGGCTGGACGGCGTTCTGTACTCTATGCCGGTGTCCGATGTGCTGACCTTCCTCATTGCCGCCGTCCTCATCCTGCGGACCTACCGCTGGCTGGAGCAGGACGTGCCGAGCCAGCTCGAATAGCCGAGAGCCTCTCTGCCAGCCTACTCAAAACAGAGGAAAAGGCGCTGCGACTTTGTCACAGCGCCTTTTCCCTCGGCGGCTCCTCTACTGCCTCGGCCTCATATGGGGCCAGCAGACAGCGGATTTCCACCATATTTTCCCGCTGATGCTTATCTGTCCAGCGCAGCAGCGCCCGTAGGGATGCCAGTCTCTCCCGACGTCCCGGCTCCCAGCCCAGCTTCCGCCGGGGCACGTCCAGCAGACAGATGACATCAGCACCGGCAAAGCCATACTATTACAGTGGAACAAACGGCGGTGGTATCGTTATCAAAAAGGACTTCGCCAGCGTGACGTGGCGGACTATTGATCGATGGGAACAGGGAAGCGTGCAAATCTTCAAATCCACACGGGAGAGGTATTTCAAGCAGGGTCTTGAACGCCAAAAATTATTTCGGTAGAATGATTGTAGGATATTAGTAAGAGATACTACCCATGATTGCTAAATCTATTACTGTTCTGCATACATATCCCAATAAAAACCGGAGTAGCGCAGCTTACGCTGCGCTACTCCGCACAATCAGACCTGCTTATCCGGGTATGCCGGGAAGTTGCGTTGTTATCCGGTTTTTACACGATGAAATACAGCACCAGCGGGATGCACAGCACATACAGCACCGGGTGTACCTTCTTTGCATCGCCTGTCAGCACCTTGATCAGCACGTCCGTCAGCACGCCCAGGCAGATCGCCGCAGCAATGTCGCCGGTAAAGGTGCCGAACAGAATCATCACGAAGGGGCCGAAGCAACTCTTGAAGTCGGAGAAGTCCAGCTTCGTAAAGCCCGACAGCATGGAGAAGCCCACGAAGATCAGCGCCACGCCGGTCACGGCAGTGGGGATCATCAAAAACAGCGGGGACAGGAAAATGCACACCAAGAACAGCACTCCGCTGACAATCGCCGTCAGGCCCGTGCGACCGCCAGCTTCCACGCCGATGGTGGATTCAATGAAGGTGGAGATGGTGGTGCATCCGGTGCCAGAACCCACCACCGTACCAACGGCATCCACCAGAAAAGGCTTTTCAATCTGGGGGAAGTTGCCATTCTCATCCAGCATATTGGTCTGGGCGCCCACGGCGATCAGTGCGCCGAAGGTAGCAAAGAAGTCGCTGGTAAACAGGATGAAGATCCACACCAGTGCGCCGGGGATGTCAGCCAACACGGACTTGAAGTCGTAGCACAGCACCAGATTGCCGATTTCGCTCATATCCGGCAGGGACACCAGCGCAGCAGGCAGCGTAGACACACCCATAGGAATGCTGATGATGGTGCCGACAATGATGCCGATCAGAATAGCGCCGCGCACCTTGTAGGCCGTCAGCACGCCCATCACTGCCAGGGTGATCAAGGCCAGCAGCACCGCAGGCTGGGTAAAATCGCCCAAAGCCAGACCGCTGTCGCTGAAAGTGGCAAGGCCGGTGTTTTTAAAGCCCAGATAGGCAATAAAGAAGCCCACGGCGGTTGGTATGGCGATCTTCAGGTTTTTCGGCAGCAGATCCACCACCATTTTCCGCACACCCAGAACCGTCACCAGAATGAACAGGATACCGGAGCACAGCAGCAGTGCCATGGCCCAGCCGAAGGATACCGTGCCGCTGTTGACCAGCCCGCCAAGAATGAAGTTGCTGCCCATAGCGGTAGACAGTGCCAGCGGCAAATTGGCATACAGGCCCATAAACAGGGTAATGATACCGCTGACCAGCGCACACATCACCAGCAGCGCCGACTTGCTGATGACAATGCCGTTTATATCCGTGATGTAGGGATCGGGGCCAAAGCCACAGATAGCTGAAGGCTGCACTGCCAGCACATAGGCCATGGTCATAAAGGTGGTGATACCTGCCAGCACTTCCCGCCGGACGGTAGTACCGTGATCCTTCAGCTTAAAAAAATCTTTTTTCATGTTGCTCCTCTCTGTGCTCTTTTGTAAATCGGTTTTTCAGGGAATTCGGTTTTATTCCACGACCTCCAGAATGGGGTCGATCACCTTCTGCTGCACCACATCAATAAATCCGCAGTCGGTAATGGCGTAAGCGGGGATAGCCGCCAGACAGATAAAGCTGAGGAACATGAAGGGAATGGCAATTTCCGTGCCCATTTCGTGAGCCACCCGGTTCAGTTCCTTTTTCTTCTCCGCCAGTTCCTCCAGCGGCAGGTCGCTCAGCAAGCCGCAGATGGGATACGCCACCTCGGCGGCCACCTTGCCGTCCCGGACGATCACCTGTCCGCCGCCCAGCTCCACGCAGCGGTTCACCGCCAGCGCCATGTCTTCAAAGCTGTCGCCCATGACAATGATGTTGTGGTTGTCGTGGCCCACGGAGGAAGCCATTGCGCCGCCCCGGATATGGAAGCCGCCCATAAAGGCCTTGCCCACATTTCCGTTCTTGCCATGGCGCTCTACCTGTGCAATGTACAGCACATCCTGCTCCACATCGCACTGCACCACGCCGTCTACCACCGGCAGCTCCACATCCCGGCGATTGGTGAAGGGCATGTAGGGCAGCGTATCCATCACCAGCGCCTTCACCTTCTTGGCGCCTGCAGGGGCATGGATCTTGAAGCTGTCTGCCGTGATGGGGTTCTTCAGATGCATGGTGTTCAGCACACAGGGCTCATGCTCTGCCGTCTCATAGTGTACCAACAGCTTGCCGTTGTCCGTAATCTGGCGGCCGCCGGCAAAGGTGGTCAGCACGCGGAAATCCTCCGGGCCGGTGGTAATATTGATGTCCGCCCGGCGTCCGGGGGCCAGTCCGCCGATCTCCCGATCCAGATTGAACGCCCGTGCGCAGTTGACGGTAACCATCTGAATAGCCTTGACAAAGTCCAGTCCCATGTCCAGCGCCGTGCGCAGAGAATCGTCCAGATGGCCCCGCTCCTGCAGGTCCACCGTGTGCAGGTCGTCGGTAACGATGCTGACCATAGCGGTGTCCAGATGATTTTCCATCACGGTCTTCAGCAGTACCGGCATATTCCGCGCAGCGCTGCCCTCGCGCATCATCAGGTGGCAGCCGTTGCGCAACCGCTCAAACACATCCTTTTCGCAGAAGGACTCGTGGTCGGTGGATACGCCGGCGGCGATGCAGGCGCTCATAGCCGGGCCGTACATATCCGGCAGATGGCCCTGCAGCGTCTTGCCGGGCATCGACAGCGTTGCGTCAAAGGACTCCAGCAGATCGGGAAAACCGGCCGTGATATAGGGACCGACACACTCGGACAGTCCCACCGCATCCGGACGCTTCAGTGCCTTGCGGATGATCTCCGGGTTAAAGCGTCCGCCGCTGGTCTCCAGATTGGGAGAAAACGGCACATGGGACGGCACCACGAAATAGATTTTCAGGTCTGTGGCCTCCGCCTCTTTCAGGATGGCCTCGATGCCCTCCAACCCGGACACCACGCCCACCTCATGCAGGTCTGTCATGATGCCTGTGGTGCCGTGTGCCAGCACCGCTTCGGCAAAGGGACGGATTGCCAGTGACGAGCTTTCCGGATGGATATGCCCGTCCAAAAAGCCAGGGGTCAGATACTTTCCTTCCGCATCCACCACCCGGGTGCCTTCACCGATGCAGTATTCCACATCGCCCACGGCCGCAATGGTGTCGCCACAGATGGCCACGCCGCCGTCGTAAATCTCACCGGAATAAACATTGACTACCTTGCCGTTCCGGATCACCAGATCGGCCGGAGTCTCCCCTTTCGCAACGGACAGTAATTTCTGATTCATGCTGTACCTCCATACTAAACACAAAATTCCGCTTGCTGCTGTTTCTTCTATGTTCTGGTGCCTCGCACCGGTAAAAACCTTTAAACCTTCACCACCGGGAAGCGATCCGGCAGCTCAATGCCCGCCCGCTTGTAGATGGCTTTTGCCCGGTCGCAGGCCTCCTTCAGAATGGCCTCCTCGTCCAGCGTCAGGATCTTCCGGTCCCGCATCAGCCACTTGCCGTCACACATGGTGGACTGGATGTTGGCCGAATGCATGGCCGTCACCAGTGCGGCGATTTTGTCATTCACTGGCATCATAGACGGGCCGTGGGGGTCAATGACGATCAGATCCGCCTTCTTGCCGCATTCCAGACTGCCATACAGGTCTTCGTCCAGCAGCGCACGGGAACCCCACTTGGTGGCCATCCGCAGAATATCCTGTGAGGGAACGACCGTGGGGTCCAGACGCCAGCCCTTGTGAATCAGGCTGGTCAGCCACATCTCGTCCACCATGTCCATGTGATTGGAGGAAGAAGCGCCGTCCGTGCCGATGGAGGGCCTCAGTCCCATAGCCAGCATCTTCGGGATCCGGGCAAAGCCCAGCACACGCATGGCGGAAGCCGGGTTGTGAGAAACCTTTACCTCCCGCTTCTTGAATAGTTCCAGTTCCTCGTCCGTCAGCCATACTGTGTGAACGGCCAGCAAATTCTTATCCAGTACACCCAGCCGCTCCAGATGCTTCACCGTACCCTCACCCCAGCGGGCATAGGTATATTCTTTTTCCTCCTTGGCCTCAGCCACATGCATGTGGATGCCGACACCGTATTTATCCGCCAGTTCCTTGGTGCGGACGCACAGCTCATCGGTGTTGTTGAAAATGGTGCGCAGGCCGAACCATACCTGCACCCTTCCGTCAGCCGTGTTGTGGTATTTTTCCAGATCCACCACCTGCTGCTCCAGTTCCTGCTCCATGGTGCGCTGCCAGATTTCCGGCAGTCCCTCGCCGCAGTCCATCACAGATTTGGCCAGCTTACCGCGCAGACCGGATTCCGCCGTACCGCGGGCCATGCCGGAAACAAACTGTCCGCCGGGCTCTGCAAAGGAGGTCACGCCGGAGCGAATCAGCTCCAGACTGGTCATCAGCGTGGATACATAAGAGTCCTCCTCCGTCATGTTGCTCTCAAAGGGCCACATCCGGTCATGAAGCCAGCAGATGAAATCAACATCATCGCCCACTCCGCGGGAAATCTGCTGGGAGGTGTGTACGTGAGTGTTCACAAACCCGGGCAGTACATACTTGCCCTGCAGGTCAATGACCTCTGCGTCGGGCTTCACCAGCCTGGGGTCTACCTTACCAACCGCCGTAATGCGGTCATCCTCCACCAGCACGCCGCCACCGTCAAAAACGGTGTCCTGCTGATCCATGGAGACGATGTAACCGTTCTTCAAATAGGTTTGCATGAGATCCCTCCATCCAGATACTTGTCAAGTTGCTTCGTAAATGATATACTTACCTTACAACCTATAACGGTTATAGGTTCAAGCCCTAATTTTGACTTTTCTGGATTTTCTAGTGTTCTTACAAAATCCTAGCGTTACATAGCGGGAAAATGGGAGGTTTTATGAAAGAATTCTTGACGATCGGGGAGCTTGCCAACATATTCAACATGGATGTCCAACTGCTGCGCCATTATGATACCAAGGGTCTGCTGGTGCCGCAGGTGCGCAACAGCGAAAACAACCGCCGTTTTTACCATTTCGATCAGGTCTATCCCTTGGCCACGATCCGATACCTGCGGCGACTGGACTACTCCCTTGCCCAGATCAAGGCTTTTCTCCACAGCAACGGTCTTCGTGATAACCTGCAAATGCTCTCCCAGCAGGCGCAGCAGCTGCGCCGTCAATGCGATGAGCTGAATGCCACCATCCAAATCATCCAGCAGAAGGTGGAGTTTATCGAGAGGGAACAGGCGGTCAGCCAGCGGGATAAATTCTATGTCCGCACCTTCCCGCGTCGCGCCTTTCTGCACATCGGCGAGGAAATCAACCTTTTTACCCATGAGCTGTTTTACTTCTATCCCACCGTAGGCTTTTATCAGGGACAGCGAAAATGGTTCGGCGCCTATCTCTATGAAGACACTCCCGACGAGGCCCGCCGCCTGCCGGATTTGATGGCCGACCAGCCTGTTTCCTATATTCCTGCCGGGGACTATCTCTGCGGCTATCACTACGGACCGTATCTCACCATTCAGGACTCCATCGACCGCCTGTTTGGTGAAGCTTACCGCCGGAAGCTACCGGTGGATGACTGTGTGATCACCCCCAATATCGTGGATCAGTGCTGCGAGGGACACCCGGATAATTATATTACCGGCCTGGAGGTGCGCATCCTCTCCCTTGATGAACAAAATGAAAAAAAGTCCTTTGCGGCCATTTCCAAGCCTGAGGACATATAGCTGCACAGCAGCCCTCACGGCATAACCGTGAGGGCTGCTGTGTTATTGGCTTATTCTGCAAAAACATCCCAGCCGAGCCGGATATACAACATTTTTCAGATTCTTCCCTTGGTGCCTTTTCAAGCGGATTCCAATCCGATATAATATGCCTATCAGCCTAACGATACAACATCATGCGAGGTGCCGCCAGTACATCGCCATGCACTTTGGCGAGGAAGCGGCGGAAAACGTGCTGGTCTACGAGGACTTTTCCGGCGGCAATCTGGAGCGCCCGCAGTTCAAGAAAATGATGAAGGATTCCCAGAAGATCGCCTTTGCCGCCATCGTGGTCTACCGCCTCGACCGCATCAGCCGCAACATCGGCGACTTTGCCGAGTGCGCAGAATTCGACGGTGAGCACGGCATCATGGTGTACAACCGCTCGCTCCAGCGCCCCGGCAAGGCAAACCAGATCCGCCCCATGGAGGAATGGATCGTGGCGGTGGGCAAGCATCCCGGCATCATCGCAGGCGGCGATTGGGTGCGGGTACAGGCCATGCTGGATGTGAACAAATTCAAGAGCTACCGCAGACCCCGCAGCAACGTGGCACCGCTGTCCCACTGCAGCTCGTCCAACTCCACATGAGGAATGTCATATTCCTGTGCCAGCCGCCGGGCCAGACACGTTTTCCCGCTGCCGCCGATGATGTGGAGCTTCATATCCGGCCCTCCTTGCCTGTATCAGCACGCCCCGGCATGAGAAAAGACACGGCAGAACTCTGCCGTGTCTTTTTGCACATTTTATTCCCGATGCGGAGACTTAGTCCACCATGCTCTTCAGGTTCTCAGAGACAGTGATGGGGGCAGCGGTAGCGGCCTGCACCTGCTCCACGGTGAACTCGGGGTTGATCTCGGTCATGAGCAGACCCTTGTCGGTCACTTCCAGCACGCACATCTCGGTGATGATCTTGTTGACGCAGTGGGAAGCGGTCAGGGGCAGACGGCACTTCTCGAAGATCTTGGGGTTGCCCTTGGCGGTGTGCTCCATGCAGACGATGCAGTGCTTAGCACCCACGCACAGGTCCATAGCGCCGCCCATGCCGGGCATCTTCTTGCCGGGGATGATCCAGTTGGCCAGATTGCCCTGGGCATCCACCTCCAGAGCGCCCAGGAAGCAGGCGTCCACATGGCCGCCGCGAATCAGGCCGAAATTGGTAGCGGAATCGATGAAGCCGCCGCCGTAAGCCACGGAAGCAACGCCGCCGCCGGCATCGATGACGTGGTAGGGATCATAGTTGGCGTCGCCCTCTTTGGGGGTAGCGCCGGCAGAAACGATACCCAGCTCAGCGTGGATGATCAGCTCCACATCCTTGGGCAGGTAGTTGGGGATCAAGGTGGGCAGGCCGATGCCCAGATTGACGACATCGCCGTTCTTCAGTTCTTTGGCGCAGCGCTTGGCGATAAAGCCTTTGATCTCGGACTTTTCCATTACTTTCTATCTCCTTCCACGATGTAGTTCACGCACATACCATAGGTATGAACGTTCTCGGGCTCGATCTCGCCCACGGGAACCAGATACTCGGTCTCAGCGATAACGGTGTCAGCGGCGGTAGCCATGACCACGTTGAAGTTCCGCATGGTACCCTTGTACCAGCAGTTGCCGTACTCGTCGCACTTGTAAGTGCCCAGCAGGGCGAAGTCGGCGTGGATGGGCTTCATCAGCAGATAATCCTTGCCGTCGATGGTCTGACGGCCCAGGCAGAAGGGGCTGTCCTCCACCAGAGTGTCGACGCCCACGGGGGTCAGGACGCCGCCCAGACCGGCGCCGCCGGCACGGATGCACTCGGCCAGAGTACCCTGGGGCAGCAGATTGACCTCCAGAGTACCCTCGGTGTTCTGCTGGCCCACCTCGGGAGTCATGCCCACGTGGGTAGCGATCACACGCTTGACCTGATGATTGTGGATCAGCTCGGCAATGCCGAAGAACTCCTCACCCTTGGGGCCCACCGCACGGGCCATATCGTTGGCGATGAGGGTCAGATCCTTGGTACCGCGAGCCACCAGCTCCTTCACGATCGCCCGGGCCTGACCGCAGGCCAGGAAGCCGCCGCACATAATGGTGGCGCCATCGGGGATCATTGCCGCTGCCTCTTTGGCAGTGATAACAGGTTTCTTTGCCATTTCAGTTCCTCCTTGTTTATTTTCGTTCTCTAAAATCGTCAAAATTTTATCACACCTTAATATCATAACACATGAAGGTGAAAATTGCAAGAGAACGTGCAGGAAAAAATACCGGAAAACGGCGCTATGCCGCATCAGACGGTCATGGGGACTATGCCCCATGACCGTCTGCACAGGTTGGATTTACTTCATGCCCCGCTTGACCATCTCGGTCACAGCGAAGGAAGCCACGTCGTCGGCGTACTTACCGGCACCGAAGCCGGCATCATAGCCCAGCTCCTTAGCCAGCTCGTGGGTGATACGAGGACCACCGCAGCAGACGACAAACTTGTCACGCAGGCCCTCGGCCTCCAGAAGCTCAATGAGGTTGGTGAGGTTCTGGATGTGAACGTCCTTCTGCGTAACGGTCTGGGAGACCAGCAGAACATCGGCGTGCAGCTCCAGAGCCTTCTTGATGAAGTCCTCATTGGGGACCTGAGAGCCAAGGTTGTAAGCCTCGATCATCTCGTAACGCTCCAGACCATAGTGGCCGGCGAAGCCCTTACGGTTCATGATGGCGTCGATGCCCACGGTGTGGGCGTCGGTGCCGGTGGAAGCACCCACCATAACGACCTTGCGGCCGATATGCTCACGGATGTAGTCGTTGGTGTCCTCCATGCTCATGACGTCGGACTCCACGGTGATCACGTGGATATCCTCGTAGTTGACGGAGTGGACACAGCTGCCGTACACCACGTAGAAGGTGAACTCCTTGTCCAGAGGGGCGTGATAGGCCACGTTGGGCTCCTCCAGACCCATCTTCTTGGCGATCTGGCGGGCAGCCTCCTCACCACGCTCATCGTCCTTGATGGGCAGGGTGAAGCTGGTCTGCACCTTACCGTCGTTCATGGTATCGCCGTAAGGCTTCAGGCGGGTCAGGTCCAGCGTGGTATCGAAGTCGATTTTGTGGGTATTATACAGTCCGCTGCTCATTCTGCCGCCACCTTACCTTTCATGACCTCAACGAAGGGGTTGAAGTATTTGTCGTCCTTGACCACAACACCGGCCAGGCCCTTGCCGCCGTCCTTGGGACGCTTAACATCGGCGAAGATACCCTTCTCGATGGTGGTGAACAGGCCCAGCTTCTCGATCTCCTTCAGCAGATCGGTGGCCTTGGTCAGCACCTCGTTGGCACGGTTGCGGATGATACCGTTCTCTTTATAGGTCAGCTCGCTGCCCAGATCCTTCATGGTACGGAAGATATACTGAGCATTCTCGATCGACAGAGCACGGTCGGACATGAACGGAGTGTGGATAGCCTCGGTCATCATGCCCAGCAGGCACAGCTTCTGGCCGGTCAGGATGGTGACCATGTTGAACAGGGCATCCTGGATGTGGCCACGGAAGATGTTGCCGGTCATGAACTTCGTGGGAGGCATATACTTCAGCGGCGCATTGGGGAAGATCTCACGGGCCATCTGAGCCTGAGCCAGCTCGTACAGGAAGGTATCCTCCACGGCGGGATCCATCTCAAATGCGTGGCCCAGACCCATCTGCTCCTCACGCATACCGGCGGTCTTGGCGAAGGCTTCGTTCAGGAACTGGGAAGCCAGCACCGTGTGAGCGCTGGTGATAGCGTCGTCGGTGGTCAGATAGTTGTCCTCACCGGTGTTGATGATAACGCCGGCATAGCCGTTGATAACACGGGAGAAGAACTGGTCCACGATGGTGCGCTGCATATTGATATCACGGAACAGAATGCCGTACAGAGCATCGTTCAGCATGACATCCAGACGCTCCAGAGCGCCCATGGCAGCGATCTCAGGCATACACAGACCGGAGCAGTAGTTGCACAGCCGGATATAGCGGTGCTGCTCCTCGCCCACTTCGTCCAGAGCCGCACGCATCAGGCGGAAGTTCTCCTGGGTGGCGTAAGTGCCGCCGAAGCCCTCGGTGGTAGCGCCGTAAGGCACATAGTCCAGCAGGGACTGACCGGTGGTACGGATCACGGCGATGATATCTGCGCCCTGCTTGGCGCCGGCCTTGGCCTGGATGATATCCTCGTAGATGTTACCGGTAGCCACGATGATGTACAGGTAGGGACCTTCTCTGTCGCCCCACTCCTTCAGGTAAGCGTTGCGCTTGGCAACGTTTTTGTTGATGCGCTCCACCGTTGCACGAACCACGGGGTCAATCACGGCACGGATCTCCTCGTCAGAGTGAGCGGGAACCTTGGACAGATCCAGCTCACCACTGTCGACGGCCTCAGCCACAGCCTGAGGATCCTTGCCGGTCTCTACCATAGCATTGCCGATCGCCCAAGCAGCGCCTGCAGGGAGCAGGGAAACTGCCAGCAGATGATCCACCACCACGTTGGGCATGGGGACGTCCATATCGTTGACGCCATCGACACCCAGCAGACGGCAGACGGCACGCTCAACGGTGACCGTAGTGTGCTGGTCGATAAAGACCTGAACGTCGTCGGCCACCTTGGCGGCAGACTGACGGGCCTGATTGACCAGCTCCATATTCAAGCCGAGTTTGCTTTCCATATTTTTACCTCTTATTTCTTGACGTGACGCTCGTTACGCAGCAGCTTGGTGGGCTCCAGATAACGCTGCTTGGTGCCCTCGGCGACCCATGCCACACCGGTCTTCTCAGCCTTCTTCTTGCCCATGCAGACATCGCAGTGGCAATCCTGAACATAGTGCTCAGGCTGAGTGTAGGAGGTGATAACGCCCTCGAAGTTACGCAGGATAACCTTGCGGGGAGTCTCGGAGATCAGGTAGTTGGGCATGACAGGAGTCTTGCCGCCGCCGCCGGGAGCATCCACCACGAAGGTGGGCACGCAATAGCCGGAGGTATGACCACGCAGAGCTTCCATGATCTCGATGCCCTTGGACACGGGAGTACGGAAGTGGCTCAGACCCAGGGAAGGATCGCAGGCGTAGATGTAGTAAGGACGCACACGCATCTTGACCAGGCCGTGAACCAGCTCCATCATGACGTGAGAGCAGTCGTTGACACCGGCCAGCAGCACGGACTGGTTGCCCAGAGGAATACCGGCATCGGCCAGCATGGCGCAGGCCTTGGCGGCTTCGGGAGTGAACTCCTTGGGCGTGTTGAAGTGAGTGTTCAGCCACACAGGATGATACTTTTTCAGCATGGCGCACAGCTCGGGAGTGATACGCTGGGGGCACACCACGGGGGTACGGGAGCCCAGACGGACGATCTCCACGTGAGGAATGGCACGCACACGCTTGATGATGTACTCCAGCGTCTCGTCGGAGACCATCAGGGAGTCACCGCCGGACAGCAGCACGTCACGGACCTCAGGATGAGCGGCCACGTAGTCGATGCACTTGTCGATCTGAGCCATAGGCACTTCGCAGTCATTCTGGCCGGCGAAACGACGACGGGTGCAGTGACGGCAGTACATGGAGCACTGGTCGGTGATCAGCAGCAGCACACGGTCGGGATAACGATGGGTCAGGCCGGGGGTGGGGGAGTCGGTATCCTCGTGCAGAGGATCGGCATCCTCGTAATCGGCATACTCCAGCTCCTCAGCGCGGGGGATAGCCATCTTACGGATGGGATCGAACGGGTCGTCCAGATCGATCAGGGACAGGTAATAAGGAGTAACTGCCATACGCAGCTTGCCCAGCGTCTTGGCAACACCGGCCTCCTCATCGGGGGTCAGGTTCATGTACTTCTTCAGATCCTCAATCGTCTCAGCACGATTGGCGACCTGCCAATGCCAGTCATTCCACAGATTTTCGGGAACGTCAGCGAACAGACCATTGCGAGTCTTCATATTCGTTTTCTCCTTCAAATATTAAAAATATCGGTTAGCTTTTCCCGTCGCACTGGGCGCACGGGCGACTGTTCCGGCCAGCAGCGTCCTTCCCGCTCCTCAACGGGCCAGACCTCTGCACACCGTTATTTAACCTGCGTGGTGCTCCACGCATTTTCCATTTCTCCTCAACTCTGCGTACCGCCTCCTCAAGCCGCACGCAGCGTTCGGATCTCCCGAAGGCAGGGGGCTCCGAATAAGATGCTTACCTACAGGAGCCCGAAGGCCCCTGTAGGTAGAGCACATCATCGCAGTTTAGCAGTACTTCTCGTCGAACAGCTTGCGCAGCTTGGGATTCTCACGCAGAACATCCAGAGTGATGTTGGCGTGGTTCTTGGTGTAGCCGTTGCCGATGATCATGGTGACATCCTTGCCGATACCCTCAGCGCCCAGAGCAGCCTTGGTGAAGGAGGTAGCCATGGAGAAGAAGTACACCACGCCGTCATCACGGACAGGCAGGATGGCGGACATCTCGCAGGACTCGATGTTCACGCAGCAGATGGACAGATCATACTCCTTGCCGTCGTTGGCAGCCAGAGCAGCCTCCATGACCTCAACGGGCTTGGTGCAGTCGGCGACGATCACGTCGGTGTACACGCCCAGCTCCAGCAGACCGGGAACCTGCTTGGGGTTACGGACAACGCCCACGACCTTGCCCTTGGGGCCGACCTTCTTCATGGCCTCCCAGCCGCACAGCACGCCGGACTTGCCGTTGGCGCCCAGGATCAGGACGCTGTCACCCTCGTGGGGCAGCTTGCGAGCCTGAGCGGGAGCGCCGGCCACGTCCAGAGCAGCCAGAGCCAGAGGCTCGGACATATCCTCGGGCATCTTGGCATACAGAGCGGACTCGAACAGGATAGCCTTGCCCTCGATGTCCACACGGTCGATATCCTTGTGGATGGCCAGGATCTTGTCGATGCGCAGCGGGGTCATGGACAGGGACACCAGGGAGACGATCTTGTCGCCCTCCTTCAGGTCGAAGCCGGGCTTCTTCTTCAGATCCTCACCGATGTGGGAGACAACGCCCTTGAACATACCGCCGGAACCGGTCACGGGATTCTGCTGCTTACCACGCTCAGCAACGATGCCCAGGATCATCTCGCCGATCTTCTTCTCGTCGCCGCCGCAAGCCTCAGCGATCTGAGTGAAGGAAGCGGAGTCGATGTTCAGGGAGGTCACGTCGCAGACGATCTCGTTGGAGTAGACCTTGGACATATCGTTATCGACCTTCCAAGCAGCCTGGGTCAGAACGCCCTTGGGCTCGATAACACGATGAGTACCGTACTTGTTGCCTTTCAGCTCTGCCATAATATTTTTCCTCCTAAATAAATGTATAAATGAAAGAGTTGTTTTTACTTCAGGGGCTTGAGGCTCAGGATCTCACGAGCCTCAGCGGGAGTGGCGATCTCACGGCCCAGCTCCTTGGCAATGCGGACGACCTTAGCCACCAGTTCGCCATTGGAAGCAGCCTTCTGGCCCTTGCCCAGATAGATGTTATCCTCGAAGCCCACACGGACGTTGCCGCCCATGGCGATGGCCGCAGCAGCCATGGTCCAGGCGGAACGACCCACGCCGGACACGGTCCAGGTGGAGCCAGCGGGGATCTTGCTGGCGAAGAAAGCCAGATTCTCCACGGTTGCGGGAGTGCAGCCGTGGACGCCCAGCACGAAGTTGAACTGCATGGGATGGGCAGGCACCTCACCCTTCTTGGCCATGCCAAGGATGGTGTCAATGTGGCCCAGCTCGAAGCACTCGTACTCAGGCTTGATGTTGTTCTCCAGCATACGCTTGCCGAAGGCACGCATGGTGGGCATGGTGTTGTCGAAAATCTCGTCGCCGAAGTTGCAGGTGCCGCAGTCCAGAGTGGCCATCTCGGGGAACAGCTCGGTGGGCTGCAGACGCTCCTCCGGGGTCATACCGGCAGCGCCGCCGGTGGAGGGGATCATGATGACATCGGGCAGTTCCTTGCGGATGGCATCCATCACCACACGGAAGCGCTCACGGCCCTGAGTGGGCGTGCCGTCGTCCTCACGGACATGGATGTGCAGGATGGCTGCACCGGCCTCGTAGGCGGACTTGGCCTCACGGACCATCTCCTCCACAGTGTAGGGCACAGCGGGGTTCTGCTCCTTGGTGACCTCAGCGCCGCAGATCGCAGCAGTAATAATCAGCTTCTCCATCTTGCCGCTCCCTTACTTCTCGATCTTCTTGCGCTGGCAGTCCTTGGGGGTCACGCAGGTGCCGTGAGCCACGCAGACAACGATGGGCTCGTCCAGCTCGTCAGCGGCGGAAGCGCTGATATCGGTGCGGGCAACGACGACCTTGCGGGCCTCGAAGCGCATGGTGCGGGAGGTGTTGCCGATCTTCTCGATCTCGCCATAGGCCTCAATGTAGTCTCCGGCGTACACGGGAGCCTTGAACTCCACCATGTCGTAAGCGCAGAACAGGCCCTCATCGCCGTCGCACTTGATGAGCAGCTCGGTGGCCACGTCACCGAACAGATGCACCATGTGTGCGCCGTCCACCAGATTTCCGCCGTAGTGAGCATCCTTTGCGCTCATACGCAGCCGCAGGGTAGAAGTGATCTTTTCCATAAGTTTTTCCTCCTTCATAAATTTGGGTCGTTTTCATGAAGTTCCGCCGCTGTGGCCATACCGCTCTTTCGGGCATAAAAAGAGCGCTATCGGTCAAGGCTGACCAATAGCGCTCCACGTCTTTCGACATGACAGTGCCGGCGCTTACACCCCGACCCCAAGGCCATGACATCAGACCCGTCATGCCCTTTCGGCGAAGGACCCCTTCCTGCCCCGCTCTGCGAGTGTCTGTCCTCACGAAGCAGTACCCTGTCCCCCGCACCTCTATTGATTGCGGTATGAACTTCTACGGTCCTCATTATATCGTCTCCGCCGGGGCTTTGTCAAGGTGGCATTGTGACAAAAAAGACAGAGATTTTTTGTGCATGAGATAAAATTTCTGCATCGTTTTCTATGGGTTATGCACAAAGCGATATCCCACGAATACAGCGAAAGCGGGGGGCGTATCCGCTCCCCCGCCTTCGCCGGTCATTCTTCCAATTCTGCCGCCCTCCGGCGGCGCATACCGCCCCACAGACGCCGCACGCAGCAGCGGCCAACCACCGCAGAGAGCCTCCGGCATCTTAATACGCCTGCTCGATCTTCTCCAGGATCTCCGGCTTCAGCGACAGCATCCGGCAGATGTTCAGGGCGTCTCTGGGGCAGTCGGACTTCCCCTCCACCCGGTACAGGCCGTAGTTCATGTGCCGTGCGATGACCTGAATGCCGTCGTCGCCGGTAGCCGCCAGCTCCTGCCGGATCTGCTCCGGATCCACGTCCCGCAGTCCGATGATCTGATAGTGCAGCCGGGCGTTCTCTGCCACCTTGTCGTAGTGGGTGGTCAGCAGGGAGATGGCATTCACCTCGTTGAGGTATTTGGTCACTGCCTGCACGATGACGGCGCCCTCATCGGGGTTGGTGCCCCGCGCGAACTCATCCAGCAGGAACAGGGAGTAGCCCTGCTCCACCTCCTCCAGCGCCTTCTGGAACTGCACGATCTCCGAGCCGAAGCCGGACAGGCCCGACTGGATGGACTGCAAGTCGTCAAAGAGCATCTTCACGCTGTAAAACAGCGGCATCCGGGCCTCCCTGGCGCAGACCAGAAAGCCCGCCTGCAAAAGCAGCACGTTCAGAGCCACGGTTTTCATCACCACGGACTTACCGCCCATGTTGGCGCCGGTGATGACGGTGGCCCCCTGCTCCAGCCGGATGGACACCGGCACGAAGGACCGTCCCTTCTGCTCCAGCAGGTCGCACAGCTCGGGATTGATCATGTCCGTCAGCTCCAGCTCCGTCTCCGTGATCTCCGGCCGCACGCCGCCGTAGCGCACGGCAAACAGCGCCTTCTGGATGATGAAGTCCAGCCGGCCCGCCGTGTCGGCGTCCTCCAGCAGATCTCCTGCCAGCGGAGCCAGCGCCTGCCCCATGCTGCGGCGCACCTTGGTCTCCTCGCTGTCCTCCTCGGCACAGACACGGGTCCGGCGGGAGCGCAGCTCCTCCTTCTCGGCATCGGTCTGTGCATGGTGCAGCTGCTCCTCGATCTGCTTCTTGGCCGCACGGATCTCCCTCAGCTTGGGTGTTGCATTGTCGGGGATGTAGAAGCCCCGGCTGCGGGTCTTGTCCGGATCCAGGATCTCCAGCGCCTGCGCCGGATCATGGAAGGCCAGCGCCTTAAAGTGAGTGGTCTGGCACACCTGCTGGAACAGGGGGATCAGGCTCTCCAGCCGCTGGAGATATACCTTGATTTCAAACAGCTCCACATGGTCCGGGATCTCCAATGCCTGACACCGGCGCAGGGAGCCACGGATGTCCTTCATCTGGCACAGCATCAGCCCGATCCTGTCGTACAGGGGCTTCAGAGCATCCGCCGCCTTGGCGGCCTGCTCCACGTTGTACAGCTCCGTCTCCAGCTCCTCCCGCTCATCCGGGGAGTAATAGCGCAGCTTGCGGATCTTCTCCTGACCGAAGGGGCTGCACCCGTGGAGAGTCTCCAGCGCATACTGCAAGCCGATTTTTTCCCTCTCTTCAAAGCGAATATTGATCATGTCAGCTCCTCCTTCACATTGATGACGGGGACGTCCACCGCCTCCCGCATCCGTGTCATAAATTCATCCTTATCGAACTTCCAGCCGTAGGCGGACACCGGGTTGATGGTGACGCACAGGGTCCGGGCGGCCTCCTCCGTCTCCAGCCGCACCTGACGGGTCTGGAGCTTATCCAGCGCATCACTGCTCAGCAGTACCTTGCTGGGGTCCTTCACCACCAGCCGGGTGTTCCGCAGCACGCCGGAGCGCAGCAGGGGCATCACCATGGTATCCGTCAGCGCCCCGGAGATCAGAGCCTCGCCGTGATCCTTCAGGCACTTCTCCAGACTCTCCTCCATCTCCGGGGGCATGACTTCCGCCTTGGGCAGATTCATCAGCCGGTACACGTGGGCGGTGTCGGCCACGACCTTGTCGATGCTCATGTGGTATGAGGCCCCGGTGCAGAGGATGACCCCCTCCGCCACGGCCCGTGCACCCAGAGACTTGCGGCCCAGAGCGCCGTCGATGATGGACTTGTCGGCCCCCATCTCGAAGAACAGCCGGGAGACCTCCTTGAGCTGCGTGGTGATGGACGGCCCTGCCAGCTGGACATTGCCGTCGCTGCGGGCCCGGAAGATCACCACCTCCCCCAGCGGCGTGGGGATGCCGGTGGTCTCCATGATCTCCAGCGTGGTGTCCCCCAGCCGCAGCATATCCTTGGCGGTGGCGATGAGAGTCCCCTCCCGCACGAAGATGCCGGGCTTCTCCGTGCCGGTGACCACGTCGGTGGACTCGCCGTCCCGGCCGATGGAGGTCAGGCCCAGCGTCCCCTGCAGGCGGTCGTGGTGCAGCATCCAGTTGAGCATGGTGGTTTTTCCGGCATTCTTGCACATTCCCACGATGGACATGGTCTGAACGCCGTTGAGCAGCTGTAACAGCTCTGCGGACATATCTACATACCCCTTCCGGTCAAATTTCAGTCAAATATAGATTATAGCGTATTTCACCGGAAAAAGAAAGAGGAAAAACAAATTCTCCCTCTTTTCCGCCCCATTCCATGTAAAATACCGGAAAACATCTGCCTCACTCCACGGCGGAGGTTGTTTTATGGGCGAAACTGGCGTATAATGAAGTGGAGTATGTTAGGAAGTATAAGGAGGACCCTCCATGAAACTGATGGTCATCGACGGCAACAGCATCGTCAACCGGGCCTATTATGGCATCCGCCCCCTGTCCACACGGGACGGGCTGTATACCCATGCGATCTATGGCTTTCTCACCACCCTCCAGCGGCTGCTGGACGAGGAGCAGCCGGAGGCGCTGTGCGTCACCTTCGACCGCCGGGAGCCTACCTTCCGCCATCAGGCGGATGAACGCTACAAGGCCCAGCGCAAGGGGATGCCGGAGGAGCTGGCCATGCAGCTGCCGTATCTGAAGCAGGTACTCTCCGCCATGAACATTCCCCAGTACGACCTCACCGGCTACGAGGCCGACGACCTCATCGGCACCATCAGCCGCCGCTGCGAGGCATCCGGCTGGGACTGCGTCATCGTCACCGGCGACAAGGACAGTCTCCAGCTCATCACCCCCCATACCAAGGTGAAGCTGGTGTCCACCCGCATGGGCCAGACCACCACCAAGGACATGACGGAGGAGACCTTCCGGGAGCAGTACGGCTTCGCCCCCATCCACATGATCGACCTGAAGGCCCTCATGGGCGATGCCTCCGACAACATCCCCGGCGTCCCCGGCGTGGGGGAAAAGACCGCCATGGCACTGGTGCAGCAGTATCATTCCGTGGCGGAGCTGTACCGCCTGCTGCCGGAGATCGACGCCAAGCCCGGCGTCATCAAAAAGCTGCAGGAGGGCAGGGAGAGCGCCGAGCACTCCCGGTATCTGGCCACCATTGTCACCGATACCCCGCTGAACTTCACCCCGGAGGACAACCTCCGCCGCCCCTTTGCCCCGGAGCTCTATGACCTGCTGCTGAAGCTGGAGTTTCAGAAGCTCATCGACCGGTACGGCCTCACCCCCCACCGGGACACCGAGGCCGCCCCGGAGTATACCGTCGCCGTGGAGCCGCTGGAGACGGAGCAGCAGGCCCAGGCCCTGCTGGCCCAGTGGCGTCAAGCGGACCATGTGACCGTCTACGCCCTACCGAGCCTCTCCGTTCTCTCCGTCCAGTGGGATACCGGAGCGCACACCTCCGCCGCAGCGGAGCTGGATCAGAGCCGCTATACCGGCGACTGGCACGCCCTGCTGTCCGCCCTGTTCTCCGCCGATATCCGCAAGGTGGGCCACCACATCAAGGATACCATGCGCACCCTACTGGAACAGGAGCTTCCCACCGACGGCTATCTGTTTGACACGGCGCTGGCCGCCTATCTGCTGGATGCCACCGCCGGAAGCTACGACCTCCAGCGGCTGTTCGTGACCTACTATAATGAAGAGCTGCCCAAGCCCCTGCATCTGGAGCCGGATGCCTTTGCCCCGCTGGCGGATACCGCTTCGGCGTGGGCGGCTCTCCACAGCTACTGCTCCGCCGTGGAGGCCCTGTATGAGACCCTGCCCCCCAAGCTGGAGGAGCTGGGCATGAAGGAGCTGTATCATACCGTAGAGCTGCCTCTCTGCCCGGTACTGGCCCGGATGGAGCAGCGGGGCTTTCTGGTGGACGCCAAGGCGCTGTCGGACTTCGGCGAGAGCCTCACCGGCACCATCCGCCGGCTGGAGCAGCGGGTCTATGACGCCGCCGGGGCTCCCTTCAACATCAACTCCCCCAAGCAGCTGGGCAAGGTGCTCTTCGAGGATCTCCAGCTGCCCCACGGCAAGAAAACCAAAACCGGCTGGTCCACCAACGCCGACGTGCTGGAAAAGCTCCGCTGGCAGCACCCCATTGTGGCGGACGTATTGGAATACCGGCAGTACAGCAAGCTGAAAAGCACCTATGCCGACGGCCTGCTGAAGGTCATCGACGCCGACGGCCGCATCCGCACCAGCTTCCAGATGACGGTAACGGCCACCGGCCGCCTGTCCTCCACGGAGCCCAACCTCCAGAACATCCCCACCCGCACGGAGCTGGGCAGCCAGATGCGCCGGATGTTCGTGGCGGCGCCGGGGAACCTGCTGGTGGATGCCGACTACTCCCAGATCGAACTGCGGCTGCTGGCCCACATCTCCGGCGACGAGGTGATGCAGCAGGCCTTCCGTTCCGGGGAGGACTTCCATACCCTCACCGCCTCCAAGGTGTTCCACGTACCGCCGGAGGAGGTGACTCACCAGATGCGTTCACGGGCCAAGGCCGTGAACTTCGGCATCGTCTACGGCATCTCCCCCTTCTCCCTGTCTCAGGACATCGGTGTCACCGTGGCCGAGGCCAAGGAGTATATGGAGCGCTACTTCGCCACCTACACCGGCGTCCGCCGGTATATGACGGAGGTGGTGGAGCAGGCCCGGCAGCAGGGCTACGTCGCCACTCTCTTCGGGCGGCGTCGGGCGCTGCCGGAGCTGAAGAGCTCCAACTTCAACCTCCGCTCCTTTGGGGAGCGGGTGGCGCTGAATATGCCCATTCAGGGTACGGCGGCGGACATCATGAAGCTGGCCATGATCCGGGTGGAGCATCGGCTCTCCAACGAGGGTCTGGCCGCCCGGCTCATCATGCAGGTCCACGATGAACTCATCGTGGAGTGTCCGGCAGCGGAGGCCCCCCGTGTCGAAGCCCTCCTGCAGGAGGAAATGCAGGGTGTCGCCCAGCTGTCCGTCCCCCTGCCCGCCGATGCCCACAGCGGCCCCGACTGGCTCTCCGCCAAGGGCTGAATAATTTGACAGATATCGAGGTCATCCTATGAACAACATCAAGATCGTACCCATGAACGCCGACCATCTGGAGTCGCTGGAGCGACTGGAGCGCATCTGCTTCTCCCGCCCCTGGTCCCGGAAGATGCTGGCGGAGGAGCTGGAAAACCAGTGCGCTGCCTTTCTGGTGGCGGAGGACGCCGTCACCGGCGACGTGCTGGGCTATGCGGGACTGCTGGTGGCTGCCGACGAGGGCTATATCACCAACGTGGCGGTGTTCCCGGAGCAGCGCCGCCGTGGCATCGCCGGGCAGCTGCTGCAGGTCTTTCTCAACTTCGCTGAGGCCAACCATCTGGCCTTTCTGACGTTGGAGGTACGCCCCTCCAATGCCGCCGCCATCGCCCTGTATCAGGGCTTCGACTTTCAGGAGGCTGGCCGCCGCAAGAACTACTATGACCTCCCCAAGGAGGACGCTCTGATCCTCACCCGGCGTTTTGACGAGGAGGCGGCACAATGAACATTCTGGCCTTTGAATCCTCCTGCGACGAGACTGCCGTGGCAGTGGTGCGGGACGGCCGCACGGTCCTCTCCGACGCCATCCTCTCTCAGGCGGATATGCACGCTCTCTACGGCGGCGTCGTGCCGGAGATCGCCTCCCGCAAGCACGTGGAGGCCATTGCCGGCCTGACGGATCAGGCGCTGTCCGATGCCGGGCTCACCAAGAGCGGCGTGGACGCCGTGGCCGTCACCTATGCCCCCGGCCTCATCGGCGCCGTGCTGGTGGGGGTCAGCTTCGCCAAGTCCGTGGCCTATGCGCTGGACGTGCCGCTGATCCCGGTCCACCACGTCCGCGGCCACATCGCCGCCAACTATCTGGCCTTCCCGGAGCTGGAGCCGCCCTTTCTGGCGCTGGCCATCTCCGGCGGCAACACCCTCATCGTGGATGTCCGGGACTATACGGACATGGCGATCTTAGGGGCCACACGGGACGACGCTGCCGGTGAGTGCTTCGACAAGGCGGCCCGTGTGCTGGGCCTGCCCTACCCCGGCGGCAAGCCCATGGATGCTCTGGCCCAGCAGTCCCCCGGCGGCAAGTATACCCTGCCTCGTGTCCATGTGGAGGGAGCGGAACTGGATATGAGCTTTTCGGGCCTGAAAACGGCGGTGGTGAATCTGGCCCACAATGCCCAGCAAAAGGGCGAGCCTCTGGATGCTGCGGCGCTGGCCCGTGACTTCACTCAGGCCGTCAGCGACGAGCTGGTCCCCCGTGCCATGGAGGCCGCCCGCCGCACCGGCCGACGCACCATCGTGGCCGCCGGAGGCGTTGCCGCCAACTCCATCATCCGGGGCGATCTGGAGCGGGCCTGCCGTCAGGCGGGCTGCCGGCTGTACCTGCCGCCTCTGCGGCTGTGCGGTGATAACGGGGCTATGATCGGCGCACAGGGCTACTATGAGTATCTGGCGGGACATACGGCGGATCTTTCCCTGAACGCCTACGCCACACGGGATCTGGACCGTGGATAAAATTGCACGAAAGGGAGCGACCTCTGTATGGCCGCTCCCCTTCTTTTCGGCTCTCTCCAAGTTATGGTAACTCCCCGTCTACTCACAGGAAAAACGCCTTTACATTTTTACATTATGTAAATTATATTCACCTTTCTGTTCCGGTGTAAAACTGCGTTTGCGCCCTGTGGAAAAACCGGTGCATAATGTGGAAAACCTTTTTCCGACAAGGTTTTTCCCGGTGTGGAAAAGTCTGTGGATAATGTGAATAACTCTTTGTAAAGGTTTATTTACAAATGAATTATGTAAAACTCAGGCGAATCCTCCCCCATCCTGTCGCCGTATAAAAAAGTCCGGTTTTTCATGGATTCTCTCCTCTTTTCCGCACCATTTTCCAAAGGGGCTTTTGGGGTGTTTTGGACGGGCTTTGTGGATTCTGTACGCACCGGGGTTTCTTTTGTCGCAAAACTTTGGTGCCGATTACGTTATGTATTATTCACCCCGGAATTTTTAGTTGACAAATCCCAGAAAATGTGGCACAATACGATGCGTGGCTGTGTCCTGCGTGCGGTGCAGTATACAGCCCACCCTCCTATTTTGCTTGTGTGGCTCAGTTGGTAGAGCAGCTCACTCGTAATGAGCAGGTCGCCGGTTCGAGTCCGGCCACAAGCTCCAAAAGAAGGCATCTGTCCAAATACAGATGCCTTCTTTTTATATTCTCTTTTGGCTGCAACCTATGCAGCAAGAAGCCCCCGGCCACTGGCCGGGGACTTCTTATTCGCTTTAGGTTACGCCTTGCGCTTCTTGCCCACCAGAGCAGCGCCCAGCAGAGAGGTCATGCACATGACCGTCAGCCACAGCGCCACACCGGCGTCGCCGGTAGCGGGCTTGTTGGCATCCTCACTGGGCTTTGCGGGCTGCTCCGGCTGAGAGGGCTTTTCAGCATCCTTCTTCAGCTGGGCCAGCTTGGCCTCGGCGTCCAGCAGGGTCTGGTAGTTCCCCACCTGAGCCTTCTGCTCCTCGGTCAGAGCATCATAAGCATCACGGGCAGCCTTGATGGTCTCCTCGCTGTCCAGCGTCACCGTACCGATGGCATCGATCAGCTTCTCCACAGCGTCGGCGGCATAGCCGGACAGCTTCAAGGTCACCTGAGGCAGCTGAGCCAGCACGCTGGCGGTGGCGGTACCGTGCTGCATCCCCATGCCCTCGGCGTAGGTCACGATACGATGGGTGGGCTTGCCGGGGTAGCCGCCCACCTTGATGGCGCCGGTCAGCTCATAGGTCAGGCCCTCCTGATCCGCCGGAACGGTGATGGAGATGCGCTGACGGGCGGGGTTGCCGCTGAAGTCATACACGCCGTAGTAGCTGCCGGGATTGGACTTGAAGGAGTTGCCGTCGCCGTCGGTGTAGTACAGGGAGAAGTTGTGGTTATACACACCCGCCATCTTCTCCTTGGGGCTCACCAGCCCGGTAAACTGCAGCTGCACCGTCTCGCCGGGCTTGACCTCGGCATTCTCCGGCAGCTCATTGCCCTCGGCGTCCAACAGCTTGTAGCTGACGCCACGGGCGGTGATGACCTGATAGGTGGCCACGCCGTCCTTTTCTACCCGGACGATATGGCGGCCGGTGGTGAGGTTCGCCACCGTCACGGCGCCGGTCTCGGCGTCCACGGTGACCCCCTCGGAGGTAAAGCCGTTGAAGGTCATGGTCTTACCCACGGTGGAGCGGGCCACGGTAACGGTGCAGCCGCTCTCCGGAGTGAAGGTGTAGCTGGCGCCGTCGGTGCCCAGATAGAACAGGATGTCGTGCTCGGCATCCAACTGCTTCTGCTCGTCCTTGGTGACGCCGACATCCATACGATCCATGAGCATATTGGTCTGGATGGCGGTGCCGTCAGCACCCACGGATACCACAAACACACCGGTGAACTCCGGCCAGATGGCGGAGAAGGTCTTGTCGGCGGTGCTGCTCTGGCCCTGCTTATGGGTCATGGCGTCGTAGGTGACCTTCACCAGCGCCGTACCCTGATGGTTGGCGGTCATATAGGCCAGGCAGCTGTTGTCGGCATTGGGAGCGATGCTCACCACGTCGCTGGGCTTGCCGTCGAAGTCCACCACCTCGTAGTGGGCATCCGGCAGGGCGATCTTGGCGTTCACGAAGCCCTCAATGGCCTGCCAGTTACGGAACACATCCAACTCATAGGTGTCGCCGGCGTTCATGTTCATGTAGCCCTTGGCGTTGATGTTCAGATACACGTTGCCCAGATCGTAGGTGTTCTTATCGAACCGGCTGACGGTATCCTTGTTGAAATCGTCGTCCATGTGCAGATCGTCACGGGTCACGACGATATCCTGATCGGCGGTCCACTTGTTGAAGTCCCAATAGGTCACACCGTCGGGATTCTGCACCCGCACGAAGTGGTTCAGGCTGGTCTCCGGCACCCGATAGGTCACGGTGACAGTGTCGCCGTCCTTGGTGGCGGTGCTGTCCTCCTGCGGACGGAGGAACTCATAGGTATAGTAGTTGCCGAAGGTACCCACGCTGATGGTGGAGCCGGCAGGAGCCGTCACCTTCACAGTAAAGGCCTTGGGTACGGAGATATCGAAGGACTGAGCGCCGCCGCCCACCTTCGTGACAACGGTCTTGGTGCCAACGTTGTAATTCGCAGCGTGCTCCTCGGAGGGGATCAGGTTCACCGTCACGGTATCCGTCTCCACGAAGATACCCGTGGTGCGGAGATTGCCGTAAACGGTGCCGCTGCCCAGCGTGGCAGTGCGCTTCACGCCGTCGGCGGTGGTCAGCTGATAGTCAATGGTATAGTCGGTGCCTGCCACCCAGCCGCTGTTGCGGGCATAGATCTCATAGGCACGCTGTACGGAAACAGAGGTGGTATCATCAGCGATGACCATCTCCATGCCGCCGTTGCAGTCCTTGTTGGCGTCGTAGCCCTCCACCCAATAGGTGCCGGAGGCCAGCTTTGCTGTGTACTTCAGCCCGTAGCCGTCCGCCTCGGTGCTGATGCCGGACAGCAGATCCTGCGTCCCCTTCACGCCATCCTTGTAGGTGTACAGCTTCAGGCTGTTCAGCTGTGCGTTGTGCAGGCCCTTCAGCTCCACGGTATGCACGTTGCCGGTGACCATCTGGATGGGAGCGCTGGGGTTCATCAGCGCATAGGTCGTATGCGTGTGATAGGTGGCGGTGGTGGCCACCAGATAACCGGTCGCCACACCCTCCACCACAGTGAAGGTCGCCTTGCCGTTTTCATCGGTCACCACGCCGTCAATGGGCTTAATGGTGCCGGTGGTCATATCCACCCAAGCCAGACCCACGCCCTCCAGGGGCCGGGCAGCGGCCTTCAGCTCCGCAGCATCCTTATAGCGATAGCCCTCCACGGCAAAGAAGCCCTTCACCGTCACAGTGATGGCCTCGCCGGTCACCATGGTCTCCGGGACATCGATCCACGTATAGTAGTCGGAATACGCCGTATCGTCGGCATAGAAGAAGAAATCCACGGTGTCGCCGTCATTGAGCTTGGTGTTCACCACCGTGGTGCCATTATAGCCGGGGCCGGAGGGTGCCTTGGTGCCGTCATTGGGATAGCCGGCGTTGACATAGAAGCCGCAGACATAGGTCTCCGTGCCGTACAGCTTGGTGATAAAGCCGCTGCTGCTGACCTCCAGGAAATCCTTGGCGGTTTCCGGGGTAAAGTCGTCACCGAAGGTCAGCTCGTGGGAGACCACCAGCGCATCCAGAGCGGAAACGCCCTCCACCTTGTCGGTGTAGCCGTACTTCTCCGCCTCACCGCCGATAAGCTCACTCACCATGGGCTGGTGCAGCCATGCGCCGCCGTCCTGCGCCCGAACCAGCACCTTGGTGTTGGCGGGAGTAACAGGCTTGTCGTCCGACTTCACCTTCACGTTGACGGTGTAGACCTGTGCCGGCTCATTGTCGTTGTTCATATTGGGCCAGCTGGGATCGCCGCACTTGACGGTGATGGTGGTACCGTCCACAGTGGGAACCATCGCCGTGCGCTTATACTCCGTCTCGCCCACATAGGTCCTGACCTGATAGTTCTTGTTGCTGGCGGTGGGGGTGACCAGCACGCTGGCGGTCCCCTTGTCCACCGTCAGGGTATACTCATGGGTGTCCGGGTCGAAGGCGGGGGACAGCTCACCGGCGCTGAAGGTCAGGGCCTTCACCGTCTTGATGTGATTGTCCCAGCTGCCGCCCAGGTCGGCGCCGTAGCCATTGCGGGTATACATGATCCGGATCTCGTCGCCGGATCCCAGCGTTCCGCCCGCCACGGTGAAGGCCCCAAAGCCTTGGTTGGTGAACCAATCATTCAGGGTTCCCATCCAGCCGGACATGGAGCCGCCGTCGAATTCACCCAGACCTTGGATAGAGCTGATGTAGTTGTTCTCGGCGCCTGTCTGCTCGCAGCCGTTCTTTTCCAGTGCCTTTACAACACAGCCCATCATGGTAGAATCTTCATCCAGATCTATCCATTCCTCCACCAGTGTCCCTTCCCAGGGAGCGCCCTCGGCTTCCGGTTAGGTGGTGTTCTCCACGATGACATGAACCTGTCCGTCGTGGTTGTCCGCCGCAAAAACGCTCATGGGTACCAGAGACAGTACCATCACCAGCGTCAGAAGCAGCGATACAATGCGTTTCTTCATTCGTTTTTGTCCTCTCTTTTACAAATTTATTTTGAAGGCGGATGCCCAAAAAATACAGCACACATAAGAAGGAGGCAGGAGGGGTGGCTGAAACCCCTCCTGCCCTTATGGAAATGGACGGTTTGACCGCCCCTCGGCTTGCGTTTTTGTTCCATGCGGGCCTGTGGCTGCCGGCACCGCACGAAAAGCCCCCCGCCCACGGCAGGGAATCATTTTCTTCCGCTCTTGCACAACAAAAAAGCACGATCCAAGCGGGACCGTGCAAGCTGCAAAGCGTTTCACGATTCGGCTTCGGTGATGGCAAAACCAAGGCACAGAGCTCGGTGTATCTGACTTATCCTGTCTCAGCAGGCATCACAGTGACCAACTCGCCGGGCTTCTCACCCGATTCCGCCGCCGACGCACAAGGCGCCGGACGCTCTGTCCTTTTATTGACTTGATGCTATTATATATGCCCCGGCGACAAAAAGCAAGCACTATTTTTTCTTTTCGCCGGAACGGCCGCCATTCTACCGTGGAGAAGGGATTGACACAAAAAGGCACAGGCTTTATTGGGCTGCTGAAAATTCTCTCATATGCTAAACCCGTCATTCCGAGACCAGTCCGCAGGCTGGTCGTGGGAATCCGTTCCCTCTTTGCAGGTTTTCTTTTTCGTTCCGACGGGTGCTTTTCTTTTGTAGGGACCGTGCCTCCGACGGCCCACTTTTCCCAGCAGTAGTTTCTTGTTTGCCTCCGGCGGCATGCTTTTTGTCAACAGCGACAAAAAGTATGCAAAAAACGCCGTTTGAAACCGATGGTTTCAAAACTTTCTTTACCTTCAAGCGCTGCATTCGTTATGGGCCGTAAAGGGAATTGACTCAGCAACAGACCCGCTGCCGCTCCGCTCTGGCGAAGGGGCGTGTGGGTCTATGGTTGGGAGTAGGGATTCCCACAGCCAGCGCTCACACTCCCCGCCCCCACAGTAGAACAGAAATCTCTTTCAACCACCCAATCCAGCGGCAGCGTGAGTAGAAATACGCCACTTCCCTGCTTCGGCGGGATTCAGGATGCAACTCTTGCACACAAAAGAGGAAGTCTTGAAACCTCAGGTTTCAAGTGGCACTCTTTGGGTACTTTCTGCCGCTATTGGCAGAAAGTTACCCGTCGGAGACAACAAAAAAGAGAAGGATCATGGACCGCCGAAGGCACAAACGGAATCTTCGACAGACTTTTTGCTTGGGAACCCATCTCCGCATAGAACAAGAGACCGGCAGGGATGCCGGTCTCTTGTAAAAAGCCTTTCTTGCCGTGGAACCGGTGCAGCCGGACGACGCAGGCAGAACATATCTCCCGCCTTTACAGATCCTCCTGCGTGGCCACCGCCGTACCGCCCAGCCCGAAGTCCTCCTCCACGCTGCCGCCGTCCCGGCGCAGCATGGTCTCCATCACCCGGATATCGCTGTCCACATCCATGGCGTCGGCGTGGTACAGGGCATCCAGCTGGCGCTCGAAGCCCGCCATGATGCTGTCCATGGTGCGGCGGATCTTCTCCTTTGCCTGGGTAAGGTTCTCGCCGCTGACCCCCGCCTCCTCGAAGTCGGCATAGGAGTCCAGCAGCTTCTCCGTGGTGGGCAGGTAATAGTTCAGGAAGGTGGCTGCCTGATTCTTCTTGGCGGGGTCCTCCTCCACCAGCTTCAGGATCTTCCCGGCGATCTCCTCCAGCCGATCCATCTTCCGGCTCAGCTCCGGGTCTGCGATGCGGTCGTTGGAGCGGCGGATGCTGCGGAGCATCCCGGAGTAGCCCTCCTCCGCCTCCTGCGGCACCTGCGGAGCCTCGCGCTGCCGCTCCTGCCGTTCCTGATCCTCCGCCGCCTCATGGCTGCGGAACAGCATCCCCCGGCCCAGATCCAGATAGGCCTCCTCGCCCCACAGGCCCTTTTCCAGCATGGCCTGCAGATCCCGCTCCGCCCGGCGCTCGGATACCTCCGCCGCACGGGCCAGACTGGCGACCGAGATGCTGCTGCGCTTGCCTGCGATCCGCAGATAGGAGGCGTAGCGCCGGTGGCGGCGGGTCATGGAGCCGCTGCCGATCAGCAGTCCGATACCGCCGGCCAACAGGCCCGTGGGATAGAACAGGCCCTCTAAAAAGTACTTCACATAGTGCAGCTGGAAGCCGTCCTCCAGCCAGAACAGGTTATCCGCCACGCCGTTGAAGAACGCCACTGCGCCCACGATGGTCAGCAGGATACCGGCGATCTTCATCCTCTTGGCGCTCTTGGCGGAATACTGGGGCGTCTGCGTGACCTTCTGGATGGCGGCACTGGCCTTCCTGGTCGTGGTGGATGCGGTCTTGGCGGCAGTCTTTCGCCGCTTGGGGTCCGACAGCTTGGAAATCAGCATGATCAGGCCCACCGGCCACAGGCCGGTGGCGAAAAAAATAGCCGTCATGATCCAGTAGCCCACATCCGGCCCGGAGTTGTCGTTCTTACTGCGGGAGCTGGTGCTGCTTCGGGAGCTGGTGGTCGTGCTGCGGGAGCGTGTGGTAGTCTTGCCGGTGGTGCTTTTGATGGTCGTTGTTTTCCCGGTGGCGCTTTTACCGCCGCTGCTTTCGCCGGCAGTTGTCTTTCCCGTACTGTCGACCGCAGCCTCACCGGCCGTAGCGGCAGAGAAGCCGCCGGTATGGACCTCGACGTTTTTCTCGCCGCCCTCCTTGGAGTAGCTGTAAGAATAGGTGTAGCTATATTCTCCGGTCTGGCTGTTGTCCTTGTCAGTCATGGGTGTTCTCCTCTCCCCGCTTTCTCAGCTTGCGCTTGTTGCCGTTCTCATCCACCACCCAGGTGTTATCCAGTTCCCGTGCCAGATTCCCCACCACGGTGTCGATATACTCCCGGCGTAGGGCAGCCCGCTCCTGCGTCTCCTCCGGAGTCAGTCCCTCCGGAGTCCTGGCCTTCTTTGCCAGCTCATTGATCCGGTCGATCTTCTTCTGATCCATACGATATTTACCCGCCTTTCCGCCCAAATCGGGCGAATCCATATACCGAAAAATGTCCGTAAACCGTCCACAAAATGTCCAAAATATCCGCAATGTCCACAAAATGTCCCAAACAAGCCATCCGCAGCAAAATGATCCGCAGCAGGATATCCGCAGTCGGGACGGTGCCGTCAGAGGTAGCGCTTGACGGTGATAAACACCCTTCCCTTTTTCGTCTGATTCCCCACTTCCTCCAGCACGCACTTGCCAAGACCCCGGAGAGTCAGCACGTCGCCCTGCACCACCTGCCGGTCCGGCTTCTGCCAGTCCGCCCAGTTCACCTGCACCTTGCCGGAGGTGACGGCCTCCGCTGCCTTGCTGCGGCTCAGGGAAAAGCCCACCGACAGAACACTGTCCAGCCGCAGGGAGGACACGGTGTCCCGCAGCAGCTTCACCTTCTCCTCCGGCACCTGAAGCTCCGTGGGACCGATGGGCTGCACCTTCAGCCGTACCCGGCCGGCGCTGTCCCAGCTATCCAGCAGGAAGCGGCGCACCGGCTCCGTCACCAGCACATCCACCGACTGCTCCGCCACCAGAATATCTCCTACGGATTCTCTGGTGACGCCCAGCCCCATAAGGCTGCCCAGCACGTCCCGGTGGGTCAGGCTGTTGGGTTCATAGAAGGTGGCCCGCAGAGCGGCCACGGCCTCGAAGTCCGGTTCCGTCTGCCAATCCGGCAGGAAGTGGGCCTGCCGCCGCTGAGCGGTGTCGTAGCCGCCCCAGAGGAGCCAGCCCTCCCGGACATCCAGCGCCTCCATCAGGCGGCGCACCAGCTCCTGCTCCGCCGGGGAGAGGAAGCCCGTCACCACCGGGATGTTCCTGCGGCGGCACTGCTCGTATTTATCCCAGACCCTTCCCAGCAGCAGGCGCTCGTCACCGTTTGCCGCCAGTCGGTCCAACAGATCCCGTTTATCCATGGTTCTCCCCCAGATTCTGCGTGTGGTACAGCCGGGCGTAGGCCCCGTTCTCCGCCAGCAGCTGGGCATGGCTGCCCTGCTCGGCAATGCGGCCGTCCTGCACCACCAGAATCCGGTGGGCGGAGCGGATGGTGGAGAGCCGGTGGGCAATGATGAGGGTGGTGCGGCCCTGGCTCAGCTGGTCGAAGGCCCCCTGAATTTTTGCCTCGGTGACGCTGTCCAGTGCCGAGGTGGCCTCGTCCAGAATGAGGATGGCCGGGTCCTTCAGGAAGATGCGGGCGATGGCCACCCGCTGCTTCTGGCCGCCGGAGAGCATGGCCCCCCGCTCCCCCACATAGGTGTCGAAGCCCTGAGGCATGGCCCGGATATCCTCCAGCAGCTCCGCCCGGTGGGCCGCCTGCTCCACCTCCTCGTCGGTGGCGTCGGGGCGGCCGTAGCGGATGTTCTCCCGAATGGTATCGGCAAAGAGGAACACGTCCTGCTGCACGATGCCGATGGCCCGGCGCAGGGAGCGCTGGGTCACCTGCCGCACGTCCAGCCCATCCACCCGGATGCTGCCCTCCGTGACGTCATAGAACCGGGGTACCAGCTGGCACAGGGTACTCTTGCCGCCGCCGGAGGGACCTACGATGGCCACCGTCTCCCCGGCGGCCACAGTGAGGCTGATGTCATGAAGGACCTCGCTGCTGCCCGGATAGGTGAAGCTGACATGATCCAGCTCCACCTCGCCCCGGACCTGCGACAGCTCCACGGCGTCGGGGGCGTCCTGAATGGTGGGCTCCGTGGCCATCAGTTCAATGAACCGGTGAAGGCCCGCAAAGCCGTTGGAGAACATCTCGGCAAAGTTGGCCAGCTTGCGGATGGGGCTGATGAAGGTGGTGATATACAGGCTGAAGGTAATGAGCCCCACATAGTCCATCTGCCCCTTCATGATGAGCCAGCCGCCCACGGCGATGACCGCCACGGACAGGATGCAGATGAAGAACTCCATGCTGGCGTTGAAAAGGCCCATCTCTTTATGAAAGCCACGCTTGGCGGTCTTGAATATCTCGTTGGCGCCGTCAAATCGGGTCTGCTGCTTCTCCTCATTGGCGAAGGCCTTGGTGGTGCGGACGCCGGAGAGACCGGACTCGATCTCGGCGTTGATGACGCCGGTTTTCTGCTTGGCCGCGCGGGAGGCGGCGCTCATCTGGCGGCGGCGGTACATGACCACCACCATGAAAATGGGGATGATGAGACTCACCACCAGCGCCAGACGCCACTGGATGGAGAACATGACGATCAGGGCGCCCACGATGGTCACTGCGGAGATGAACAGATCCTCCGGGCCGTGGTGGGCCAGTTCCGTCACCTCGAACAGGTCGGAGGTCAGGCGGCTCATCAGCTGGCCGGTGCGGTTGCGGTCGTAGAAGTCGAAGCCCAGCTCCTGCATATGGCGGAACAGATCCCGGCGGATATCCGCCTCCACCCGGATGCCGAAGGTATGGCCCCAATAGCCCACCACGAAGCACAGAAAGGAGCGCAGCACAAAGGCCAGCACCACAATACCCATGACGATGAAGAAAGTGCGGTACTGCTGCTGGGGCAGCCACTGGTACATGGCGGTACGGGAGATCAGGGGAAAGGCCAGATCCACCAGAGAGATCATAAAAGCGCAGATGATATCCAATGCGAAAAGCCGGCGGTGGGGCCGGAAATAACTGAGGAAAATGGCCAGAGGCCGTTTGGTCTGAAAATCCTTGGTGGTCATGGTGCGCTGAATCTCCTGTTCATATACTTGCCGCAGCGCAAAAGGCGATGCAGATTTGATTTTTTATTATACCATGTTTTTTTCCGCATAGCAAGCGGTGGCCGGTGGGAGTTTTGATCGAAAGCAAATCAAAACCTCCGGCTAAGCCGGAGGTTTTGACCAGGCCCTATAAGGGCCCATTACGGACGAAGCCCCTTAAGGGGCCCGAAAGGTCTGCCGACCGCATTCCTTTCTCGGGCTACCCTTTAAGGGGTTTTTATCTATGCCTTGGGATTCTTACTACCCGTAAACGGGTCTATAAATTTCTTTATGCTAATCTGGTCAGACATTTTGTCCTCCTCCAACTGGTTCTGTATGTACGCCTTTATCGCTTTCTTGTTTCGGCCTACCGTATCCACAAAATACCCTCTTGCCCAAAAGTGTCTATTCCCGTACTTATACTTCAGGTTGGCATGTCGGTCAAATATCATCAGGCTGCTCTTTCCTTTCAGGTATCCCATAATCTGGGATACGCTGTACTTCGGCAGGATGCTTATCAACATGTGGATGTGGTCTGGGCATGCTTGTGCTTCTATGATTTCTACGCTCTTTTGCTGGCACAACTTCCGCAGTATGATCCCTATGTCCTCTTTTATCCTTCCATATATCTCCATCCGTCTATATTTCGGCGCAAACACCACATGGTATTGACAACGCCAACTGGTATGTTCTAAACTACTTGCATCTACTTCTTTCATGAATTAGTCTCCTTGTTTTTGTAAGTTTTGGTCGGCAAACCTCTTCCTTACTCTAACTCGGAGACTTTTTCTTGTCTACTTTGCCCCTCGCCACAGGCTATTTCCCCCCCGGCAGAGCCGGGGGTTGTCTTTGATGGCCAATGCGGAGACGGCTGCCGACAGGCATACCGGCAGCTGTCTCCCCGCCCCTTACAGGGGTGTTTCCTTGTCCTCTGTCGGTGCTTTTTTCATGTCTTACAAAGCAAATTTTTTGCTGTATTCCTCGTAATAGCGGGCGAAGGAGTCGGATTTCATGTTCTTGACGCTCTTCAAATACTCGTGGGTATCGAAGGCGTCGGACTCCAGCTCGATCATGGCCACGGCGATATTGGAGCAGTGGTCTGCCACCCGCTCAAAGTTGGTGAGCAGATCGTTGAACACGAAGCCCTGACTCAGGGTACACACGCCCTTTTGCAGGCGGTCCACATGGTGCAGCTTCAGCTCGTCGCACAGGCCGTCGATGATCTCCTCCAGCGGCTCTACCCGGCTGGCGGCGGCCAGATCCCCCTCCACAAAGGCGTGGATGGAGAGGTAGAGGATTTCGGAGACGGCATCCTCCATGACCTTCAGCTCCCGGCTGGCCTCCTCCGAGAAGGCCATGCCCTTGCTGTGGATCTCCTGCGCCACCTCGGAGATGTTCAGGGCGTGGTCGGAGATGCGCTCGAAGTCGGAGATGGTATGCAGATACTTGGATACCTCCTCGCTCTGGCGGGCGGTAAGTTCCTTACCGGTGATCTTCATCAGGTAGGTACCCAGCCGGTCCTCATAGCGGTCCACGGTGGACTCTGTCTCCGCCACGGCCCGGAAGCCTTTGTCGCTGTACTGATGCACCAGCGCCATGGCGGCCAGCAGATTCTCCATGGCGCACTGAGCCATGGCGTCAGTGACCTGACGGCTCTGCTCGATGGCCAGCGCCGGGTGCTGCAGGAAGCGCTCCTCCAGACGGTCCATCTTCTGGCGCTCCCGGCTGCTCTCGGAGTCGTCCGGCACCAGCATACATACCAGCTTCTCCAGCAAGCCGATGAGGGGCATCAGGGCCACCACCGTGGCCAGACGGAACAGGGTGTTCGCCAGAGCGATGGACACGGTGGTCATGGTGGTATCCATGAAGTCAAAATGCACCACGGCATTGACGGCATAAAAGATGCAGCCCCAGATCACCACGCCCAGCACATCGATGAGCAGATAGACGAAGGCCGTGCGCTTGCCGCTGACGTTGGCGCCCAGCGCCGACAGCAGCACCGGCACCGCAGCACCGATGGCAATCCCCATGATAATAGGAAGGGCAATTTCAAAGGTGACAGCTCCGGTGGCAGCCAGCGCCTGCAGGATACCCACGGCGGCGGAGGCACTCTGGATGACGCTGGTGAACACGATGCCCACCAGAATTCCCAGCAGAGGGTTAGCGAAGGAGGTCATGGCGTTGATGAACACCGCACTCTCCCGCAGGGGCTCCACGGCGCCGCTCATGGCGGTCATGCCGTACATCAGCACGGCAAAGCCCAGCAGGATCTCCCCCACATGGCGGGTGGTCTGCTTCCTGCTGATCATCCGCAGCAGAGTACCGATGGTGGCCATCAGGGCCGTCAGAGTGGAGGTGCTCAGCAGGGCCACCCAGCCGCCGCCGGACAGGTTGCTGAGACACAGCACCCAGCCGGTAACGCTGGTACCCAAGATGGCGCCCAGCACGATGCCGATGGCCTGATTGACCTTCATCATGCCGGAGTTGACGAAGCCCACCACCATCACCGAGGTGGCGGAGGAGGACTGGATCACCGCCGTGACGCCGGTCCCCAGCAGGACCCCCTTGATGGGCGTGCTGGTGAGGTTATACAACACCAGCTCCAGCTGATTGCCTGCTACCTTCTTCAGGGCATCGCCCATGATGGACATACCGAACAGGAACAGGGCCACGCCGCCCAGCAGGGAAATGAAATCAGAAACGCTCAAAACGCATTCCCTCCCAGTTTATTTGATTCAACAGGATATAGTATAACGTAAAAAACTCCGGCTGTCGACAGAAACTATGGAATAATTTGTGGAAAAAAGCATAAAGATTTGCAGCGGTTCTATACCCCTCCCACAGAAGTTTCCCGGCAAACGGAATGCAGCCTTGTCATACGGGGCAGACTATGGTATAATACTCTATCATAAAATTACGCTGCCGGTCTATGAGTCCGGCAATCTTGTGAGGAAGCATATGAAACACGGACTCATCGTTTTTCTGGTATCCATGGTCCCCCTCATCGAGCTGCGGGGCGCCATCCCCTACGGCGTGGCCTACGGGATGCCGCTGTGGCTGACGTATCTCATTGCCATCGTGGGGAATATGCTGCCGGTGCCGTTTATCTATCTCTTCGCCCGGAAGATCCTTCTTTGGGGCAAGGATAAGCCTGTCATCGGAAGGTTCTTCACCTTCTGTCTGGAAAAGGGTGAGCGGGGCGGCCAAAAGCTTCAGGCGAAGGCCGGCCGGGGCTTGTTCTGGGCTCTTTTGCTGTTCGTGGGGATCCCCCTGCCCGGCACCGGTGCGTGGACGGGAACTCTGGCGGCCTCTCTGCTGGATATGGGCTTTAAGAAGAGCGTGCTGGCCTGCATGGGCGGTGTGCTGCTGGCCGGGTGCATCATGGGCATCCTCAGCGTGCTGGGCGTGTCTGCCTTTGGCGCTGTGGTACAATAGTTTTTCACAATGGGACTTTTTCTTATCATTCAGAAAAAGTCCCATTTTTATACAAATAAATTATTTTTGCAAATTAACAGACAATGTGTTGATTTTCACATTAAGATGTGCTAAGATAACGGACAATTTCAAGTCAGCCTCTGCCGAACGGGCCGTTACAAGGGCCGGACGGCATATGCTTATAGATCCATTCACAAGGAAAGGCGGTGACGACCATGTATCTGGAGCTGGTGAAGCAGGTATCGCAGGTGGAGCAGGAGACGGAAGCCTCCGTCCGGCAGGCGGCCCAGCAGGCTCAGCAGATGCAGGAGGAGGCGGAACGCTCCGGACGTGCGCTGGTGGAACAGACACGCCGGGACTTGCAGCAGCTGGAGACCCAGCGCCGCCGGCAGGCGGCGGAGGACGCCGAAGCAGCCCGGCAGCAGGCGCTGCGGGAGGTTCAGGCAGACTGTGACGCCCTGCGGCAGCGGGCTGGGGCCAAGATGCCTCAGGCGGTAGACACCATTCTGAGAAGGGTGGTGCAGGAGTAGTGGCCATTGTGAAAATGCAGCGGCTGCACCTGCTGGCGATGGAGGAGGAGCGGCAGTCCCTGATGGATGCGCTGCTGCAGTTCGGTCGGCTGGAGATCCGGCAGACGGAGGATCTGGCGGCGGATCCGGACTGGGCGGTGCTGCTGCATCCGGAACCGGCGGAGCTGGTTCGCTGGCGGGAGGCCTCCCGCCAGATGGAGGCGGCGCTGTCGGCGCTGGGCAGCCGGGGTCTGAAAAAGACCGGACTGTTTGCCCCCCGCCCCCGCATCAGCCAGAGTCAGTTTCTGGATGAGGCGGCACTACGGCAGCAGCAGGCGCTGGCAGCGGAGATCCTGGGCCATACGGCCCGCAAGGAGCAGCTGACCTCCCAGCTTCAGCGTATTCAGGCCCAGCGGCTGTCGCTGGAGCCGTGGGCGGAGCTGGACGTGCCCTTGGAGCTGCACCGCAGCGGCCAGCTGTCGATGATCCCCGGCACCATGCCCCTGCGGTCGGATCTCCAGCAGGCAAAAAACGCTCTGGAGGAACAGCCGGCGGAGCTGGTACAGGTATCCCTGTCGCCGCAGCAGCAGTATCTTCTGCTGCTGGTACATCAGGCGGCGGAGAGCGCAGTGCTGGAGGTGCTGCGGCCCTTCGGCTTTGCGGCGGCCTCCTTCGGTACCCTCACCGGTACGGTGCAGGAGAACCTACAGCAGCTGGACGATGAGGAGGAGCAAACCCGGCAGGATCGCCGGGCGGAGGACGCTGCGCTGGACGCCCTGGGAGGCCGTCAACCGGAGCTGAAGCTGGGTCTGGACCGGCTGAAGCTGCAGATTCAGCGGGAGGATAACCGCCAGCGGCTCCTCACCGACGGACATATCTTCTATTTGGAGGGCTGGGTGCCGGAGGCAGACACCGCCCGGCTGGAGCAGCTGCTGGAGGGCTACTCCTGTGCGTGGGATCTGCGGGTCCCCACCGAGGAGGAGTATCCGGAGGTGCCGGTGACGCTGAAGAGCAACTGGCTCACCCGGTCCATGACCTGCATCACGGAGCAGTACTCCATGCCCGCCTATGACGGCGTGGACCCCAACCCGGTCATGGCCCCGTTTTTCATCCTGTTCTTCGGCATGATGATGGCGGACATGGGCTACGGCCTTCTGATGATCTTTCTGCCGCTGCTGTACCTGAAAAGGGCACGACCGCCAGAGAGCAAACGGGGCTTCATCGAGCTGATCCTGTGGTGCGGCATCGTGACCTTTATTTTCGGCGCCCTCACCGGCGGCTTCTTCGGGGACTTCATCCCCCAGCTGTGCAAGGTCATTGACCCGGCCAGCACCTTTGAGCTGCCCAGCCTCTTCTCGCCGCTGAATGACACCATGGCCATCATGGTCGGCTCCATGGTGCTGGGCGGCATCCAGATCCTCACCGGCATGACCATCAGCGTGGTGAAGAAAACCAGGGACGGCCACTTTGCCGACGCTTTGTGGGACGAGATCACATGGTGGGTCATTCTGGCCGGCGGGGCCATGGCGCTCCTGAAGGTGGGCAGCGTGGCCGGTGTGCCGGTGGTGCTGGTCATCGGCGTGCTGATGCTGGTATACGGCTCCGGTCGGGGCAAGAAGGGCTTCGGCAAGGTCACGGGGCTGGTGAGCGCCGTATATAACGGCGTCACAGGCTTTTTCAGTGATATCCTCTCCTATGTGCGTCTGATGGCGCTGATGCTGTCAGGCGCCGTGCTGGCGCAGGTGTTCAATATGCTGGGCGCCACCACCGGGAACGTGGTGGGCTTCGTGGTCATCGCCCTCATAGGCAACGCCCTGAATCTGGCGCTGAACCTGCTGGGCTGCTACGTCCACGATATGCGTCTGCAGTTTCTGGAATTTTTCGGTCGGTTTTACAAGGAGGGCGGCAAGAGCTACAGGCCGCTGTCCGTAGAAACACAATATGTTGAAGTTATGAAGGAGGATAATTGATATGTATGATTTTCTGAACGCCATCGGCGGCATGGGTTTCGCCATTCTGGGTGCGGCGCTGACGGTGGGTCTGTGCTGCGTGGGCTCCGCCAAGGGCACCGGTCTCGTGGGTGAGGCCGCCGCCGGTCTGGTCAGCGAGGATCCCGACAAGAGCACCAAGTGCCTGATCTTGCAGGTGCTGCCCGGTACGCAGGGTCTGTATGGCTTTGTGGCCCTGTTCATCGTCCTGCTGCAGGTAGGTCTCATGAGCGGCACTCCCGTAGATCTGACGCTGACGCAGGGTATGTCCTTCTTCGCCGCCTGCATCCCCACCGCCATCGGCGGCTGGCTCTCCGCCAAGTTCCAGGGCCGTGTGGCCGCCGCCTCCGTGGGTATCGTGGCCAAGCACCCGGAGGCCGCCACCAAGGGCCTGATCTTCTGCGGTATCGTGGAGTTCTACGCTATTTTGTCCCTGGTGGCTACCATCATGCTGGCTACCAACATTCTGTAAAACGGAGCAGGCCATGAAGGGACTGGAACGGATCACCCAGCGCATCCAGACGGATGCACAGGGGCAGATAGAAGCCCTGACGGCGGCAGGACGCCGCCAGGCACAGGAGATCACGGAGAAGTACGAGGACCAGGCCCGGCAGCTGCGCCAGGCGGATCAGGAAAAGGCCGCCCGTGATGCCCAGCAGGATCAGCGGAGAGCCCAGAGCGGCGCCGACCGCACCCGCCGGGAGCAGCTCCTCGCCTGCAAGCAGCAGCTCATTGACGATACCTTCCGACAGACCCGGCAGCAGCTGACGCAGCTGCCCCGTGAGAAATATGTGCATCTGCTGGTGCAGCTGGCGGTGAAAAACGGAGCCGGCACCGAGGAGATCATCCTCTCCCCGGAGGACGCACCGCTGGGGCAGCAGGTGCTGGAGGGTACCAACGCTCAGGGACGGCACTTCCGCCTGTCTGCGGAGCAGCGTCCCACCGGCGGAGGGCTGATCCTCAAGCAGGGCAGCGTGGAGTGCAGCTGCACCTTCCCGGAGATCCTGCGGCAGCTGCGGCAGGAGATGTCCGGCGAGGTCGCCGCCATTCTGTTTGACTGAGAGGGGGCTGCCCTTTGACCAAGAAGTATCATGATACGGAATATCTGTATCTCAGCGCCTGTATCCACAGCTGGGAGACTCGGCTGCTGACCCCGGAGCGCCGGGAGCAGCTGCTGTCGGCTCCGACGGACCGGGATGCGGCCCGTGTGCTGGAGGAGATGGGCTGGCCCGCCTTTGACCCGGAGTCGGAGGCGGCGCTGGATCAGGCCGTTGGCCGGCGGCGGGAGGAGCTGTTCGCCCGTCTGGGCAAGGATATGCCCGATGCACGGATCCTGGACGTTTTCCGGCTGCCCACGGACTATCACAATCTGAAGGTATTGGTAAAGAGCCGGGGCGAGGACTGCCGCCGCCTGCTGATGGCAGGGGGCCGATGGGACCCGGAGCAGCTGCTGTCGGACTACCGGCAGCGGGAGCTGCGGGACTTCCTCCCTGTCGAGACGGCACAGGCCGTACAGCAGGCCCGTCAGGCTCTGGCGGAGACCGGCAACGGTCAGGAGTGCGATCTTGTGCTGGACGGCACCTGCTTCCGGGAACTGACCCGGCTGGCGGATGCGGTGGACTGCCCCGCCCTGACGGACTATCTCCGCACCCGCATCGACGGCGTGAACCTGTGCAGCGCCGTGCGGGCGCGCCGGCTGAGAAAAGGGCCGGACTTTCTGCACAGGGTGCTGCTGGAGGGCGGCAGCGTTCCTCCGGCAGCGCTGGAGGAGGCCGCCCCTGCCGATCTGCGGGAGCTGTATGCCGCCACGCCGCTGCGGGAAGCCGCCGGTCTGGCGGAGGGCATCTGCGCCGGAGGCGGCAGCATGACGGCGCTGGAAAAGCAGTGCGACAACGCCGTGCTGCGTCTGGCGGCCAAGGCCCGCCGCACCCCCTTCGGCGTGGAGACGGCACTGGGGTATCTCATTGCGGCGGAAGCGGAGCTCATCGCCGTCCGCACCATCATGACGGGACGCCGGGCGGGACTGTCCGCCGACGCCATCCGGGAAAGGCTGCGTGATATTTATGGCTAAGATCGCCGTCATCGGTGACCGGGACAGCGTGCTGGGCTTCCGGGCTTTGGGACTGGAGGTCCACACCGTGGAGGACAGCACCGAGGCCCGCCATCTGCTCCGTAAGGCTGCGGAGGAGGGCTGTGCGGCGGTGTTCCTGACGGAGGCGCTGGCGGCTCCCCTGCAGGAGGAGATCGACCGCTATAAGGAGGCGCTGACCCCCGCCATCGTATTGATCCCCGGCAAGGGTGGTTCCCTTGGGCTGGGGGAGACTGCGCTGCACAACGCCGTGGAGCGTGCCGTGGGCGCAGACATCACTTGAAGGGAGCGTAACTATGGGCAAAGTAATCAAAGTCTCCGGGCCGCTGGTGGTAGCCGACGGCATGGCGGACGCCAACATGGCGGACGTGGTGCGTGTGGGTCCCAAGCAGCTGATCGGAGAGATACTGAATATGACCGGCGACCGGGCGTCCATTCAGGTCTATGAGGAGACCTCCGGTCTGGGGCCGGGTGCGGAGGTGGTCAGCACCGGCGCTCCCCTGTCCGTGGAGCTGGGGCCGGGGCTGATCGAGAGCATTTATGACGGCATCCAGCGCCCGCTGGAGGAGATCCGCAGCATGGCCGGGGCCCACATCCCCCGTGGTATTCAGGCCCCGCCGCTGCCGGAGGATAAGAAGTGGGATTTCACCCCGGTGGCCAAGCCCGGCGACGCCGTGGTGGCCGGAGACGTGCTGGGTACCGTGCCGGAGACGGCCTCGGTGCTCCACAAGATCATGGTCCCCCACCGCATGGACGGCACCGTGGAGTGGGTGGCAGAGGCCGGAGCATACACCATCCGGGACGTCATCGCCAAGGTGCGTCTGGCGGACGGCTCCCTGAAAGAGCTGACCATGGTGCAGAAGTGGCCCGTCCGTGTGGGGCGGCCCTATCGGCGGAAATTCCCGCCCTCTGCGCCGCTTCAGACCGGCCAGCGGGTCATCGACACCATGTTCCCCGTGGCCAAGGGCGGCACCGCCGCCGTACCCGGTCCCTTCGGCTCCGGGAAAACGGTGGTGCAGCATCAGCTGGCCAAGTGGGCGGACGTGGACATCGTGGTCTACATCGGCTGCGGCGAGCGTGGCAACGAGATGACGGACGTGCTGCGGGAGTTCCCGGAGCTGACGGATCCCCGCACCGGCGAGACGCTGATGAAGCGGACGGTGCTGATCGCCAACACCTCGGATATGCCCGTGGCCGCCCGTGAGGCCTCCGTATACACCGGCATCACCATCGCTGAATATTTCCGGGACATGGGCTACGCCGTGGCCGTTATCGCAGATTCCACCTCCCGCTGGGCCGAGGCCCTGCGTGAGATGTCCGGCCGTCTGGAGGAGATGCCCGGTGAGGAGGGCTACCCTGCCTATCTGGTGAGCCGTCTGGCCCAGTTCTATGAGCGGGCCGGTGTGGTGCAGTGCCTCGGCAGCGAGGAGCGTACCGGCAGCCTGACGGCGGTGGGCGCCGTGTCGCCTCCCGGCGGCGACCTCAGTGAACCGGTAGCTCAGGGTACCATGCGTATTGTGAAGGTGTTCTGGTCGCTGGATGCGTCGCTGGCCTACCGGCGGCACTTCCCGGCCATCCACTGGCTGAACTCCTACTCCCTGTATCTGGACTCCCTGCGCCCGTGGTTCGATGAGCATCTGGGACAGGCGTTCATGCAGAACCGTGACCACGCCATGCACCTGTTGCAGGAGGAGAACGAGCTCAACGAGATCGTCCAACTGGTGGGCAAGGACTCCCTGAGCCCCAACGACCAGCTGACGCTGGAGATCACCCGGATGCTGCGGGAGGACTTCTTGCAGCAGAACGCCTTCATGGACGTGGACTCCTACACCGGCTTCGACCGGCAGGAGCGGCTCATGTCCCTGATTTTAGGCTATGAGACGCTGGGGCGTCAGGCCCTGACCCGTGGCGTCACCGTCCGGGATCTGGCCCATCTGCCGGCCCGTGAGGAGATCGGCCGGGCCAAGTACGAGGAGGAGAGCACTTGGCGCTCCGCCTATGACAAGATCGAAGCGGACCTGCAGAGTCAGATCCGTGAGCTGGAGCGAAAGGCGGGTGAGGAGCAATGATGAAGGAATATCGCACCATCCGGGAGGTCAACGGGCCTTTGATGGTGGTGGATCAGGTAGAGGGCGTCACCTATGACGAGCTGGCGGAGATCCAGCTGTCCGACGGCACTCTGCGCCGATGCAAGGTGCTGGAGGTCAACGGCGACCGGGCCGTGGTGCAGCTGTTTGAAAACTCCGCCGGCATCAACCTGCGGGACTCCAAGATCCGTTTTCTGGGGCATCCCTTGCAGCTGGCAGTGTCCGAGGATATGCTGGGCCGTGTCTTTGACGGCATGGGCCAGCCCATCGACGGTGGCCCCGCCCTGCTGCCGGAGAAGTATCTGGACATCAACGGTCTGCCCATGAATCCCGCCGCCCGTGACTACCCCAATGAGTTCATCCAGACGGGCATCTCCGCCATCGACGGTCTGAACACGCTGGTGCGCGGTCAGAAGCTTCCCATTTTCTCCGGCTCCGGTCTGCCCCACGCCCGTCTGGCGGCCCAGATCGCCCGGCAGGCCAAGGTGCTGGATGACTCCACTCCCTTCGCCGTGGTGTTCGCCGCCATCGGCATCACCTTTGAGGAGTCGGAGTACTTCGTCTCCGAGTTCCGCCGCACCGGCGCCATCGACCGGACGGTGCTGTTCACCAATCTGGCCGACGACCCTGCCGTGGAGCGTATCGCCACACCCCGTATGGCCCTCACCGCTGCCGAGTATCTGGCCTTTGAAAAGGGAATGCACGTGCTGGTGATCCTGACGGATATCACCAACTACGCCGAGGCGCTGCGGGAGGTATCCGCCGCCCGGAAGGAGGTCCCCGGCCGCCGTGGCTACCCCGGCTACCTGTATACGGACCTTGCCACCATGTATGAGCGGGCGGGCCGCCAGCTGGGCTGCCCCGGTTCCGTGACCATGATCCCCATCCTGACCATGCCGGAGGACGACAAGACCCACCCCATCCCCGACCTGACGGGCTATATCACCGAGGGACAGATCATCCTGTCCCGTGACCTGTACCGCAAAAACATTCAGCCCCCCATCGACGTGCTGCCCAGTCTGTCCCGCCTGAAGGACAAGGGCGTGGGCGAGGGAAAGACCCGTGAGGATCACGCCCCCACCATGAACCAGCTGTTCTCCGCCTACGCCTCCGGCAAGGAGGCCCGTGAGCTGATGACCATTCTGGGCGAGTCCGCCCTGACGGATACGGATCTGAAGTTCGCCAAGTTCGCTGACGAATTTGAAAAGCGCTACGTCTCGCAGGGCTTCGACACCGACCGCTCCATCACCGAGACGCTGGATCTGGGCTGGGAGCTGCTGCGCCTGCTGCCCCGTGAGGAGCTTAAGCGCATCAAGGGCGACATGGTGGATAAGTATCTGCCCAAGGAGGACTGATCGCTATGGCGGGAAAGACCATCAATCCCACCCGCATGGAGCTGACCCGGCTGAAGGCCAAGCAGAAAACGGCCCTCCGGGGCCACAAGCTCCTCAAGGACAAGCGGGACGGTCTCATGAAGCAGTTCATGCAGGAGGTGCGCCGCACCCGTCAGCTACGCAAGCGGGTGGAGGAGGGGCTGGCGCAGGCCAATGCCGCCTTTACCGTAGCCAGCGCCGTCATGTCCCCGGAGATGCTGGAGCAGGCGCTGATGGCCCCCCGGCTCTCCACAGAGGTGACGGTGGACCAGCGCAACATCATGAGCATCGCCGTTCCGGTGTTCCATCGGGCGGAGCAGGAGGCCCAGCCGGATCTGGCCTGCTATGGCTTTGCCCAGACCAGCGGCGAGCTGGACGATGCTCTGCAGGCCCTGAACCGGGTGTACAGCGATCTGCTGGAGCTGGCGCAGGCGGAAAAGACCGTTCAGCTGCTGGCGCAGGACATCGAGCGCACCCGCCGCCGGGTCAACGCACTGGAGTATGTGGTGATCCCGGAAAATCAGCGGAACATCCGCTACATCACCATGAAGCTGGAGGAGAATGAGCGGGGCAACACCACCCGGCTCATGAAGGTCAAGGACATGGTGCTGCAGGACGCCCACCACTACAAGTCATAACGAAAGAAGCGGAAGGCTCTCGCCTTCCGCTTCTTTGTTGATTCGCTGCCATCGATGGGATTGCTGGCAGCATCATTCCCCCTCGTACTCGCTGAGGCCCAGCTGCCACCGGTCGGCCTCAGCCGGGCGGGCGGTCAGCCCCAGATAATAGGCATCCAGCTCCGTCAGCTGGCCGGTGATGCGATCCATATCGCCGTTGATGGTGTACATGATGTCCTGTGACCCCGTCTCCTTGCAGTAGTCCACGTAAGCCTGTGGGATCAGCCCCCCGGTATAGTACAGATCCGGGACCCCGAAGGCGTGGAGCAGCTCATGTGCGTAGGCAGATGGCGGCTCATCCACAGGGCCTGCCGCCCGGAGAAACAGATTGACCAGCTCCGTGTCGCAGGCCGGACTGTTCAGCCGTCCCAGCGACCAGGGACTGGGCGTTCCCTCATAGGGCGTGTTGAAAAAGAAAAAGTACACCACATTGTCTGCGTCATACGCACGCTTCAGCTCCTCGGTGGGGATGTTCTCCTGAATATAACCGGCCTGCACATCGTACATGGAGCCGTCTGCACGCACCAGCGTCTCGGTGAATTTGGCGCTGTACCGCAGATCGGGGTTCTCCTTCCAATCGTAGAAAAATTCAGCCGTGACGCCGTATGGTTTTACGGCATCCGTCAGCCATTCCGTGGCGATGCGGAGGTGCTCCTGCGTCTGGTCTATATCGGCAGCGTCCGTTGTCTCGTCCCAATGGGTAGCGGCATCGTCGGCAAAAATGGATACCACCAGCGTCCGGCCATGGATGTAAGCGGCAGAGCCGTGGGCCGAGACTGCCTGATCCGGCTCCTCCGGGGCCTGCGAAGGCTCGGTCTCCTGCGTTGGTTCTGGGGTCTCCGGCTGGGTCTGCACCTCCGCCGTCGGCAGCTGGGGCGCTTCCCTCCGGGCGCAGGCCGCCATCGTCGTACACAGCAGCATACACAGAAGCAGCCATAGGATCCGTCTCTTCATGTCTACTCTTCTCCTTCGTTGATCCCGTCTATTTTCCCACATCCCGCTCTGCTTGTCAACCGACGGAGGATTCCTCTTATTTTCCTTTGTTTCTCAGGCAGCTTCAATTGTGTCTATTCTGTAAATATACAGGACACTATTGGCCCGTCAGCTTGATTTTCATCACTATGTCTGTTAAAATAACAGTAGTTTGACACGCCGCAGGAGGGTGGCGATCGCAAGAAAGGGGCGGATGGAGAAATGCACGGTTTCTGGCGCTGTGCGCTGTATCTGGCGGTGTTGGGGGTGGCGGCCCATCCGCTGGGGCAGGCCCTGCCCCGCAAATGGTTCTGCGCCGAAAAGGCCCCATGGCGTTCCGCCCCTTGGGAAAAGGGCGGGCGCATCTACCTGAAGTTGGGTATCCGGAAGTGGAAGGATCATCTGCCGGATATGAGCCGCCTGATGCCGGACATGGTCCGAAAGGATTTGGGCAGCGACCCGGCGGTACTGGTGCAGGAGACCTGCGTGGCCGAGTGTGTCCACTGGGCGCTGACGCTGCTGTCGGCTGGAATTTTTTTCCTGTGGCGCAGCGGCTGGGCGGCGCTGCTGTGGCTGGTGTATAATGTGCTGGGGAACGTGAGCTTCATTGTCATCCAGCGCTATAACCGGCCGAGACTGCAAAAGCTTGCGGAGAAAACAAGGAGGAGACCTGTATGAAAGTGCTTCTGTTCTCCTGTTCCACGGGGGGAGGACACAACTCTGCCGCTGCGGCGCTGGCTCAGGAGCTGGAGGCCCGCAATGTGGAGAACCGCACCTATGACGCCCTGCAATTCCTGCCCAAGTCCACGGCCGACCTCATCAGCCACGGCCACGACTTTGCCTATCGCTATGCCCCCAAAATTTACGGCGCAGGCTATCGCCGGGAGGAGAAGCACCCCTCCAGCCTGTTCTATGAGCAGAGCATCCGGGGCATCGGCCCCCTGTATGAGGAGCTGATCGATCAGGCACCGGACGCCGTGATCTGCGTCCACCTGTTCCCCGCCATGATGATGACGGAGCTGCGCTGCAGCTATGGCGTCCGCATCCCCACCTACTTCGTGGCCACGGACTTCACCTGCTCTCCCGGTGTGGGGGATCTGCAGGTGGACGGACTGTGCATCCCCCACCGGGACCTGATCCCGGAGTTCGTGACCGCCGGACTGCCGCAGGAGCGGCTCTTCCCCACCGGCATCCCCGTTGGGCAGCAGTTCCTGCATCCGGAGAGCCGGGAGGAGGCCCGCCGTGCGCTGGATCTTCCGGTGGATGGCCGCATCCTCACGCTGGCCTGCGGCAGCATGGGCGCCGGACCCCTGCGTACCACCGCTCAGAAGGTAGCGGAGCTCATGGGGCCGGAGGATCTGCTGGTCACCATCTGCGGCAGCAACCACCGGATGTATCAGCAGATGCAGAGCGATTTCTTCCGCCCCGTGGATCGGGTGCGGGTATTGGGCTATACCCACGAGATGTTCCGGTATATGTACGCCTCGGACCTGCTGCTGACCAAGGCCGGGGGCCTCACCACCGCCGAAGCCGTGGCCGCCGGAACGCCGCTGCTGTACCTCAACGCCGTCCCCGGCTGCGAGAGCCACAACATCGACTTCATGACCCGCCACGGCTGTGCGCTGGCGGTCAGCAGCGACGAGGAGCTCCAGCCCATGCTGCAGGGCATCCTCTCCGGGGCCATCGACCCCCGGAGCATGGTGGCCCGTCGGGCGGACTTCCCTACCGCATCCGCTGCCGCCGTCTGCGATCTGGCCCTGCGCCACGCAGGTGCGTAAAATCACAACAGAACGAAACCCCGCAGGCACTGCCTGCGGGGTCCTTTTTGGTTTCAGGAGCGAGGGGCCGCATCCGTGGAACCGGAGAGGTGTGTATTTGGCGTGTTTTTTCCGCATACCGGCCAGCATCAGCCCCACGATTTGGTGATGACGCAGGGCAGCATGGCAGCCAGCTGCGGGGGCAAGACGGGGCGGCCCGTGCCAAGGCTCTGGGCGGCGATGCCGATGAAGCCACGACCGGAGATCATGTCCCGTGTGAAGGCGTTCAGGCGCCGACAATGTGATCGCCCTCCAGATCGATCACCGCCACAGGCAACTCCTATGCCGTTCATCATTTGATGCGCCGATTACAACACATCCGTCAGCATCGGTCAATGACAAACTTTAAGGTGGACCGGTTTATTCTGAATTCGTGTTTTGTTGTCTATATCAGTCATTATTGCTGGATATGGCCGATTGGTCAAGCATCTTTCCCTTGGCCGCTTCTTTTGCTTTCAGGGGAAAATACCTCTGCGATCCCTGCAAAAATTACCAGCCGCCGCATCGCATATTCGTCCACCGCTGGGAAAAGCTATGTGTGCGATACCCAACCAGCGCAAAAGCGCAAATCAGACATGAAAGGAGAACGACACAATGTCCAGTAAGAACAACAACAAGCTGAATATCCCCGAGGCCCGTGCCGCCATGGATAAGTTCAAGATGGAGGCTGCCAACGAGGTGGGCGTGTATCCACCTTAAAGAATTTTTGCAAACCCCGATTTTTGGCTTAAACACTGGAAAAATGACTTTTCGTAAAATGTCATTTTTTGAGGTAAAAACACCAAACCTGTAAAGGCTTTTTTCTTCAAGGTAAATATTTTTCACATCCCCGCAGCATGGGCGGCTTCTTCACGATCTCTATTTGCCTGCATTTCACGCAGGTTGTCCCCCGAAACTTCCCCGATAAAGCGGTAGAAAATTCGGATGCTTTGCCGGTATGGGGTGCGCGGCCCGGCAATTTTTTTGCCCTCCGGCAATATCTTTTCACCGATCTCTATGCGGTCGATGAAAGTGTGCAGGATATTTCTATCCAGCGTTTCTACACAGGTATACCGCTTGACAAGGTCGAAGAAATGTCCATAGGTATCGCGTATCTCCTTCGCTGTGGTTTCGCCTTCCACCAGCTTCTTGCGGCGTGCGGCCAGCTCGTCAATCTCAATGCCAAATTTCCTGACCATTTCCTCATGGATATCGTCACTGAGCATCCCTGCGATGTTGTCGCGATAGGAACGCTCGATCATCTTCTTGAGTCGGGCGGTCTGCTTGTCGATATGTTCGATCTGTGTGGCCGGATTTTCACCGCCTAGGGAAGCATTGGCCTGCTGGACGGCGTTCTCTGTGATGGTGCGAATTTTGCCCTCATCAAAGGCCAGCATCTTATTGAGGTCACAGCGAATAATTTCCATCAGGTCATCGTAGCGGATACGCGCCCCATGCGCACACCGGTGCTGCGCCCGGGAGGTCAGATTGTTGCACACCAGATACCAGTATTTTTCCCGCTCTCCGTTGTAGACAGAGCCGCCGGAGCACATAGCTGCGCCGCAGCAGGCGCAGTAGGCGATGCCGCCGAAGATGCTGTGGCGGAAGGCAGGGTTCGCCCCGTTCGCCTTGGTGTTCTCTCCCATAAAGTGGGCGGCCAGATCGAATTTCTCCTGCGTCACCAGGGGTTCATGGGTGTTTTTTGTGAATACCCACTCTTCCTCCGGCACCTTGATCTTCTTCTTGGACTTCACGCTGACCTTGCGGCTCTTGCCCAGCAGCGTGTGCCCCAAATAAACCCGATTGCGAAGGATGCGCTTTACGGTGGTGTAGTTCCACAGGTCAGACATCCGCTGTGCGCCGCGCTCGGTGAAGTTATCGCGGCACTCCACGCGATACTTCAGCGGCGGCATGACACAAGCCTCATTGAGCCGCAGGGCAATGCTGCGGCAGGACTGGCCGGATGCAGCCATGTCAAAGATCATCTTCACCACCGGTGCGGTATTCTCATCCGGTACAAGCTGGTCGGTGGTGCGCTCCGCCTTCCTGTAGCCGTAGGGCGGGCAGGCCACATACTTGCCGTTGTTGCGCTTGGTGTTCAGCGTCTGCTTGACCTTGCGGGAGGTGTCCCGCAGGTAGACATCGTTCATGGCAAACTGGAACGGTGCCATCAGGTTATCATCCTCGGAATCGAAGTTACTGCCGGGTGCCAGATAGCGGATGCCGTGTTCAGGAAAATAGCGTTCTGCGTAGTGGCTGGATTCCGTCATGTCACGTCCCAAGCGGGACAGGTCTTTGGTAATGACCGTGTTGACCTTACCGGTTTTCAGATGTTCCAGCATGGCACGAAAACCGGGGCGTTCAAAGTTGCCGCCGGAGTAGCCGTCGTCGGCAAATTCCTCCACTAAAATAATTCCGTGTTTTTCGCAGTACTCCCGCACGATGGTGCGCTGGTTGGTAATACTGGCAGACTCACCGTACTTCCGTTCCTCGTCGGAAAGCCGGTAATAGGCGTCTGCAAGCTGAATGTGGTTCCTCATTGTTCCTCCTTTCCGGAACCACTCATTTACGGCTCCATTATACCATACTGCTGTCCTTTGGGTCAAAATTTACTGTTTGTTTTCCCGCGAAAATGATTTCCTCTGTTACCACTTCCTGGATGGTCTTTGTACCGGAAAAGACGCGCTCGATGACATAAGTCGCTGCACCGATCTTCTGCTCGTTTTTGCTGTCCAAGCATCTCCACCTCCGTTACCAGTATGAACAGATTCTGCCAACTTTAACCAAAAGCCGTCGAGCATACAGGCAAGCACTTGTCTGCAGGCTCCGCGGCTTTGCATTTCCCTTTGAAGCAGAACAGGCGGCTGGTGGCTGCCAGCCTCACGGGAATCTCACCCCGGCCCATGCTGATGGGTGCGCCGCACGATGCTTTGAGGGCGTCCAATGCGGGAGTATCATTATGGGTGCCGGTGGTCGTGGCCCACAGAGTGCCACTCTGTTTCGGCACAGCGTCTGTTTCGCTCCCTCCCATGTGGGAGATCATGGCGGACGCTGCTGCATGGCTCGCACCGACACGAATGTACCTGTCTGCTATATTTGCGCCGCAAATGCAGCTCTTTTCAATGTGCAGCATCGGCTCCTTATCAGCCTGCATCATCTACCAAAGGTTTGATGGCTGGTGCACACTCATAAGGAAGAAGCTGCGGCGGCGGTGCGGAAAGGGGAATACACCGCCGCCGCAGAAACAGGGGGAGGCGTTTTAGGTGCCATTGCGAAGGTAGGCGGCCAGCATATCTATAAACTGTGAATTTGTCGGCGGCTGCGACAGCGGGCATCCCGCAATGTGATCCAACAGGCTGTGATCCGGTTGTCTCCAGCAGGCTTGCACAAGGGTGCGCAGGTTTCGCTCCACGCAGCCGCTCGCTGTGTGGAACTGCTGTGCCGTCTGCTTATAGAGCCGCTTCGTGATCAGCAAGACATACTCAGGCTTTTCCTGTACCTGCTCCAGCATATATACCGCGAAGTAAAATCCCGACAACTTTCCGGATACACCCAAGAGGCGCAACAGGCGTTCGGCATCCAAAGTCACGTTCTTTTCAAGTTCCGAAACATAATAAACTAACGGCATTGGTACTCCTCCTGTCGTGTGTATTTTGAAAGGCAACCATCAAGCCGTTATGGCGGGCTTCTTGCCGAATTTGGTAAGCTTCTTCGTTCCTTCCATACTGATTTTACACGATTTATGGCTATTTGTGTCATGTATTCGTTCTACAATGGTCTACGCAAATGCGACGGGTTTTGTGTGTTTTTGTCGTTTTTTTCTTTCTCAAAGCTTCGCCGGTATGGGAGTGCTTGCTTATTATCTATTATCTTGCTAACATCACATAAGGAAGTAATCTGAGAGAATTGACCGAATATAATCTCTGTGCATTAGTAAGGGCAAAACAAACGCCAGCGTAGAGAGCAAAAATGCTTTTTGCGCTGGCGTTTGTTCGACTGCCATATCTGCATATTCGGCTTACCATGATTTTACAAAAGGAAGAAGAAACAATCAGAGGCAAAAAGGAATAACTTGCGGAATTGATTCACGCAAGCTACACACCAACAATGAAGAGGACTGCTGGTAGCAGTCCTCTTCATATAAATAATCTATTAAGAACGATCAAAAATACTACGACATGAGTGCTGACATACCAAGAAAAGCCGTATTTTCAGGTATACCTAATCTGACCCTATAAGGCACTATTGCTAGTAAGTTCTTCAAAAGGCACAGGAGTTAATTTTGTCCGCACCCGCGTTTTTTCACATCCAGGCGTATGCCGTACCAGCGGGGAGCAGCAAAAGCAGCACCGACAGCAGCAGCGTCGGAACAGTCGCGCAGCGGCGGGAGAGGAGCATCACCGCTGCGGCGGCCACCGCCAGCAGGAGCAGGCGAATGGCCAGCAGCGCCAGCACCACGCCGCCCACCGTCCAGCCGTCCGACAGGACGGACAGGCACTGCACACTGTTGGCCTGAGCGGCCATGTCAAGGGAGCCGTAGGCTCCCTGCACCGTCAAAAGTCCTGGCAGCCACAGGGCGAGGGTCAGCAGCAGGACATAGCCCCCTGCAATGACGCATTTCCACCGCACCACGCTCCTTCGGCGGGGGCTGGCCGTCAGCAGGGCGTCCACGCCGCTCTCCCGTTCCCCGGCGAAGCTGCCGAACAGCAGCAGGGCAACGGCTAAAAACGCGCCGCCCAGCTCCAAAACATCCTGCCGCAGGGCATCCGCACCCAACAGCCGCTGATAGCCGGTCTGATACAGGTACACCTGCCCCGGCCGCAGGGCGCGGTATTGGTTCTGCGCCAGGTGGAAGGCGTCCTCCGCGTGGAGCTGATTTCGTATTGGCTCCGCCTCCCGGTCAAAGATCACAGAGTCGGGATACCGCCGCCACAGCTCCACAAGTTGCTCGTTCAGCTCGTCAAACCGCGCCTGCTCTGATGCCAGGTAGTCGTCCTTTTCCTGGCTGGGCGCGCCTGACAAAAACTCGGAATAGTTCCGATAATATACCTCAAATTCACTGCGCTCCGGGGTAAATCGGCCGTACAGCAGGGCGATAACGGCAAAAAATGCCAGCAAGATCCACAGTCCGCACCGAGAGATCAGCGCCTTATACAGCTCGTGTCCCGCCAGGCAGGTGTGCCGGGGGCGGGGAAGCGACCATGTAAAGGTCACCCGCTTGCCGGAACCGCCGGGGGTTTGGGCATACAGCGCCGCGCCGCCGATTCCGGCGATCACGGCGAGAGCCGCCAGGAATATCGCGCCAAGCAGCACCCGATCCGAGGGACTGCCCAGCAAATTCAGATACACCGCCTCCCGGCACAGGGCTTGTCCGTCCGCCAACTGCCACAGGCTGAGATTCCGCAGCCATAATTGGGAGCTGCCCGCCATGAGGGCGGCTATGCCCCCGCAGACCGCCGCGCAGCCAACCGCTGCGGCGGCGTTGGACGCGCGGGCGCACAGCAGGAAGATCAGCGCCGTGGAGCACAGCAGCCACAGGTATTTCATCCCCGCCGACAGAGCCAGCAGCCCGCCCACCGTCATTCGGTAGGGGCAGGCGGCAAAGCCGTACAGGCTCTGCACCGGGGCGTCCAGTCCCGCAAAGCCGTACAGCAGCCCCGCTATAAGGGCGTTGATGCCATAGAGCAGCACGAAGCCTACCGTGGAGAGAGTCGCGGCGGCGGCCAGCTTTCGCCCGTAGACCCGCGACCGCCCGAATCGGGTGGGACGTGTCAGGTTCAAAAGCCCCGATGCCCTCTCGTGGGTCAGCAGGGTCAGCCCCGCCGCCAGGGGAAACAGCAGTGCCAGCGCGTCCGTCAGATGAAAGGACAGCAGTACCTCCGCGCTCCCCAGGAATTCTCTCCGGGGGGTCACATCCGCCAGGGATTCATAGACCTGCGCGCCCTGCTCTAAGGAGCGGGCGGCAAAGCCGTCAAACAGTCCCATTCGCAGCTTCAGGCGGGATTCTGCCGCCAAGCCTGCCCGAAAGGACGGATATTCCTCCGCCTGCCGCACCCGCGCAAGAGCCGCATCGGCGGCGTACAGCTCGCGGCGCAGGGCGTCGTATTCACTGCGCGCGCCGGTGTATGCGACCTGCTCCAGCTCCTGCCACAGACGCTCCTCGTACCCGTCGAGATCCTCCTGCGCCATGGCGTGGCGCAGACCGGACACGGTATAGCCGCCGCTGTCGCCGGTGGCGTGGAGGGCGAACAGCACCCCGCTGCACAGCACCGCCAAAACCAGCAGCAGGCACAGCCGTTGGCTGCCCGTGATCTTTCGCAGCTCGCCCCTCATAACGTAGCCCCCTCACCGAAGTGGAAAAGGTACACATCCTCCAGATCGGGTCTGGCCGGGGCGCAGGGGAGGGGCGGCTTTGCTGCGCTGAGCAGACGCACCAAAATGCCCTCCTGCTGGCGGGAAACGCCGCACACCGTGCCGTATTGCGCCACATCGGGGAGCTGCTCCTCCGCCACGGTCAGCTCCCACACCTGCCCCTCCAGCTCCTGCTCCAGGGCGTGGGGGGAACCGCGACGGATGGCAAGCCCTTGGTTCATTAAGATCAGTTCCCGAGCGATGAATTCCACATCCTGCACCACATGGGTACACAGCAGCACGATCTTTTCCCCGGCAATTTCGCCGATGAGGTTCCGCACCGCCACCCGCTGGCGGGGGTCAAGCCCCGCCGTTGGCTCGTCCAGCACCAAAATATCCGGGTCGTGGAGCAGAGACTGCGCCAAAAGCAGCCGCTGCTTCATGCCACCCGACCAGCCACGGATGGGGCAGCCTGCCGCCTCCGTGAGATCCAGCCGCGCCAGCGCCCAGTCCATGCGCCGTTTGGCATCCTCCCGGCTCATGCCCTGGAGGGACGCCATGTAATAGAGAAATTGCTCCCCGGTGAAGCCGGGATATAACGCCTGCTGCTGGGGGCAGTATCCTAGCCGGCGGCGGAAGGCCTCCCCCATGGAGACGGTGTCCTCCCCGTCCAGAGTGACGTGGCCCCGGGTGGGCCGGAGACTCCCGGTGAGGATGTTCATGAGGGTGCTTTTGCCTGCGCCGTTGGGGCCTAACAGGCCGTATACCCCCGGCGTCAGGGTCAGGTCAATGCCCCGCAGGGCCTCCTTTGCACCGTATCGCTTGGCGACGTCGTGAAATTGCAGCTCCATATCCGTCACCCCACATCCACGGCGTTTTCAAAGCGTACGGCGTAGAAATCTTCTTTGGAGATGACGCATCGGCCATTGTCGCCCAACGCCCGGAAGAAGGAGCCGCCCTCCTGGAAGGGGCTCATGGCTATGCCGTGCTCGTCGGTGGCGCCCACCAGCTCCACGGGCTTACCGTCCTGCAGATCGGCCATCCAGAACCGATAGCCCGCTTCTGTCTCGGTGATGATAAATGCCTTGCTGTCCATGACCCAGTAGTGGATGATATCCTCCATGGTCAGCAGGGTGCGGCTCTCGCCGCTCTCCAGGTTCAGAAGGCGCAGCTGGTCCCCACACTGGTAGATATGCTCCATGCCGTAGACCTGCGCGGGGTCGACGGTCATAAGATAGCCATCCTTGTTATGATCGGCCACAACGGTATAGTCTCCGCTCTCCATATTCCACAGCAGAAGCCGCCGCTGGGTGTTTTGGTGGACATACCGCCCGTAGCTGGCGTTCTCCCCGTACTGCGCCGCGAACTCCTCCGCACTCAGCAGGGACTGCTCCTTCGGCTCCTCCACCACGGCGCCCCAGCGGGCGGAAAAGCCCATCAGCGTCCCGGGGACAGACAGCTCCCGATAGCTGCCGGCGGCAAGGTCGTATAGCAGGGAGCTGCCCTCGGTTCGGCTATCGACCCGCCCGTCCGCCTGCTGCTCTGTGATGCGGCATTGCACATACAGGGTGGCCTTGCCGCAGGAGAAACGGCGCAGGGTGGCGGTGTAGAAATGATTATCTGTGTTGTCCCACTGCTCCAGGACGGTGACTTTCCCGCCGGACAGCTCTTTGCGCACCAGCTGTGCGCCGCTGCCCGCGTCATCGAGGGTGGCGTAGAGCACCCCGTCCAAAACGGCGAAGCTGTTGACATTCCCCACCCACGCCTGGCAGCTGGCGTCCCTGTGGGAGCAGCCCGGCTGGGCGCACAGGGTCATGGTCCGGCCGGAGGTATAGTCGTAGTAGCTCACCGCCCCGGCACTGCAAATATACCAGCCGTCATCGTCGGTAAACACCTCGCCCGATCCGGCGGCGCTCCGGTTCTCCTTGGGCAGGGCGTGGCCCTGAGCGGCGGGGGTGGGGTTTGGCCCTTTGATTGGATCCTCTGCGGAGCCTCCGGATCTAGAACAGGCGGTTAGTAGCAGAAGCATCGCAAAAAGCCATGGCACTATGCAGCGTTTCATTGGATAGTCCCTCCCCGGTCGAATTGTGAAATTCGCCCGCCTATCACATTATATATGCAGTAGGCGGGCAAATTCATTTTAGATATTTACAAAAGACTCCTATCAGCTATCAGCGGTTGACCATATGGGCATAGAGTTGATAATTGCCATCTCCATAGATAACTGCTCCTCCGCTAATATCGCGGCAGCTAATAACTTGACTTGCCCCGACGCTGCAGACAGCATAGGGCGATTCAATGGATGTATTTCCACTGCTAAAATTTCGTGTATGAGAAGCGCCGGTGGCAGAGACATACCCATAGTTTTTTGTGTCAAAAGATGCTGTAACACTTTTTTGCGTGAATCTCACATATGCCTGACAGGCAATTATCGTACAGGCGGCTCCTTGTTCAGCTTTATACGAGGCGGCCAGCGACGACTCATACTTTTTTCCATTAAACCAAATGTCACGGATATGATACCCGTTACCAGAGCGTTCTGCGGCATATGCAGGCAAAATACAAGAACAGGCAAGCGCAAGAGTCAAAACAAAAAGCAAAATTCTTTTTTTCATAGAACACAGCACTCCTTTTTGATTCTTTTGTTTTGTATTCATCAATGGTTGTTGCAAAGTGTTTAGTCATGACTATTACGATGCTCATTGTAGCGCATTGCGAAAATAATGTCAATATTGTTAAAAAAGTTTTTCTAAAAAAAGTATTTTGCAAAAGTATTTGTGATTTCTAAATACAGCCGGATTTCCTTGTTTGCATCCCCAAAAATCTCCGGCTACTGCCGCTTGTGCGGTTGGCACTAATTCATTTATATATGCGTAATTGCGTTCCGACATAATGACACCCCCTAATGTAGTAATTATCCTACATTAGGGGGTGTTTTGTCTATTGCCCGATTTTTTACTAGTTGGATTCAAAGCTTTCTAGGTGGCTTGTTATCAATAACGATATCTACTAGTAATCTATAATTTATGTTAGATTTCCGTTTTTGTCACAGGAAAGTGTAACTGTAACGGGAATAGATTTTGAAATAAATAAGCCGCCCTTTTTCATTTCGACTTTTCCAGTTGCTACATTCCCAACTTTGGATGCAGATTTTGAAACTGCAGACCACTTCCCAGCATAAACCTCAACTTTTGGCTCCCGAACATATGTGCATGATGACGTTGTACCATTAAATGTGAAGTCCGCGCTTAAAGTTACTATCCATTGCAGTTCGTCAGCCGCCGAATAATATTTATACTGTTTACTGCCACTTTTAGAACCAAGCGCCTTCGTTTTTTGGCTAGAGCATTCTTTTTCAATAAGGATATAACTGCCGTCATCGTAATGAATCGACTCAACACTCTGTGCGTACACCTGAGGAGGTGATAAAGCAAAAAATAAAACAACAACCACCAGTATTGCCGAAATCTTCTTTTTCATGATTCTCCTCCATTTCTCAATTATTCAATGATAATTGTTTCGCTCCACCCATTATAGGCTTGATGATAATCATACAAGCTGACGCAAAGGGCAGCAACCCAAAACAGCAATGCTGCCAGCACAGATGCAATCAGAATTGTCAGCACTCGTCGGCGCTGACGCAAGGCCTTCAGTAGCTCTTGGGTGCTCATGGCATCCACATAGGCGGCAGCTACCTGCTGCGGCGTCCCAAAACGCATCTCAAGGTCAGCATCACAGGTTTCGGAACAATAGGCTTCTGCTTCATTGCGTAGCACCGTTAATAACTGCTTTTTTTGTTTTCTAGTGCAGGGCAGATAACTGGCGACGGCTCGGACATATCGGTTGATTTGCCGTTTTTTTTGTTGCATGACGGCACCTCCTCTCGAATGATGGCTAACACACCAGTCATCATGGATTCAAATTCTTGGGCCATTTCATCTAGCCTATCCTCTCCGGCAGGCTCTAGATGATAGTATACACGAGTCATCCTCTTTCCCACCAATACCTTGCGGTCAGATATTAAACCCTGCTCCTGTAGCCGATATAGCACGGGATATAAAGATCCTTCTTGGGTTTTCAGCTGTCCGCCGCTACATCGCTCTATTTCCTGCACCAGCTGATAGCCGTACATATCTTCCCTTCGCAACAATGATAGCAGGATCAGCGCCATGACACCGCGCTGAAATACATTGGGTCCCGAATTGCGTGACATGTCGCCACCTCCTTCATGCAAATAGATTTCTTCTCTTTTATACCATTCAATCCGCCAAAATGCAAGCCCAACTGTGCAAAAACTCAAGACAGACAGGTGAAATACTTTTCAACAAGAGGACAGTGAAATAATATTTTTTCGGCCAACAACCTACAGGATCCTCTGCCCTCTATTTGTCGGCATACCACACCGGCCTTGCCGCCGTTTCAAAGCTGGTTTGGTGGGAGATGGTCACGCCGTTGGTGCCGGATGCGCAATGCACCACCAGCAGGAGGCCCAGCCAGTCGCGCCCTGCGGCGATGCCGACGTGTTCGTCCTCCGGGTAGAACAGCAGATCTCCCGGCTGCACCTCGTCCCACGCTATGTCTGTGCAGCTAGCGTGCTGCGCCGCCGCGCCGCCACCCTGCCCGATGATGTAGCTGCCGCCGCTGGCGTTGTAGAACGCCCAATCCACGAAGCCGGAGCAGTCCAAGCCGTAAGGCTGCTCTGTACCGGTGGTGTCGCTGCCCTCGGCTGTGACCTCTGCCGGCTCGCCCCAGCGGTCGTCCCAGCCCAGCACCAGCGATTTGCCGCCCCAGAAGTAGTCCACCTTGTCCACCAGTGCCAGCGCGTAAGTGACGACCATGCGCCGTTCCATGGAGAGATCGTCCGGCAGGCGCTCCCACACCTCCATAGCCTCGCCGGTAGGTTCCATGGCGTGACTGTCCGCGACAACACCTGCCGGGGACAGGGCCGCCGCAACCGCAATCACCGGCAAGGCCAGCAGTAGAAACAGCACCACACCGCCGCCCGCCGCGGCTATGGCTTGGATACCGGCGCAGACGGTTTTGCCTGCCACCTGCGCCACCTGCGCCACCTGCGCCACCTGCGCCATCTGCGCCATCTGCGCCATCTGCGCCAGCCGCTGTCCCGCTTTGCGGGCGGCGGCTTTTGCCTGCTGGAGCATCTGCCGCTGGGCGGTGCGCTGGGTATGCTGCTTTGCCCGCTGCTGGGCGGCGGTCATAGCGGTCGCAGGCGGTTTTTGTGCCGGTTGGCGCGGCACTGTGGCAGTGTGCTGCGCCGCGGCGGTCTGCTCCGTTGACTGCCACATATCCCGCTGGCGCACCTGCGCCGCCGTTGTCTCCTGCCGCTGCCGCACCTTCTGGGCGCGGTATTTGTGCAGGACATACTTCCGCTGAAGCTGCCGCGTGGCACGGAAGGTCAGGCGGGCGGCGTTCGACGCACCCTGCTGCACCTGTTCCGTGGCGTACTCCACCGGCTGCCGCTGGTGCTGCGTCTGCCGTTCCTGCTTCTGCTGGGCATAGTGCCGCTGCAAGATACGCACCGCCGTGCGGGGCATGGCGTTTTTCTGCCGTGTTTTCGGCTGCTCCATGGCGGCGCGGGTCTTGACGTCACGCATTTTGCTCCCCCGGCTTGGTGGTCATCAGGCGGTACAGCTCCGTGTCGCGGGGCAGCTCATTGATGAAAGGCACGAGGCAAGAGCCGACCTTGATCAGCCCGTGTCCTGCCGGTGCGTCACTGACGTAATCCATCTGCGCGTCGCTGGCATCCAGCAGCTTGGCCAGCTCCGCACGGTCAGTAGGTGCCTGATTCAGCAGTACCAAGAACTCGCTGTTGGCGAACATCAGCCGCGCCGTATCGGACAGCAGACACTCCTCCACGTTCTGCGTAATACCGGTGAGGGTGGCGTAGTATTTACGGAACCGCTTCCAGCATTTGTAAAGGAACTCACTGGAATAGTTGTTGATGGCGCTCTTACCGCCCACACCAGGGCTGGCGAAGAACAGATAGATCTCGTCAATGTAGACGTGGGTGTACCGCCCCTGCTGCCGGTTGCGAATGACACGGTTGAGGATGCTGTCCAGCATCACCAGCAGGCCGATGGGCTTGAGGTTTTCGCCCAAGTCCTGAATGTCGTAGCAGATGATACGGTTGCGGGTGTCGATGTTGGTCTGATGGGCGAACACGTTAAGACTGCCGGTGGTAAACAACTCCAGCGCCAGCGCAATTTCGTGGGCGACAGGCTCCTTCTGCCGCATGAGGTCGTCGTAGAGGTCTTTCAGCGTGGGCGGGTCTCCCTCGTATTTGCGGATGTACTTGCGGTAGATGTTGGCAGTGCAGCGGTCGATGATGGATTTCTCCTTTGCACCGATCTCACCTGCGCCCATGAGCTGTTCGCACAGGCTCATGATGAACTCACTTTTCAGCACCAGCGGATTGCGCCCGTCACCGTACTCCTTGGAGATGTCCAGCGCGTTGACATAGCTGCCGTTGGAGGCGGAAATGGTAATGACCTCGCCGCCCAGGGCTCGGATCAGCGGGCCATACTCCCGCTCAGGGTCTACCACAATAATATCGTGGTCGGTGTTCAGTGCCACAAAGCCGATCTCCTGCTTGGCCATCATGGACTTACCGCTGCCGGACACACCCGTATACAGACCGTGACCGTTGAGCATCGCGTCGCGGTTACAGATGATGAGGTTGCGGGACACGGCGTTGACGCCGTAGTACAAACCGCCGGTGTCCATGATCTCCTGCGTCTTAAAGGGCAGCAGCACAGCGGTGCTCTCCGTGGTCAGCGTCCGCATAGCGTCGATACGCCGCAGGCCGTAGGGCAGCACCGTGTTCAGCGCGTCCTCCTGCTGGTGCTTCATAGTGGCAAACTGACAGCCGTGGGAACGGCCAATGGCAGACAGTGCCTCCGTGTCCTGCTCCAACTGTCCCTCGTTGTCGGCAAGGTGAGTCAGCGTCACCAGTGCGTACATCATCCGCTGGTCACGGGCGGTGAGATCGTCCAGAAACTCCCGTGTTTCCTTCCGCATTTGCTCCAGATCATAGGGGATGTTGGCGGAGAAATTGTTGTGGTGGTTCTGCCGCTGCTGCCAGCGGGTGATGTCGCTCTCCACCGCCATGATGCGCCGGTGCATCTCCGATACAGCCTCATCAGTGGCCACCGGCACAATGTCGATGGATAGCATCATGTTCCGGGGATAGTCCATCAGCTCGGTGATTATAGTGTCCTTGATGAAGCTGGCATACTCTCGCAGGAACAGGGTGCGGCCTACACGCTCGCCCACGGCGTAGTGGTCGTGGAAGAATTGCAGCGTCTCCGGCGCGATGGCATCGCGGAAGTCGTGGCCGCGCCGCTGAGCGGTTTGCAGGTCGAAGGCAAAGTCCGTCTCCTGTCCCACCCGGAAAAAGTCATGGAATAGCCGCAGGCGCTCGTTGAGGGTGATTTCCCGTATGCCGGAATCCATGCGGCCGAGGCCAGCGGTCAGGTCAGTTCCCACGCGGGCGAAGAAGGTGCGGGCCTCCTCGATGCTGCGCTTGGCCACAGACACGGTGATGTACTTCTCCTGCACCAGATTGTTGCTGCCGCTGGCCTTGTCCAGCAGAATGCCGTTGTACTCGCGGCGCATATAGTCGCGGCTATCCTGCCGGTAGGCCATCAGGAGATTCCTACTGAACTCCTGCCGGTTAAGTTGGCGGTTCACCAGTGTCAGCTTAATACCCGCGTCGATGGGCAGGCTGTTGAGAACGCCGCAGTAGCTCAAAAACAGCTCCAGCTGCTTTTCCGGCGAGGCCACGGCATAATTGATGTCAAAAAAGCGCCAGGTCTTGGAAAACCTGCCGCTTACACGAAAGATACCGTCTTTATAGATGCGCTTGATGGGGATGGACTGCTGCACGCTGCGGGGAATGCGAAAGGCGTCCCGTTCCGTGCTGCGGCCCTTGAATAGTTTTCTCACTTCTTGTCCTCCTTCTCCCAAAGGTCGTATAGGTAATTCTCGCTGTGCCACAGCCGCCGGCCGGCCAGCAGGAAATTGGTCTTGCACCACGCCCACAGGAATTGCTCCAGTGTCAGGCCGTTGTAGTGGAAGAAGCCAGCCGCCGCCATAGGCGCAGCGCCCACGATGCACAGCCAGCCCAGCATCTCGCGGTCTAATACGCCCCGCAGGGCGAAGTACAGCCCCACCGCCGTACCCACCGCCAGCAGCGAACAAATAAGCTGCCGCGCTGTCAGGCCGAAGTAGACAGTCTCCTTGTAGCTACGAATTTCTTTGTTGATTTTGATTTCCATGTATGCCTCCATAAATGTCGAAACCCGTCTCAATTTGAGACGGGTTTCGGAATCAGATGTCAATTGGCATTTTTGTCAAAATTACCAATTGATTTTTGACAAAAATTATCATATACTATCTCATAGAAAGAACGTCGCCGGATTAACACGAGGGTGTTTCACCAGCATGCTTGTCATGTGGTAGTCGTGCCGGGGGTTCTTTCTTTTTTGGTGCAAATGCGCGATTTCTTCAGTGCGGTTACATTTGGTTTCATATCCGATGTGAAGAACTTAATTCCATAACTATCAATTTTTCCATTGTTGTTTCGGTAAATATGGTCAGACATACTCACTGAAAAACAAGGCGTTGAAAAACCATATCTATTAACTTCGTAGGTCAAAAACATTGAGGTCGCACAAACATCAGCCAACTGTAACATATCCCATGTAGCTGCAGTTTTGGCAGTTACCGCCCCGAAAGACGAGGCATCTATTCCGTTGGACGGATACGGAAGAAGTTTTTCTTGAATGTATTGTATTAGTTCCCCATCTCGGCTTGTTCCACGTGCAGATAGGACAATATCCCCGGACGATCCAAGTGAACTCAGATACCACGACACCCGTTGCAGCAAATACTTGCACACATAATTATATGCAATGATCGGGTTTGGAATTCTCGCTCTGTCAAATTTATCTGTATCCACCAGAACATTCATATAAACGAATTCTTCATCTCTCAATTCACGCACAATGAACGCCCGCTTATAGAATTCGGTAATCTTCCGCAAGTGGATTTCTCGGACATTCAGGCAAGCCTTTATCGCGGTCATCCGCGCCCGTATTTGAGGCTCTACAGTCTTTTTAACAACCACTGCTGTCAAAACAAACCACCGTGTGCCACGTCCTATTCCCAAGTCGCCCGCTTCGTCAATATACACCGCATAGTCGCTCACCTGTCTCACTCCTTTTTCAACAATTCTACGCGCCATTTATCATTATTATTGGAAGTAATCCTTCTATTTGTATTGTCTCATAAATGTTTCCCTCTGTCAACACCGCTTCACATCCCAAACATCTCCCGTACCACGCGGTCGGCACCCTTCACCAAGCCCACCAGCACCAGCATATTGAAGATCACCTCGCCCAGATAGCCCCACACCTGCGCGACTACCGAGCCGCCGCCCAACACCACCGTGCCGCTGGCAGCGAAGGCCGAGAACACGATACAGGCCAGCACGATTACCGCGCCCTCCAGACACACACCCATATAGCTTTTGAGAAAGGCACGCCCCATCTGGGACGTGCCTTCTCCCGCAAAGGACGCCAGCGCCACCGGCGACAACGCGGCATATAAATAGAGCTTGAAGAAACGGCCATATACGGTGAGGATCATCAAAAACGCCAGCACCGTAATGACCAGGCAGCCCAGCAGCGTCACCAGCCACAGAGGGATGCTGGCCAAAAAGCCCACATTCCCGATGGCCGTCACTATCTCCGTAGGCAGCGACACAGCTGCACCGTCGATACCGCCCACACTGCCGGCAGCGGTGGAGATGATACCGGCGCAGACCGCAAAGATGTCCACCATCAGGTCGATGCCGTAGGTAACAGCCAGCTTCGCCATGACGAAGTAGATAAAATGCCGCAGGACGTGTTCAGGCCGTTGGAAGTCCCGAAAGCCGGCGCTGCTGCGGAAGATGCCGATGGCCAGAAACAGCACCAGCAGCCCGTAGCCAATGCCTTGCATAGCCCCGTTGACGGTCTGTATCGTTCTCCATATCGTCCCGCCCTTAAACGCCTGGGGCGACTGGGTCAGCAGCGACCACATCTCCGTCAGCTTGTCGTTCCATACTCCAAAGGCATAGTTGAGATTGTCAATGATCCAGTTGTTATCCATGTAATATCACCTCTACAGCAAAACGTGAGATGCAGACCACCTCTACACCTCACGTTTTAAAATTAAATTTTTTCGCAGCCTATTTCAAACTTGTTGTTTACAAGGATTTCTTGTTTGAAAGTTACATCCGGATATTTCGCCTCACCAATGCACTGAATTATTGATTCTCGTGGTGCTTCAGATAAACGCATACCAAACGTTATACTTGTTAGCCATTCTTTCGGATATGTAAAGTAGTATTCACGCGTATTTGCCCCCGCCGCAAACTTACATTCACTATCTATTGGATAACACAAAAGGACTCTATATTCTTGCTCATATTTCCAACAGTCTGGTTTTGATAAAAGCGCATCGTAAACAGGATAATCATTCTCAGCAATCCCATCCGAAAAGATAATGGCTTTTCTTTGGGCTTCATAGTTTACATCTCCGCAATGGCAAAATAATCCGAAATTCTTATGAGAGAAAATTACCGCATCACTCCACGTCACCTTGCTACAAAAGCTATCTGGAAAATCAAATTCCAAGCAAATGCCTCTATGATAGTCGGCATAATGTGCCCACATAAGTTGATTGTTCTCACTTTTTGAAAGGCAAAGCATTATCGCGTACTCTAAAGAAATGCCAAACGGCATTACCTCCAAAATTCTCTTTCCTCTCGGTTCTTTCCAAACATTCTTACCGAGGTGGGTAGAAAGTATTTCTTTGATTTCTTTCGTATTTGGAGTTACTACATTGCCGTTTTCTCTAAAAGTATAAGGCGCGACTGCTTCCAAGGGATCATTTAGTGTAGCTGGATTAGTAAATCTCAAACGCGCACACTGCAAGTTTTCTATCATTCCCTTGTATAGCTGAGTCCCATTTTCTCTATCAAGTGCAGGAATATATCGGTATAATTTCATGAATGCATCACCTCCCTTCTATTATTATAGTCACAAATTCCTACTTTGCAATTAGCAATCAGTTCTTTACACCGCGCCGATCAGCGTCAGGATCTCCTTGGCGAAGGTAATAAGCAAGCCACCGAACAGGCACAGCAGGCCCTGCGTCCGCTGGCTGGCGTCGTGGCTCTGGATGCTCATACCCACCTGCACGATGCCCCAGCCAAGAATGATGATGCCGATGGCCTTGATGATCGAAAAGATGAAGTCGGACAGATTATTAACGATGCTCAGCGGATCGCTGGCGGTAGCGTAGGCAGGTACAACGCAGCACAGAAGCAGCGCACCGGCGCAAACGCTTCTTGCCATGGTTTTAGTTTTCTTCGTTTTCATGTTCGTCCTCCAAAAATGTGAAATCGTCCAGTGTACGGAATGCATAGGGCAGATCCGGCAGAGAATAGTCCGGCACAGGCGGATTGTGGATATAGGGCTCCGCTCCTCCGTCTGTGGTGCGCTGCACATTGTGGTGACGGCGAATGTCATACTTTTTATCCCGCACCGGCTTTTCACCGCGGATAAGCAGCAGGGCGTCATCTGAGGGCAGCATCCGTATCTCGTCCGGCGTCATCAAATCGCGCCCGGTCTGCTGAAAATTCACAGAGCTGGAGCCGCTGCGCCCTTTCGTCTGCCCGCGTGTCCGGGTATGTACCGTTTCTTTTCCCAGGAGCTTGGAAATAAATTCCAGCGATGTCGGCTCATTGCCGCCGCCGAGGAAAAGGAGGGTATCGCAGTTGCCGATGACGCTTTCCCATTCGTCCTTATAGAGTGCCTTGATGCTATGAATGTTCTGCACAATGATGTTGATGCCGATGTTATAGCTGCGGCAGGTGGCCAGCACCTTGGGATAGCTGTCCGGCTGCGCCACATTGGCCCACTCGTCCTGTATGACGCGCACCGGCACCGGCAGCCGCCCGTTGTACCGCTCATCCGACCGCAGGTAGAGCTGCTGGAAGCACTGGGTCAATAGCATACTGACCAAATAGTTCATGCTGCCGTCATTGACAGGAATGATGCAGAAGATGGCTCGCTTTCGCTCACCCAATGAGGCAAAGTCCATCTCATCCGTCTGCATCATGGCCGCATACTGCGGGAAAATAAATGCCGCCAGCCGGACGGAGGCGGTTACAAGAATGGATTTCGCTGTCTTGCCCGAAACGAGTTGTCAAGGACTTTTTAATCAAATTCACAGAAAAACCACAAAAAAAGTGCCAGGAAGCACTTTCATGCTCCTGACACTCAGGCAGGCGGGTCACTTGCGGCCACTTAATAGCTCATCGCAAAGATACGCATATTCCGGCAACTGGTCGATATAGGGTTTCCAGCGCCGCTTAATCTCGGCCAGTTCCAGCGGGTCGGCGTCCTCAAAGTCATGGTCGTTTCCGGTCATTCCGAAAACATCCAGTGCAATATCATTCAAGCACTCATAACAAAGAGCAGTTGCGGACTCTATCCTGTTGCCGGTGTTAACATAAACCGGGTCAAGGGATATTGCCAGCCAAACATAGCCAACCTTGTCTGACCAAACCAAATCATAAGCGGTCATTTGTTGGATGTGTTTCTCGAACACTTTGCGGACGCGCTCGATTTCAGTTTTCTCTTTTTCTGTGTACAGCATTTTCATGTCCTCCTTGGCTAAAGTTTTGGTGTGTACCATCATCAGTTTAACACAAGGCGGCTGGCTTTATCAGCCGGTCACATCTGCTGTATCTCGTTTTTAAGCATACGCTTGATTTTGTCGCTCATGGTTTCGGTGCTGGTATTGCTGAAATGGACGCGCACCTTGTAGGTGGTCTTGCCGATTTTCTTTACCAGCGCGGGGGCGTCCTCCGACGCTCTGGCCGGGGTGGTGTCTGCGGTCTGCATGGTACGGGTTTCTTCGCTCATGGCGCTCCTTTCTCCGGGCGGGGCTGCGCCGTCTGGCAAAACAATTATTCGCTCTTACGGTTCACAAGGTCTTTCGCCGCCTGCCTGGTGGCCCCGGCATTTTCCTCCCGGAAGTTCTTCCCGGCAAAGAGGATCGGGGCGCACCGTTCCAGGATACGGTCATAGATACGGGCATGGGCCAGGTCGGGCGGGTTCTTGAGTTCGGACAGCTTCAGGTTGGTGGTGATAATCATGGGCCTGCGGCTGCGGTAGCGGCTGTCAATGACGAAAAACATCTGCTCCATCGCATACTCGGTACTGCGCTCCACACCCAAATCGTCAATGATGAGCAGGTCGTACTCGTCAAAGCTGGCGATAAAGTCGGCCCTGTCCTCGGAGAACATCCCTGTCAGGCGGTTCAGGATGGTGGGAAAGTTCGTCATCAGCACCGACACATCCCGGTCAAGCAGAGCGTTGGCGATACAACCGGCGAAAAAGGACTTGCCGGTTCCCACATCCCCAAACAGAAGCAGGCCGGTGTTGTTCCTGTATGCCTCCTTCCAGTTCTCCACGTAGGCGCGGGCCTTGTCCATCAGAGGATTTTGGCCGTTGTCGTTGGCAAAGGTGTAGTCGTACAGATAGCGGTCTTGCAGGCCCTGGGCCTTCCGGCGCTTGATACGCTCCATGCGGCGCTGCCGTTCCTCGGCGGCCTTGCGCTGTTCCTCGGCCTCCCGCTGGCACTGGCAGATACAGCGGGGCATGAAGTAGCCCGGTTTTCCAAAGCATGGCACAACGGTCAGCCTCTGGCCGCCGCACTTCTTACAGTGAATGAGGCCGTCTGCCGGGTCTATGTACTCGTCCCCGGCCAGTTCTACACCGGCGGCTGCCTTGTCGATCAGCGCCCGGATTTCTGCGGTAATCTCAATCATACGGTTTCATCCTCCTTTACGCTGTAATCCCGGTTGCGTGAGGGTGTGATCGTTTTTTTAGCGTCCTCACCGGCCCAGCGCCGGATGGTGGCGGCATGGCTCTGATACCGCTTGCCGGTAGAGGCCATGTACTCGGACAGCTTTTCGATGTACTGGCCCCATACGGTGGGAAAGCTGGCCTGCAGGTCTGCCAGTTCCTCGTCCATTAGGAAAACATTCTGGTAACGGCCATAGGCGCGGGCGGGGCGTCCCTTCTCTATCTCTCTCTTTATCTCTATCTCTTTCTCTAACTCTATCTCTATCTCTGGTGGACGAATGTCGGACAAATGTCCGCCGTTTGTCCGGGGCGCGGAAAGAGCCTTGTTTTGGAGCCTTGCCGCCCGCTTTCGCTCGGCCTCGGTGGAGGACTGGCCAATCAGCAGCTCGATATTGCTCATGTAAAAAGTGCCGCTGTCCAGCACTTCCACAAGGCCCAGCTTCAGGAAGATTTGCAATGCCCTCTCCACAGTGCCGATCTGCTGGCGGGTGATGGTGGCGATCATCTGCGCCGTATAGGGGATATTCTCGTCAAGCTGGAGCCGCCCGCCGTGTTTCAGGGATTTCAGATACAGCTTGAGCAGGATGTTGGAGTACAGAACACCGTCCTGCATACTTTCCAGCAGCACGATGGAGTCATCGTCAAAATAGTTTTCTTTGAGTTTCAGGTAGTAATATTTTCGATTGTCTGACATGGGTTCCTCCTTGGGGTTCGTTTTGGGCTTCTGTACGCATTTAGAGGGCCGTTTGGGGGGCCAGAGGATAAATCTATCAGGCCCCGCCGACACCCTCGAAAAAAGCCTTGATTTACAAGGGGTTTTTGCCCTCTAATTGTCCACGCTGTACCCTTCTCCGGCGTTCGCACTCGGCCTTTTGCCGCCGGTGGACTTTCGGCGCACATTCCGGGCAGTATTTGGCCCGGTTGGAGCCGGGCGTGAACAGCGCCCCGCAGACGGCGCACCGCTTGGCGTCCAGGCGGTGGAACAGGGCCGTTTCCAGTTCCCTGTCCAGCGGCAGCACCGCCGCCCGGAACCACCGGCACAACAGGGAGTAGGAAATGGACTGGACGCAGACACATTCCTCCCCATCGTCTAGCGCGATACAGTTGCCGCCGTCATAGTTGCAGCACTCATGTACCAGCCGCCGCGCTCTGCGATACTGGCGGTAGTCCATGACGGGGATGGGTTCAGGCCTGCTTTTCTTCATGCTGGCACTTCCCGCACCCGTCGCAGTTACCGCAGCCCTGGCAGGCATGGGCCTCCGGCTCCGGGCCAGTGGGCGCGTCTGCTTTCCGCTGCAACAGGGCAAGGGGCAGGCGGATATTCAGGTGGACAGTGACGGGTAAAATAATCTGCTTCATACAGCGACCTCCTTCAATGAATTTACTGTTAAATGTTCGTGCAAAGTATTGTTTTCTTCGTGCAAATGGCATATACTAAAAGTACCAGCAGAAAGGGGTTGATGATATGGCTGGAAATACCACAAACATCAGCATCCGCATGGACGCGGATTTGAAGGCACAGGCCGATGCCTTGTTTGCGGAACTCGGCATGAATTTATCCACGGCGTTCAACATCTTCGTGCGCCAGTCGCTTCGTGAGGGCGGCATTCCCTTTGAGGTGAAGCTGGAACAGCCCAACAAGGAAACGATTGCTGCCATGCTGGAAGCGGAAAGGATTGCAAAAGACCCGTCTGTAAAGGGCTACAATGACCTTGACGAGTTGTTTGCCGACCTGAAAAAATGAGAAAAACAAAGTACACCGTCAAGTACACGACAGCTTTCAAAAAGGACTACAAACGGGCAATCAAGCGCGGCCTGAAAATCGAATTGCTGGAACAGGTCGTGGCGCTGCTGTCGATGGGCGAACCGCTGCCGGATAAAAACCGCGATCACGATTTGTCCGGCGATTGGGTAGGCCATCGGGAATGTCACATTCTCCCGGACTGGCTGCTCATTTACCGTATCGAGGATGATGTGCTGGTGCTGACGCTGGCCCGCACCGGGTCGCACAGCGACTTGTTTGGCAAATAAACCGTCCGCCGCCGTATGGGTAAAACCTGTACGGCGGTTTTTCTGTGGGCAAAGGGGGGCGGCAAAGCGCCGTACCCTTTACCGTTCCGGCCCCCGGTCGCGGGACTTTTCCTGTTCCTGGCGGGCCAGTTGGTCGGCGGCCTTGCGGAGCCGTTCAACGGCTTTCAGTTCCTCCCGCATGGCCTTCATGTCGATGGTGTCCACCTGCTTCTGGGCGGTCAGCAGGTCGATCTCGCGCTGCCATGCCTTCGGGGTGATTTCCTCGCCGCTGTCCTTCAGTTCCTTCAGATACCGGGCCGCCGCATCATAGAGGATCAGTTCCCGGCTGTGGCGCTGCTCGAACAGTTCCCGCTTCTCCGGCTTCACCTTGGCAAGCTGCTTATGGACAGTCTTGTACTTGTTGTACTGCGCCCACATCTCCCCGCGCTCAGTGAGGACAGCGATCCGGCGCTCGGCTTTGACGATCTCTCCCCGCAGGTCATAGTAGCGGGTGTTCATATCGGAAATTTTTTCATGGAGCTGCTGCATGGACTGGATGCCGTTTGCCTGCAAAAAGCTGAACAGGGCGGCGCTCTCCTGCAAAGCCCGGATTTTGCCGGTACGGGTGTCAGGCCGCTTGAGCTGCTGCTGGGCCTCCCACAAGTCCATCATGCTGGGCTGCTGGCCCTCCGGCTTCTCTGCCTCGGCCTTAGACCAGTTGTAAAGGCGGGTAATGCGGGCCTTGATTTCTTTCAGCAGCTTGTTGTCAGCGGCGATCTGCCGGTTGACTTCTCCCTTGTCAGTGCGGATACCGCGCTTCTCCATCTGGCTGGCCGCTGGCCCCAGGTGGACAGAGGGAATTTTATCAATGCCCTGGCGCTTGTAGCTGCGGTGGTCTACCAGGGCGGGCTGACCGGCGGCCTCCAATGCCCGGTTGGTATAAGCCGCCCATGCCGCCCGCCAAATCTCCACATTCCCTTTGTCGTTCCAGTCGGTGGTGTCCTCCCGGTGGTTCTTCCAGCCGCCTTTCCCGTCCGGGATACGCTGGCCGTTTTCGTCCAGGTCGTATGCCTTGCGGCACTTCGCGCCCCATGCGCCATTTTCTTTCAGGGGCCGGACGGTCAGCATGATATGAACATGTGGGTTGCCGGTTTCCTTGTCATGGATGGCAAAATCAGCGCACATCCCCTTGTCCACAAAGTTGTCCTTCACATAGGCCCGGACAAGGGCAAGCTGCTGTTCCCTGGACAGTTCGCGGGGCAAAGCCGCCTCGATCTCGCGGGCAAGCTGGCTGTCCCTGGCTTTCTCGATCTGCTCCACACTGTTCCAGAGGGTGGAGCGGTCTGCAAACTCCGGCGGGGCGTGGGCGGGCAGCATGATTTCCGCATGGACAACGCCGCTTTTCCGGGTGTAATCGTGGGTCAGGCCGTCCCATTCATTCGTCAGTTTGGTTCCGCTTCGGTAGGCGGCTGCGGCAACAGCGGAACGGCCCTCGCTGCGCTTGATGATACTGACGGGAAAATGACAAAAATCTATGGGTGGCACCTCCTTTCGGCGGGGATATTTCAGGCTCCGTGGAGCCGAACAGACGCGAAGCGGGTGTTTGGCTGCGCGGGGCGCACAAGGGGTTTGGGGAGTGTAGCTCCCCATCGCGGACGAAGTACGCAACAGCCCCCGGCAGGGCGCACGACACCGGCAACGGTGTATAAGTGCGCCCTTGTAAACAAGGGACTTACGGCTTGTCCCCGGATTTCGGCAGTTTTGCGGCCAGTTCCGCCGCCCCCGGAAGATGGGACAGGGCAATCAGGAATGCTTTGACCTCTACGCCGGAAAGGTCGGGTGCCAGAGGGAAAATGCCCTCCAAAATGGCTCCGCGCTCAATCAGGCGGCGGGTGCGGGCCTTGCGTTCCTCGTTACGCTGCTTGTTCTCCAAAATCTTCTGGCGGTTCTCAAGCTGCCGGATTTCCTTCAGGACTTCTTCGCGCTCGTCTTTTTTCTGTTTCGCTTGGGTGGTGCTGTCTTTGTGCATATCGCTTTCTCCTTTGGCGGCTTCATCCAGCCGCGCTTGATATAATATTTCTGTAACTTGATAATGGCGTTGCGAACCGTGACAATGGCTGCTGATGTCGTGAAGCCTTCGGCCTCGGCAATCTCCTTAAACTGCTTGCCCTCCCAAAACCGGGCATGAAGGCAGCTTGCCTGCCGGGGCGTCAGGGTGGCAAGGGCCTCCCGGAGACGTTCCATCATCAGGGCATGGGCGGCCTCCTGTTCCCGTTCCGTTTCCTTCTCCATCAGAATATCTTCCGGGGAAATGACCTGTTCCGGGAAATGGTGTTCTATGCCGGGGGATGCGTCCAGAGAATAACAGTGATAGTGCTGCTTGGCGTCATTTGCGTTCTCTGCGCGGCTTTCCTCCACAATGGCCTCTGCAACCTCGTCCGGCACTTCCACAAAAGTGTCCTTCTTGCAAATCGGGTAGTAGTATTTTTTCAGGTTGAGGGTTTTCATAGGCCGCTTGTCCATTTCCGGCGTATGAAGTACCGGCGCAGCCGCCGGAGCGCCGCATGGATGGACTTCCCGGCCTGGGATGGGGTAATGCCCTCCATCGCGGCAATGTCCTTCACTTTCATCCCCAGCATATACCGGGCATGGACACGGCGGGCCTGCGTTGGGGTCAGAGAGGAAATGGCCTCATAGAGCCGCCGGAGCAGTTCGGCGTATTCGGCCTGCGCCTCCTTTTCCATCAGGCAATCCTCCGGCGATGGCTGCGCCCAGCCGATGGCGGCGTTCTCAATCCCATCATCGCAGTCAAGGGAGTAAAACGCCTTATAGCGGTACATCTTGCGCTCCCTGGCGGCCTCGGCCCGCTTGTCCAGCAGGAACGCCTCGACAATTTCATCCGACACCTCCACAAAGGTGTCCTCGGTGCAGAACGGGTAATATTGCTTGAGGTTGATGGTCTGCATAGGCCCGCCCTCACTCTGCCGGGAAAAGGCAGTCATAGCAACGGCGCATATTCCGCAGGCCCCGCCGGATGGCAACGCTGACCTTGCTGCTGTCTACGCCCTCCCTCCGGGAGATTTCCGGCTGGCTGATACCGGCGATGTAGTAGGCCCGGACGCGGCGGGCCTGTGTGGGGGTGGCATGGGCCAGGGCCTCCGGCAAGGCGGCCAGCAGCCGCAGATGGGCGGCCCGTTCCTCGCGCTCCAAAAGGATTTCTTCCGGCGATCTACCGTGTTCCAGCGCATAGTTCTCCGTCCAGCTATATGCGTCCAGAGAGTAGTAGGCGCGGTGGTAGACCTTCCGGCGCTCATAGTTGTTCATCTCGCGCTGGGCCTGCCGCATGACCTCCCAGACCTCATCGCTGACCTCCACAAACTCGTCATGCCGGTAGTGGGGATAAATCCACCGCAGATTGATTGTTTTCATAGGCTTACCTCCTGAAAATGGGAGAGGCGGACAGCTTGTCCGCTATCCGCCTCCCGCTGGGATAAGGGAAACAATCCCTTTCACTTGGTAGCCCGAAAAGGGGTCATTCGTATGGGTGGTTTCTCAAATTTTTTTGAAAAATTTTTCTGACCGCTTCAATGGAGCCTTGCACCGAACTCTTGGAGCAGCCGCACAGGGCAGCAATCTCCGAAAAACTCAGCCCGTCCAGGGCATAGAGCAGGAACCGGCGGCGCTGGGCCTCGGTGCAGGTTTCCAGGACGGCCATCAGCTCATCCAGCGTTTCCATGCGGCAAAGGTATTCCTCCGGCGTTTCGCCGTAGATACCCACGCCCTCGGTGGCAACTATGTATTCGTCAAACTCCCGGCCATCCCAATGCCGCCGCTGCTCATGGGACAGGTTCTCGGCTTTGTGGTCGGCCCGGTCAAGAAATTCATAGACTTCCAGCGTGACCTCCACGGCCACAGCTTGTCCGTTGTAATTGATGGTGACTTCCATCGGCCTTTCCTCCGTTCAGATTTTTGCGGGAAAATCTGAACGGGGCGGCGGGGAACGACACCGGGGGCAGGGTTCGGGCCATGTTGGCCCGATGTTCCGGCCCCATAGGTATGAAAAAACGCCCGGACAGCATGAAGCTATTCGAGCGCAAAAAACACGGTATTCAGTTACATTGTGACAATTTTCGCACTGGCTGCCAGACGGGGCCTGTCCGGTGGCCGGGATTTTTTTGACGATAGTGCAAATATCGTCTGAATTTGTCGGCGGTCAGTGTGCTTCATGGCGGCTCCCTCCTAAAGCCGCCGTGTCAGCGTGTAGGCGTCACTCCTTTGTCGAGGGCATAAGGAACGGCGGCCTTGATGTTACTCAAAACCGCCGCAGTACCCTGAAAATCCATTATAGGCGCACGAAGCTACCTGCCCTGCAACGGTTTTTTTCTTTCCCCGTTTAGCGGGGCAGGATAGCTTTATATTGAAATTCGGAGATTCACTCGATAGTTTCTATCGAATCCACAATATTCATTTTGGAGATATTTCGCAGTGGAATCGCCGTTGCCAACAAACAGGCCAAAATAGAAATAATCGCAGCTTCAGCGATCGCCAAAACGGGGACAGAAACGAGCTGTAAAGTGTCTGTCTGTGCAGCATTAACAAAGACGCAACAGATATAGCCCAGCACTACACCAATCAATGATGCAAAAATCCCGTAATAAGCGCCCTCCCACAGAAATGTTTTATATAGGCTTGCTGCACTCATTCCAATGGCCCGCTGCATACCAATCTCATTGACACGGGTATGGATATTGCTGTAAACCGTGTTTATGATATTCAATATACCAATAATTCCGATAAAGATAATCAGCGCCCAGCAAAGCATTTTGATTTGTTCAAAGCTTTCTGCCATTTCGTTGCTGCTTTCAAGATAAGAAAGCCAATGAGTTCCCGGATATTCACGACACCAGTTATCCAACCAGTTTTCAAAGGAATCTGTATCAGCACTATCCTGTAATGTCGGATAGATTTCTGAATAGCTGTCATTTTCAAGCAGCGAGCAATATATTTCTTCATTCACAATAATCTGGACACCGTTGGCAAATCCTTCATTGTTGATTGAAATTGGATTATCAATCAACGCTATTACCCGAAGTGTTCTGCCTCCCAACTGAACCGTATCACCAACAGCAAGCTCTGTGTACTCCATAGGCGTATCCCCGTAGGAAAATGGGATAGGATTTTTGACGAGGCAGCCTGTTCCATCGTTTAATGCCTGCTTATCCTGATCCGAAAGGTTGGGTGCGTAGATCTCTAATAGCCCATCGTCAATATTTGCAAGCTGAAAGGTTTCGTAGCTTTGCACAGACAAATCTGTTTCAAAGGGAAGTTCGTCACCAGCGCCTTGCATAAATACGGAAAGTCTGGTGGTGGAAAGGCTTTCTACTGCGTCGTTTGCTTTCAATGTATCTACAGCTTCCGCCGGAATACCCAATGTTTCATTTGTAACAGCATAATCGCTGAAATACATATCCTGAACCGAACTACTGGCATCCAGCAGATTGGTAAAGCTCTGCAAAGCGACAAAGACGGTAATGCTCATAACAAGAGAAAGAATCGTAACGAGTGTTCTGCCACGCCCACGTTTCAAATTCAGCCTTGCGTAGTAAGATTCAAAATGATAGATTTTGCGATTTCGTTTTCCACGACGTTTGATCTTCACAGCGTGGCCAGACATAGCGACTGTCGGAGATACACGGGATGCGTATCGTGCAGCAGGAAACGCAGCCAGCAAAGCAAATAAAAGTGTGACTGCAACACTGGCAAGGAGCATGGGTAACTTCACCGAACTGGCTGCGCTGATGGCCGCAGTTAATTCGGAAGCACTATTTACCATGAATATATCGGGATTGAGAACACTCGTAGCAACAATCAGCACTCCCTTTGCTGACAATGTACCGAGTACCAGCCCGATAGGGATACCAATCCCGCAAAGGATCAAGAGCTGCAAGGAAACAAGACGATATATCTGCCCTCGCTCTCCACCGATTGCGCGAAGCGTTCCATATTCTTTAATGCGTTTTGTAATGGAAATTTTGAGAATGTTGTAAATAACCAATCCGGCTGCAAACAAGACCAATACGCCTACCAAAATACACGCCACTGTCATAAAAGGAAAGCCTGAACCAGCATCGCTGCTGGTTGCCTCGTCATACGAAATACCGATGGCGTCAAGTAAAACCCAGTTGTATTGGATATACCGTTCCTCTACATTCAACTCCGTCGCAAGATCATAAACAATGCTCTGAAAGTTTTGCTTGTCATGGGTCTTAAAGTCAGTGGAATAAAGCAAATATTCTTCCGGCAGTAAATTTTCTGCGGTTCCGTTTCCCACAATTCCCGAAACTGTGCCGGTTGTATATCCGATATAGCTGCTTTCAAGAATACCCGTCAATATAAAATTGCCGGAATATTCAAATTCTGGCAGAGAACCATCCATAACAGACACACGCATATCCAGAGAAACAGTATCCCCGATCGCAACATCTAATCCGAGATATTGGATACTATCTTCTGGTAATGCAATTTCGTTTGCGGCCTCTGGTAAACGTCCCTCTTTTATAGTTCCGATTGACGGATACATAGATAGAGCGTTATCGTGATATTCCCGAAGGTATAGAGATAAACTGCTGCTGCCTAACGGCGTACTGCCGACAAAGATTATATCTCCTACATCGTACAGACGGTCATCTTCGTGCAGCTTTTGCGCCTGTTCTTGATTTAGCTGATGGAAGGTTGCATAGCGGTTTCCATTCAGACTCGCCGCCTGCTCCATCCGCATAGATTGTAATATCCCAATGGACTGACCGACTACCGTTGTCATGATCGTAGACATGATAACCGCAATCAAAATCAAGATTGCTGTGATTTTCTGCGCTTTTAGTTCTTTCCATGTAAGTGCTAAATAGGATTTCATTTTGCCGTCACCTCCGAAAGAACCCCGTCCACAATGACAAATTGCCGGTCTGCCATTCTTGCAATACGGCTGTCATGGGTAATGATAACAAGCGTTTTCCCCATCTTCTTCCATATGTTTTGCAGCATTTCCATAACCTCGCTGCCACTTTTACTATCCAGATTCCCAGTTGGTTCATCCGCAAAGATAATATCGGGTTTTGCAATCAGAGCGCGGGCAATCGCTACACGTTGCTGCTGACCGCCGGAAAGCTCATGGGGTAAATGGGTAAGGCGCTCCCGAATCCCCAGCAATTCCGTAAGCTGCTTTAGATAGGCTTCATCCGGCTGCTTTTTATCTAACAATAGAGGCATAATGATATTTTCTTTTGCGGTCAAGACGGGAAGCAGGTTAAACTGCTGGAAGATGAAACCGATACGCTGGCGACGAAAAGCAGACAGAGCTTTGTCGTTGAAACTGTATATGTCTTTTCCATCGTATGTCAAGCTGCCAGAAGTTGGCTTATCCAGCCCTGACAATAAATGAAGCAGGGTACTTTTTCCGCTGCCAGAAGGCCCCATGATGGAGATAAAGTCGCTGGATGCAATTTCAAGATTGGCTTTATCCAACGCGACAACACGGCTTTCGCCGCTGCCGTAGATTTTTGATAGTTCTTTTGCCTCAATATTCATAAAAAAACACTCTCCTTATTTGTGGTATAAGGAGAGTG
>OGXB01000024.1_pt1 | contig 109243 bp, 107 predicted proteins | sample 1576161 | NCBI WGS metagenome assembly OGXB01 (sample SAMEA3541474, study PRJEB24748) | human gut metagenome | biome: human gut; feature: human-associated habitat; material: faeces | place: China | collected 2012
CTTGCATGTGTTAAGCACGCCGCCAGCGTTCATCCTGAGCCAGGATCAAACTCTCATGTTAAAAGTTGATCTCAGTCAAGTTAAACTTGGCTAATTCGTTCATTCAGATAATTCTGAATTTACTGTTTTAAAGGTCTTCAATTTTCATTGAAGCGTTCTGATTGATTCTCAAAATCTTTCAAGGTTTCTCACTGTTCAGTTATCAATGTTCTTTGTTTTGCTTTCTTGCGACAGCTTGATTATTTTATCAAATCGCTGTTCGTTTGTCAAGCACTTTTTTATTTTTTTGAACTCTGTTTTAAGTTCTCTGTCTTGCGACAGCTTGTTTATTCTATCAAAATGTTTTTCATTTGTCAAGAACTTTTTTCATAACTTATTTAATCAGCTTATTTCAAAGCAATATTTGTAAAGTCATGTATGTAAATTGTAACTCACAAGCTCTACAACTCAATGTGTCCCGCGAGTCAGCTTTGATATAATATCATCTGTGTCGCATAAAGTCAACACATTTTTTATCTTTTTATATATATTTTTTTTTCATTGTTTTTACACAACTATATATTGTATTTACATACTTATCCACATACCATTTATTGCTTATGTACTTTTCTCTTTTATGCATTATTACACCGATGCTACAGTATATTCTCTATCAGCTTTATGACAGGATTGTTTTCATACAGATACTTAAGCATCACAGAATCATTTATATATGCTGTCATTGTCTGTCCTATCTCAGATGCAGCAAATAACGATGTAAGAGCAAGGAGCAGCCATACGATAACCATTCCCTTTATAAATCCTACCGCAAAGCCGGCTACCCGGTTTACAGTACTGATAACCGGCACCCTTTCTATTTTTATGATAAGCCGGCGGACTATGCATGCCACTATTCCCAGTAAAAAGATTACAATAAAAAATGATAAACCTGTCATAATGGCGTTTGTAAGCTGCGCGGATATTGTGTCGTATGCTCCGGATTTCTGCAGCAATATGTTTGCCATATCAAAATCGCCTGTGGCTTTTTGTCCCTGTGCAGCTATTTGTTTTTCAATACCGTTTAAAATTACGGGCTCTATTCCTGTCTGTGATAATATATGATCCCTGACATATGGGGCTGCCATGGTTGATGCAGCAAGCATTACTATCCAGGCTGCAAGCGAATATACCATGCGAAGCACACCTCTTGTGTAGCCTCTCACCACATTCCACGCAATAATACATATTACCGCAATTAACAGCCAATTCATTTCAGTCTCACCTCGTCCATTGCGCCGTCATAGATGAAGATATAGTTATTCATACCCGATTTATACATCACCTTGTACAGTTTGTTGTCAAATGTATGATAGAATTTCTTAACTCCGTGTATGGTGTATATCTCACAGGCTGTGTCTCCTGTGACACACACCTCGTTATTGCTGTCAAACTCTATACTATTGTAGGCAATAGCTGTGTCGTTTTCCATAAGCATCTTACCGTTAAAATCATAAAGCTTGATATGACTGGTGCATTTTTTATCATTGTTGGAGTATGCCACTCCTATATATTTATTATTGTAAAATACGCTGTCAATCTGCTTTTGCAGCTTGATAGTCTGCTTGAGCTTTGGCTTTTGGCTTCCGTCAAATACCATAATATTTTGGTCGGAAATTGCTATCATCCTGCTGTCGGAAACATATGCAATTTCAGGTATAAGCTGATTCTCATACTTGTAAGTGCCGACATTGTTGTCTATCTCATTTTGTCCGACTGAGCCAAAATTGTAAAAAGCTATGACGCTGTCCGTCTTTCCGCCGGAAACATCTATCATATCTACAGCCAGTTTTTTAGCATCATATGAAAGAGCTATATCAACAGGTATGTTCTTCTGTTCTCCGAAAAACTCACCACTTGCCAGCTCTTTTCCGTTTACATCATACAGCTTTACATAATAATTTTCATTCTCACTGACAAGGACTGCCACTGTGCCCTGGCTTGCTATGCAGGCTTTTATAATAGGCCACGATGTTCCTATTTCTTTTTTTACTCCCTTCTTGTCCATGATATAGAGGTCTGTTCCACCCCTGTCATAGATAGTCATAAAGCTTTCGCATGTGACTACCTGTGGCGATGACATCTCAAATGCCTGGTTCCATATACGGTTTCCGTCTGAGTCTGTATATAATACACCATCATTGCTGTACTCCACTACCGCTCCGCAGAAATCCACGAACGATACCGCGCTCTTGTCCTTCTGCTCCACGCTGTTTTTGACATCAAATGACTTGTAGGTGCGCAGCGCCATCCACAGCCATACTATAAGAAATAAAGCCACTACTGCTGCCACGACTATTATTATTCTTTTTGCTATTTTTCTTCTATGCTTTCGTATTTTCTCCTCGAGCTCGTCCAAATCGGTCTCGACAGTTTTAAAGTCTGATTTCTGTGCCATAATCTTATCCTTTTGTTCTACTTCCAAAGTGTTTGTTACTTGTCAGTATACCATTCACCGGATATTTTTTCCACTGGAATTAAATCTTCTTCTGTGGACATGGCCGGAAGTGTCTCCTTTTTGTCTAATGTAGTGCTCATTCCCTCACCGGCTTTAAGCCCGATAAGCACTATAAGCACTGCTATCGCTGCAATCATCACTACAGATGTAAACGAACCCTTGCGCGGTTCTTTTCCTGCCTCCATGGCTTTTCTGTACCGGCCGCGTTCTTTCGATATGCTGCCAAATTCCTCAGGAAACGTCACATTGATCCTGTCGTCTGCCGAAGCTCTTCTATGTATCCGGCTGTAGCTGCTTTGGGCCGCTGTGTCAGTGTCCTCATACCGGCTGCTGCTTTTATTATTGTCATCGGCATTACTATAACTGTCTATTTTATTATTGTTGTTTGCATTACTATAGCTGCAGGTTTTATTGCAGGTGTCAGTTTCATTATAGCTGTCAGCACTATCACAATGCTCATTCATGCGGTAATATACAAAAAATCCTGTCTTTTTCTTCAGATGATTATTCTTTTTGATAAAGAAGTTTTCCTCCTGCTCTGTCCTGTTCAAAAGGAACATAAGCTGATGAGCGCCGCCAAAGTGCTCCCTGTGTATATTTTCAAGCATGGGTGTTGGCTCAGCCGGAAAATCCTCCTGCCTGAATGCCCATCCGACTATAATCAGTTCCTCGTAGCTTTTCTTTATCTCCGCAAACACTCTGCTCCATACCTTGTTGGTCCAAAGAGGCGCATTTTTGTCAAACTCCATATCATATACTGCAATCGCCGCCTCCACAAATGTGGCATACCTGCCTCCGCTGCTCTCCGTATGCCCCATAAGCACAAAAACCTCTTTATCCTTAAAGCCCTCTGTCTTTATACGCTTGTACGCTTTCTCCGATATGTAAACCCGGCCCTCATCCGCCGGTGTGCCAATCTGCCTGACGTTGTTCGTCACAATATCTATCATGCCAGCCTCCTTTTTCGGTCAGCATAGCACTTGCAAAATGTAAATTTATGCAAAATTGTGCGATTATAAAGATATTTTGCAGTTAATCCCCAACGAAAAAAGGGCGCATGAATCCATGCGCCCGACTTTTCCCATATGGAGTAGTATATTGCTTCGCACTCGCCAACCTGTAATCCACCGGAAAGCTTGCAGCATGTTCCGAAGAAACAATATGAACTGCCGCAGGGTTCCATTATGTAAAATGGCAAGAATGACTAAACTCATTCCACACGCTATCCACACGAAATCCTGCGGCTGACTTCATATTTTTCTGAGGAATATACTGTATGCTGCACCGGTGAACACAGCCTTAAAGTGCGAAGCTCATACTCCACTACTTCATATAATTCTTTACTTTGTTGTAGATGCCCTCTGCATCCAGCCCATACTTGTGGATAAGCTCCACTGCCGGTCCTGACTCACCGAAGCGGTCCTCAACACCGATACGCAGAAGCTTTGCAGGCTGCTCCTCACAGAGTACCTCTGCAACAGCACTTCCGAGTCCTCCATTTATAGAGTGCTCCTCTACTGTGACTGCCTTGCCTGTCTTTGATACAGATTTAACAATCAGCTCTCTGTCGATTGGCTTGATTGTATGGATATTGATAACCTCAGCATCTATGCCGTCTGCTGCGAGCATTTTTGCTGCCTCAAGTGTCTCTGATACCTCAAGTCCTGTTGCAAATATAGATACATCCCTGCCTTCCTTGAGTACGATGCCTTTTCCGATTTCAAACTTGTAGTCCGGTGTATCGTTGATTACAGGCACTGCAAGTCTGCCGAATCTAAGGTATACAGGGCCTACATGGTCATATGCTGCCTTTACTGCTGCTCTTGCCTCCACATCATCTGATGGGTTTATTACTACCATGCCCGGGATTTCTCTCATGAGCGAAAGATCCTCGAGGCACTGGTGTGTAGCTCCATCCTCACCTACAGAGATTCCTGCATGTGTGGCACCTATCTTGACATTGAGATGAGGATATCCGATTGAGTTTCTTACCTGATCATAGTTTCTGCCTGCTGCAAACATGGCAAATGAGCTGATAAAAGGCACCTTGCCGCATGTAGCAAGTCCTGCTGCGATACCTGTCATATTGCACTCTGCGATTCCGCAGTCCCAGTGACGCTCAGGAAATTCCTTCTGGAAGATACAGGTCTTTGTGGCACCTGCCAGGTCAGCATCAAGTACAATAAGGTCATCGTGTGCTTTTCCAAGCTCTACGAGTGCATTTCCGTAGCTATCTCTTGTAGCGATTTTCTTTACTTCTGACATAATGCTTCACCTGCCTTTTCTAAGTCTGCCATTGCGATTTCATACTCCTCGTCATTTGGAGCCTTTCCATGCCATCCTGCGGCATTTTCCATGAAGGATACGCCCTTGCCCTTTACAGTCTTTGCGATAATGGCTGTAGGCATGCCCTTTGTCTCACGGGCTTCCTTGAAGGCTGCCCTGATCTGGTCGAAATCGTTGCCGTCGATGTTGATTACGTGGAAATTGAATGCCTCAAACTTCTTGTCGATTGGGTATGGTGAGCATACGTCCTCTACAGAACCGTCTATCTGGAGGTTGTTGTTGTCAACGATAACTACGAGATTGTCGAGCTTGCGGTGGCCTGCCCACATGGCTGCCTCCCAGATCTGTCCCTCCTGAATCTCGCCATCTCCTGTGAGTGTGTATACACGGTAATCCTTCTTGTCATATTTTCCTGCTGCAGCCATTCCTACTGCGACAGATACGCCCTGTCCGAGAGAGCCGCTTGACATATCAATGCCAGGGATGTGCTTCATATCAGGATGTCCCTGCAGATATGAGCCTGTATGACGGAGTGTCTTTAAATCCTCCTTTGGAAAATATCCTTTCTCTGCGAGTGTAGAGTAAAGTCCCGGTGCTACGTGTCCCTTTGAGAGCACGAAACGGTCCCTGTCCTCCCATTTAGGATTGGCAGGGTCTACATTCATCTCCTCAAAATACAGATATGTAAAAATATCTGCTGATGAAAGTGATCCACCCGGATGTCCGGATTTGGCACTGTGAACTGCTGTCACAATGTCCTTGCGAATTTCATTCGCCATCTTCTCAAGTTCAAGATTGTTCATGATGTCTCCTTCTATCATTTATATCTCTGTTCTTCCCTGAAGCGCCCTAAGCAGGGTCACCTCGTCAATATATTCCAAATCGCCTCCTACGGGAACTCCGCTTGCGATTCGTGTCACTTTGATGCCGGTAGGCTTGATGAGCTTGCTGATATACATGGCCGTAGTCTCGCCCTCCAGGCTTGAATTGGTCGCTATAATGACCTCATTTACGTCTTTTTCAAGGCGAACCATGAGCTCCTTCAGACGGATATCCGCCGGACCTATGCCAAGCATTGGTGAAATTGCGCCACCCAGCACATGATACACTCCCTCATATTTACCGGTCTTTTCGTATGCCACAAGATCCCTCGTATTCTCAACAACCATGATGGTCTTGTGGTCTCTTGCCGCATCCTTGCAGATGGGGCATAGCTCGTCATCTGTTAGTGTATAGCAGCATTTGCAGTATCTGACATGCTCCTTCGCATCGATTATGGCGTCAGAGAGCGATTTTGCCTGCTCCTTTGGCATATTTATGATATGAAATGCCAGTCTCTGCGCTGTCTTGGCTCCGATTCCCGGAAGCTGTGACAGCTCCTCTATTAATTTTGATATCTCACTGCTGTAAAAATCCATTAAAACAGACCGCCGCCCAGGCCACCGGTAATTTTGGACATAGATGCCTGTGACTGCTCATCAATCTGGCGAAGCGCCTCATTGGTTGCTGCCATGATAAGATCCTCGAGCATCTCGATATCGTCAGGATCCACTACCTCCTCAGATAATTTGACCTTTGTGATTTCCTTTTTTCCAGAAACAGTGACTTCGACTGCTCCTCCGCCTGCCTTTGCCGTAACCTCAGCATCCTCAAGCTGCTTCTGAGCCTCCTCCATCTGGCGCTGCATCTTCTGCGCCTGTTTCATAAGATTGTTCATGTTTCCCGGCATTCCTCCAGGGAATCCACCTCTTCTTGCCATTCTGGCGTCCTCCTTGTTTTTAATGGGCTAATCCCAGCCCTGTTTATAACTTAGTTTTCTTCCTCTATATCAAAATTTATCATATCTGTCAAGTCCACAACCGCTTCCTTTGCGCTGACTGCGGAATTATTTTTCTTGACCGTCACCTCGACTTTTTTGCCTATGCGCTTTTCTATAAGCGAAGCCAGCGTATCCATACAGCCTGCACGGTTTTCAGAGAGATACTCATATGCATTCTCATCATCAAACATTAAAATCAGGTCAGAGGAATTGCCCAGCGATGTCACAGCCTTGTTCAGATAAACCTTTGATGTTGCTCCCATCTCCGAAAGTATGGATTTCCAGTGCTTCATGAGCTCTGAGATATCCTGTGGTATTGCTTTGGGAAGCTCCTTTTTCACTACAGGCTCGCTTGCTGCGGCCTGCTGCATATCCTGTGTCTGCGCAGCCTGTGCCGCTACAGGTATACCCTTTTCAAGCTTTTTCTCTATGCTGTTTATGCGGTCAAGCACCGAATCATAGCTCTTTTCCATCTGCGGCCTGCATAGCTTTATTATAGCTATCTCGATCATAATACGCTTTTGCGATGCAAACTTTACCTGGCCGGACAGCTCGGAAAATACCCTGATATACCTGATGAGTGTCTCAGGCTTTACAAGCGCTGCCTCTTCCTTAAGTGCCTCAAGATTGTCCTTTGAGATGTCGAGCACCTCCTCCATATCGTCGGAGCTCTGCAAAAGCAAAAGATTCCTCATATACCAGGTGAAATCATTGACAAGCTGCGACAGCTCCCTGCCCTCATCTATGAGCTCGCCCAGTATGCGGATGGCACCTGTCACATCCTCATCGAGTATGCGCCTTAAGAGCCTTGAAAACACCTCTGTGTCCACCGCTCCAAGCACCTCGAGCACATTTTCATAGGTGAGCTTCTCACCCAGATGGAAAGCAATGCACTGGTCAAGGAGACTTAACGCATCTCTCATGGAGCCGTCTCCTGCCTTGGCCACGTACCTTATGGCACGCTCCTCAACCTCCACCTGCTCCTGCTCCATCAAATCGCTAAGTCTGGATGCAATCGTATCTATGGAAATCCTGTGGAAATCATAGCGCTGGCATCTGGACAGGATAGTAATCGGTATCTTGTGTGCCTCAGTAGTCGCCAGTATAAATATGACGTAGCTCGGCGGCTCCTCAAGTGTTTTTAAAAGTGCATTGAAGGCTCCTGCCGAAAGCATGTGAACCTCGTCTATGATATAGACCTTGTACCTGCCCTCTGTCGGGCGGTATGTGACCTCCTCACGAATCTGTCTGATATTGTCCACGCCGTTGTTTGACGCTGCATCTATCTCTATGACATTCATGGATGAGCCCTCAGTGATTGCCCTGCACGACGGACATTCGCCACACGGGCTTCCATCTACAGGGTGCTCACAGTTGACTGCCTTTGCAAATATCTTGGCCACAGTGGTCTTTCCTGTACCTCTCGTACCGCAAAATAAATAGGCATGCCCTATTCTGTCAGCTTTTATCTGATTTTTCAGTGTTGTTACAATGTGTTCCTGTCCCTTTACGTCCTCAAACTCCTGTGGACGGAACTTACGGTATAGGGCCTGATAAGACACGCCTTTTCACCTTCCTTATATCTAATATTGCTGCTTAATCTCCGAAGCAGATACCGGTGCGCTTTGCTTCCTTGATCATCTGGCTCTTTGGATCTACAGTCTTAAGCTTTCCTGCTACGTCGGCAAGCGGAACCCTCTTTGTCTGTCCGTTTACCATGGCTATCATGCAGCCGTAATCCTCATCCATGATGGCCTTTGCTGCTGCTGAGCCAAGACGTGTACAAAGCACTCTGTCGTAAGGACATGGGCTGCCGCCTCGCTGTGTATGTCCCGGAACTGCCACTCTGACCTCAAGACCGAGTCTTTCGCTGATGCGGTCTGCAACCTCGTATGATACTGACGGGTATTTGCTCTTTGCAAGCTTCTTCTTGTATTCCTTTTTGGAAAGGGCTGCATCCTCCTTGGAGATGGCTCCCTCTGCTACTGCAAGAATGGTAAAGCCCTTGCCCTCCTTTGTTCTCTTGTGGATGGCATCTACGACCTTGTCAATATCGTATGGTATCTCAGGAAGCAGAATGATGTCTGCACCGCCCGCAACACCTGCGTACAGTGTGAGCCAGCCTACCTTGTGGCCCATAACCTCAACGATAAATACACGGTTGTGGGATGCTGCTGTGGTGTGGATGCAGTCGATTGCATCTGTAGCTATATTGATCGCGCTCTGGAAGCCAAAGGTCACATCTGTGCCGTAGATATCATTGTCGATTGTCTTTGGCAGATGAATGATATTAAGTCCCTCTTCCCTGAGAAGATTGGCTGTCTTTTGTGTGCCGTTTCCGCCCAGGATAACGAGACAGTCAAGACCAAGCTTCTTGTATGTGTTTTTCATGGCTGCGACCTTGTCCAGTCCGTTCTCATCCGGCACTCTCATAAGCTTAAAAGGCTGTCTTGATGAGCCGAGTATTGTGCCGCCCTTTGTCAGGATGCCCGAAAAATCCTTTGATGTGAGTATTCTGTAGTTCTCATATATGAGTCCCTTGTACCCGTTCTCAAAGCCGTAAATCTCAAGCTCGTCGACATTGTGTGCCAGCGCCTTTACCACGCCTCTCATGGCTGCGTTAAGTGCCTGGCAGTCTCCTCCGCTGGTAAGCATTCCAATTTTCTTCATTGCTGCTTCCTCCTTATGCATTATTATGATTGTCTTTTATTATGCTAATCCCTGTACTCCTTATCCTTCTCCTCCTCGCGGAGCCTGTCCTCCTCATTCATGAGCTTTCTGAAAATACGCTCAAAAATAAACTCATAGGTGAGTGCTACGCCGACAGGAAGTATGAAAACGAGTGGAATAATAATCCATGCAAGTATAAGTGATACCACAAGTATCACTATGACCAATAATGTCCACGGCAGGTTGGCGATAAGAATGAGTATTGTATTCTTAAGGGTTATCTTTGTGACCTGCTCAAATCGTGAAATATACGCTGATGTGTATATGGCCCAGGCTGCGGCGATAAGTGCCATTATGATGAACACGATGGAGAAGGCTCCCCACTGATTGCCTGTCTTAAGACCTGACCATGTAATATAAATATCTCCCAAAAGCACGATAAGTATTATAAGCTGTACCAGCCATGCCTTGGTGGCCTGCTTGAAATTTACCTTAAACGCATGCCAGTAGCCTCTCCACACATAGCCCTCATCGCGATGGATGACACGGCGCGATGTATCGTAAAGTGCTGTGGATGCCGCTCCTATTGTAAAAACAGGTATGCATGATATGATCCAGCAAAAGCTCAAAATAACCATATCTACCAGTTTGTTTAATGCTCTGAAAAATTTGTTGTCTATGTTGAAAATGCCCATAATGCCCTCCTATATCCTGTGGTGCTCTCTGTTTTGTTCTCTCTTTTTCTCATAGCGTTCTTCACGCTGCCTCTTCCTCTCCTCAGGTGTGAGGCGTTCCTTTTTCCTGCCGATATAGATATTCCACTTAAGATATGCCTCCTGGGCATTTCTTGACTTGTAGATGATATTTTTCTCCTCACCTACTATATCTGTGATGCTGTACCAGCCTTTATCGTACATGAACTCTGACTGCTTATCATCGAAGTCCTTGGTTCCCAGCACAAATTTGTGTATTGCATGCTGCTGTCCCATGTAATCCTGTCCTCCTTGTTGTAATTTTATTTTATAGCCACCTTGTCCAGTACATAGTCAACTGCCTGCCTAAGGTGCTTATCCTTCTCATACTGCTCAGTTTCCTTAAGCTTTAAAGCTTCTTCTCCGGTGAACATATCACGCAGTACCACCCGGTGATGCTCTACCGGTATATATGACACCTTGTCCTCAAACACAGGCTTGAGCACATAGTACGGCACCGCCTTTTCTCTCTTAGATGCCGCAAGCGATACTATGTTGTCAACCACGCATACTCCAAGGGTTTCACTATATATAATCTGTTTCTTTTGAAACATGCTTTTACCTCCGTATTTACATACACATCTATAATATCACAGACAGCGTTCTTTTTCAAAAACATTTTATCTGGCATTTATTTTTTTATCTTTCTGGTCATAGAAATATGGTCAGACGCATGTATACTTATCCTATATTGGCCTACAACTGTACATTTGTGGTGCGACATTCACATGTAACATACGCTTTCATAATTTCTTAGCCTAGTGGGAGTAAATGCCGCCTCAAACAGAGTTTATCAAGCGCAAAAAATCAAACGCGCTATTTACATTTGTCACATGCTCCATGCTGTGTTGCTTGAACGAGTATTTTTTGCGCTCACTTTTGTTTGATGCGGCATGTAACTCCCACACGGCACGTCATAAATCAAGCGTATGCCACAGGTGACTGCCACACCACAAGTGTACAACCGCAGATAAACATAGAAGATTAAGTAATTAAAACATTTGGAGGATATATGAAGAAAGCAGCCGTTTTTAACGATTTGTCCGGCTTTGGAAAATGCTCTCTGACCGCCGCAATCCCAGTACTGTCCGCGCAGGGCGTACAGTGCTGTCCCATGGCATCAGCAGTGCTGACAAACCAGACAGGATATGAATATCATAAATGCACAGACCTGACAGCCATGATTAAGGACTACATCGACAACTGGCAGAAAAATAATGCCCATTTTGACGGCATTTACAGCGGTTTCATGACAGGCTCAAAGCAGATTGAGCTTTTTATGGATTTTTTGGATGTATTTTATGAGGAAAACACGATGCTGCTCGTGGACCCTGTGATGGGCGATGACGGCAGAACCTACGGCATATACTCTGCCGCTCTTTTGGATGGCATGAAGGCGCTTTCCAGGAAGGCCGATGTCATCACACCAAATCTGACCGAGGCATGCCTTTTGGCAGACTATGATATCGAGAAGGTTTACAGTGACACGAGAAAGGATGTGCTCCTGCCTCTTGCGACAGAGATAAGTGAGAAGCTGCGATGTCTGTCCGGCAAAAATCAGGATGTAATCATCACCGGTATCAAATGCAGGGATGATAAGTCACCCTTTATCTACAATCTCGTGACCACCGCAAATGGTACTACAACCCACAGATCACACTTTTTCGACGTGAGCTTTTCCGGCACCGGCGATCTGTTTGCATCTGTTATATGCGGAAGCAGGCTGAACGGATTTTCCACAGAGGAGGCCGCAGAGCGCGCCGGAAAATTCCTGTATGACAGCATCGCGGATACCATGAATGATGACACCGCACCGAATGACGGAGTGAATTTCGAGAAGTTTTTGCGGGAGCTGATGTGATGTTTATGTGATTCTTATCACCCTTTGCAGAAAATTTATCGAATTGTCAGTTGACCTCTTAAGTTAGGCTTAACACAAAACAAAGGAGAACATATTTTTATGAACTCACAGGTTAAAAAACTCACATTTACTGCCCTCATGGCAGCCATGATTACTATTTTTACAGCATATATATGCCACATTCCGGTTGGACAGAATGGCGGATATATTCATTTTGGCGATAGCCTTATCTATATCGCAGCGTGCCTCCTTCCATGGCCGTATGCAATGACAGCCGCAGCTATCGGCGGTGGCATGGCAGATTTGCTGACCGCACCTATCTGGGCGCCTGCAACAATCATCATAAAGGCACTCATATCCATCCCGTTTACCAACAAATCAGATAAAATTGTGACCGTGAGAAATGTAGTATCGACAATCATAGCTTTCGCAATTTCCGCAACCGGCTATGCCATTGCAGAGGCCTTTATCACATATGGCTTCACAAAGCATGCCTTCACCGGTCTCATCGCAATAATTCCGGTTTCTGTTCCGGGAAGCTGTATACAAAGCGGTGGAAGTGCTATAATATTTGTTATTCTTGGACTGGTACTTGATAAAATCGGATTCAAGAGAAGATTTTTCACATTGGAGGAGACTAAATAATGGCTGATATAATCTATACATACAAGAACGAAGTTTATGCAAATATCACAAATAAATGCGACTGCGCTTGTACATTCTGTATACGCTCTCAGAAGGACGCTATAGGCAATGCGACATCATTATGGCATACGGTGGACCCAACATATGATGAGATAATAGCTGCAATCGATGCATTTGATTTTACAGGCTATGAGGAATTCGTCTTCTGCGGCTACGGTGAACCAACCTGCGCGCTGGATATCCTTGAGAAAACAGCTAAATATGTGAAGGAAAAGTATAAGCTTCCTATCCGCGTAAACACTAACGGACTAGGCAATCTCTATCACGGAAGGGATATCGTGCCGGAGCTTTCTGAGTATATTGATTCGGTTTCCATAAGCTTGAATGCTGCAAATGCCGAGGAATACAATAAGGTCACAAGACCAACCTTTGACAATGCTTATGAGGCTATGCTGGATTTTGCTGAGGAATGCAACCGCATGATCAAGCATACACAGCTTTCTATCGTGGATGTACTCCCCGAGGAGGATATAAAGACTTGTCAGCAGATTGCTGATGAGAGGGGTATTCATCTGAAGATACGTCATTTTTCGAATTAGGAATAGAGTAAAAAATACCCATTTTCCATTATAGAATATAGTTATAACGGAAAATGGGTATTTATAGGTGATAACATATTATCACTGCACTATAGATACTCCCCAAGCATTTCACTAACACAATCTCTTATATTCAGTGCGGTTTTCCTTGCCATTGTCATATTTAATCCAATTTTTTTGGCAACCGCGAGAATATCATCCAGTTCCGGATTTACACCATTTCCATTTACCGTGGTAGCATGCTCTCCACCGATTGAATTACTGTAGGTGAGGTCATACGCCGGTGACAATTTCCAGCTACATTCATCTTCATCATACAGATAAGTAAAATTCTTCGAATGGTCATCCCTGTTATGCGCATACACATTAAAGCACATAAGTCTATACAATTTTTCACATTCTTCCATAGATTTGGTAAGCTGGAGTGTAAGCTGCATCAGAATATCATAATCGAGATTTGGTATTCTGTGAGATGTTTCTAAAAGTCCGGAAACGGATATCATGTGAATCCTTCTGCTTTTTGAGTCATTAGTACGGTCAAATCTCTTCGTTCCAAAATATCCTTTCGTGCGCTCAGAGGAAAATAATCTTACGTTTTCCATTGCTATTCCACATTCTTTGGCACACATTGCATAATCATATTCCTGTCTGCCTATATCTTTGCTATCATAAGATGACGGGAATTTGATGATCCAATCCTCTTCATCTACCTTTGTAAGTATCTTAGGTCTGGCTCCGCCGGAAGAGCCTCCCTTAGAAAACAGAAAGTCCAGATTATCGCAAGTCTCTGTGCTCAATATTTTTTCACATTCCAATGCAATTTCATCCAACGATTTCTCATCGTGATTTTTTTCCATTGTTATAACAGGCTGGTAGGTTAAAGCCCCCATTCCTGAGTTTCCTACAACCGCTAGTCTCTCAAGGCTGCCTATCTCATGTGGATTTATGCCATTTTTCTTCATAAGTCTATCAACCAACAATCTGCCCCATCCATCAGGCAGACTATCTGCAAAAACGCCAAAAAGTCCCTCAAACGGATCTATCTTTGGTATAAAAACTTTTTTCTCCAAAGGCAGTGAAAAAGGGCTTATGGAAAATCCATTTGCCAGCCAGTTACTGTCATACTCAAACGCAGCCAGACGATTTTGGTACAAAGCAATCGTTCCGACGAGTCTTTCATGATAAAAGACTTCCAGCTTATTTAGTCTGTTCATTAATTACCTCCTCGATAGACGCAAAAGGCACATTATTAAACAAGTCTTCAAGTTCGTTCTCCACATCAAGAGCTATAGCAATTTTGGTCAAAGATTGCAGGGATATCTCGCCGCTCTGCTCAAATCGCTTAAGTGAACCAAGACTTACACCTGACCTTGCAGCTAATTGCTTTTGAGTGATTTTCTTTCTTTTGCGCAAGCGTACTATTTTTTGTGCAATGTCGTTATTTATTTCTGTCCATGTTTTTTGATATAAGTTAATCATGCTAATATATTATCCCTTTTTGGCATTTTTATCAAGATATAACTAATATATTATCCCTAAATATTCATAACTCCAAAACCCAAAAATGTAAAGGTAAATAGTAACCCGAGAATCCAAAACAAAGGAAAAGTTTATGGTATTTAAAGAATCAATTGAATTATATGCAAAAAGACACCGCAGGGGTGTCTTATTCGCTATCATAATATACTTTATTAATCTTTGAAAAGATCAGTTGAGTAATATCTGTCTCCGCTGTCAGGAAGAAGTGCTACTACTGTCTTGCCCTTGAACTCCGGTCTCTTGGCTACCTCGATTGCTGCATAGAGAGCCGCTCCTGAAGAAATACCTACAAGTACGCCCTCCTCTTTTGCGATAATCTTTCCGTACTCAAATGATGCCTCATTTGATACAGGGATAACCTCATCATATACCTCTGTATTTAATGTGTTTGGTACGAAGCCTGCTCCGATTCCCTGAATCTTGTGTGCTCCGGCTTTTCCTGTTGAAAGCACTGCTGATGTCTCAGGCTCCACTGCGATAATCTTTACATCAGGGTTCTTACTCTTTAAGAACTCACCTGTTCCTGTGATTGTTCCGCCTGTTCCAACTCCGGCTACGAATGCATCTACCTGTCCGTCTGTATCGTTCCAGATCTCAGGACCTGTTGTCTTTCTGTGTGCCTCCGGGTTTGCAGGGTTCTCAAACTGCTCCGGAATGAAGCTGTCAGGAATCTGCTCATGAAGCTCCTCTGCCTTGGCGATGGCTCCCTTCATACCCTTTGTTCCGTCTGAAAGCACGAGCTCTGCGCCATATGCCTTGATGATGTTTCTTCTCTCGATGGACATTGTCTCAGGAAGAACGATGATAATCTTATATCCCTTTGCTGCTGCGATTGCGGCAAGTCCGATTCCTGTATTTCCTGATGTTGGCTCGATAATTGTTGAGCCCGGCTTGAGCTTTCCGTCTCTCTCTGCCTGCTCGATCATCTCTTTTGCGATTCTATCCTTTACTGATCCTGCCGGGTTGAAGTACTCAAGCTTTGCAAGAAGTCTTGCCTCAAGTCCGTATGCCTTCTCTACGTGTGTAAGCTCTACAAGCGGTGTATTTCCAATAAGTCCTAATGTTCCCTGATAAATGTTTGACATGTTTGTGTCCTCCTTGATGTCATTGTAATGTTAATGCTTTGTTTTAATCTCCTATATTCATACTGTATTTGTATGAATTAATTGTTGATATAAATATACCCCATGAATCCCTATCTGTCAACAGGAATTTATGGGGTTTTTAATTTTTTATCTCAGGCAAACAGATCATCCATCGTAACAACCGACTGCAGCTCCTGCGAATACGAATTTTCCACCACACCATAGGTTGTAATAAGTGTTGGGTATATCGCATACTTTGTACCGTAAACCACTCTCAGATCACTTATTTTATTCCTAATGCTCCTGTCCACTTTCTCCGTTATGGTATACTCTGACTGCGAATATTTCATCTCGCACAAATTAATCACCTGATCTTTTCTGGCAATCAGCATATCAATCTGTGAGCCGAAAATGCCATTATCCGGATCTGATTTGCAGTACCACGAATTTACCTCTGTCAGCACTCCCGAAATACCCAGTTTAAACTTAATCTGATCTACATGCTCCATACACACTCTTTCAAATGCCAGCCCCAGCCACGTATTCACTGCGGGCGTATTAATCTGGTTCGTCCAAAAATGCTCATCTGTCGGTTCTGATTTCAAAAATTTGAAATAAAACAATGTAAAGTAATCCATCAACTGGTATATCGCATTTTTCTTTTTCATCCCAAATGCATTGTACTTGCGAATAAATCCACAGCTTTCAAGCTCTTCGAGCTTCGTTGTCAAATCTCCCGAATTAGGTATTTTGGTCGCTGTAATGATTTCTTCCCTTGTCATTCCAACCTTTTTAGTCCCAAGAGCTTCTATTATTTTTACATAATTCTCCGGTTTTTTGAATACAGAAGCATATAAATACTTAAATTCATCGCGCAGAGGCGCATCCTTTTCAAACAATATACTATCAATATTCTGCGAAAGGCTTAATCCCTTTTTCAAAAATCCCCAATAGTAAGGTACTCCGCCAAAAAACATATAATACTGCAATATCTGATTTCTATTTAATGCCAGCCCGGCAGCTTTTACATACGCTTCACACTCCCTGAGGCAGAAGGTGCGCAGATGTATCTGCTCTGTCAATCTGTTATACAATCCGCCTTTGTTGTGTACGACCTTTGAGAGCATCCATGATGTGGCTGACGCGCACACTATAAGGACTATATCTTTCCTTGCAGAAGCAAATCCATTCCAGAAATTCTCCAAAGCAACCATAAGATCACTCTTTTGAGTGTCCATCCACGACAGCTCATCAATAAATATTATTTTCTTCTTTTCACTCGACAATCTTATGACATCCTTTAATGCTTCAAATGCCTCAAGCCAGTTTTTGGGCTGCTTTTTCACATGATACCCTGCATCTTTGAGAGATGACGTAAACGCATATATCTGCTCCTTCATTCCTCCCTCTGATAGACCGGCATGCTGAAATGCAAATCTATAGCCAAAAGCCTCACGTATCAGAAAGGTCTTTCCCACTCTCCTTCGCCCGTATACTGCCACAAAATGCGAGCTATCATCATTTTGTATATCATGCAATAAATGTAATTCTTTTTCTCTACCTACAAGCATCCTGTACCTACACCCAAAATATATTATATCGTTATACTTTTCTTAATCTCTGTTTTTTATACACTTTAAGTAAAGTATAACGGTATTTGTGGCAAAAAACAAGTCAAAATGCAAATATACTCTTCTTAATCTCGTTAAAAATAACAGATTAAGAAGAGTATACGTTGTTTCATTTTAATATTTATTTGTAATAACACATTAAGCTCATGATTCCAAATGGTCTAAGTTCATATTGGTAGAATAGTTAAATAAGATTAAAAATAAAAGTGCAAATTTTGCACTATTCAGCTTGACAAAGTGCAGTTTTTGCACTATTCTATATTCAGAGGTGCAAACATGGGAGAATTAAAATCTTTACGAATTGAGAGAAAATTAACACAAAATCAAGCTGCGGATATACTCGGAGTTTCTTTGCGTTCATACAAATCTTATGAAAATGATGAAAAAAAGGCAGATAGCATAAAGTACAAATATATGATTGAAAAAATATCTGAAATTAATCCTATTGATGAAGAAAATGGTATAGTTGATATTGATTATATAAAAAGAAAATGCTCAGATGTATTTGATAAATATAATGTTAATTTCTGTTATCTGTTTGGCTCATACTCAAAAGGAAAGGCAAAACCAACCAGCGATGTTGATCTTTTAATTTCGACAGATGCGACCGGCTTAAAATTCTATGGATTAGTGGAGGATATAAGAACTGCACTTCACAAAAAAGTTGATGTACTTGATATAAATCAATTGAAAGATAATTTTGAGCTGACACAGGAAATACTAAAAGATGGAGTAAAAATATATGGATAATGTTAAGAATGATGCTTATTATATTAAAAGGTTGAAACAGGATTTAGAATTTGTTGTTACACATATGAAAAATGTTGATATTGAGGAACTTAATGCAAATGAAGTCCTTCTCGATTCCATGTTATTTCGTATGATTCAAATATCTGAGAATGCAAAAAAATTGTCAGATGAATATAAGCTCCACAGAGGAAACGTTCCATGGAATGCAATCTATGGATTGAGAAATCGTATAGTCCACGATTATGGAAATGTAGATTTGAACGTGGTTTTTGAAACACTCAAGCATGATATTCCGGAATTGCTTGAAATAATATGATTTAAGTATTTAAATCTCCAAGTGTATAACAATTTAAGTCCTTAAAAAGATAGTGCTTATCAAATTTTTATTTCAAAACATTCCATAATTGTTTAAACTTCCCTATAATTTAATAGAGCAGACGGCATTTTAGTTATGCTGTCTGCTCTATTATAATATATTCGCGACTGTTCAAAAGTCCTGCTAATTTACCATCATCTTTTCAATTGTTCCACCGCACAGCACGTGCCCATCCTGATAGAATACCGCTGCCTGCCCCGGTGTCATGGCGCGCTGTGGCTCGTCAAATACACATTTTATCATGCCGTTTTCCATAGGGGTAAGTGTACAGTCAGCTCCCCTGTGAGAGTAGCGTACCTTTCCTATGCTGCGGGTGCCCGGTGTGATGTGCTCCTGTGCCATATAGTTTATATCGCTGATATAACAGGTGTCTGAGAAGAGTGACTCATTTGTGCTGATTACGACCTCATTTGTTGCCGGACGCAGCTCCTTCACGAATAAAGGTGTTGCGGCTGTAATTCCAAGCCCCTTGCGCTGTCCGATAGTATAGTGGATGAGGCCCTTATGACGGCCGAGAATATTGCCCGATTCATCCACGAAATTTCCCGGCTCATAGGTTTTGCCTGTTTCATTCTCGATGAATGAGGCATAGTCGTGATCCGGCACGAAGCATATGTCCTGGCTGTCGCTCTTGTGCGCCACAGGCAGTCCTGCTTCCTCTGCAATACGGCGGATTTGTGGCTTTTCATACTCTCCCACAGGCATCAGCGTGCGACGAAGCTGATCCTGTGTCAGATTGTAAAGCGCATATGTCTGGTCCTTTTCCGCTGTGACTGAGTTGGCTATGGTGTATCTACCGTTTGGAAGCTTAGCTATGCGGGCATAATGGCCTGTTGCTATATAGTCTGCTCCTATCTCGAGCGAACGGTGAAGCAGCGACTCCCATTTCACATAACGGTTGCAGGCGATACACGGATTTGGCGTGTATGCGCGCTCATATTCGGATACGAAATAGTCTATGACGTATTTCTTGAAATCAGCCTTGAAGTTCATCACATAATACGGAATATCAAGCACTGCAGCCACTCGTCTGGCGTCCTCCACTGCGGATAGCCCACAGCAGCCGCCCTCCTGTGACTGTTTAAATACATCCTCGTCCTGCCATATCTGCATTGTGACTCCGATGACGTCGTATCCCTGTTCCTTTAATAAATATGCCGCTACTGACGAATCCACTCCGCCCGACATTCCTACTACAACCTTCTTTTTCATTAATAGTCTTCCTCAGGCGCCTCTTCCTTTTCGCTGATATCATTTACAGGCTTCTCGAGTCCCTCGATCTTGATACCATTTTTCTCTGCGTAATCCCATAGTGCCGCATGGATTGCTTCCTCTGCGAGAAGTGAGCAGTGTACCTTTACAGGTGGAAGTCCGTCAAGTGCCTCCATAACTGCCTTGTTTGTAACCTCAAGCGCCTCCTGGATTGTCTTGCCCTTTACGAGCTCTGTTGCCATACTGCTTGTTGCAACTGCTGCGCCACATCCGAAGGTCTTGAATTTGGCCTCCTGAATAATGCCGTTGTCATCTATATCCAGATACATTCTCATGATGTCTCCGCACTTTGCGTTTCCTACTGTGCCGACACCACTTGGATTCTCCATCTCTCCTACGTTTCTTGGATGGTTAAAATGGTCCATTACCTTTTCACTGTATGCCATGTCCTTAGTTCCTCCTAATTTTCATTTATGCCTCAGATTTGCCGTTTTTCTTTACGAAATCCTCGTATAACGGTGACATGCTTCTGAGCCGTGCTATGATTTCCTTTAACTTGTCCACTGTATAGTCGATATCCTCAAGAGTGGTCTTCTCTGATAATGTAAGACGCAGTGAGCCGTGTGCTATCTCATGTGGCAGTCCTATTGCAAGGAGCACATGTGATGGGTCGAGTGAGCCTGATGTGCAGGCTGAACCTGAGCTGCCGCATATGCCTGCCTGGTCAAGCAGGATAAGCATTGACTCTCCCTCGATAAATCTGAAGCAGAAGTTTGCATTGTTTGGCAGTCTGTCTGTTCTGTGTCCATTTAAGCGTGTATATGGAATCTCGCTTGTCACTCTCTCGATGAGGTGGTCTCTGAGCTTTGTCTCATATGCGCTGCGCTCTGCCATGTTGGCCTTTGCAAGCTCTACTGCCTTGCCGAGTCCTACAATGCCCGGCACATTGTGTGTTCCCGCACGTCTCTGACGCTCCTGTGCTCCGCCATGGATAAATGAGCGGATTTTTACGCCCTTTCTGATATACATCACGCCGATGCCCTTTGGTCCGTTGAGCTTGTGACCGCTGGCGCTGAGCATGTCGATATGCATATCATCTACATTAATCGGAATATGTCCGAATGCCTGAACTGCATCTGTGTGGAACAAAATGCCATGCTCCTTTGCTATCTCTCCGATCTCCTTAAGCGGCTGGATAGTTCCAATCTCGTTGTTTGCCGCCATAACTGAGATAAGGATTGTGTCAGGTCTGATGGCTGCCTTCAGCTCATCAAGCTTGATTTTTCCGTCCTCATCAACACCCACATATGTCACCTCAAAGCCATGCTTCTCTAGCCACTGTGCTGTGTGAAGAATTGCATGATGCTCGATGGCTGATGTGATGATGTGCTTTCCTTTTGCGGCATATGCCTCTGCTGTGGCCTTTAATGCCCAGTTGTCTGACTCGCTGCCGCCGCCTGTGAAATATATCTCATCCTTCTTTGCTCCGATAAGGTCTGCGACCTCTCCTCTGGCATGATCCACTGCTCTTTCTGCCTCATCTGCAAAGCTGTATATAGCTGATGGATTGCCGTAATGCTCTGTAAAGTAAGGAAGCATTGCATCAACAACCTCCGGATATACCTGTGTGGTTGCCGCATTATCCAAATAAATTAATCTGCTCATCTATGATAACCTTCTTTCTTTATATGACATAATTTCCATTCTTCTCGTTCTGCCAGTCTACCAGATCCTGCAATGTGATATTGTCAACCACACCTGAGATTGCATCATTGATCTTCTTGTACACAATAGATGTGACGCATTGCTGCTGTCTGTCGCAGACTATCTCGTCATCCTCTATACATGCTACCGGCGCAAGGCTGCCCTCAGTCTGTCTAAGAATCATGCCGACTGTGTAGTTCTGCGGTTCCATCTTCAGCATGTAGCCGCCCTGTGCGCCTCTGACACTTCTGACGTAGCCCGCCTTGTTTAAAATGGATATAATCTGTTCAAGATATTTATCTGAAATATCCTGTCTCTTCGCTACATCCTTCAGGCTTATGGGTGACCCATTGTTGTTCTCTGCAAGATCCATCATGAGGCGAAGAGCATAACGTCCTTTTGTTGAAATTTTCATTTATAGCACCTCTGTTTCATTTCCTACCGTTTTACTATACATTCAGAAATCGCCTTTGTCAAGCCGAAAAACAGAAATCATTTCATTTGTCAGGCTTAATTCCTCTAGGGATGCAGGTATTTCTTCTCTTGACACCCATTTTGCCACCGAAAGTTCCTGCATGTCAACCTCAATCTCATCTGTTCCGTCAACTTCACAGAAATATCCCGCAAGTATATTGTCGGTAAAGCCCCACGGCTGCGATTTGTAGTATCTGATGTTTTTCACACGCAGTCCCGTTTCCTCCATGACCTCACGGCGCACGGTCTCCTCAAGCGACTCACCTATCTCGTTAAAGCCTGCCACAAGTGCGTACTTTTTATACTCTCTGCCATTGTATTTTGTCAAAAGCAGCTTATCTCCATTTGTAACTCCCACTATCACTGCCGGATTGATGCGCGGGTAAACCATGTTGCCACAGACCGGACATCTGAGCATGCGCTCCACGTCGTCCTCTACCAGCCTGTTGGCGCATCTGCCGCAGAAATGGTTCTTATCATACCAGCCATCAAGATGAAATCCCGTTATCGCGGCAAGCACGTACTCCTTCGGTGCCGCGCTGCGCATATAGTGCCGGTTTATGAATTTGCCACCTGTTACTTCCAGTATATGCATTTTGTCTGCATGTGACAGTGCCACCCTGAAAAATGCAGTATCGTCAAGTGTAAACAGATACTGATATTTAGCATCGGGACATTCTGCTTTTATATCCTCATATCTTGGAAAGCTTATCTGATGAATATCCTGATTGGATTCGTCAGCAGGCTTGTCCGATACCTGCTGCACAAGAAGCTGTCCCCTGCTAAAAAAAAGGACCCTGCTGTCCGGGTCCGGCTGTATGTTTTTGTATGTTATGTCCCACGTATGTGGTGCAATGTCCTGAATCATTGTATGCCTCGATTTTCCTTACTTTCGGTTTCCGTTGCACCGTCTGATAACATAGTTAATCAGCCCGGAAATAGAATTTCCGCTGATTAACTATGCTATCATACGATGTTTATACGCTAAAAATCCGAGCGCCTCGCTTCGAACCATCACAACAGACGTTACCTCCACAGTTAACTCCCTCCAGGCTGCCTCGCGTCACATGAAAGCTTCTACTTAGTGCTGCTGTGTTCCCACCCTGACACGGTTCATAGATTTCCATTGCGCAAGACCCAGACGTCAACGCCACTTATGGAGGGCAGCTCCACCGCTTAAGCCCTCTACGAAGCATCACCCCAACTATAGCGGATTGTTGGTTCAAGGTACCGCTACCACCCCGGCTGCTCGGAGTCTTAAGTATACGCTATAATGCAGGGTTTTGTCAAGATTTATTGCAACTTCTTGTGGTATGAGTACGGCACGCAAGCCCCGGGTACTACTGACTCACACGTACTCTCCCGCCATCGCTACGCTACGTGGCTAAGATACTGTACGAAATTATGCTTGATGTTTTTCTATACTTGACGAAACCGTCGAAACGCGCCGTCCATGGCGCGGTTCTCCTCGCCCCTGCGTCCATGCCGGGGCGTTTCTGTGTCTCATGGGCATAATTTCTACAGTATCTAAACCACTTCGCTATTCGCGCTTCGGGAGAGTACGTGTGAGTCAGTAGTACCCGGGGCTTACGTGCCTTACGTTGTGGTTTTAACGACAAATGGCTTATACTCTGTTTTTTGACCATTTTTTTCAACTACAATAACCAAGTCCTTATACCTGACCGCCTCATTCGAATCCGGGCTAATGTCTAAGGAGTATGATAAATATTCTTTCTTTGCCACTTCATATGTCTCTGAATAATCTGATATCGAATATTGAGTGGTTACATCCTTTAAGCTGAATGTCCATTTCAATTTTTTATCATAGCTTTTGACTTCTTTATATGTGTCTTTCTCCACATTGTACAAAAACTTCACAGAATCATCTGATTTGTAAAATCTTACGTATCTGCCATCTGATGATGCTTCAACGAAAACACACGGATAACCTTGTATCTGTGTCATATCTATTGATCTGAAATCACAAAATCCCACTAGCTTTTCTTTTTTTAGATTATAAACCCATATTCCAATATAATCATACATTATCACCTTATCCTGATCATAATAGATTATACTTGGCATGGTCGCCTCAAGCTGTACCTCCTCTTTCCCTATTTCCGCTGCCGAAACAGTACATGTAGAATTTCGTTTTATGCCAATTCCAACAACTGCTGTTATACTTATTATTAAAGAAAAACACGCAGCAAATACTACTATTTTACGAATTGTCTTTTTTTTATTTTTGATAACATTTTTTTGATGAGCTTCTATAATATATCGTTCGTCTATGTTTTCCATTACATCAAATATCTTCTCTGCATTCATAAATCAACGCCCCTTTCAACAAGGTAATCATGTAATTTTTTTCTTACCCTCTTTAATGTAACTGAAACATTGTTTTCAGTCATGCCATATCTCTTTGCTATGTCCCTAACGCTGTCAGAATACCAGTAGCGACACACAAAAATTTGTCTTTTATCAGCCGGTATTTCCTTAAGAAAAGAATTAATGTTCTCTAACAGGAACCTGGCATTGCCCTCATCTTCAATATTTTTCGAATCAGTGATTATCTCAGATAATTCATCCAATATTAACGTGAAGCTTCCATTTGTGCGCTTCTTAGCTCTGTTTTTCTTATACAAATTGAATGACATATTTCTGACTATCTTTCCAAGATAAGTCGATAACATTTTAGGTTTGTTTGGCGGAATAGAATTCCATGTATTCAGATATGCATCATTCACACATTCCTCTGCATCCTCAATGTTTCCCAAAATATTCATCGCAATTGATAAACAATATGCATTATATTTTTCTGTTGTTGCAGCAATTGCCTGTTCATCACGCTTCCAGAACAATTCAACTATTGCGCTATCATCCATGCTCACTTCCTCCTTTCACTTATATACACAATTTCTTATCCCATTTCTGACACCTGTAGATATTTTTTTCATAAGAAAATGTATATAACGTATATTATGTAGAAGCAAGTTCCATCCATATAGCCGTCTTTACTGTCCTTGAAGCTTGCGCTTATTTCGCAGTTCCTTGAAAAAGGTAGAGAGCATAGTGCTGCATTCGTCACCACAAATGCCTATATCTGTCTGCACCTGATGATTGAACTGCTGCATCTGCAGTAGATTGATGATTGAGCCTGCACAGCCTGCTTTCGGATTCATGGCTCCTATTACCACTCTGGGAATGCGTGCCTGTACTATCGCTCCGGCACACATCTGACAAGGCTCGAGGGTGACGTACATAGTGCATTCCTCAAGACGCCAGTCTCCGGTCTTTTTGCTGGCTTTGCGGATGGCAGAGAGCTCAGCGTGAGCGAGCGGATTTTTGTCAGTATTTCTGCGATTGTAGCCGCGCGCGATAATTTTGTCACCGGCTACAATTACGCAGCCTATCGGTACCTCATCGAGTGCATATGCTTTTTTTGCCTGTTTTATTGCCTGTTTCATATATTTTTCATCTTGTGTCATATTTGTCTGCTCCATGTGTTATAATCTACTTATTATGATACACTAAATGTGAAAGAAGGAAAATATGTTTTTTGAATATGAAACCCCACGTCTGCTTCTTAAGGTATTGCGCGCTGATTGTGCCCCGCAGGTTTTGGATTTTTACAATAGGGATAAAGAGCTTTTTGAAATGTATGAAATAGACCGCGTGCCGGACTTTTATACTGTGAAGCACCTGCAGAAGGTGCTCAGATATGAATACAGTATGGCTGTCAAATCGCAGCTTTTCAGATTTTATGTTTTTGAGAAAGAAAATCCGTGCCGGATTATCGGCACTGTGTGTATACATAATATCGCTCCAGCTTTCTACGGAAGCTGTGAAATTGGCTATAAATTTTCCAGTAAGTTTCACCACATGGGGTATGCCACTGAGGCAGTCAGCTTCTGCACCAAGCTTGCCTTTAATGAGCTTCGCATGCACAAGGTAACGGCGGTTGTCCACCCGGGGAATGTGCCTTCGATGAAACTTCTTAATAGGCTCGGCTTCGTGCAGGAGGGACTATTGCATGATTATCTTATACTGCATGGGCAGTGGTGTAATCACTATATTTATGGGCTTGTTAATAAATAAGCCCATTTATAATTTAACATAACAATTGGCGCAGGGAACAATTCCTGCGCCAATTTATCATACTTTTTAAAAATCTATACTATTTTTTATATTTCTCAAAATTATATTTTTATTCTTCTCATGCAAATATGTAGGATTAAGCTTTCCTTTTTGATATTTCAAATATGTTCCTGCTGTTTTATCCACAAGCAGCTTTGTAAAAAATCGCTCCCAACTGAAATATTCCTGACTTTCTATATAATTCTCAGGTTTGTCCATAATATCCTTAATCTCTTTGTCTTCAAGCAACTCAGAACTGAGTATAATCCACTCAAATGATTCCGGCAGATATAACTTTATATTGCCTTTTTCCACAGACATTTTATATAATGCATCCATTTCCGGGCCAATTGCTGCACCGTCAGCTATTACACAAATACTCTCTGTTTCAGCTTTTAGTTGTTCTAGCATAGCAAATATTTTTGTTTTTCCACCAGCGCTTTCACACACTATATTTTTTTCTTTCGATATTGCCTCGAAATACTCATATCCAGAATTTGTATCTTCAACAATTATTTTGTCAGGTTTACATGAAAGCTCCTGATTTAAAGGATAAATATGATACATCTCCTGATATATTTGCTTTGTGTTCTGATACTTTCCTGAAGAATACAGTCCATATATTTCTTCAACACTATATGGTAGATTGTACAGATTTTCTCTTGTTATTATCACAAAATAATTATCTGACGCCTTTACAAGTTCAGCAAACTCTTGCTGTCTTATAAACTGATTTTCTTCATCAATAAAAATGATATTTCCTGATAAATTTTTGAGCAGCATCTGCCACAGGTTTCCCTCAAGAACTGTGCATGGGGCATCACATTCGATTTCAATTCCACTTGCATTACCAAGGTTTGCAAATTGTCTGATCATATTTATGAGTGTTGTTTTCCCTGTAGCACTGTCCCCTTTTATTATCGTGATATTTCTTTTTATTTCAAATTCATAATGAAGTCTATTGTTTTTCACAACAATTTTATGCTTACCCTTCATACTTTCTCCTATACATATTTACCTGCAACACTGATGAATTCAGCCATACTGTGAACTATTTCTCCCGTATTCAGTATCTTTGCCTCAAAATCTTTACCAAAATCCATTATATGATGCAGATTAATTGTCAGATTCTTTTTGCCCGCAATTCTCAATATCCACTTTGCGCAGTTATCACCACACGCTGAAGCGTTAAAAATTTTTCCGCTATCATCAAAAGCCATCAGCATAAGGGTTTTCACTCCACCGGACAATTCCTTTGTGGATATCGGTCCCAGTATCGGGCTTTGTACCAGATGTGGTCCAATGACGTCTGATTTATCTATATCTTTTATCATTTTGACAGACAGCTCATCCGTTATCCATTCATCTTCATATGTGTTATCAAAATACACCGGAGGATGGTAAATTGCATTTTCCATATCCCCTAAATATATATTTAACATTGAAATCCTCCATCCCATCTGTTAGGATTCTAAAGTATACGCTATGATACGATTTATTGTCAAGTTTCTAAGCATTTACACCGCTCCCACCACAGCAGTAATCAGTTCTGTAAACTGCTTTGACACGCGGTCTGCAGTTTCCTGCACTTCCTTGTGATTGAGCTCTTTGCCTGATAGTCCTGCTGCCAGGTTTGTGATACATGAGATTCCGCAAACCTCAAGCCCCATATGACGCGCTGCAAGTGCCTCACAGGCTGTGCTCATTCCGACGGCATCTCCTCCGAGGATTTTACACATCCTGACCTCGGCCGGTGTCTCATACTGCGGGCCTGTGAGCTGTACGTAGACTCCTTCTCTCAGCTTTATGCCAAGCTTATCTGCCTTTTCTTTTACGATTTCTTTCATTCTGCGGCTGTATACCTCGCTCATATCTGGAAAACGCTCGCCCAGCTCATCAATATTGGCTCCGATCAGTGGACTTGGTATGGCTGTCGCAATATGATCCGAAATCAGCATAAAGTCTCCCGGATTAAAATCAGTATTGAGGCCGCCTGCCGCATTTGTGAGTATCAGCTTTTTTGCGCCCATCATTCCCATGAGGCGTGTCGGTAGCACAACGTCTGTTATCGGATACCCCTCATAATAATGTACTCTGCCCTGCATGATGACAACAGGCACACTATCCACATATCCAAATACAAACCTGCCCTTGTGTCCGGGAACCGTGGATGTCGGAAAGCCCTTGATATCCTTGTAATCTATGGTTGTCTCTATCTTAATCTGCTCTGCATAGTCTCCAAGTCCGGAGCCCAAAACTATGGCTGTCTCGGGTACAAAATCTGTTTTTTCACGCACACTTGCAAGGCATGTGGTGAGTTTTTCATATATCCTGTTCATTTTTTTCTCCATATATTTTCTGTTTAAGTTTAAAAAATTCCTGAGATATTCCCCATTAAAGCTCTTCAAGAATAGAATGTCCGATGGTACCCTCCGGCATTTTTACACCGAAGTTGTCAGCAATTGTGGCTCCAATCACAGCAAAGGTGGCTTCCTCCTCAATTGCGCCGCCGCCCTTCATGCTCTTTGAATACGCGATAAACGGCACATACTCGCGCGTGTGGTCTGTTCCCTTGTAGGTAGGGTCGTTTCCGTGGTCTGCGGTCAGTATGAGCAGATCATCATCCCTTAGCTTTTCCATTAAAATACCCAGATTTTTGTCGAATTTCTCAATTTCCTCTCCGTAGCCTGTCACATTTCTGCGATGTCCCCACAGTGCGTCGAAATCGACCAGATTCACAAAGCACAGCCCTTTAAAATCCTTCTCACATATATCAATGGTCTGCTCCATTCCATGAACCGAGCTCTTTGAGCGGAATGCCTCTGTAATGCCCTCTCCGCAGAAAATATCATTGATTTTGCCGACTGAAATGACATCCAGTCCACTGTCCTTTAATGCATTTAACGCAGTAAGACCTGTAGGCTTAAGCGCATAGTCATGCCTGTTTGCGGTTCGCACGAACTCACCCTTTTTCTTTCCCACATATGGTCTTGCAATGACGCGCCCTACTCTCCACTCGTCCTTGAGTGTTATTTTTCTGGCTATCTCACAGCAGCGGTAGAGATTCTGTAAATCAAATGTCTCCTCATTGCCGCAAATCTGAAGCACCGAATCCGCTGACGTGTATACAATCATCGAACCGTTCTTTATCTCTTCCTCTCCGAGCTCCTCGATTATCTCAGTGCCGCTGGCGCTCTTGTTGCCTATGACCTTTTTTCCGCACTGCTTCTCAAGCTCAGCGATGAGCTCCGGTGGAAATCCGTGCTCTGTGAAGGTCTTAAACGGCTTTTCGGTTTTTATGCCCATCATCTCCCAGTGGCCTGTCATCGTGTCCTTGCCGTTGCTTGCCTCTGCCAGCCGCGTAAATCTTCCGATTGGCTCAGCAGCCGGCTGCATCTGACCGCCACAGTGCAGATTGAGCATTCCAAGCCTTGTAAGATTTGGGATGTCGATAGTCTGCATCCGCTCAAGTATATGCCCAAAGGTGTCTACATCTATGTCTCCAAACCTTTCCGAGTCCGGCATTGCGCCGATTCCCAGAGAATCCAGGACTATCACAAAAATTCTGTTATATTTCTTCATGGTGTCATACCTCCATTTTCCGGTCCGTAAATTTGTGCTGCAGTTAAATGTTAAATCTCCATAAGCCTCACGGCACTATACCAGCTGTCTGAAAATCCGCTCCTTCACGGCATCATCCGCAAATGCCACATCCAGTGCATTTTTCATCATAAGCGGCAGCTCCTCATCGCGTATGCCATAAGTTTTTTCTATGAACTCAAGTTCCTTTGACAGAGTTGTGTTGCTTACGGTGCGGTTGTCTGTGTTTATTGTGACCTTTAATCCCTCGTCCAAAAACTCCCTGATGGGATATTCGTCTGCAGATGCCACCGCCTTTGTCTGCAGATTGCTTATCGGACAAAGCTCAATGCCTATACCCTTTGCCGAAAGCTGTCTTTCCAGATCACCGTGGCCTCTCATGGCTATTCCATGGCCTATCCTGGTTGCGCCGGCCTCCACTGCATCTATGATATTCTGTGCATTTCCACACTCTCCCGCATGGATTGTAAAAGGCAGCCCGAGCTGCTTTGCATATTTGAAAAGCTCCATGAAACCTGACATAGGGTAAGGCACCTCAGCACCTGCGAGGTCTGCCGCGCACACACCCGCGCCCAAAAATTCCCTTGCGGTGTGCAGCATGCGTCTGTTTTGTTCCTCGCTGTGATGCCTCATGGCGCACACAATAAGCCCATATTCTATGCCAAAATCCTTTTTACCTCTCTCAAGTCCCTTAAGCGCAGCCTCTATCACGCGCTCGCAGCTCATGCTCTCATTCTCTGAAAGCAGCGGTGCAAAACGGATTTCCGCGTATACGACGTTTTCCCTGTGCATGCCCTTAAGCACATCATAGGCGGCTCCCTCAAGCCCCTTTTCATCCTGGATGCACTGCCCCGGCAAGTCAAATTTCTCCAGATACTGTGCCAGACTTGTGCAGTCATCCGACACGCTAAGCTCTGCCTCCTGCACCGTCCTGCCAAGCCTTTTCTCGACAAATTCACGGCTTAATGAGCCATCCAGATGGCAGTGAAGCTCTATTTTCGGCAGCTTTATTATATTGTCTCTTATATTCTCTTCTCTCTCCATATTTCCCCCATTTCCGGTTTCCCACTTCCTGTTGAGGCGGCTAATGTTCACACGACCATATAATCAACAGCTATTACAGCCCATTATACAGCCTATTAAAGGTACAGCTACAGGTCGCTCTACTCAAGGTTCGCAGGTCCGAACCCCTGTGGAAACATATCCTCCAGTGTGTAAACTCTATAATTTTCCCTGTCAATCGCCAGTATTATTTTAAAGGTCTTCGGATTGCAAAACTCCATCATAACCTGGCGGCATACTCCGCATGGCGCTGTATAACCTGTCGCTTTTTGGTTCTTTCCGCCCACGATACAGATTGCCTCAAAATCCCGCACACCTTCACTCACTGCCTTGAAAAATGCTGTCCTTTCCGCACAGTTTGTCGGTGTGTAGGCTGCATTTTCTATATTGCAGCCGGTGTAGACTACCTGATTTTTTGCTAAAAGAGCCGCACCTACATTGAATCCTGAGTACGGCGCATATGAAAAATCAAGCTGTGCAAGGGCTGTATCAATCAGTTTTTCAATTGTTTTTTTATCCATATATAATTCCCCGGTTATTTATTGTATACGAAAATTCAGTCCATAGCCTTAACCAGCTTCACCACACGGCTTGTCCCAAGCCTGTCAGCGCCAAGCTCAAGAAATCTTTCTGCATCCTCCAGTGAAGAAATACCTCCGGCTGCTTTCATCTTCACGCCCTCTCCGATATGCTCTGAAAACAGCTTTATATCGTCAAAGGTCGCGCCTGCCGTGCCAAAGCCTGTGGATGTCTTGATGTAATCTGCCACTGCGCTCGTCACAATATTGCACATCCTGATTTTCTCATCATCAGTGAGAAAGCAGGTCTCGATGATGACTTTAAGCACCTTATCCTTGCATATGGACTTGAGCTTCTTTATTTCATCCTCTATCAGCTCATACCTTTTATCCTTGAGCCAGCCGATATTGATGACCATATCTATCTCCTCTGCTCCGTTTGCAAGGGCATCCTCTGTCTCAAAGGCCTTTACCGCAGTGGTCGAATATCCGTTAGGGAAGCCTATCACTGTGCAGACCTTTACCCTTTCACCCAGATACTTTGCTGCCTGACTTACATAGCTCGGCGGTATGCAGACTGATGCTGTGTGATATTTTATCGCATCATCGCATATCTGCCTGATTTCGTCCCATGTAGCCTGTGGGGATAAAAGTGTATGGTCAACGTGTTTTAAAATTTCATTTATATCCAATGTCTTTTCTCCGTTTCTGTATTTATATCTGCCTTATTCTGTGGCACAATCCTCACGAATGAGGTTTCGCACTGCCGAAACTGCCACCTGAACTGCCATGTCCGTATCGCGTACCACCGGATTCTCAAGCCCGAGCTTTTCCCTCTCCTGATTTGCGACCACGAGGAAGCATGAGCCTGCCCTGACTCCAAGCTTTGCCGCAACGACAAAAAGCGCGGCTGACTCCATCTCTGACGCAAGACAGCCAAGCATCCTCCATGCATTCCATTTATTGATAAGCTCGTAGCCTGCCGGCATTTTTTCAGGCTCATGCTGTCCGTAAAATGCATCCTTGCACTGCACCACGCCTGTGTGATGCGTAAAGTTTTTCTGCTTTGCTGCCGCAACAAGCGCGTTTGTGACCTCTAAATCTGCCACAGCCGGAAACTCTATCGGCGCATACTCCTTTGATGTGCCCTCCATGCGGATTGCGCCTGTCGCAATCACGATGTCACCGCTTTTCACATCTGTCTGCATGCCTCCGCAGGTTCCGATCCTCACGAAGGTATCTGCACCGCATCTGTACAACTCCTCCATCGCGATGGATGCGGATGGTCCACCGATGCCTGTCGATGTTACGCTGACCTTCACTCCATCCAATGTGCCGGTGTATGTGATAAACTCCCTGTTGTCAGCTATCAAGACCGGATTGTCAAGGTACTGCGCTATTTTAACACACCTCTTCGGGTCTCCCGGCATGATAACATACCTGCCTACCTCTCCCTTTGCGACCTGGATATGATACTGTCTGTCAGGATCCTTTGAATAATTTTTCATGTAATGCCACCTCCCACAGTTTTTCTTTTGTTAGCTTTAATTATACACAATTTCTGTGGTTTTGTGCAGGTGAAAGGACATTTTCTTTTATAAAAACTACAGCTGGCAGAACCAGTATCCGAACACTCCGCTATCGACATCCGCTGCATTTGCCGGTGCGGCCGGCTCAAATTCCGTGAAGCCGAATATCCCTGCCAACATGCGCTCCTGCGGCTCGCTCACGCCCGGCACTCCGAGATATTGTCTGCCATCTGTATCCGTTTTGATGACGAGATGCTTATAGTTTGCGTAACCGTGTGTAAGAAAGCTGTTGTTGACTATGTACCAGTTTTTGGCCGGAAGCGTGCGAAGCTCTGATATGTCTATGCGCTTGATTTTGTCCTGACCGTCATCAACATTTTGACTATGGATTTCTTTCTGACAGCCCGGTTCAGACTTAGGAGTCGATACAGGGTTTTTCTTATTTGATAAATCTGCTTGTACCTTGATAGGTTTTCCTATAACTGCTTCCGTGTTATCCGTCCAGCAGCTTGCCAGAAATTTTTCATCTGCATTTTCCAGCTCTATCCTTACACCGAGCACCTGCAAAAATGTCTTTCCACTGTCCTTTACGTTTTCGGTATCTACATTATATATCTCTCGTGCTTCACCGTTTTTTACCGTAAGCTCTCCTGCCTCTATGGCCGCTTCCGCTTCATATACCAGATACACTCTTCCTTTTCCGGAGTATTTTCCGAGATTTTTTATCTGTACGAGAAATGCACTTTTTTCTCCATTTATTTCTACTTTTATAAAGCCTGCATTATTCCCTTTTATTCTGCCATCATATAAATACAGGTATGTAACGAATCTCTTCATGCTTATTTACCCGCCTGCGCGTTTTGTACTATTCTATGAGTGAAGCAGTAATATTATGCGTGTTATTAATTTATACTTGATTTATAGCTATTCGAGCCATCTTGAGAAAATAAAATAGGAATTATTCTTATTTTTCTCTTGACAATTATAGTGCTATCGTGTATATTAATATCAGTAACAATTCCTGATTTCATTTGAGAGGAGATTCATATGATTAAGTATAGTCGTCAAAGAGAGTCGATAGTCAACTTTCTGGCGAGCCGGACCGATCACCCGACTGCTGAAACTATCTATCAGAATATCAAAAAAGAATTTCCCAACATCAGTCTTGGAACTGTTTACAGAAACCTTTCCTTGCTTGAGGAAATTGGTGAAATCATCAAGATTTCGACCGGAGTCGGTCCTGACCATTACGATTACAATACAGCTCCTCATTATCACTTTATATGCAGAGGCTGCGGACGCGTGATGGATATTGATTTGGACTTCGCCGATGAGCTGATGACACAGGTGCAGGAATCCACTGATTTAGCTATTGAGAGCTGCTCAGTTTCGTTTACGGGACTTTGTCCTGATTGTGAGAATGAGCTTTCCTAAAGCCTGACAGTTTTTACAACAATTAAACATTTATTTACTATCTTTAAAAGGAGGAACATTATTATGGCAAAATGGGTTTGTACAGTTTGTGGATACGTTTATGAGGGAGAGAATCCACCGGCAGAGTGTCCGGTATGCCACGTTGGCGCAGATAAATTCAAGAAGGTTGAGGGAGATTTAACACTTGCTGCAGAGCATGAGTTTGGAGTATATGCTTCAACTGTTAAGAACAATCCTGAAATCTCTGATGAAGATAAGAAATACATCTTCGAGCAGTTAAAGGCTAACTTCGAGGGCGAGTGCTCTGAGGTAGGTATGTATCTTTGCATGGCTCGTGTAGCTCATCGCGAGGGATATCCTGAGATTGGTCTCTACTGGGAGAAGGCAGCTTACGAAGAGGCTGAGCATGCAGCTAAGTTTGCAGAGATGCTCGGTGAGGATCTTGAGCCTAACATGAAGGCTACTACAAAAGACAACCTCGCTTGGAGAGTTGACTGTGAGTTCGGTGCTACAGCAGGAAAGACTGACCTTGCTAAATGTGCTAAGAAGAACAACCTCGATGCAATCCATGATACAGTTCATGAGATGGCTCGTGACGAGGCTAGACACGGAAGAGCCCTTAAGGGACTTCTTGACAGATATTTTGGTTAATTACAAAAGTCTTGATTTTACAAGGTTTACGAGAGAGAATGGATTTAATCTGTTCTCTCTTTTATCATCTGCAAATAAGCCATTTTTAAATTCAATATTGTCCGAAAATTGTCCGTTCTATCATTTTTCAGCTATGATATTCTTATAAATTGGCCGTTAAAAAAGTTGGCCGTTTTTTTCATACATATAATACCGGATAATCCTTGATTTTACAAGATTTTCGAGACATTTTCATAGTCTAATTTTTGCAAATTTCAAAAGGGTATAGTTTTAATCTATATCCTTATTTTTATGGTAAAGCATCAAATCGGCAACAAAAAACACTCAAGCTTAATTGCCTGAGTGTTCTTCTGTATCTATGAATTTTGCATCAATGCTATCCAACAGCTCTTTTATATCCTCATAGGGTAATATCTGATTTATCCTGTCAGTCCTTGCGCATGATTTCCAATTAGTTCCTGTAAATATCCGGTCTGAATGATTAAAAATATTTATAGCAAAAACTTTTTCTTTTATAGTTTTACATTCATCTAATGCCGGAATAGACACTTTGCCCTGATTATACAATCTGACCACGGATAACAATTTAGTCCATTCAAAGTCGGTTATATTCAAGGTTGTTCCTGCCAGTTTCAATCTAAGGCGCATCTGAAACTTATTCCAATCCTCAACAGTACGCAAGCAGTCAAAGGTTTTGCCGATTTCTTTATATAGCTTGTATTCTTCAACATCCCTATATGGTTCGGTATCAAATACCGCATATTTATATATAATGCCGTCATATGTTCCCTTTACCTCATACATAGTCTCAAATATAGGTTTACGTTTTAGGTCGAAATTAAAATTAGCTGATTTACTACACTTTGTAATGGTAAAGTCATTTTTCTTTTTTATAACATCTTTCAAGTTGCTCCATAAATCATATATATATTTAGGTTTGTCTGTCCTTGTAACTACAATTTTAAAAAGACTCAATCTATCACTATACGAATCTTCCGGCTCCCCTGTTTTGAACCCGGCATGGGCACAAACACATTTATCATCATCCTTGTGCTCTCCAAAACCTACATTCCCTCTTGTCGTAAAATTGAGCAGTAATGAATCCTGTTTATGCTTCTCGCTCCAAACTGCTGAATTTCCAGTAAGATACATTCTAGCTTCCTTAAAAAGGTCTGTAAATCCATATGCATCAAGACTTTCTAACACCTCAAATGGTACATCAGAAATAAAACCATCTGTTGTTGCTGAATAGAAATTATATCCTCTATCGTTTAACTGATTAGCTATTGCAATTATATAATCTCTTACCAATCCGGTAACCATAGCGGCCCTATATTTTGATGTTATAATACTTGGCCTCATATCATCTGCAGCATTCACAGATGCACATTCTCCCTTATCGGTAACACATTGTCCAACTTTACCATATCCACCGTTATTAAGAAGTTTAATGATTATCTCCTGTAGCGACTTTTTTCCATATTCATTTTTACATGTTTCTCTATCATTAACTAATTGTTTGCAAGCACATCTAAGACACATACTTCGTGTTCCATCATCATTATATAATACATTTGCCTTTATCAGGTCATGAGCATACACTTTTGCACCTAATTGAAGTGCCAGATATATTGCAGAACCAGTTGCACAAACGTGAGTTCCTTTTCTTGGAAATTCAATACTATCATCCACTCTGACCGGGATATTTGGATATTTTACAGTTGCAGGGAACTCAAAATCTACCTCTCCAAATACAACATCATTAATATTGTCAAAAAAATCTAATGTCACATTTTGTTCAAGTATTTCTTTATTTATAGGATTATCCCATTCAATATCCGGTATCAGGCATAATGCTGTAGGATATGCATTAATTAAATCAAAATCATATGTAACATTAGAGAAAACTCCCGGATAAGTACATATATTATACCCGCCAATATAGCTTTTCTGACCTAACCGGTCTATTTTATCTGCATCATATGTTTTATTATAATAAGAAACTGATTTTGCATTCCCAGAACTAGTCATTTCAAGCCGTGTCTGTGCATTAAATCCCTCATATTTATGTTTAAATGCCTTTTCAATTTCTTTGCTTGTCTTTCCATTTATTTTAAAATATTCTAGTATCTTATCATATAGATATGTAGCAGATGCCGAAGTAATACTAACTGGCATTGACTTATTTACACCCCATATCTTAGCTGTGTATATCAATGATATTAACGAATCCTGTGATGCATATGTACAAAATTTATCAAAATTCTCATTATATATATCAAGCGCACATTCATCTATGTATTTGTATTCTTTATTATAAGTATCTAATTTCAGGCACTTTTTCATAGGATTCAGAGTTTTATCTCCATTTGGAGAATAGCACTCACTATCTCGCAAAACATACGATATCGGATATTCATAATAATTCTTTTCATAATCTTTTACACCGAGATTCATTGCCCTTCCCCCATTACTGTTTAATGTTACAATTCCACCTTGCAAGCTGTTTAAACCATTCAAAAATCTATAATCCCACCTATCAGAAAATGCTGTTATGTCCTTTATTGATGCATGACCAAGCAGACACACATTTGTTTTTAAAGCAGTTAACTTCTTAGCTTTTTCAGCACTTACATGTGACCTATCGCTTTTAAAAATTAATCCATCAATATTATGTTCATTGGTAAATGTTTTAACATCTTTTAAAGTATTAAATCGCTTTATTAACATTTCATTTGACTTATTATCATAGTAAGTAAGTCTGAATTTATTGGAATAATACAATGTGTTGAATTGTCCTGATTCATAACAGAAATGCAAAACAAAGCTTAAACATTCGCTTACTGATAATCTTATATCCTTATCTGGATTATTTATAAACAATATTTGCATTGCCTTGATTCCATCTGGCATAAGTACTGAAAAACAATATGATATAATCTTTCTAGTCAACATATTGCCAGTCTTGTCAAATACTGACTGTTTCTTAGTATCAAATGATATAACCAGCGCGCTATCCTTTTTTCTAATTGCCTTGATGCTTTCCAAATTCTCAAATATATCTGAATAATCAATATTCTTATTATCTGTTATATCTACATAACGTTTGTATACATCTGTACCTTTTAATTTTGTCTGCACTACCTTTTCATATGGTAGTGCATTGTAATTCTGTTCCATTAATATCATGTTTCCTCCTATTTATATTACCTATCATCACGTTCAATATAATAAGTTCTTAATTGTTCTTGCTCATACTGTTCTGAACAATAATATTTATATTGCTCCCAAAGGTCTGCAATAACATCTTCCTTTTCTATGTTATGTAATAGAATACATGCATCAGGGTCTACAGCATCAACTATGTCATCCCACGAATATTCTCCTATCATTTTATACGGTCTTTCATATATTTCCTCTAACCTTTCAACGCAATCAAACCAGTCTTGTTCATTTGCCACATCAAGCAACATTTCATATAAATTATTATAGTTCTTCTCAATAGCATTATCTTCATTATATTGATAATTAATATTCATTTAATTGTCCTCCTATTATATATTTATATATATTTACTCCTTATTATTTTTATGGACTAATTTTTTAATTGTATATTCACATATTAAACAATCAATAAGACCATCTCCCTTCCTATGCTATTTAGCTTCAAAAAACCTAGCATTTTCTTTCTACAATATTAGTATCGTAATTTACACGGATTTTCGAGCATAAATTTTAATTTTTTATTTTTTATGATTTAGGCTGCAATATAAGTATAATTGCCACTTTCAATTAGTCTAACCAACTTCTTTACAAACTGCATTGATATTAAGTCTGACACATCTGCACCATAAGTTGTGAAGTTGTGTAGTTCTTCAATCTGTCCACATTTTACAAAAGACTGGTAGTATTTATTATTCTCACTTACAATAGTATGAAATGTGTGATTTCCAACTTTATATACCAGATAACATTCCTTGAATCTTCCAGATACCTTATAGTAAGTACTCACTTCATCATATTTCATATTATATTTAGTATATCTGTGTACATTGCTTCCATATTCTTCAACAAGTTCTTCATATGAATAATAATCACTAAAGCTTTTATTTGACCTATATGTATAGTGAGCACCAATAGGTGTAAGTATTTCCAACATTGAATCCTTCAATTCATACATATCGTCACTTAGTTCATATTCACGGTCTACTGTTCCATACCAATCATTTCGGTACATCTGTTTTACTTCTCTTGCCCTATCTCTGTGGTTCTTTGCCCTTTTATTCACAGAAAATAAACTAAGCTCAAGCATCTCTTCTGTTATAATTCCTTTGTTGATATTGTCAGTAAAATTTTTTGGTGTTCTCATATAAACCTTCACTTTCTGGTCTATTCCTTAGACCTAGAAATCTTGTTATTATAGTTTCTGCTCATCAAGGCGCCATAGATGATGCTTTTTGCAAAGTTGTTTTCCTTTGCTTTAAATACATTATAGCAAAGTGTGTTTATATTTCGTGTAGTATTTGTGGTAAAATTTTAATTTTTCTTACATTTTTGTAGTTATTTAGCAAAACAAGTGGAAAAATGCTATCTTTGACACTACTAATAGGCTTCAAATATAATATTTCGACAACTAAGTACACGAGTTTTATGTTGCACTTTTTATATGATAATAGTAAAATGATTACAGTATAAAACGAAAGAGAGAACATGAATGATACACTATAAGGACCCATTAGCCAAATTAAAAGCTAAAGGTTATACAACGACTGATTTAAGAAAAGAAAAAGTACTATCACAATCTGTCATTACTTATTTAAACAATGATAAGTACCTCAACTTACGAACAATAGATAAGATATGCCAATTATTAGAATGTAATATCGAAGATATTGTTGAGATACTGCCAGATAATCCATCTAAAACTAATGAATTTTAAAACACATATAAATAGGAAGGAACTCATTCAAAATGGAATATAACTCAAGAACACATACTATCCAAAACATAATGACCAGCAATAAAAAAGGTCTAATTAAATTTGACCATTATCTTCAGCGCGAGGAAAATCAATGGAATAGAAAAACTAAATCTTTATTCATAGACACAATATTAAGAGGTTATATCATCAATCCAATCATTGTGATAAAAGAAGGACGAGCTTCAGCAATCATAGATGGCATACAACGACTATCAACAATAAGAGATTTCATTAACGACCAATTCGCATTATCTAAGGATATGGACGATATAACATATTATGATGAGGACGAGAACAAAGAATTGACAATCAATTTATCAGGACTTAAATACAGAAATTTGAAGCCAGAAATTAAACAAACCATCCTATCTACCGAATTGAGATTTTATGAAATCACAGAATTTACAGACCAGGAAATACGAGACACTTTCTCAAGATTAAATGCCGGTAAACCACTAAATCAGAAACAATTAAGAAAGACATTAACTACAATGCCATTTCAGGAAGCTATTACTGATATTTTATCACTAGATTTCATGACCCCTATTACAAAAGAGGAAAAAACTGAAGAAAAAGGCAGAAAGAAGTTAATTACACCATCCATGCATAGGTCAGCTACTGATAGAGACATTATAGTACAAACATTAATGCTCATAGAATCATCAAATAAGAATTACGAATTACAATCATTTAGTACACATGCTATTAACAATTTTATTTCATGGTATAACGACAATATGAATGATGATGTGATAACACAACTAAAAGAGACTATTGGAATACTCGGAAATAAAATACATTCAATATCTATGAAAAATACTACCACACCATTTATGCTGTACGCTGCATATAAAACAGTTGATAATGATGCTGATATGGATGCTTTCATCAAAAAGGTCTATGATTTCATAGCTTCATATAAAAGCAATACTGCATACACAGACATACTACAGTCAAGTACAACAACACAGGAAAGTGTACAGGAAAGACTTGCTTATTGGAATAAAATGATTTAATTTTGCTAGTATATTTTATTATCAACAGCAAATAACAACCTGCAAATCCAGTATTTATAAGGAGAGACAGAGATATCGTATGGGAACCCCATTACTTTATTTATGTCTCTTTTTTTTTTTAATATTAGTATTGGATAACTATATATATCTATTAATATCAAATTTGTTATCCTCTGTATACTTACGAAGTTCTTGCGCAACCTGTAACATTCTCTCATATTCAGTCTTTGATAACCGCAGAACATCTGTAGGCTTATTCATTGTAAGACATACTTTTGATTTTGACTTGTCAAATTCCCTATGAATGAATTCCTCTTTATTATCAACGATTCCACCAAACCTCATGCTAAAATCCCATATTTCAAATGTATCATCAGGCTTTTCCATAAAGAACTTATCAATTCCTGTTTTCATATTTTCTCTATCAACAATAATATGGTCATAAATACAATTCAACATTTTATCAGAATCCGAATATTTTTCCCAAAATGTATCATATGTTGTCTCAACATCTTTAATAATGCTATTATAAATTTCTGATGATAAAAACATATCATCAAATTGTGTTATATTAATATCTTTATGTTTACTTAATGTGTTTAAAGCAGCATCAAACATATCATCACATAATCTTTTGATAGGGAAAAATACAATATCATTGACACACATTGCCATATTACCTTCAATGAAGAAAAAGTGATTTGTTCCTGTCATTACAACACCTTCATGCGTCATTTTACATCTTAATTCATATAGATTTTTACAAAACTCCTCCATTCCCATAGAGCCACCACAAATATTAACAAAATTGTTCTTATGATTTCTCAACCAAGCCTTATATATATTACCATCCCATATCCGACCTTTAGAGCCATAGAATTTTCCATCTTTTGACTCACCTGTATTTTCTTTTGTTTTAGGAATTTCAATACGAGAACATATACTAGGAATCTGTAATGCAAATAAAAGGCAAGAATAATCATTAGGATTATCAATAAGTTTTTCACGATACGATTTAATTAAATCCATCAAATACATAATCTAAGCACCTACTTTCCACTATTTCTTATTATATAACATAACTATTTATATTTCTCAATATATACATAGAGAGAGAATTGTATTTTTATACAGATTTTCCATTATTTTGCTTTAAATATTTACAGCTATATAATTACTATTTAATTTGTTGTATTCGATAAAGAAACTCCTGTGACTTTTGTGAAATTATTTGTTATACTGGGATTATAAATATATTAAGAAGGATAAAGATAACATGAAACGTAAAAGAAAATCATATAAAAATACTTATTATAATATAACCATAAATAATAACTATTATAATGTTGAGAAAAACACCCAAGAAACAGAAGATATAAATAATGAGGAAACAGATAAAAAGGAAATAGATAATAATAAGAAGAAGAACGAAATATCTAAAGAAAATAAACATCTAAATCACTTACTTTTAGTCAATTTGGGGGCAATTTTAATTTTTTGTTTTGTATTTTTATTATTATCAATACCTTTTAATAAAAATAATGATGTGAAATACTGTTTATTACTTACTATATTTTCTGTTAGTTTTACAATAGCTACAGAATTAAAGGATTGGACCGAATACTTTATAAGAAATAAAGAATATAAAAATTTAAATATATTTGTAAAGGTAATACATGATATGCCTTCATTTACAATAGCCCTACTATTTTTGTGTGTTTTTTCTTATTTTATTAAATTTGTACAAAATATTCCTGATACAACTGCAAATATTTTAACTATAGTAATACTTATTATTTATTCAATATCATACACAATAAGAACGATTTTTTATAACAATGATAATATCAAAAGGAAAAATGAAAAATTAAATATTCATAATTAAGATAATAACTATTTTATTTTAGAGCATATACTCAATAATGATATACCTAATATTAGCACTGGTATAAATAATGATAATCCTAATACAGAATTACCAGTACAACCTATAATAAGTATACTTATAACTGGAATGATACCTAATCCAAAACAAACGTATATCATTATTAGTATTAAAATTATTTTTTCATTTTTCATAAATATTTACCTCAATAATAATATATATATTTTTTTTATTTCACGTAAGCTAAATAATTTAAGCCAATAGCCCAAACAAAGAGAAAACTAAAAGAAACAATCTCAAATATTATTTTTATTAAATCATCTTTATCTATTTTCATATCATAAATAAACCTCTTCTTTATATATATTTATCTCTCTATATATAGTATCGTAATTAAGAAGTATTTTCGATTATTTTTCTTTAAATATATATCCCCCTATATATATTTATTATATACATAGAGGGATAGTTTTTATTTCTATAAATATTTACTGCTGATATTAATATAAATGCCATCCATATTTAGCATAAAATTCTTCATCTGATAAATATTTTTGGTCAAATCTTTCCTGAGTCATATTAGGGTCTCCACCTGCTAACATATATCTTGCGGCTGCTTCATTTTTGCCTTGTCTTGCATCTGATAACTCATCCATTGTTAAGCATTCTCCATTAGCCCAAAAGCCCTTTGGATAAAATTCTGCTGCATATTTTGTATCATATTTATAGTTATTTGGATTTGTTCTAATAGTTTCTCCAAATGAACTTGTAAATGTTTTCTTTCCATCATTAGGCTCATTATTTGCAGTACTTGTACTTCCATTTGATGTATTACTTCCACTATTATTAGAACTACTACTTCCATTAGAACTATTGTTATTAGAAGCTGTATTACTATTACTTCCTTTATTCTTCTTAGTAGTCTTTTTATTTCCCTTATCAGATGTTGTTGTATTATCATTTCCATCTGATGTATTATCAGCTACTTCTTCTTTTTTCTCATTCACTGTTATATTGCAATTAGCTCCGGTACTAAATCCATAACTATCTGTTACTTTATAGGTTATCTGATATGTACCCGGTGTATTAATATCTACCTTACTACTATCTACTTCAATACTACCTGTTATATCAGTACCTTTTCCATCAGAAGCACTTACACCACTTAAATAATCAATAGTATCACCAACTGTTACTGTTTTATCGGAAATACCATTAATTACAGGAGCATCAATAACAGATATTTTAATATCAACTGATGTTGTATTACCATTATCATCACTTACAGTAATAGTATTGTCATAATCACCACTCTTAGTATATGTAATTTCATCATTATGTTTTAAATTACATCCACCAACAGCAATAACACCGGTAGCAGAGCCTTCTGTACTTTCTGTACTATCAGTTTTTTCAGTACTATCAGTACTTTCAGACTTAGGCTTATCTTTAAATGATGCATCAATATTACCGGATAATTCAGTAACATTAGTAATAATATCAGACATATGTAATGGATTATTAGTCTGAACAGTAATCTTATCAGAAACAGTAATCTTAGGAGCAACAGTATCTTTTACTTTTACCTTAATATCATAGTCTTTATCTTTATAAGAGATAGTAGCCTTATAATTACCCTCTTTAAAGAAATTAACATCTTTTGTATTAAGTTTAGCTGATTTAAGTTCATCCTTAGATAGGTCCATAAAATCAGATACTTTAATAGCATCCTCATTACCAAGCTCAATAGTAATAGATGATTTAGTAAGCTTTGTACTTCCGCATCCAGTCATAGAACCAACTATTAATGTAGAAGCAAGTAATGTCATAATAATTTTCTTTTTCATTGTGTATGTTTTCCTTTCCTTTTAGTTAGGTACATTTATTCCAAATCCTAAACTATTATAAGTGTATTATACACCATATGGTACCATAGGTCTATATGTTTACATTTTTTTTATGACATTTTGTCATATATTTTAATATCATATCTATTTATTTCATATAATTACACAAATGAGGTAATATTTATGATGGATATAGTACGATATCCTCACATCAGAGATTTAAGAGAGGATAAAGATTTAACACAATTACAAATTGCAGATGTGTTAGGTATCACACAATCTTCATATGCACGGTATGAAATAGGACAACGTGATATACCTACAACAATTCTTATAAAGTTAGCTGATTATTATGGCGTATCTGTTGACTACTTATTAGGCAGAACAAATAAGAAAGCAATGAGATAACAATATCTTATTAGTGACACAAAAGTATTATGGGTCTCCCATACAGATATACTGTCACCCCTTATAAATCAAGGGTTTCAGGCACCTTAATTGCTTCTGGTATTTCTAATGTCTAGCAAATTTGTGAGTTTTATTCTTCACAATATCATCTATATTATTTCCCATTATATATTGTAATTGCTTATCAATTTGATTTTGGGCATTTATAAATTTATCTTCGTTATAATTAATACCATATTTAAATATCAATTTATCTCTAAGAATATTTTCATATTTTATATTAATGGTGTTATCCTTATTATCAATATATTCATCCCATATATCGTCATATAAAGTTTTATAATCATTGATAAGACTTTTATTATCATTATAAATTTTACTGATTTCCAATGATAATTTATCATATTCATTCTGTCTATTATTAATTTCGTTTTGTAATCTGATAAAATCATTATTTGAATGTATATCATATTTATTCTGAATATCAAGTAATTCTTTATTATTCATATCAATATCGTGTTGCAAATGTAGTATTTTATTTTTGATTTTATTTCGTTTATTCAAATTTAAAATAGTGATAGAGTTTAAATTATTTTGCATTTTTTCTATTTCGGCATATAGTTTCTGATTTTGATTTCTGTTATGTTCAAGTTCTTTCTTATATAAAGATAGCTTGTTTCTGTTCGGTATAAGTGCATCTGATAACTTATGAAAAAGTACCGACATAGCATCACTTTCATATGTATTGCCTATCAACTGTACTCGTATGCTCTGCATCTTTCTTAATGTATTATCTAAATGGTCTTTCGCTGCCTTTGTGAGATACTCTATTGATTTCCGTAATTCTACAACAAATTTATTATGTTCTTTTATTTGTTTATTAATCAAGGCTATATCTGAATGAACAATCTGTGTTTCATCCTTGCCCTCTAAAAGTTCTCGCTCTGCTCTTCTTTCTATGTTTGTAGCCCGAGGCCCCATATGATATGATGGTAACTCATCTCTGCCTTGGTCTTTAAAAGACCTATGGTCAATACTTATATCCAATCCCAATTCCTTAAATTTATCATTAACAACAATTTCCCAATGTTTGCGCCATTCAAAGACTCTTGCCCTATCATTGATATATGATACATTAGGATTAATTCTGCCACCCTTTGTAGTACGTGGCGAACGATTAACTCTTTCCAGTCCGAGAGCTTCTCCCTCTGATTTAGTGAGCCATACTTTTTCCTTTCCATTCACGTACTTATATTGCTTTTCCCATCCATTGTCCTTTTCCTTATTTAATTCTTCTGCTGTAAATCTTTTTTCTTCATCCCCACGCTTACATATGTACTCAACTTCTGACTTCTTTTCCCATTTACCATTTTCGTCCAATGGGCGCATTGTGACCATCACATGAGCATGAGGATTACGGAATATCATTTTATCTTTATCTTTTGTCGGATGCCCGGTAGCATCTATAGGCTGTTTATAATCATTCATCACTGGTGGATTATGAATACATATATCAGCACACAAATTTAAGGGAATTATTTCATCTTTTATAAAGTTTTGTAATACCTCTATCTGCTGTTCTTGTGATAGCTCAACTGGTAGCGCAATTTCAAATTCTCTTGATAGTCTTGCCATATTTGATTTTTCAATTTTTTCTACAGCGTTCCATAATGTATTTCTATCTTTGTATTCTTTTGGCGCGCAGTCCGGTAACATGATTTCTTTATATTCGATGTAATGCTTTTTGGTATAATCGTGTTCCAGTCCATCATATTCATTTATCAACTTCTCTCCTGAGCGGTACGCAGCACTTGCCACAGCACTTCTGCCTGATTTTCGATTGATGATTTTAACTTTAAAATGAAATATTGCCATATTAATATATTCTCCTATATTCAAATGAATGTAGTCACATAAATGACAACATATTCATAGATACTTGTATCTTTCTTTAAATATTTGTTTGCAGTTATATGACAACATTCTTTTGTTTTTATATTCAGTTTTAGAAATTTGTTTGCATTTATGTGAAAACTATATTTATATTGATTGTGATTTTTATATTAGAAATGTTTGCATTTATGTGAAAACTATGTCTATAAAGATTATGGTTTTGGTCTTAGAAATGTTTCCAATTATATGAAAACAATATAGAATATAATCTATTTTTTTAAATAGCAAAGTGTATTACTTATTATACTTCTGTAATTTTATATATCTTTTTCTGTTCATATTAATATATATATTTGTAACTGTCTATTTGGTCACATACGTGACAAACAGCGCACTTACACACAACATCAGAGATATTGTGAAGCGCGTTCTACCGAAGGTTGCTACCGCAGGTGTCTTGCAGACGGCTTGTCTCAATAGTCTCATTCCTATTTAATGCATCATAGATTATCTGTTGAAATTCATCGTCATTCATTATATCTGCATCAGGAATAAGACTCTCGACTATTGCTCCCCTTACAATAAGCCTGTGTGTCCTTGCCTTTCTTAATTTCTCCGCTTCTCTGTTTGCTCTCATCTGCTGTTGATGTTTTAATTGTAATTCTGTATATTGTTTGCTCATTATGTGCTCTCCTTTATCAAGTAGAGATAATGCATAAAGCATCATCCCTACCTGCTTTTTCCTTTACTGTGTGTCTTTTGTTCTGTTGGATTTATTAAATGTGGAATTTTATTTTGAATAGAATTGATACTAAATTTGATTTCTTCTATATCTTTGAATTTATCTATATCAAGAACATCCAAACATAGCTTATTGCCAGAAACAAGCATCATCTGACTTTCATTATAAATATCTTCTTTATCCTTGCTGTTGTATGTAAAACCTATACCGGACATTCCATTTGAATGATTATCAATCATCTTTTTGTACTGGTCTATTGCTTCATCAATATTTTCTGTTTCATACATTTCGCCTTGGTCAGGATACTCCGCATTAGAAGTGGCAAAAAATGTAATTGAGTAATCGTTTTCTTTTTCCATAAGCATAGACAAATTTTTCTCTATACCATTTATCAAATCTGATGCAGTCTGCCTAATCACATTCATACTGTTCCGCAGCTCTTCAACCTCTTTACCGCTTGACCATCCGGCAATATATCCAAATGAATAATCTGTAGTATCTATATTGAAATGTTGACAAGTAGCATATGCAACTGACTCAGCTTGTACCTCTTTTGTGTTCCTATCTGCTTCTTTTTCAATTCCAGTATCTTTTTCATGTAATATACTGTGTGCAATCTCATGTATCAATGTCTTTGCTGTCTGTACTTCACTCATATTATCTTTTATAACAATACATTTATCTTCGATATTATAGTAACCCTTTGCACTTGTATCTATTTCTGCAAATTTGATAGGTACTGTAGATGTTTTTTTTATAGCTTCAATGAATTTGTTATATTCCTCGACATCCCCGGACAGTTCATTAACAAGGCTTGGTATTGGCTCCCCTGATGTCTGGCTCACATCAAACACATTTGCAACCTTGTATGCCGGTATCACTACTTTTACCTTTTCTTTTATTGTATTTCCGCTTGAATCAAGCATTGGTCTGTTTGTATCAGGGTCTATTTTGTCTTGGATTTTGTCAATTTTATAAGGGGATGGGGCTATGATTTTTATTGCTTTTTGACCTTTTTCTACCTGTCTATGGAATGTGGTTTTCCATTTGGAGTAGCCTGCCACAAGACTTGCCTGTGGCATCTGCATAGCTATAAGAAGCGAATTATTAAAGCTATAATTATGAAATTTAGACATAACTTTCAAATAATTCATATATTTTTCGCTATCAAAGAGGGCTTTAACACCCTCTTCGAGCTTCTTTGTTATCTCATCAATCTGTACTGTCGAGATTGACTTCATGTTCGTATCGTTCATCTTTTGTTACCTCTATCTCCACAGCATCCGGATTAAACATATAATCCTGATAATCCTTGTGGTCTTTTAATCTTAAATACATACTATATAATTCGCGCATCTAATTTTTCTCCTATCTTGCTTTAAAATTTTTTTTACTTAAATCAATTTCTTTCTGTTCACGCTCTTTTTGGGGCACATCTGATATTGTCAGCTTTTTTGTATATCCGTTGTAGTTAAACACATGTTCAGTAATACATTCTTCTGGGTTTTCCGCTTGTACACTCATATGTATGTTTTTAAGCTCATTTACATCCTTTACCTCTTTATCAGGTACAAGCATTATTTCATCCTTAGTACTGACCATCATATACATACTTTGCATGTCAGGATAATCAAGCTTCATCTTCTCAAATGCAATATCAAGTGCAGCTTTACTAGTGATAGCTGATGCCCCCATATACCCTGCTTGATTAGAGAGTGCATATAAAGAGACAGAAAGATTTTCTGTGATAAAATCGCTAATGTAAAAATCACTCATACCATTTTCCCTTAATATGTCGGCAAGTATATCCGATACTTTTTTGCATACATACTGGTCTTTGTCGGTGTTTTTATGTGCAATCTCAAAAATCTCCTGCGGTGACATTCTTACATATCTACAAAAATCATATCTGATATTAAACATGTTTGCATCATCAATCATATATCTGGCAACCAACGCTACATCGCCTACTTTTTCATAAGGCATATCCTTTAAATACTCCTTGTGCTTTTCAAAATTTAAAGGCTCAAGATATATTTTTTCATTAATGTTTTTCTGTGTAAATGGTTCATCCAATGGCACATCTTCTTTTAAACATTCAAGCTGTTTCATTGTCAAATTGACCAAATCATTTATTGTATGACCATCTTGGTACCAGAAATATTTATCTTCAAAATAAAGGATAGGTCCTAAATTTGAATCAGAATAGCATACTGTCAATACATCCTTTTCCTCCCCATCCACTTTTATTTTATCCTGAATCAAATCAACGCTATAGCTTTCATCTTCGCAGTATTCATTCATTACTTGTTGAAGCTCATATGTAAATTGATTCATAAATACTCTGTAATCTAAATTATTATCCATTATTTTTTTCTCCTCTTATAATACCTACTAAATTTAGGTATAAATTTTCTTTATTTTTTACATCAGGAATTGCAAATATGCCTAATCGTTTTGATAGTACATATTCTTTTTCATTCATTATTTTTCCATCTTTTATAATTGCATTTACCTCATTATTATGTATCTTCTCAACATCAGAATTTATAGTTGCGCACAATTCATATATTCTTTCTTCATCCGATTCACTAAATTCAGGTATTGGCTTATTTGAAAAGAATATAATATGAGGTATGGTATTATATTTTTCTGCAACGATACCGGCATAGCTTACCCTGGCATCAAGCGTATCAACTAATATTGTATAATCATCTGGAGCATATACCCGCCCCTTATATATATCTACATACATTACATATTCTCCTTGTCATTTAAATATTTTTTATTATATTCAACACATTCTTTTGATAATGGAGCTAAATATTTGTCCTTATAATATGGTACTTTTTTTACTCGGTTGTACCCATATGGACTAATCAATATTGCATCTCCTGTACCAGTTAATGTCATTAAATCCGATTCTGATATAATAGCCTGCTCATTGTATGATACGGATGCTTTTCTACTCTTTCCCTCGCCATTCCATGACGTTTTTCGTTCTTTGAACTTGCCACACCACTCAACAATCTGTTTCTGTGTCTTAGAGGTTGTAGCCTGAAGTACCACAATATATGAGCAGTTTGAAAGTATATCGTTAGTCTCTGGCTCACTGTAGCTGACTAAAAGAGCATCAATACTCTGCGATACCATGACAAGCCTTGTATTCTTTGACCTCATTGTTTTTATAGATTCATATATCTTTGCTAATTTACCTTGACTGACAAGACGAGCAAATTCATCTAAAATAACATATATGTAATTTAATTCTTCTTTTGTCTCATCTCTCTGCTCAACCATTGCTAGTACTTGATTAACAACTAGTTGCAGTAAATCATAATATGCCGACAGCTTTTCTTCTTTCAAAACAAGGTAAATGCTCTCTTCATTATTTAACATTAACGGATTGACTTTATTCGGATTGTCTCTCATGGCATATCGTATATCTGCATCATTTGAAAAAAGTAATATATGATTAATGACCTCGCTTTGAATACCGCCTAATGTTTCCTCTGCCATACCTGAAAATTGAATAATATATCTATATTCAGAAGAAGTGGGATTCGCTGACTCTACTATTTTTTGAATTGTCTCCTGAATAGGCTTAGATAATATTTCATCAATAATAGAGATAAAATTAGTGAATCCCTGATTATAGAAATAGATTAGAAATCCAGTTAATAGATTTCTTGCAGAATTTTTCCAGAACGGGTCCGTTATATTGGCAGGCATTGGAATTAAACTAAATGCAATTAACTGCATACATTCAAGTATATTCTGATTATTACTATCCTCATTCAACATATAAAAAGGATTATAACCATAGCTGTATCTGTCTTGTGGATTAAACATATGTATCTTTGAATCACCATACATTGTGCTTTTAAATGATAATTCACCTTTTATGTCTATGACGAAACAGGCTGCCTTTTTATCTTTTTGTACAAGATAATCAAGAATAAAACAACTAGATTTACCTGAACCTGTACCGCCAAGTATCATCACATTGCCATCTGCTTTTTCATCCTTGACCACGTACTTATTTGTATTTACATCCTTACCAAATATCACACCTTTTGGTTTATCCGAAAGCATGGCCTTGTTCACTTTTGGGTATTGACTCTTTTCTTTCCCCTTAAATGCTCTCTTTTCTGTTGGACTGCCTAAATCATCTAACCACATATATACAACCGGTATAAACGATACAGTTATAATTAAGCTCCAGTTCTGTCGGACATCTAGCCAATAGTCCAACTTATTAATGTGAATGAATATCAATATAGCCATAAGTAAAAATGGCTGTACCCATATCCCTGATGAGATTACCTTTTTAAATATTTTTTTCATAATTACTATCGCTTTTTACATCATCATACAAATCGTATTCATCAATAATACGTTGTTTAAGCTCATTCCAGCACCAATCATCAGAATACCCATCATAAATACATTCATAAATAAGCTCATCAATATAATTTTCAACCATGCCATTATCAGATAGCTCTTCCAAAAGGTCATATGTAAACAAGTTAGACACATATTCATCCAACGTATCATCCGGCATCACAACCTGCATTTGATTTCTTTTATTCATTAGCAAAAAACACCTCTTTTCTATATATAGTATGTTATGAGTAATTATTCTTCTATATATAGTATCGTAATTAAGAGATGTTTTCGGACATTAAATTTAAAATTTTTAAAATTTTTCTCAAAAAAAGAAACTCTCAATAATACAAGAGTTTCTTTTTTAATCACAATATTTAATTTTCATTTAACCATGCTATAGTTCCTATACTTGTGCCAACATATCCTTTTCAGCCATTTTGATTTCTTCTTCTGAATACTTAGTCAGAATTTGTTCCTTAGAAAGTCCTAGTTCAAGCATATTTTGGATTGCATCAATACGCTCTTTTTTTGCATAAGTTTTTGCATAATCCAACGCATAATCCATAGCATAATTTTCTACTGTTTTGCACACTTCTGAACGACCTCCTTCTGTTTCTTTAAAATATTTGACAGCCTTGCTTAATTCTGGAAATTTTGCATCATCAAATGCATCTTTCCTTAAAAATAACTGTAGAAGCTCTGATTTATCTGAATTTTCTTTTATCGCGGTATTAGCAAAAAAGATATCTTCTTTATCCGATATCGGAATAAAACCATCATTTGTTTTCATACATCTTTTCACATGCGTTACCGCTTGCTTGTTATTTAATGCATCATATTCTGTAATATAAAGAATTTTTACTTGTGGAATATCTGCGAAATCTGTTCCTTTGGGAGTGTATGCTGATGTAAGTGACGCTGCATGAAATCTTGTTCTTGCAATATCATCATTACATGCTCCTTTTTGCATTTCAATATTTACATATTCTCCATTTTCTAAAATACATAATGCATCTAATGTAACCTCTCTATGTAAGCTCTTAACTACAGATTGAGAGTTTACATTTACAACGTCCAGATTTGGCATATCCAACAAAGTACGAAGAATTTCTTGACATACACCTTCTCTCTCTGCCATTAAGCGAAACAACGCATCATCTATAATACGCAAATTTTCTGCGGTTTCTCTTGTTGCCTTTGAATATTGTTCTAAACTCATTTTTCCTCGCTTTCCCTTCATAGTAGCAGATTTTAGTTATCAATACGAACAGGGAAATGTTCTTATAAAATAATGGTATTTCGTGCTTTTATTATATCATACACCATGAATTTTACAATATTCTTTCATAAGCAGAAATTCCATTTTTTTTTACATTTTGTCAATGTTTCGTTTTAATCCTCTGACCCCCTGCTCCGATATAGCAACATAGTACTTATGTGTTACATTACTACTGCTATGCCCCATCTGATTACACAATAGATACTCTGGTGTATTCAATGCGGCCAATGTAGTACCATAGGTATGTCTTAAATAATGGTATTTAAAGGTTATACCTAATTCTTTTTTTATTTTTTGAGTATGATACTTTAATGAATTAACTGTTTGAATTTTACCATCATCTAATGTATTTACTAAATCCAATGAAGAGATTATAGTTCCATCCAGATTTTGAATATCCTTTGCATTTTGCAGTCGTTGTTGAGCATACTCTTCTTGTATTATATCCCTTTTTTCTTTTTGTTCTTTTAAATATTTAATGAGCTTTTTGCTCATATATATCTTACGCTTGGCATTATGCGTTTTAAGTGGCACTAATTTAATCAGTCCATCCTGATAAGCCATCTGCTGTTCAATACTTATAATCCCCTCATCAAAATCAATGTTTTTCCATAGCAGCCCATAACATTCATTGATACGCAATCCGCAATATTTTCCAAGCATATACGCTGTTTCAGCATTTGTACCATTGAAATAATCATCAAGCTTCTTTAAATCTTTTTTGCAAAAATAAGCAATATCCGTATCTTCACTCGTTTTTCTTTTTGGCATATGTATCTTTGACTCTTTATTAATGCACATCATATTGTAATCATCCAATGACATATATCCTCTTGAATAAGCCTGTCCGTATATCAAATAGAACATCTTCAAAAATGACTCTGTATAACTATATGCTCTATTCTCTACATGATAGAGATAATTCAAATAATCATTTATCTCTGCTACAGATACATCATGAATGTACATCTTCCCAAACTTATCCTTTAAATGATTTATCCACAAGGAGTCTTGTTTCTTTATCGTTGCATATGCTTTTCCAAACCTGCCATTCTCCGAATACTCATTATATACTTCCTCAAAAGTCTTTGCCGGTATAACCTTAGCTTGTGGCTGATTAGCTTTTGCCTGAGCCTGAGTCATGGCCAATAATCTTGCTTTTGTAGCCTTTTTTTCTGTACGAAATGGCTTTCCGTCATCATCCTTTACTCTTCTTTGTGAAACAGTCCTACCATTTACTAACATGGTAAATCTGTAGCCCCAAAATCCATTTTCTAATTGATAAACTCCTTTTGTTTTACTTTCTGACATAATTGCATAGTTTCTCCAATCTTGGCCGAAAATTGTCCGAAAATACTTTTTTAGGCTTTTATAAAAACATCAAATTGGCCGAAAAATTGTCCGAAAATCATACCGCCTTGCTTGCATAAATCATTCCTTGTATACTTTTACATCACTATCTTAAAATGAATGTATACAAATATCAAAGCACCAGAAAGCCTTATTTTACTGCATCTACTACAAAGGACAACCTCGCTTGGAGAGTTGACTGTGAGTTCGGTGCTACAGCAGGAAAGACTGACCTTGCTAAATGTGCTAAGAAGAACAACCTCGATGCAATCCATGATACAGTTCATGAGATGGCTCGTGACGAGGCTAGACACGGAAGAGCCCTTAAGGGACTTCTTGACAGATATTTCGGCTAATTACAAAATAGATAAATATCATTTGAAAATGCAACGCAAAAACCAGTTCGTAAAAATGTCATTTTACGAACTGGTTTTATTTTGGTCATGTTCTGCAAACTTGAATTGACATTTATACAATATCCATTCTTATTTCATCAATAATACTTTTATCTCTTAACTTGTGAATTTCAGTTCGTGTAATAAAAAATACAATTCCTATCAGTACAAATATACCACCAAATAATGCCGCCCACGGAATATGATACAATACCGGGAAAGCCTTACGAATAGATAAATTAATTAAAAATGGAATGGCAATTCCAAGTACAACTCCCGGAACAAGTGCCTTTACAACACAAAAAACACTTTCACTATATAACATCCTGCAAAGTGATTTATTTGTCATTCCAACACTCTTTAACACAGCAAACTCACGGCTTCTGATTCTGATATTTGTCGTCAGCGTACTAATTACACTTGTAAATCCCATGAGAATGAGCAGGATAACAAAACCATACATCACAATTTCAGCAAGAACTATAGCTATATTGAGCATTTTAACCATAGCATCTGTGCGGGCAATTCTCACGGTATATCCCTGCTCTACATAAGAATCCTCTGCCGCAATCGGATAATATTCATCCATGACACTTCTAGCATATTCTGTATAATCATCTTCATCTGATGGCATACTAAACCAGTCAAAACTCCTCGCATCCGCATCAGGTACGACAATTCTGACCGGATATGGTGTCATTTCCCCAAAACCATATTCCTTTAAACCGGACTGTTCTAAAATACCTCCAATTGTAAGTGTGTTCTTCTCATTGGCTGCGTTTATCAGGGAAATCTGTGTCACATCATCTTTAAAAGGTTTTATCGACCTATACTCTCCATTGTCATTATATTGGTAAGTGTTCAGCAGAAGAATACTTCCATATTCTGCGCCTGCCCTGTCACACAGTTTTTTATAGAGTACATCATCAACGGACACGATTTCTGTCCTTGTTTCCCCATTACCATCGGAAAAATTCGGAACCTGCAGCATATCCTCTGTTAATGTATTTTTATCTAATAGCGCATTGTAGGTAAAAGTATCTGCTCCAACACCATATACGTCTGTCCCGTACTTTTCCAGCTTTTGTGTAATTTCATTATATTGGTCTGATGTAACAGGCCGGCTGATTTTTCTCTCTTCTTTCCCTGTTTTCGCATTTACCCAGGTATCGTAATTGGAAGAATAATCCACCATCATTTCTTTTGATTTTGGTGTCATCCATTCTTGGAATTCCTTTGCCTGACCGGATAATCCTCCGGTTAACAGAAAAAGTAAAATCCCAAGTGACAATGCACGTATCGTTGCCTTATAGCCGTATTTGTTTCTTTTCATGTTTTTATAGGCAATTGCAGCCTCACATCCAAATATTTTTTGGATAAAGCTGTCTTTTACCTGGATCTCTTTCAAAACTGTGCCTGCTCCAATTCCTTTTACACACTGGATAGCAGTAAATTTACCAACCTTTTTAGCTGGTCTGTATGCAGAGAATAATACTATGCAAAACGAAAATACACCTGCAAACAAATATGTCCCCACAGATATATGAAAGGGCAGGGAAAAGGTAAAAGGTCTCATAATAATTTCTTTTGCAGCATCATTGATATCGGAAATAAAATGTCCTGTAAATTTTACACTAATATAACCAAGTATAGTTCCTGCAATGAGTCCAATCGGGATGGCTGTCAGACTAAGCCATAAACTCTCATAGATAACACTTGCCCTTATCTGTCTGCCTGTTGCACCAACACATTTTAAAATACCAAACTCCTGAATCCGCTTATTGGCACTGGCAGAAAATATATTGGATATTACAGTAATCGACATTGCTGCAATAAGAAGACCTAAAAGCAGTGCCGGTATTGCAAGCATGAGAGAGTATGCTCCTCCATATTCTCCATAATCCGAGCCAAGGAAATCCGTAAGCATCTTATTTGCGCTTGTCACAAAGCACATTACAGTTGTAATAAGTGATGTTGCAAGTGCGATCGCAAAAATTCCTGCAATCGTTCTTTTTTTATTCACTTTCATCTGGCTTAAGGCGAGTTGTGCTGTTATTTTCATTACTTCATCACCTCGTCTTTTATGATTTTTCCATCTCCGATTGTGATGATTCGGTTCGCCTGCAGCGCTATCTTTTCGTCATGTGTGACAAGAAGAATAGTCTGCTTATATTTCTGATTGGTGAACTTCAAAATATCCAGAATCTCTCTGCTTGTTTTACTATCAAGATTTCCCGTCGGCTCATCTGCAAGAATAAATGCCGGCTCGTTTATAAGTGCCCTTCCTATGGATACTCTTTGCTGCTGACCTCCTGACATTTGTCCCGGCAGATGTTTTGCCCTTTTCTCAAGACCCAGCATATTGACAATCTCAGAAAGCCGTTCCTTATTCTCTTTTCTTCCATCTAATTTCCATGGCAGCGCAATATTTTCCTCCGCAGTAAGAGTGGGTATCAGATTATAAAACTGATAAACAATTCCCAGATTTCTTCTGCGGAAAATTGCAAGTTCATCCTCACTCATTGCTTGTATCTCATTTCCATCAATGATAATAGAACCGCTTGTTGGATAATCAATTCCGCCAATCATATTCATAAGTGTCGATTTCCCGGAACCGGATGCTCCGATGATTGCAACAAATTCTCCTCTTTCTACCGAAAAAGACACATGATCAAGCGCAATCACTTCCGATTCGCCTTCACCATATTTCTTTGTTAATTCCTTCACTTCTAAAACAGCCATTGTAGTCCTCCTTTTTCAAATACCATCCTAGCAATGCAAAATGACTGTTCTGTGACAAAAGAAATTATTATTGTGACAATTTTGTCACTTAGAAACAATTCACTTAAAAAATTTCAAAATAAAAGTCGTTCCCTCTCCTTTGCCACCAAAATCAACATCAATATCTCCACCCTGTCCTTTCAGAATAGAGTGTGCAAGCGGCATCCCGATTCCAAATCCATTCTCATTGGTAGAATTTTCAAACCGTTTAAAAAGAGCAGCATACTCAGTTTTGTCCATTCCCATACCGCTGTCCTTAACCGAAATCCAGCTATACATGGGATTTTCTCCGCTGTCAATCTCAATCTCACTTCCATCCGGTGAATATTCGATCGCATTTTTGATAATGTTCGTAAGTGCTTCTGTGGTCCAGCGTTTATCACAATGTATGATGCAATCCTGTTTCAGCTCTATGGTCAGATTGTGGATATCCAAAAGGATTTCCACTGATGGTTTTACCGCCTCTAAAAGTTCTGACGTGCGAATGTCATTTTTGATAAAATCAATTGCATGGGCATCAAGCTTTGCCATCTTAAGAAGTGCCCCTACAAGCCACTCCATTTTATTTAACGAAACCTGTATGTTATGAATGAACTCTGTCTGTTTTTCCGGCTCTGCCTCCTCCAGTAAATCTGCCATAATCATCATAGATGTAATCGGTGTTTTTAACTGATGGGAAATATCTGCCATATAATCAGAGAGACTGTCTCTTTCTGCCTCAACTGCCTTTATCTGTTCATTTTTCGTGTTCACAAGAGCATAAATATCATTTTTTAATATGTTAAAAGAGCCTTCCTTATTCTCTCGAATATCCAGTTTCTCGCCGGAACTATAGCCTTTCACAAACTCCGACAACTGTTCTATCTCTTTTTTCTTAATCCACACGATATCCCATTCCTCTCACAGTCTCAATATGTATTGCCTCTCCAAGTTTCTCCCGCAGCCGTTTCACATAAACGGTAAGTGTATTATCCTCAACAAAGTTGCCGTCTGCGTCCCATATTTTGTCAAGAATCTGCTGCCTTGTCAAAAGGATTCCTTTATTACTCGCAAAAATAAGCAGCAACCGATATTCCAATGCTGTAAGTTCTATGCTTTTATCATTCACATAAACTTTTGCCTCATCTGTATGGATGGCTGCATGACCCATATAGATTATGTTGTCCTTCTCTCCATTTTTGATATTGGCAGATAAAATGCGCCGAACTCTCGCCAAAAGTTCCCTGATTCTGAAAGGCTTTACAATATAATCCTGTGCTCCTTCATCAAATGCCCTCACAATTGTATTTTCATCATCCACAACTGTCAGGAAAATCACAGATGTAGCATTATTTTTAAATATCTCACTTACATCAAATCCAGTTCCATCCGGAAGCTGCATATCTATAATTGCAAGGTCAAAATTATAATGTTCAATTAAACTTCTGGCATCTTTTATACCTGTGGCATGATTTGTTTCATAACCTTCTGTCTCAAGTGCATACATAATCCCCGAAGCAATCATTGTGTCATCTTCCACCAAAAGTATTCTACTCATGAATTATAGTCCTTTCGTTATCGTTATAAGATATTTGCCTTACTGTTTCCCTTGTGTTATATCATCCCACCAGTGTTTACGAACTCTGATAAGGGCAAGAAAAATCTATAAAACATTATAACACAAAATAAAAGTCCCCCTTACTATTTTTGAAGGAGGACTTTTATTAAAATTTATTAGAATTTTCCATTCTGGTTCTGCCATGTGGATTTATCAGCGATAGTTTCCATTACATCCCAATGCTCGACGATTTTGCCGTTTTCAACTCGGAAAAGATCATAGTAACTTGTATGAGCACCACCAAAAGAGCCTTCACTTACTGCAAGACCGTAATTTCCGTCTGCAAGTACCTGATAAGTTTGATCATAAATCATCTGAATGCCCTGTTTGCCAAGAGCTTCAAGAGCTGCTCCGAGTCCGGAAAGTCCATCAGCAATTCCTGTGTTGTGCTGAATATAAGTATCTCCATCAAAATAGCTGGTCAGCTTTTCCGGATGCTCGCCACGGAGAACATCACCTACAAACGCAGAGACAATTTTGCGTGTTTCTTCTGTATTTACAAGTTCTTTTTCTATTGTACCGTCAATCTGTGTACGTCCTGATGGATTCGGCTCAGCCTTTGCAGCAAGATTATCCCAATGCTCAGCAATTTTTCCGTTGCTGTCAAAGCGGAAAATATCGAATGCTACCTGCTCGCCGGCACCTGCAAAATTATAAACAGTCTGTAAGAAAACTTTGTCGCCATCTTCAAATGCACGAATGTTGTTGACAGTTGTTTTTACCGGTGCGGATGCGAGATAAGCTACAGAGCCTATAAAAGCATCTCTGCCTGTACCATAAGCCAGATTGTGCTGAATATATCCTTCAGCCAGTAAATTCTTTGCTGCATCTGTATCACCGGTTGCAAATGTGTTAATGAGTGCCAATGCTTTGTCTTTGTTTGTCATAATTAATATCCTCCTTATATGTGTGTGTATGATTAAAAAGTTTTTTCAGAAATGACATTTTGTTACCTCCCTTTCTGATCTGATGTTTGCCTGGGTGAATGATGAGCTTGCATCGTTCGTTTATTAGAACTTATAACAATCCACTGTATATTTTTAAATCTTCATTCTTAAACACATTAAAGATTACCTTTTTTATTCTGCTGTCTTTGTTAAGATACTGCTTTACAGTGTTCGTTGCAATCTCGGCAGCTCGTTGCTGTGGAAAACGGAATACACCTGTAGACAAACAACAGAATGCAATAGATTCCACACCAGTATCAGCTGCAAGCTTTAGGCACTCTGTGTAACAGCTTGCGAGCAGTGCTTCATCCTCTTTTGTGACTTTCCATTGTATAATAGGTCCTACTGTATGAAGAATATATTTTGCCGGAAGATTATAGCCCGATGTTATCTTTGCTTTGCCGGTCTCTTCTTCATGTCCCTGCTTTGTCATAATCTCATGCATTTTCAAACGCAGCTCCACTCCTGCATAAGTATGAATAAAGTTATCAATACAAGCATGCATCGGCGAAAAACACCCAAGCATCTGTGAGTTGCAAGCATTTACGATTGCATCACATTTCAGTGTCGTAATATCACCCTGCCAGATATATAATCTCGAATCGGATTTTACAGGTGCAAGCGTGTCAACATCTGTGATTCCACGCTCTATATTTCTTTCTGTAAGATACTCATCCTGTATTTTCAAAAAATCATTACTGATTGGTCTTGGCGGTCTGACATTCATAAGTGAGCGGAGCAGATTTTCCTGCCCCTGCTTATCCGTAGGAATGTTCTGTCTGCCAAACGGTATTTCTTCTTTTAAAAGATAGTGAACCAGATATTCTCTTCGTTCATCCTGTGTCATAATACCAGCCCCCTTATATCAGTAATTGCCTTTGCCATATCACCGCCAATACCGATTGCACGTTCCCCGAAGCTTTCCGGAACTACCGCTTCATCCATATTCAGGCGTATCAAACTATAAGACGAGTTCTCCCTCACCATCTTTTCAAAAGGGAAACGTATAATAATCGGCGTATTAAATCCAACTCCAAGTTCCAAAAGAACAACCTTTTTATCTTTATGCTGTTCCAGAAACCCCGCATACCTGTCGGCTGCCTCATGCCACGCTTCATCTTCCACAAAATAATTATCACAACGGAGATTCATAGCCATATTGCCGCCACACACCGGACATTTTGGTACAAGTTCTGATGGAATCAGGCAGTCTCTTCTTGCTTTATCCATTTTACGAAACAGGTCTTTTGCATCGTAAGTCTTTGGATGACAGGCTTTCTGGCACTGGATTTTCCCATAATCTCCCTGTGTTGCAAATATTCTTTTTTCATCGAATCCCGCTTTATAAAACTGATGATCCACATTGGTTGTAAGTACAAAATATTCTTTGTTCTTTACAATATCATAAAGCTCTGTATAAAGCGGCAATGCCGGAGGATCAAAGCGGTTCATCAATGCATGTTTTGACCAGTATCCCCACTTTGCCTCCTCAGACGGATATGGATAAAATCCGGCTGCATACATATCTGTCATGTAGTACTCACCGTATTTTTTTATAAATTCTGCAAAATTGTCTGTAAACCTTTTACCACCATATTGGATTCCCGCAGCTGTCGATGCCCCGGCTCCTGCCCCGATTATAACACAGTCTGTATTTCTTATATTCTTTGCTGCCCTGTCAATCTGGTCTTCATATGCATCCTTTTGGAATACATAATCCCTTGCCGGAGTACTACATAAAAAGTTTCTCCAGTCAGCATGCCCTTTTCTGATTTTCTTAAAAATCATAATGAACCTCTTTTCTCAATACACTGCTTCGGACAAATTTCTGCACATCTTCCGCAATGCAGACAATGATTCTGGTTGATAGTAACCGGAACTGAAGATATATCAATACACTTTTGCGGACATACAGAATAACACAGCTTGCATCCGATACAGTTTTTTCCAACAAAATAACCTGTCTGAACAGCTTCGGTTTTCCCGATTGTTATAGTATCCCTAACAATATTTGACGATTGCTGATATCAAAATACTCTCCCTGTGCCTCATACAGTCGAAACACTTCGATTGCGTCTTTCGTATCTCCCGGATAGATTTTCTTCATATATGGATTTTTTTCAAACATAATATCAAGATTCTTTTTTTCGATGTTCTTTATTTTTCCACGCAGAGACACCGCAATTTTGTCTTTTGTTGCGGATATTGCCACATACTGCTGCTCCATTAACTGGTCATAAAATGCTTTTCCCTTTGCTGTAAGGAAATACACACCTTCTTCATCATAGTACATCATATCTATGATTCTTGTCTGAGGATGTCCATCTGAACCTATCGTTGCAACTGTTGTTGAATGAATTTCATCCACCAGAAGTTTAAGATAATCCATTTTTGTCATTTCAAAGTCTCTCCTTTCAGTATCGGTGTAAGTTTTTTATATATCATCATGGCAATTGCTCCAATCACCAAGCCTTTTAAGATATTAAACGGCAATGCATTGAATAGCACAACGTCCAGCTTTGTCTTAATAAATGGCAGAAATTCGCCAAATGATGCAATCAGCTGATCCAACGGCATAAATGTTTCAAACAGTGGAAGTAGTATAAAATAATTTGCAATCGCTGCCGCTATTCCCATAGCCACACTTGAAATAACACATGCCCACTTCGCCATTTTCTTAGTCTTTTTGTATTTGTATATAAAACCGGCAGCCAGTACATAAGATGCCCCCATCAGGAAATTAGCAAGTTCACCAATTCCTCCTGTTGATGTTGACAGAAGCTGTAATATATTTTTTATCAATTCTCTCATCCGGACTTTACCGTCGGTTATGGAATTGCACCATATCAACTTCTTGCTCGCAGACTATACTGCCGGTCAGGAATTACACCTTGCCCCGAAGACTGTAATTTTTTCTGTTAACTGTCTTTAAAATTCATAAGGTGGATTTCCGGAGAAATCTGCAATTACACCATGAGGATTTTCAAGATAGAATACCTCAAAAATAGGATTATCAGCTGTCTGGTACTGTCCCTTAACGACAGGATTATTCATGCATCCTTCCTTTACGCTCTTGTTGTCCTCAAATACTGCTTTGCCATGAAGACGAATCCATGCGTATTCAGGCGAAGAAACAGAAACTTCTACTTCAGGATTTGCTAACATATCCTTGTAAACATCCTTTGTATTATTTGTACAGAACCAAAGCTTTCCATCCTGCTCAAAACAGAACATGAATGGACGGCATTTTGCCTTCCCGTCTCTTCCGACTGTTGCTAAATACTGAACCGGATTTTTCTGTAAAAATTCTACTACTTTCTGCATTTTAAATTACCTCCTTGATTTGTTGTAACCTTGTTTATTACATCTTGTAGCTGTACTATAGCATCTGTTTAATGTAATGTCAATAGTTACATCAAGCTTTTTGTAACTTTTTTTGTTACAACTCCTTTTGAAGATTTTACATTGATTATGAAAAACGAAAAGGCTCCGGAAATTGTGATGATATAATCACGCATCCGAAGCCTTCAGTATGCTACTCTTTCTCTGTATACACTGCAATATCTTTTTTCACATCAGCAAGTGTCATTTCTGAAAGTTTTTCCTCCATTGCCTTCTGTACTTCTAACAGTCTCTTATCAAGAACATGGTGAATATTCTTTCCTACCGGACATTTCTGATTGGGATTCTCATGAAAATGAAACAGTTCTTCATCTGGTGCACATTCCACTGCTTTATACACATCAAGGAATGTAATCTGCTCCAATGGTCTGGTAATTGTCACACCGCCTGTCCCTCTTGCAACTTCAATAAGACCAGCAGCCTTTAATTGTTGCAATATTTTACGTACAATCACCGGATTGGTTCCAATGCTTGCTGCCATAAAATCACTAGTCATCTTCTGATCCGAAAATGTATCTATACAGGCAAACATGTGGATTGCCATTGTAAATCTGCTTGAAATCTGCATTATAAACACCTCTCTTCGACAATAATCATATCAAAAAACAGATGTAATTTCAATGGTTACATTGTAGGATTTATTATAATCCTGTATCGGTGTTATTAATTGTAATTGTGGTATTTTCTAATAATAAAATAACTGATTGTCAATTCCATAAACTTGAATTTATTCATTTAATTCAGCCTCAATTTCTTCAATGGTAGGCATACTACCTCTGAACTCTTCTGGTATAAGTTTTGATAATTCATAACTAGAAATACCAAGTGGCTGGCTAGTAGATTCTAATGCATACTGGGCTTCTACTTTATCCATATCTTTACAAATCAGAAGTCCCAAAGTAGGATTATCAGCTTCTGTTTTCATCTGATGATTAACAGCTACAACATAAGTTCCCAATTGACCTGCATAAGAAGAATCAAATTTTCCTGTCTTGATTTCTACAACTACATAGCAATGCCTTTGAGTATTGTAAAATAACATATCTATAAATTTTTCAGTATCTCCTACCTCAATTCTCACTTCCTTGCCCATATAAGCAAATCCAGTACCTAACTCCATAAGAAAATTATTAAACTTCTCTATAAGCGCATCCTTTAGTTCCTTTTCATCATACCTTTCACGCAAAGTCAGAAAATCAAAATTATATGGATCCTTCGTAATAGCTTGCGCTAAATCGCTCTGTTCTATCGGAAGTGTACTAGAAAAGTTAGTTATTGCTTTGCCCTAGCGTTCATACAAATCCGTTCCTAAGAAGTTTAGTAAAACATTTCTTGACCAATTGTTTTCAATAGTCTTTCTGATATAAAACAATGCCTTTGCAGAATTTCCTTTGCAATTATCAAGTATTATTTTGTTATGTCCCCATGGAATTCTAAAAATGATTTGTAAATCATCCCCAACTTGGGGACGATTTGCATCTGTAATCAATTCGTCCTCAACCTGAGGACAAATCACTGTGTCAGGATACATCTCATAAAAGTATCTCATATATTTTAAATTGGTTGGAGAAAATGATTTCACATCTGGCAAAATGGATTTCAAATCATCACTCACCGTTTTATAGAATCCCATTCCATATCCGAACTGTTCACTCATAGATGAAATACCCTTACCAAGCTTCCAATAAAATCTTAGCATCTCATCATTTATCTTCATAGAAGCCCTGATTTGGCTTTTTCTAAAATCAGTGGATATTCCGGCAATCCACTCTTTATATTCATTATCAGCCTTAATCAATTCACTCATATATAATCCTTCCTAATCGTCTCCACAAACAGCCTGTATCAGGAAATGCCCCCTATCATCCATTGCCAATTCTCCATCTATAAGCATATCTTCCTGTACAAAGGTCTGAAGCTCCCCTTCTTGCCCTTCGGACAAGAAGAATTTTCTTGAAACCACCTAGACTACACCTGCGGCTGATGAACAATTCCCACAAACAGCGGCAATCCGTCTGTCCCTGTGATAGCAAATATAAACGGTCGGTTTAAAATGAAATCAACCTCTTCCTCCGGCGGAGCGCACGCACCTGCTGTCATCATCACTGTGTAGGCCGCAGCCGTAACTCCTTCCTCATCAACCGCAACACGCACCGCATGCTTAGCCTGAGAAAGATATGCCGCTGTATCATCGGTCATAGGAGAAAAATCAGCGGTTTCCGGGTCAAAGATATCCGTAATACCAAGGTTCATCAAATCCTTTTTCAGCTCCATATCGGATGCCACATCAAACTTAGGAACTGCTAAATTCACCATCAAAAATTTGCTTTCGGCCTTCTCACCGCTGCTGAGAAGAAATTCCATGGTATGCTCATCGGCAAGCAATTCCTCCGGTGTTATGCCCTCATCCGGCCGTATAAACCACATATATCCGCTGCCTTCCAGCTTTTTGGCTGCTGCTGAAAAGCGCTCGCTCCAATAATACGTATTTGTATTGCTCTGGTGCATGAAATCACAAGTCACATCACCATTGTCAGCATGAAATGTATCCTGCTTTGTATTACTTTCAGAAAACTCTCCATCCCATTTTGTGCGGAAATAAATGGTAGAAACCAGAGCAAGGATGGTCTCCGGATCCATCGACAATTTCGAGGCCTGTTCTTCCAGAAGTCCACCAGTCTGTTGATTAATCCACTCCTGAAGTGCCTTATCATAAGCGGCAGATCCCATTTCTCCCCGGAAGGAGGATGCATAATAATATTTTGCCAGCGAATCCAAAGTATTCTGCTTAAATTTGATTTGATCGTTCATCCACAGAGAATTTGCGAGAATGCTGGTTACGGCACCGTCATCACAGTAATTTGCATTCCAGACTGCAGACGCCTTCTCATGAAGAGAGTTTATATCATTGCAATCAAGCAGGTTCAGAATCTGGCTTCGGCTATTACCATCGGTCACCTCCGCCAGCATAGCAAGAGCCATATAAATATTAATCGGAGAACAAGCTTTGTTTTCTCCACCGGTTTCACTGAGCAGCTGTGGCACAAGCGTGGACAGATAGCTATCCAGACCATCTCTATAACCATCCGGTTGATCCATCTGTTTTTTGCGATCGGCCCACCATGCATCGTAAACCTTATCAAAACCATCACTGTCAAAGTCACCATTTAATTTCGTATATTTACTTTCATCTGGATACTTTGCCATACTCGGATACTCAGCAGCAACAACTTGATATTTTTCATTTTCCCCTGCCTTCTGCGTACAGGCAGTCAGAGAAATTATATTGATTGAAATAAGTAAAATTGCGATCATTCGTTTCATCACGATACCTCCCTACAACTCCCGAGTTGTTTAACTGATTCTATAATGTCCTATGATATCATCACGATGTTCCAGTATATCCTCTTCATAATATATTTGATATGGATTTGCATGATGGATAACAAAACATATACCTTTTCGATTTCTCTTGTCAGATATAATGCCGATATGTTTTTTAAATACAACAATATCTCCACCTTGCCATTCTTCTATTTCATTTATATCTGTAGTAAGACTTATTGCATTATTATCGAAATATACTTTTAAGTTTTTAACTCTTCTAAAATCTATATTTTTATCAACGGCATCTATATCATATAATTCTTTATTGTTTTTTATATCCTCATTTACTAATACCATCAAATCATATCCTGCATCTTTTAAAGCAAAAGCTACTACATCAGTACAAACCCCATATTTATCATTTGGATAACCTGTGTTGTAATATTTGCTTTTATATTTTGGATTAGTTTTTATGTAATTATTTGCATTATTTAATATATCTGTTTGGTCATCTATACCATCATCGTCTTTATCAATATTGCTCTTGTAAGCTTCTATATTGAAATCTGCATTTGTATATTTTTTATGTGGAATATAATTAAAACAATACAACACATATAAAGCAACAATTATTAGCACCGAAAAAACAATAAGCGTTATTCTCTTCTTCATACATTCTCCATTAAACAACTTGCGAGTTGTTATTCTTTATTATTTTTGAAAACCATTATAAGTCCAACAATTCCAACAATTATCCCGATAAGAGCAAATGGGAAATCGCTAAAACTTGCCAATACAGTTCTATTCATTTCTTCACCACTTGCACTTAAGAGTATTCCAAATAGAATAACTGCTATACCCTTTAACCTGTTATCATTCATTTTGTTTACCTCCCAATTTGTCAATTTCATTAAATAAAAAGTTATCATCATGTAATATGTTTCTTATACGTTCCAAAAGGAAATCTGCTCATTTCGAGAAAATGCATTTCTCATTAAACGACATATATCTTTGTATTCATTCAATTTTCTGGAAAAGTTTTATCAACAAGCATCTCTGCATCAATCCTCACGGATTTTTGTTTGTATACTTTAGGATTTTTGACCCAATATCAACATGTTACACAGTCAACTTTCTTGGTTAAACCTTGTTTTTTTTACATTGATCATTTCAATTTATCCAAGAAAAACCTTGTTTTTAAAGGCTTTTTTCGCATCAACTTGGATAAATCTTGGATAAAATTTGTTTCTTACTTGTTTAAATCCTTGACAAGTATCCAAGATGACCTCTGCTGATTCTCGGAATCTGTTGTTATTATTTCCGTTCTTCTCATCTGCGCTAAAAAATTCTTTACTTTACTCTCTTTCTGCTTATCATCCATTACTTCTGGCAGTTTATCCCACAGCAGTTCTCTAATATCTTTTTTTTGGCAGAACCGTATTGCTCCAAATACTTTACAATAAGATTTCTATAATACTGGTCATTAAATGCCTTATTTTTTACATATTGATTCTGTTCACCGATGTTCTCTGATACAGACGCAGATAAGAATATATTTGGTGACTTCCCTTCTATCACTTTTAATTTTCGCAAATGTTTAATCGCTTCTCTATCAATTTTTATGCGCTTCTGAACACAGTCAATCAAGAACACGGTCTCCAGATCCAAATCGGGATTAGCAAACAGTATCTGAGAGTAGTTCTCATCCAACACCTTTCCATACACGCAAACTTTAACCTGCTGTCTGTTGGATAAATCATAACTTGTATATCTACTTATTAATTGATACGATCCTAACTGCTGAAGCCATTCCACCGTCGCCATACGAGGGATTTTTAATAAAATCATTTGCTGAATCACTCAACTCTTGATTGTTTTTTATCGAATGAATAATTTCATTTTCCCATCCGAATAATCTTGAATTAGATATAGCTTCAATATCCAGCAACACGTTTGTAATATTATCACGATAACTATTGTTATGCTTTTCTATAATATAACTCATTAGTTCAAGTCGTTTATTCATACTTTTTATGTTTGTAGAAGCAGAAGCAGTCCTATAGTTAATCAGTGGTTTTTCAACAATTCCAGCAAGAGCTTCCGGTGTGGTTTCTAACATACTTAAGAAAAAATCCCAGTCTTCAAAACCTGAACGCATAGATTCATCATAGCCCCCACATTGTTCATAAAATTTCCTTCGAAGGATATGTGTTGCAGGGCAACAATTGTGAGATAAAAAAGATACTATATTTCCACCAGTTGGACGAATAATCGCATCAAGAACTCCAAATGTGCGCATCCAAGATGAAGCTATAACCATTTGAGGATTATCGTAAAGTAATCTACCGACATTCTCAATAAACTTTGCCTCAAGCTTATCATCACCATCAAGGATTAGAACCAATGATGATTGAGCCTGATTAATCCCAGTATTCCTAGCTGCCGACACTCCTTTATTTTCCTGAAAAACCATCTTTACAGGAACAGATAATTCCGAATCATTACCAATAGCATTTAATATCTCAATAGAATATGTATCAGTTGTGCCATCATCAACAATTATTATTCTTTTAGGCAATACTGTTTGATTACACAAAGACTGAACCGCTTCTAAAATCATAGTTCCTTGATTATAACTTGTAATAACAGCATCCACATCTAAATTAAAGCAATTATTATTTATATTCATAAATTTCTCCAATATCTTAAACCAATTCCGATCTGTCAATTTCATTAAATAATAAATTAGCTACTTTTTCCTCTAATGACGGATATACATCTCCACCAAAGAGACTCTGATAAACTGCTGCCAAATTACCTTCAACATTGGTCTAAAAGCATCTTTGTTTGAATATCATCAACATCTAATCAACCGTATAGTCCCATATATCCTGCATTTTGAAAAATCGCAAATTCCTCATTCGTAATAACTCCTGCATTATGTGCTGTCTCTGCCAACATTTGATTCCACTGTTTGATGTCTCCCCTGACAACAAGTCTTCTGTTATCTTCATCCAGTTCATTAAAATGGTCAGCAACCTCCTGCCTGTATGTCTGGATTGCAAAATATGTCTGTCCTAATGCAATGACCTCTTTTCTTGGATCTCCATTCTGAACAATCAGATAACATGCATATCTTGACAGTTCATAATCTTTTTTGGGTTTCGTGGTGACTCCAGCTTCAACGATTTTCCTGACCTCAGGAAAATCGTCTGGAATACTGTGCCCGCTGTTTTCACATGCGATCATTGCTCTTTTAATTACTTTTGCAAAGTTCTCCCATTTTGCATAATCAATTGCCTCATTTTTATAGCTTTTATTGTGTACAAAATAATATCGACCACAAATAAAAATAACAACAATTGTAGATACTATTATGAAAAACCAAAAAGTGTTCAGAAATTGAATACATTAAGTCCTGTTTCTTCATCATAAACTCTATCAACTTTTCCATCAATTACCGTAATCACGAGCTCGCAAGTTGCACTCACAACAGCTCTGTTCAGATGTCCTCCAAACACTTCACCTTTTTCATCACCGGCACTCAAATGAAGATGTGCATAATATTCTCCATCCATTGTATTGATTGTACCTGTCAGCGATGTAATTTCATAATATCCCTTAAAACTGTTTGAGTAATATTTCTTCTCATCTGTCTTGTATACTCCGACTGTGAAATCATTGATAGCTCCAAGAGCATTAATACTGGCAAGCTTTATATTCTCAGTTATGGCAATTGCTTTCAGTTGCTCCAAAATCTCCTCCCCTTTGTCAATTCTCGCTATTATTATATTATCAAATTTTCTGTATTCCATTATGTTTCCTCCGTAACTTTCGAATTGTTATTCTTTATTATTTTTGAAAACCATTATAAGTCCAACTATTCCAAATAGAATAACTGAAATACTTTATTCGTGAATTTCCAAGGGTAGATTGTCAGGATCATGAAAGAATGTCATTTTTTTGCCTGTGTAAGTATCGAGTCTGATCGGCTCAGTTATGATGCCCCTTTTATTCAATTCTCTTACAGTATCATCGACCGAGTCCACAGCAAAGGCAAGATGCCGGAGACCGTAAGCCTCTGGATAACTTGGACGCTTCGGACAATTTTTAATGATAAAAAGTTCTAATTCTATCTCATCGAGTTGAAGATCAATTTTATAATCATCACGTTCCGGTCTGTAATTTTCTCGAATAATAGAAAAACCTAACAGATCCACATAAAAGTGCTTTGATTTTTCATAGTTGCTCCCAATAATGGCAATATGATGAACTTTTTTTAAATTCATGGTATATTTACCTCTCTCCTACTTTGTTTGAATACATGAAATAATGTATCACAATGATACTATTTTGTAATATATTTTTTCAAAAGCTTATAGGTATTCTCCACGCCATCCATGTGTGAGCGCTCATAGTTATGCGATGCATAAACTCCTGCACCGATAAGCCCATGACGGATATCATATCCGCTGTGCAGTGTTGCCTCAACATCAGAGCCGTAGTGCGGATAAACATCGATTGCATAGTCAAGCCCCTCGCTCTTTGCCAGATTTGAAAGCTCTGTAACAAGCTCGTAGTTGTAAGGTCCGCCTGAGTCCTTCGCACAGATTGAAACCATATGCTCCGTACAGCCTAGGTCTGCTCCAACGCAGCCCATGTCTACGGAAATCATCTCCTCCGTATCAGCCGGTACAAAGCTTCCGCCATGGCCTACCTCCTCATAAACCGTAAAAAGCAGTGTGACCTTGCGGTTTAGCTTCCAGGCCTCCTCCTTTACGGCATGAGCCACACCGAGTAAGATGGCGGCTGACAGCTTATCATCAAGGAAACGGCTCTTGATATAGCCGCTCTCCGTGATGACTGTACGTGGATCCATGGCGATAATATCCCCTGTCTGGATGCCAAGTGCCGCTACACCCTGCTTGTCATTTACATTTTCATCGAGCAGGATTTCCATATTTTCTTCCTTTATCTCGACCTTTTCATCTGCCACATGTGCTGATGGCTCTGTATTTAGCACCACGCCTGTGTACATTCTGCCATCACGCGTAAAAACCATGCAGTTTTCTCCATCTGCTGTGCTCCACTGATGACCGCCTATAGTTGTCGGGCGCAAACGTCCGTTATCCTTTATTGAGCGAACCATGGCTCCAAGTGTGTCCACATGTGCTGCCAATACCAAAGGTGCTCCCTCTCCACCAATTTCTACGCTGACATTTCCTTTATTTGAAAGCTGTGGCGCATATCCCATAGCCTCTAGCTGCTTCATCAGATAGTCTGTAGCATTTTTTGTGAAACCTGTAGGGCTTGCTATTGATGTGAGTGCTTTGAGCTGTGTTCCAATATATTCTTTAATCTTTTCTGTTGACATAATTGTTATCTCCTGCTTTATTACTGTTTATTAACTGCATTATAACATCTCATATTTGCGCATGCAATCCGTATTAACCGTTATTTGTAGTACTCTATTCGCGGGCCGCGGGTACCATGACGCACACACTATTCCATGTAAGCGAATAGCGAAGCTGCTTAGAGACTGTAGAATTGTGCTATGTAACGCAGAAATGCCGAGGCATGGACGCCGAGGCAAGGAGAAATCGAGCCATGGATGGCGAGTTTCGACGGTTTCGTCAAGTTAGGAAAACCTTTGGCACAATTCGTACAGTCTCTTAGCTGCGTAGCGTAGCGAACGTGGGATAGTGTGTGCGCCATGGTACCCGCGGCTTGCGAACAACACCCAACAATTTATGGTCAATCCACTTGCGATTAATCTGCAACAATGCTATTCTTAGAATATGAATACACAAAATACAGATAAAGAAATTAGTGATAATAATAATAATATAAATACAAATTCCAACACCAAAATAAAAATCTGCGGTCTGACTTCACCTGCCGAAGCACGGTATCTCAACGAAAATCACGTTGATTTTGCAGGTATGGTGTTATTTTTTCCAAAGAGTAAGAGGAATATATCCATCGAACAGGCAAAGGAGATTATGGCAGCCCTTGATGCTTCCATCAAAAGAGTCGCCGTTGTCGTTTCGCCATCCATAGAGCAGGTCAGACAGATTGAGGCTGCAGGCTTTGACTATATCCAGATACATGGGGAAATTCCGGAGACAGAGGCGGAGGTAGCAATAGCTATCCCGATTCTCAAAGCCTTCAATGTCTCTGATATGGGCAGCTATGAAAAGTATCACAACGATTCACGCATCGCAGGCTATGTGTTTGATGCCATTGAGCCCGGCAGTGGAAAAACCTTTGACTGGAAGCTGGTTGACAATATTCCCCGTGATGAAAAGCTGCTGCTGCTTGCAGGAGGCTTAAATCCCAACAATGTGCGCATGGCAATTGAAGCCGTGCATCCTGACGGAGTCGATGTATCCTCAGGTGTGGAAAATGATGACAAAGCGGGGAAGAATCCGGAAAAGATACATGATTTTGTTGCGGCAATAAAATCATAAAAAAATCCACATACATCTCTTTCAACATGATGTATGTGGATTTTTTTTAATTATGTAACTATTATTTTTCTTTGCCAATCTTGAAAAACAGATTTGCCTTGATGAGCACCGGTCTCAGTGCCATATACACGATTGTCGCAGCAATCACAGATATCACTGCATTGACTCCTGTTGTGGTCACGCTCCATGCGATTTTGAGCTGTGCCATCGGCTTTCCGAGGATAAGCATATCGTAGAAATAGCTTATAATCGGATCAAAAATAAAATTGAAGAGCATTCCTGCACATGCTGCAATGACTGTCCATTTAAATACATGCTTCTTGTCTGTTGAATATGTAATCTTTCCAAGCTTGTGTGCTACAAGACCGGTGATAATACCAATCATAAGCTTGAGGAAAAATGTCTTTGGTGCTCCGGTGATGTATATCGGGTCAAGTAAATCACCGATTGTCATTCCGATTGCTCCACCGATTCCTCCGTATACTCCGCCTAAGAGCAAAGCTGCAAGTACTACGACTGCGTTGCCAAGGTGAAAGGATGTGGCGCTGCCACCCGGTAATGTGACCTTAATCTGTAAAAATGTGAATATGACATATGATAAAGCTGCCATAAGTGCTGTAAGTGTGAGTTTTTGAACTTTTTCGTTTCTCATAAAATGCCTCCTAAATATTACAATTAAACTATATAATACTCTTATGTGGCATCAAGTATATATCCAATTTTATATAAATTTATATATCCAGTTTATCTAAAGTCCATTTACTCCTGTGGTTTAATGCTGCCATAGTGTTTTTTCAGCATTTCTATTATCACCTGCTGGCTCTGCTTCGAATGGGTGATAGCGTAATAGCTTCCACCAAATTTTGCCTTGCGCTCTTCCTCATCTATCCCTACGCTTCGTCCCTTTTCGGTGACACGCTTTATCTTGTTCTCGCCTTCTGTAACTTCCTCCAGATAGCCCTCCGCAATGAGAAGCTCGTTTATAAATGAGGCTGCAAGCTTTTTGTGCTCCTTATCAGCAGGGCACAACTCATTTATTTTGTTCGTAAGCTCTGTAAGCCTGCTTTTGTCAGTGAGCTCTACCTCATCAAGCCTCTGTGGCTCGATGTAAAACGGAAGCTTCTTTTTTCTCGTGCTGCCGGTTTCAGCAGCCTCCTCATCGCTTAAAACAGTCTGTGGTCTTTCACCGGTCGTGCTGCCTGATGGATTTGGGTTATCTGCAACAAATGAATTTACCGCCGTCACAAACGCTTCACCATAATTTTGTATCTTCTGCTCACCCATTCCATACACATCGGCAAGCTGTTCCTTATCCCGCGGCAGCTTTGCGCACATATCCTTTAAGGTCTTGTCGGAGCAGATGATATACGGAGGCACCGACTTTTCTGCAGCAAGCTCTGTACGCACGCTGCGCAGCTTTTCAAACAGCGCAGCACCAAGCTCATTAAGCCCTGCAAGCTGTGCTGCCTTTTTGCGCTTTTTGCCGGTTTCAACGTATGTCTCCTCCTCTTCATCCTCCACAACCACACAGTTGCTGCATTTGTTGCAGATGCATGGCGTTGTGTCTCCGAAATATGAAAGTATAAACTCCCTCAGACATTTGTCCGTCTCACAGTAATTTATCATCTGCTGCAGCTTTCTTTGGTCATTGGCTGTCTTTTGCATGTCGGATGCCACATCGCCAGCTGAAGCCTTATTCTGCAGAAGGAACTTGTTTATCATGATATCCTGCTTTGAGAAAAACAGCACACATTCCGCTTCCTCACCGTCTCGTCCCGCTCTTCCGGCCTCCTGATAGTAATACTCGAGGCTCTGTGGCATGTTGTAATGCAGCACATATCTCACATTTGACTTGTCGATTCCCATTCCAAATGCGTTTGTGGCAACCATCACACGGATTCTGTCGTATGTAAAATCCTCCTGATTCTGCTTACGTTCATCATTTGAAAGCCCTGCGTGGTAACGGCCCGCCGAAATGCCCTGCTCATTTAAAAGAGTATACAGCTTATCCACATTCTTTTTCGTTGCGCAGTATATTATTCCACTTTCGTCCTCATGCTTTTTCACATAGTTGATGATACTGTTGTCCTTCTGACTGCCTCCCTTTCTTGTAACAACCCTGAAAAACAGGTTAGGTCTGTCAAACCCTGTCACCATAGTAACCGGATTGTTAAGTCCAAGCGAAGCCACTATATCATTTTTCACGCGCTCCGTGGCAGTCGCTGTAAACGCACTGACTATCGGTCGTCTTGGAAGTCTCGTTAAAAATCCGGCAATTTCCAGATAGCTCGGCCTGAAATCCTGCCCCCACTGCGATATACAGTGTGCCTCATCAACTGTCAGCATCGATATGTCCGCGTTGCAGGCAAAATCCAGAAAACGCGGCGTGTTGAGGCGCTCCGGAGCGACATAGATTATCTTGTAGCGCCCCTGTGAGGCATACGAAAGTGCCATCCTTACCTGGTTTTCGGTCAGTGAGCTGTTGATATAGGCGGCATGCACTCCTGCCTGGTTTAAAGCCTTGACTTGGTCTGACATGAGCGAGATAAGTGGCGAAATGACAAGCGTAATTCCTTTAAGCATAAGCGCCGGAAGCTGGTAGCACAGCGATTTTCCTGCGCCTGTCGGCATGATACCGAGCACATCGTGCCCGGCAAGTATGCCGTTTATGAGCTCCTCCTGCCCTGTTCTAAGACTGTCGTAGCCAAAGTATTGTTTGAGTGTCTGGTTTATGTTCATTTATGCTTGTTGTCCTCCCTTAGCTGCACGATAATCCTGTAGACCTCAGGCCTTCTCTCCTTCAGATGCTTATCAAGCAGGTGTCTCCTCTGTGCAAACCGCTCTGCAAGCTCCGGATGCTCTCTTGCTATACGCTCATGCACCTCGCGACGGTGCATCTCGATATCTGCCGCAAGCGTGTGCACATCCTTTCCTGATATGTTGACGATTTCTTTCAGATGCTCCTCCAGATGCTCCAGCCACTCATCCTGGTCAAACTCATCCATATGCGCCCAGCGGCCATGCATGATTTCCTCTATATCCTTTGTCTTTTTGAGCTGTTCTATCTGAAGCTTTATCTGCTTTTCAATCTGCTCCTCACTCTCGGCGCCAAACGCCCAGACAAACTCCTGCACTCTGTTGTCAGCACGCTTTCTTGAGGCACTGCGCTCCTCGTTATCCACGCCACCCTCAAGCGGATAAGGTCTGTTTATTCCCATATCCTTTAGCGCAATATGTATTGTCCTTCTGACACAGCCCTGCTCAATTAAATAGCCTAAGCCCAGCTTCCTGAGTTGCTCGTTGAGCTCTGCAATTTGCTCTGTTATGTATAGCTTTACACCTTTTTGTTTCAGTGAGCGGTAAAGTGACTCTATGCTGTCAGCTCCTGTGATATCAATACTTCCGATAGCTCCGGCATCGATTATGACAGCTTTTGTATCATGCTTTAGGTGGTCCTCAATATCGCGCACAAGTACCTTTGCATTTGCAAAAAACAGGCTGCTCGAAAATCTGTAAATAATCACACCGTCAATCTCGTGGATGTTTGTGCTCTCCCTGATATCGCGGAAATGACTGTGTCCCGGCTGCACACCGAGAAAGCAGGTGGCCGGCTTTGCGCTTCTGATTATCATCTCGGCAAAAGACAAAATGATTCCTATCAAAACTCCGTTTATCGTACCCAGAATAAGTACTCCGAAAAAAGCACCAACAAATATGAAAAATTCTGTCCTGCTGACCTTCCACAGTCTCTTTGCCAGATGAAACTCCGTGGCACCCATGAGCGCTGATATGACAATCGCCGTGAGCACCGGAACCGGCAGATATCCTATAAAGCCTGTGCAAAAAAGAAGCACTGCTATCATGGAAACGCCTGCAACAAGCCCTGTGAGCTGTGTCTTACCCTCGTACTGCTCGCTCATCGCAGTTCGTGACACTGAACCGTTTATCGGACAGCAGCCCGTAAAAGCCGCAGCCATATTTCCTATGGAAAATGCCAAAAGCTCCGTGTTATCATCTATTCTGTATCCGTTTTTCTGTGCGAAATTGTTTTCTGCCAGAAGTGTCTCTGCCATGATGACAACAGCAACCGAAAGACTTAAAACTATTACCTCTGAGGCCTTTTGAACTGAAAAAACTGCCTCGAAATCCGGTATATACCACCGCGGCATGCCGGGCTCAACTGCTGAAAGAGTCGGCACTCCCCACTCCTTTACCGGTCCAAAATATGTAAAAAGCGCGCCTGTTACCATGAGCACAACCGCCATAGGAAACTTTGGAACAAGCCTCTTACTCACAACCAAAATGGCAAGCGCTACAATCCCCATGACAAGTGCGGCTGCATTTATGTGGTGTAAGGCCTCCCATATATGCTCAGACAGTTCAAAAAGCTCTCCGGTTCCTGCCGCAGAGCCCATGAGCTTTGGCACCTGCATCAGTATGATTGTAGTACATATGCCTGTGATAAATCCGCCCATAACCGGCGCAGATATGTAGTTCACCAGCTTTCCGGCATTCATGAAGTAAAATGCCAAAAGCCACAGTGCCACAAAAAATGTAAACACCGGTACAACCGTCATGGCCTCTTTGCTTCCTGCCTCTATTCCCATGCCAAGCACTGCTGCTCCGACAAGCGCCGCCGGAGCAGCATCCACACCGAATATAAACTGCGGTGATGTGGAAAACAGAGCAAACAATATGATTGGGAATACCGAGCCATACAAGCCATATACCGCCGGTAGCCCGGATATCTGCGCATAGCCCATCGATATAGGAATCGAAACCGCCATGATGATGATTCCCGCAAGAATGTCCTTTGGGAGATTTTTCTTGTCGTAGTTTTTGAGTGTTGGTGCAACTGATAATTTTTGTTTCATTTAGATTTGTGCCTTCTTTATCAATACTTTCTTTCCTTCAAATGCGAAACCATAATGTTGAATTGCTTCTCTTTTATATCCTCGTTCCAAAAGCTTTGCATCATAATTTTTCTCTTCAATCTGCTTCAAAGCACTATCCGCAGTCATATCCAGTGATGTCTCCTCTTGCGAATCAATAACCTTAAATTCTATTATTACAGCCTGCGAATTTTTATCACGTGGAATGATCATCACATCATATCTGCCATAGCCACTTTCACGGTTTGACTGCACTTCATATTTATCTCTAAGCTCGACCAGCAGGCCTAAGACAAAACCATGATAAAATCTCTCCGGTTCAGATTTTCCCGAAGGATGCTTTCCGCTGTCAAAGCTGCTGAAGGTAGATAAAGCGACCTCATTCATGTATATGTTCATTTCCTTTACATTGCCTCTAAGCAATGCCCTTATGAATCCATTATAATTCGAAACAGAGGCATTAAACCATCCTCTGAACATATTTGAAAACATACTTACGGTTTCAAGATTTGTAATGCTCAGATGATACCACGGTTCAAGCGTAAGACCTCTTTTTTCTAAGGAATCAACCTTTAAATAACCGCTGGCAAGCAAAAGACTCCAAATGGCATTTTCATCGTTATCGAGCTGTTCAAACACCAGTTGTTCGTCAATGCTAACCTCCACAGAATCGCCTTCCAGAAGTGTTTCCATCATAGATTTTATTTCTGCAGATGCTGTTCTGATCAAACGATTTACCAGACCGTTTGAGCTGGTAGATGCCCAGTATGGACTTATCTGTTTTTCCTTTAGAAAATTCGTTATAGACCATGGATTATAAATATCACTGTGATTTCCAAATTTAAAACCGTCATACCATTTTTTTACAGTATCTTTTTCACCGGACAGACCATACTCTTCCATTGCATCAAAAACTTCATTCTCTGTAAATCCAAAGCTCGTTGCATAACTGCTTGAGGTCGTGGTTATTACATTCAGATTATTGAGGTCTGAAAAAATTGATTCCTTTGATACACGCGTGATTCCTGTCATAATAGCACGCTCCATATACGGATTTGTCTTGAACGTTGCATTAAACAGGCTTCTTATATATGCAGTAAACTCATTCCAATATCCATGAAGATATGCCTCCTGTATAGGAGTATCATACTCATCAAGGATAATTATCGTCTTCTTTCCCCAGTAACGATGAAAATACTCACACAAAATATTTAATTTTAATCCACTCTCAGCATCACCCATCCTGGTATTTGTTCCTTCAAAATCAGCTATTTCGTCTGCTGTCAGAGTATCCCCCTCAAGCAGATATCTGTGCCTTTTGTAAACAGCCTCTATCTGTGCTTTTATCTGGATTTTTGCATCTCCCAGATTGTCGGCCTTAACCGAAGCAAAGCTCATAAAAATCACAGGATAAGTACCCTGAATTTTTCGATAGTCCTCATCCTCCCATATAGACAATGAATCAAACAAATCGCTCCTGTCCTTATACTGATTTGAAAAAAAGCAGTTAAGCATGCTCATATTAAGTGTTTTTCCAAAACGCCTCGGACGCGTGATGAGAGTCACATCATCCTTTGAATCCCACCATTCCTTTATAAAGCTCGTTTTGTCCACAAAAAAGCAATTATCTTCTATAACAGAAGCAAAATCCTGTTTCCCAATACCAATCGTTTTTACCATATCTGACTCCCTGTATAGTCTCAAATCATTGTTTTATATATGATATTATAGCCAATACAATTATGCACTGCAAGAAACAAATATACTCTTCTTAATCACGTTTTTAAACATAGATTAAGAAGAGTATAATCTCTTTTGTCGTATTAAATTATAACTACTTAATTACAGCCTCAACCTCACCCTTCTCAGGCATCACGCGAAGTGCGCCCTTTCTCGTGGTAATAAGCGAAGCTGCTGCATTTGCGAATGTGAGCATCTTTTTCACATCGTCATCCTTCCGGTCATTGATACCATGCTCCAGCACATCGTGAAGCAGGCACGCACAGAAGGTATCTCCTGCACCTGTAGTCTCGACAGTGTCATCTCGCAGGAACGGAGCTGCCTCCACGATATGTCCGTCAAAAAATGCCATACTTCCGTTTTTGCCCATGGTGGCACAGATAAACGGAATGTGATACTCATCTATGAGCTTCTTCACACCTGTCTTTATGTCCTTTTCGCCTGTCATGAATTCAATCTCATCATCAGATATTTTTAAGATGTCACACTGACTCAGGCCCCAGCTTATCTTCTCTTTTGCATCGTCCATGCTCTTCCAGAGCGGTTTGCGCAGATTAGGGTCAAAGGAAATCAGTACGCCTGCCTCTTTTGCGGCAGCTATTGCATGCTTTGTCGCATTCTCACAGATCTTATCTGTCATTGAAAGACTTCCGAAGTGGAAAATTTTTGCGTTTCTCACAAGGGATAAATCCACCTCATCCGCTGTCAGCATCATATCTGCTCCCGGATTTCTGTAAAATGAGAAATCTCTGTCTCCGTCTGCTGCGGTCTGGACAAATGCAAGAGTGGTATGGACATTATCATCATAGCGCACGCCTGTTGTGTCGATGCCCTGCTCCTTTACGGCATCAACAAGCAGCCTTCCGAACGCATCCTGTCCCACTTTTCCGATGAAAGCAGTCTGATGACCGAGCTTTTGAAGCATGGCAAGCACGTTACATGGAGCTCCACCCGGATTAGCCTCAAAAAGCTTATTGTCCTGCGCACTTGTACCGTTTTCTGTAAAATCTATAAGTAATTCACCTAATGCAACTACATCCATATTGTACCTCTTTCTTTCCTGTCAAAATATCCTGTATATCATATTTTTCAATATCCACAACAGCACTTCCGTCACAGTTAAAGCTGATTCCGTCTGCCTGAAGAGGTGTACAGATAGCTGTGGTTGCGACCTGCTGTCCGTCATTGATAAAGAGCTCTATAGACTGTCTGTCCATGATGAAACGAAGCTTTAGCTTTCTGTCTGTATCTGCGATTTTAATTTTTCTGACACAGACGACATCCTTTGTGACGCCACAGCAGGTACGATCAATCTCGAGCACGCCTGCGACTCTGTTGTAGGTAAACGCTGTACTATACTCATCATCGCATGCCATTTCAACAGTGAAGTCATGGTACTCCTCGCCTGAAAGCTCCACTGTCATGTCGAGAGTGCGGCCCTTTATGCCATCAAAGGTCGTGTAGCAGTCTATTTTTTTATCTGTATAATGACACTTGTTTGCACGATAATTTTCTATTTCCTTAACCGGCTTCTGCCAGATGCGGCCGTCCTTTATTTCAAGCTCACGAGGCAGTGTCATCATTCCCTGCCAATCCTGCGAATCAGGAACGACACATGCATCCCATGACTTCATCCAGGCAATCATCACACGGCGTCCGTCCGGAAGCAGTGTAGTCTGTGGCGCATAAAAGTCCATGCCATAGTCAAGAGTGTGCGGCTCTTCCTTGATAAATACATGATTTTCTTTATCATAATCCCCCAGAAAATATACAGAGTTGTGTCCGTTATGAAACTCATATTTGTCTGCCTTCATACTCTGCGGTGAACAGATGAGCACATGCTTATCCTCCAGCCCAAAGAAGTCCGGGCACTCCCACATGGTACCTATTTTGCCTGTGCTGTTTGCCGCAAGGATTGTCTCAAACTGCCAATCGGTCAGGTTTTTTGAAGAGCAGAGCACTACCTGTCCCACATTGTTTAAGTCCTTGCTTCCAACTATAAGATAATATGTGTCATCCTCTTTCCATATTTTAGGGTCACGGAAATCGATTCTGCTGCAGTTTTCAGGAAGCATATCGCCTGTCACAACAGGATTATTCTCATGCTTCACATAATTAAGTCCGTCTCCAAATGCGATGCACTGGTTCTGTCTCTCCTGCTCACTGCCGTCAGGAAGTTTAATCCTTGTGACACCTGTGTATACAAGCACATGCTTACCATCTGCCTCAATGGCACTTCCTGAGAAACATCCTTTTTTATCATATTCCTCGTCAGGTGCCAGAACACACGGAAGCTGCTCCCATTTAATCATATCGCTTGTCGTACTATGCCCCCAATGCATAGGTCCCCACTCACGCAGATATGGATAGTACTGATAAAACAGATGAATTTTTCCGTTATAGACAGAAAATCCATTCGGATCATTAATCCATCCTGCCGGTGCACTGATATGAAACAAAGGTTTACTCTCTTTATCTGTAGCAGCTATTTTTTTTGCCTCGTAGCTTCTTGCTTTTTCCAATAATTCGCTCATTCAAATCCTCCAATTCTGTTTGCTTTGCCGGTAATACAGAATTATGAACAGTAACCTATTTGCCCTCTGACGTACTCTCAAGGGATTTCTGATAGCTGTCAAAATATTTCTGCTTTATCTTCAGATAATCCTGTAAACCATATTTATCAAGTTTCTTAAGGTATGAATCCCATTCCTTATCAATGCCGCCGTTTAATATCCAGTCGGCCTTTTTCTGCTCAGCATATTTCTTGATGTCTGTGTCGTACTGTGACACCTTGTTGGTGTCATCTATGCTCATGAACACGTTTGGATAGACATACTTACTGTTCATGTCCTTCAGATAAGCCTCATGCATGTTGTCAAGACGCCACTTGGCATCTGCAGGCTCTGTCACATAAACATCATAGTACTCGTTTAAAACAGCAAGCGGTCCGTTTACAGACTGCGCCTCACGCACCTCAACCGGTGACTGATCGCCCAGATCCATATGCTTTAACATCTGTCCACCCTCATCGTTTGTGCTCATCTCAAAGATGTTGAACGAATCTTTCTCGCCGTATGTTCCCCAGTTATTCTGTGGTGACTGGATTGGAGCGTACATCTGGTCAATCCATGCCGCTGCCAAAGCCGTATTCCTGCAGCTTGATGTCAGTACGCATCGTCCTCTGTCGAAACCACTCGTCTCACTGTTGTTCTGTCTCGTGATATTTCTGACTCCGTCAGGTCCTGTGAGAGCAGGAAGCATGACGTAATCTGTGTTATTGTCAATGTTTGCAATGTCCCATGTAAAGCAGAGCCCGTATCTGTGGTTTTTACCCTTTGCTACATATGTTGACCACTCCTGTGTAAATGCCTCAGGGTCAATCAAATCCTCTGTGACAAGCTTGTGAAGCCACTCGATACCCTCCTTGTAGCCCTCCTGTGTAGGAGTATAGATGACTTTTCCCTCATCTGTTACTGCAAAGTGGTCACCTGTATCACCATAACCCTCACCAAAGCCGTTCATGAGGATGGCTGGATCCTGGTCACCGTTGTTTATAATAAATGACATAGGAATGACACCGCCCTCAATGTCAAACTCTTTCTCAAGCTCGTCTGCATGATCTCTGAATGCGATAAGCACCTGCTCGAGCTCGTCTGTAGTAGTCGGCACCTCAAGTCCCAGATAATCAAGCCATTTCTTGTTGATATAAGGTATATCTCCGATTGCCTGAATTGCCTCTTTTCCTGCACCAAGCTGCTCTATCCAAGGAAATGAATAGATATGTCCGTCCGGTGCGGTACACATTGTCCTATATTCAGGATATTTCTCAAAAACTGCCTGAAGATTAGGCATATATTTGTCAATCAAATTCTCAACCGGAATGATAATACCCTGCTTTGCATATCTGAGCAGGTCGTAATCACTCATACCTGCATTAAACAGTCCATCCGGCAGATTACCAAACTGCGCCAATGCCAGATTCTTCTTGTCAGAGAACTGGTCTGAAACGAAGCATGTCCAGTCGATATGCACGTTGGTCTGCTTCTCCATTCTCTTGAAGATAGTCCTCTCATTAGGATCCTGTGTGGATGTGGCCGGTGCACTTGTGATAAATGACAGCTCAGCCTTCTCCTTCAGAGGAAACTGCACATCTGATACCGGTGTGTCCGGATTTGTCTCGGCATTTAAGCTCTGCTGCTTTCCACAGCCTGCCACACCTGTCAGCATTGCAAGTGTAAGCGAAAGTGTAATTAATTTTTTGAAGCTTCTTTTTTTCATATCCATACTCATCCTTTCTGTTAGCCCTTAACAGATCCAACCATGATTCCTTTATCAAAATATTTCTGGAAAAATGGATACATAATCAAAAGTGGTAAACTTGATACAACAATTGTAGCGTACTTGAGCTGCTCTGCAACCTTTGCCATCTCAGCTGTACTCTGGATATCTGCAATCATGCCCGGCTGAGGTGTATTCTGCACGAGAATTGAACGCAGTACAAGCTGTAATGGCTGGAGATTTGCGTCATTCAGGTAAATCATTGCATCAAAGTAGCTGTTCCACATTCCTACAAATGACCAAAGCATAAGCACCGCAATAATCGGCTTACAAACCGGAAGCATAATCTTAAAGAAATGCTGTATTTCATTTGCTCCGTCGATGGCTGATGCCTCACGAAGCTCATTTGGCACTGACTGATAATAGGTTCTCGCCAAAATCATATTCCACACATTGAAAGCGCCCGGAATGAGGATTGCCCATACAGTGTTTACCATATGGAGCTGATTTATAAGGATGAATGTAGGAATCATTCCTCCTCCAAAAAACATTGTGATAATAAAAATCACATTGAAAAATTTTCTTCCGACAAATTCCTTTTTAGACATAGGATATGCTGCCAGGATTGTGACAAATACTGAGATTGCCGCAAACGCTATTGAGTAAAAAAACGAATTAAAAAATCCGCGCCATATCATGTCATTTTCCAGAACTCGTCTGTATGCATCAATAGTCCAGTCCTTTATGTTGAAGCTCAGTCCCTGATTGTTAAGTACTGTCGGATCCATGAAAGATGCCAGCACTACATATACTAACGGAACAATTATTGCAAGCACAAACAACCCAAGAAGTGTATATCCAATTCCAAGAACAATTTTATCAGTCCGTGAATATTTGATTTTTATCGTCATATCTTTTTCCATTGCACTTTCCTCCTAGATTCCTTCACCATCGTTTAGCTTCTTTACAACCGCATTGACTATAATCAGCAATATTACGTTGATTACCGAGTTGAAAAGACCAACCGCTGTTGAATAACCATAGTCTCCATTCAAAAGTCCGATTCTGTATACATATGTAGAAAGAATTTCCGATGCCGGTAAGTTCATATCTGTCTGTAACGCATAGGCTTTCTCGAAACCGATACTCATAATATTTCCTGCCTGCAGGATGAACTGTATCACTATAATATTCTTAATAGCCGGAAGCTCAACATACCACATCTGCTGGAAGATGTTTGCTCCATCCATTCTCGCTGCCTCCTCAAGCTCCTTGCTCGCATTGGATAATGCCGCTGTGTACATGATTGAAGCCCAGCCTGCTCCCTGCCAGATGCCGCTCGCTATGTAGATTGTCCTGAATGCAGCCGGCATTGTCATCCAGTTTGTGCTGATACCGAGCAGCTTGTTCATAGGTCCGATTGGTGATAAAAACATACGAACCATACCACAAAGTACAATAACTGAGATAAAATTTGGTGCGTAAATCAGAAGCTGTATCTTTTTCTTGATGCCCTCTTTGCGAATACGATTCAGAAGCAGTGCAAGTATGATCGGTACCGGAAATCCCCATAACAATCCGTAAATACTTACCTTTAACGTATTCATAAGGTAGTTCATAAAATCAGGTGATGATAAAAATCTCTTGAAATATTCAAGCCCGACCCATGGACTCCCCAGCACACCCTTTATGACATTGTAATCCTTGAATGCTATGAGCAGTCCGCCCATCGGAACATACTTGAATATAATTGTCAGTAAAAGTGCCGGCATAAGGAAAAATATGTACAACATCCAGTTTTTCTTCACATATGTCACTTTGCTTTTCAATGACTGCTTTTTTTCTTTCATTTGCTGTGACCTCCACTCTCTTTCACATTTTGTCTTTTTTACTTAATTTACGCTCTTGCGTAACCGGCAAAGTAACCGGTTACTTTATAATTTGATAATACAATATCATTTGTGCTGTGTCAATACTTTTCTCAAAAAAAGTAACCGGTTACTTTTTTGTTGATATTTTGGAAATTGCGCTGTATACTGTTTATAAACATTTGTAATATAAGTAATTTTTATAAGGAGACATCCCATGGGAAAAAAACAGGTTACATTTGCAGATATTGCGGAATATACACATTTTTCAAAAACAACGATTTCAAGATATTTCAATCATCCGGACTCTCTGACACTAGAGAATCAGGAAAAGATTTCCCGTGCGCTTGATGAGCTCGGCTATAAGAAGAATAAGCTCGCAAAGGGTCTCGCAAACGGTAAGAGCGAGTTTGTCGGCATAATAGTGCCAAACCTTTACCTGCACTACTACTCTGAGATGCTCACACAGCTTTTAGCCACTTACGCTAACTATCACTATAAGTTTCTCGTCTTTATGAGTGACAAGGGGGCGGCTGAGGAAGAAAACTACATTGATGAACTTTTAGCTTATCAGATAGAGGGTCTTATCGTGCTAAGTCACACTCTCTCATCTGAAAAGCTTGCTTCATACCACATTCCAATTGTCGCAATCGAACGAGAATCCATGCATATAAGCAGTGTCACCTCCGACAACTATATGGGTGCGCTTCAGGCCACATCTCTTTTAATACGTGACAAATGTGATATCCTCATCCATATCAATGTAGATGTGCCAAAGTATGTCCCGGCTTACGACAGAATCCGTGCGTTTGAGGACACCTGTACCGAGCACAATATTCCCTATGAGCTCAGCCTGAACGTATCCGGTGATTCGTACAACGATTTATTTTCTCAGATGAAGGTGATTTTTAACAATATAGATGAGAAATATCCTGATAAAAAGAAAGGGGTATTCCTGGCAAACGACACATATGCCAACATGTTTTTGAATCTTGTCATACAAAAATACGGCTGCTTTCCGGACAGCTATGAGATAGTCGGCTTCGACAATTCACCAATTGCCAACGAAGCCATAATTCCAATCACCACCATCGGCCAGCAGATAGATGTAATCGCAAGAACCGCCATGGATTTGCTCGTCAAGCAGATGGATAACCGCAAACAAAGAAAGCCTGAGCCAGATTTGGCGCCAACGCACAAAAAGATAGCGCCTGTGCTGATCCGCAGGGAGACAACCAGCTAGTACATCGTTTATGCGACATGTACCAGCCTGATTTTCTCCTGTTGCGTCCTGATATTCCCTGCTGCTCACACAACCCCAGGAGGTTTTATCCGCTGAAAACCTCATTTGTGGTTTTACTGTACCTTCTTTCTCATGCGCATCTCCCACACATAGTAGGTCACAATAAGCAGTATTCCTGTTGTAAGCCAGGCTGCCGGATCTGCAAAGCACACACCGCCGTAACCAAATGGCTTTGACAGCGCAAGTATTGCAATCCATCTCGACACAAGCTCCATCACACCGCTAAGCATAGGCACAAGACCCTTGTTAAGCCCCTGCAGGCCGTTTCTGTATGCAAAAATCCATGCCAGCGGAAGCATGAATACGCTCGCGATTTTCAGATATTTCATAGCATAGTCAATGTCAGTTGCCGTAGGCGATGTGATAAACCAGCCTATCATGTACGGTCCGACAAAGCAGTTAATTGCTGCCGCTAAAACTGCGCAGCCTATACATATGAAAAAGCATGACTTCATACCCTTAAATATCCTGTCGTATCTTCCTGCTCCTAGATTTTGTCCGCAGTAAGTCGCAGCGGCTGTTCCAAGTGTAGGCATGGTCTGTGTCGCGATATTGTTGACCTTGGATGCGGCGGTATACGCAGCTACCACCTGCGAACCGAACACATTGACCGCAGCCTGGAAAATCATCGTTCCGATAGCAGTGATTGAATAGTTGAGTGCCATCTGCAGACCGATTGAGAGCATGCGCCAGATTCCGTTCCAATCCATGTAATAATCCTCGCGGCTGGTGCGCAGCAAATCATACTTCTTAAACATCACGATAAATGACAAAACCGCAGCAATTCCCTGCGAGATAACTGTCGCATAAGCTGCTCCTGCTGTGCCTGCCTTCACCACCACGATAAAGAATATGTCCAGCACAACATTCAATACAGATGAAAAAATCAAAAAGTACAGCGGAGTCTTGCTGTCTCCGATACTTCGCAAAAGACCGGAAGCCACATTGTAGGACATGGTGCAGAAAATTCCCGCAAAAATGACCTTTATGTACGCATCAGCCATGACAAGTATATCATCAGGTGTATTGAGCCAGATAAGAAGCTGCCTCGACGCAAGCACTGTAGGAATCGTAAGCACCACTGAGACAATCACAGTAAGAATGATAGCTAAAGCCACATAATGCTTCAAAAGCTTCTCTTTTTTCGCACCAAACGCATGGCTTGCCATAACTCCAAAGCCCTGTGCTATTCCATTTGCAAAGCCAAGCACCAGAAACATAATACAGCCCGTCGAACCAACCGCCGCAAGCGCCTTCGAGCCCAGGTACTGTCCCACAATAATAGTATCCACCATATTATAGAACTGCTGAAACAGATTTCCCATCAGAACAGGAATCGAGAACAGCAGTATAATTTTCATTGGATTGCCTTTGGTCATATCTGTCTTCATGTGTAAATACCCTCCCCAAAAATTAAATTCATAATAACTTTTCCCAGCAGGTTCACCCCTGCAGAAAATCCATTAAAAAAATGTGTGAACAAGCTCTTTTTCAAAGCCTCGTTCACACATTATATACACATATTTTCCAGTATTCAAGTACTATTTTCAAAATTTATAACTTATTTTTTAACAGTACGTTTATTCTTTCTTCCTCACACGATAATTCACATATCTCTTTATCAGGTAGTACACGACACCCCATGTCGGTACTCCGATGAACAGCCCCACTACTCCAAATAATCCATTTCCAAGGAAGATTGCAAATACCACCCAGAAAGGTGAGAGTCCTGTGGACTCACCGAGTATCTTTGGTCCGATAATATTGCCGTCCACCTGCTGTAAGATAATGATAAACAGCAAAAATATCACACCCTTTGACGGGCTGTCGAGCATGATGAGTATGGTGCTTGGTATGGCTCCGATGTACGGTCCAAAGAACGGTATGACATTGGTCACTCCGACTATCACGCTGATGAGTGCCACATAAGGCATGCGCAGTATCAGGCAGCACACGAAACAGATAGCTCCGATTATGAGTGAATCAATGATTTTACCACTGATAAAACCACCGAATATCTTGTCGCTCTCTTTTAAGATGCTTGAAAGCACCTGTATATGGCGCTCCGGCAGAAATGCGCTCACGAGTTTTTTAGTCTGGCGTTTGAAGGTATCCTTGCTAAGCAGGACATAGATGGCAACGATGAATGCAACAAGGCAGTTTACCGCTGTGCCAAAGATTCCCATAATACCGTTTATCACAAATGTAACCTGTCCGAGCATATTGTCCTTTACCCATTCAGTAAAATAGCTTATGCCGTTATTGTATAGCTCAGTGATTATTTCCTTTGCCCTGTCATTGTTTTTGGCAAGCTCCGTGATTTTTTTCACAAGGTCCTGTATCTGATCCGGTAAAAGACTGACCGCATTTGTGATATTGCTTACAAGTTGTGGCACCACCATCATGATTAGCACTACAATAATGGCTATTATTATGGCCAGACTTATAAGTATTGACACCCCTCTCATAGAAGGTCTCTTTCCACACTTCTTTTCTATGGCTTTGCCAAGCGAATTGCTTAGCTTTCTGTCATAAAACTCTACCATCGGATTTATGAGATACGCCAGCACAATCCCCATGATGATTGGCATAAGTATGTTTATTATTCTCACTATCTGTGCCATTATTGCATCAAATTTAAATAGCACAAACACTAGCAGGATTGCTCCTGCTAGTGCTAAAAACTGTGAAAACCCTTTGGCCCATGCGACCTTTATGGTGTGCTTCATCTTATTATTCACTTCCATGCGCGATTCCTCCTCGTTTATTGAATGTCCAGAATGTAACAAGCTGATATTATATAGTCTTTAATCAATTCTAGCAACACTCTCACCCTCTGTCAGCTCAAATGGTATTATCTCATGACATGAGCCTTTATGCAAATCAATCATGCTAAAAAGGAGCTCCACACTGTGTGCAGCCATATCCTTGTGCGGCTGTCTGATAGATACAATCTTGGGATTGTAGTACTCTGCGAGTGTCGAACCATCAAAGCCTGTGATAGATATATCATCCGGCACCCTGAGTCCTTTGTCAAGTATTGCTCTTATGGCACCGATTGCCATAACATCGGAAATCGCATAGACTGCGGTGATTTCAATATCCTTTTCAAGGAGCTTTTTCATGGCGTGATATGCGCTGTCATATGAGAATCGCGCCTTCTCATAGTAACGCTCATCAGGTGTGATGCCATGCTTTTTGAAGCTGTTCAGATATCCATTGTGTCGCAGAATGGCTGTCTGTGAAAGCTCCAGATTGGCTCCAATCTCTGCTATCTTTGTATGACCATGGTCGATAAGATAGTCGACGATTGTTTCCCCGGCCTTCTCATCATCAATGGAAACAGATGACAGCTCCTCCATGCTCCAATTTTCTGCTGATGTGGTCACTATAACACACGGCACCTTAAATGAAGATGTATCCTCCGAGAAATCCTCCCTGCTGCCTCCGAGGAAGATGATGCCAAGCGGCTTTCGTTCCCTGCATATACGGTCAGTTACACTGCTTAGATTGCTGTCCTCATCCAGATAAGTGATGCTCAGTGAGTAGTCTGTTCTGTCGATTATCGACTGGATTTCCTCGACTATGTTTGCAAACAGCATATTTGAGGTACCCTTTACCAGCAGGTAAATATTTCTGGAAATGGTCTGCTTTAGTCTCTTTGCATTAGTATTTGGCACAAAGTTGTGTGCCTCAACTATTTTCATTATGGTTTCTTTTGCTGCAGGAGAAACATCCTGCCTGTTATTCAAAACGCGGGATACCGTTGTTACAGAGTATCCCGATTCTTTAGCTATATCTACAATTGTCATTGTTTTCCCCGTCCGGATGCCAATGCATCCTTTTGCATTATATCATATATCCACAACTACAAAACCTGCTAATTTAGCTTAAGCCCCACATGTTTTCTTAACAAGTGTGGGGCTTAAATAACATAAACTATATCCTCTTGTAAGCTATATTAACCCTTTACAGCTCCTGCGAGCACACCCTCTATAATGTACTTCTGACATACAATATAGAAGATAACAATTGGCAGAATTGCAAGTACGAGCATGGCCATCATTGCACCCCAGTCAATCATACCGTGGCTCTGCTTTAAGTACTGAATAGCAATTGGTATGGTTTTGTACTGGTTGATGTTTAAAACCAGTGATGGAAGAAGGTAATCATTCCATACCCACATTGCCTCAAGTATCGCTACTGTTACTGCTGTAGGACGAAGTATTGGAAATACAACCCTGAAATACATCTGTAATGGTGTACAGCCATCAATCATGGCAGCCTCTTCAATCTCTAATGAAATGCTCTTTACAAAGCCTGTAAACATAAACACCGCAAGTCCTGCTCCAAAGCCCAGATATACTATGATGATACCGACCGGGTTTGATAAATGAAGCATATTTGCAAATTTTGATAATGTAAACATAACCATCTGGAATGGTACAATCATAGAGAAAAGGCAAAGTGTATACATAAGCTTTGTGCCCTTAGTCTTTACACGAACTATGTACCATGCACACATTGAGCAGCAGAGTACAATAAGTACTACTGAGCCGACTGTGATGAAAAGTGAATTTCCAAAGCAGTCCCAGAAATGTGTCATTCTAAGACCATTCTTGTAGTTTAATGTGCCACAGAAAAGCCTTGACATACCATCCTTAAAGGCTTCAAAGCCCTCAGTGATAGATACTGTGCTGATTCCAAACGGATGCTTGAATATGTAGGCTTTTCTCTTAAATGAATTGAGTAACACCATAAAGATTGGTGAAATCCAAAGTACTGATAAAACAGTGAATAATAATGTGATTATCCAGCCGTGCTTGGCCCGTCTTACGGCACTGACTTCCTGCGCTTTTTTCTGTTTTGCCATTAGTCCTGTACCTCCTTGCTTGTAGTGATCTTATTCTGTGCAAGTGCGATAATTGCAACAAGTATAAAGAATATAACAGCCTTTGCCTGACCTACGCCCTGCCATCCTGTTGTTCCATACATGGTGTTGAAGATATTTAAGGCAAGCAGCTCTGACATCTTTCCCGGATTACCGCCTGTAAGAGCTAAGTTCTGGTCGAACAGCTTGAAGCCGTTTGTCAGTGTCAGGAATGTACAGATTGTGATTGTCGGCATAAGCATTGGAAGAATAACGCTCTTTAAGAGCTGCCATCTGTTGGCTCCATCAATCTTTGCCGCCTCAATAAGCTCACCCGGTATATTCTGAATACCTGCGATGTAGATAATCATCATATATCCAATCTGCTGCCAGCATACTACTGCGATAAGTCCCCAGAATGCTGACCACTCTGAGCTTACGATTGTCTTTGAATAGTTCTGCAGGATAGAGTTAAAAATCATCAGCCATACATATGAAAGTACGATTCCACCGATCAGGTTTGGAAGGAAGAATACTGTACGGAAAAGATTTGTTCCTCTGATTCCTTTTGTAAGCGCCATTGCTATTGCAAATGATACGATATTGATAATCAGTACCGAAACTACTGTAAATAGTGCTGTGTACCAGATTGAATGAATAAAGGTTGTATCCACAGTGCCGTTTACAACAAAAATCCTTGTGTAATTTTTAAATCCCACCCATTTCCAGTCTGTAACTGTGGAGAATTTACAAAATGAAAGGAAGATACCATATACGAATGGTACAATAAATCCTATTGTAAATGCTGCCATTGTCGGTAAAGCGAAGATCCAAAATTTTTTTCTAATCGACTTTTCCATAACAAATATACCTTTCTTAAAAAAATATGGGGTGAGTGACTGCCACTCACCCCACTTTTACTACTTTTTACTAACTTTTAGAGAATTTTACTGCTCGTTCTGAAGATCCCAGTAATAAGCCCATTTCTCTGAGAATGCCTTTGTAACGTCATCCCATGAACCATTACGCTCTGTGTACTCTGTGAGTGGAGCGAGGAAATCAGCTCTCCAGTCATCTACTGAAGGTGTTGCGTTGAATGACCATGCTACTGATGTCTTGCCGTTCTTTGCAAGCTCTGATGCTACATTAGCAAAAGCGTTCTTTGACTCATAGTCACCTGTGAATGTATCGAATGGAGCTGAAAGTCCCATTTTATTAACGATTGCGTCACGTCCGTCATCACTTGTGATTACCCAGTTGAGGAATTCAAGTGTTGCATCAATATCCTTCTGATCTGCCTTAGCGTTTACTGTCCAGTGGTTCTCTGTACCAACTGCAAGTCCCTCGTTCTCGTCATCTACACCGAAGTAGATAGGCATCATTGAAAGGTCAGACTGCTTAACTGTGTATCCGTTCTCGTTGTCATCTGCGAAGTTAGCGTACTCCCAGTCACCATTCTGGTAGAATACAGCCTCTTCCATACCAAGCTCTGACTCAGCATTTAAGCTTCCTGAATCAAGTGTAGCCTTGTCTGCTGCTGATGTATTTGTGTACATATCCCAAACTCTCTTGAAGTTGTCCATGTACTTACCTGTAACTTCCTTCTGTCCTGCTGTGAGATCACATCCTGCATCCTTGAACTCATAGTAGAGTGCGAGACCTGCGAGATGTCCTGTGAATCTCCAGTTAGATCCGCTGTCAAGTCCTGCTGAAGCAAATGCCTCTGTAAGATGTAAGTCACAAGCTTTGTTGATGTCATCTACATGCTCGTTGATATCAGTTGCAACCTTCTCTAATGTATCAAGATCCTTGATATCATCTACTGACTTGATAACTGCTCCTGAGTAGTTGCTGCAGTATTTCTCAAGAATTGCCTTGTTGTAGATGATTCCATAGCACTCATAGCAGTTAGCTACTGATGCAATCTTGCCATTGTACTCAAGTGCAAGTGACTTATCTGTAAGGTGCTTGTAAATCTCGCTGTCCTTTAAGTCATATATGTATTTGTCATACTCTGCGCAGTCTGCTGTGCTTCCGATATTGAAGATTGTTGGAGCCTCCTTCTTAGCAAGCTCAGACTTAAGTGTTGTCTTGTACTGTCCGTCAGCTGCTGTTACTACTGTAACCTGTACACCAGTCTCATCTTTGTACTTCTCTGCAAGATCCTGCCATGCCTGATCTGTCTCCGGCTTGAAGTTTAACATGTAAACTGAGCCATCGCCGCCCTTTGCAGATGAGCCTTTCTCTGTTCCGTCTCCGCTTCCTGATCCACATCCGGCAAGCATTGTTGCTACCATTGAAGAAGCGAGTAATACTGTCACTAATTTCTTTTTCATTTTAAACCCTCCTAAAAGATTTAATATTAAAATTGTCTTTGCAAACATCTTTGAATGTTTTCGGTAATGTTTGCGGTAACGTTTTCACAAGAGTTATTATAGTACAGTTTCATGTAATTTAGCAAGAGGCTTTTGTCTTTTCTGTATATATTAATAAAATCAGCGTGCGTTTTTTGGTAATTTTTTACAAATTCAAGGCAAAAAATAAGTATTCTCACACTGCCGTTTGGTCGTTTTAGTTATTTTTCGACTATCCGTTTTGTGTAAAAATACTTTTGTCTTTTTTATCCATTTCATCTATCAGCGCCTGCTTCTGTGAACGCTTGAGCTGTTTTATGTGATACTCCCTGCTCATTGCCTCCTCTTTCGTGGCAAACCGCTCGAAGTAGACCAGCTCCACAGGTCTGCGTATCTTTGTATATTTGGCGCCTTTTCCGGCATTATGCGCTTTTATGCGCTTTTTCAGGTCATTTGTCCAGCCGGTGTAAAGTGTGCCGTCTGCACACCTTACAATATATGTATAGTTTTCATCCATGTATGCTTTATCCATCTCAATAATCAATGCTTTGCTTATGACATGACCGTATGGCATCAGGCCTGCCCCTGAATCATAGTGCCATAGCCTGACATAAGCACAAACTCTGCTCTGTCAGCCACCCTGCAGCCGCCACGGCTGTCTGTCTTTACGCTGTATAGTATCTCATCTGCCACATGTAAGTAATCCCACACTCTGTTTTCCTGTTTTGGTACATCACAATACATACCCTGTGTGATTGTGACAATAGGCAGCATCTTTGAATACCGATGTGGCAGAGCCAGCTCCATAACCTTGCATCGAAGCTCCTCCACATACTCTTTAGCAGCTTCCTTTGAGATATTCTCGTACATGACTACAAACTCATCCCCGCCATATCTGGCACAAAAGCCTCCATGTGCTCCTGCAACCTCGCTGATACAGCCTGCAATTGCAATCAGACATTTGTCGCCCTCCTGATGTCCGTAATTATCATTGTACTCCTTGAAATAATCCACATCCAGTATCTCCAGAGCAAAATTGTGTCCGCTTTTTAGAGCATGCAGAAACATCTCATCTGCCTGTATATTGAGCTTTCGCCTGTTTGCCATGCCTGTAAGCGGATCTGTCTCAGACTGCGCCGCAAGACGCTTATTTTCCTTCTCCATTCTTTTCTTGGCGCGATTTACCTTCTCGAAATTTGCCCTAAGCTTTATGACTTCTTTTATCATAGCCTTGGCCTCAAGCTCCTTGCGCTCAGAAAGCTCATAGTACAGTCCCGCAGCCTGCAGATAATCTGCACTCATATGATGATTTCTGTAAAATCTGATTTTAAGACCTAAAAGTCTCATCTGCATGCTTGTAACCTTAAGATTGTTTATCATCGGCTCCATAAGCTCCATCAGATGCCAGAACTCATCACTCTTTCCACTCTCAAAAAGCACCTCCAGGTACACAAAGAAATCCTCTATCAGATCCAAAAAAAGCATATCCTGCGTGATTACACTGTCAATGTGCCTGATGCACTCGTCACGTTTTTCTATCTGACCGCTTTTATGCATGTAAAAGGTTTTGCTGATGAGCATTCCAAGCCTGTCTATTGCATCCGCAAAAGGCAGATGCTCCCTATCAACAATCTCAAGCATCTCATCTATTCCGGTAAAGTTATTCTCCAATACCTTGCAGTTTATCATGTTCTCATAAAGAGATATCATCCTTGTGTGATATGAAGGCTCTTCTGGTGCGGATGCTATGTATTCCATGGCTTTTTGAAAGTATTCCATGGCCTCCTCGTATCTGCCTACCTTGATATTCAAGGCTCCGCAGTTGACATTTATGATGCCCTGTTCCTCCAAAAGCCCATACTTCTTGCAGTACATCAGCCCATCCAGATAATAATCATACGCTACCGGCTGATTGCCTCTGCTTGATGTGATGATGCCAAGTATATTGCATGCACGCGCCAGCATGCTCCAGCTCTGTGCCTTCTCCAGGTGCTCTATCGCCCTGACCACGATATCAAATATGTTATCGTAGTCATTCAGGCAATAAAGTGTCATGGCAAGATGATAGTAGCCAAAGCCCAAAAGCTTTGAATCTGCTGTTTTTTCTCCATACTCTATCAGCTCATTACAATATCTGATAGTCATCTCGGCATCCTTTCTGTAATTATCAAGAATGCCATTTGTCCAGTTTTTCACACTCTCATTGTATTCATTAAACTCCAACTTTTCACCTCTATATATCGCCGAAATAATCCATCGGATTGACCGGTTTTCCATCCTGCTCCATCGCAAAATACACATTGGTGCCCTCTACAGTATAGTATCTGGTCACCTTTCCAACTGTTCCAAGTGTTTCTCCTGCCTCAAGCACATCACCCTCACTGCAGGTCAGATTTGCAAGCTGTCCGTAAGTAGCTGTATAGCCGTCTCCTAAATCCTGCACTACCGTGCAGCCCGTCTCTGCACTGTCATATATGTCTATAATCCTGCCCTCGGTAACCGAGCATACCGCATCACCCTCGTTTGCACGTATTACCATACCACGATTATACTGATACTGGTCGAGTGTCGGGAAATACACCGTCTTGTCCATGGAAAACGGCAATAGTACATCTCCCTTTACAGGCCAGGTGGTCACATTTTCAGCGACAAAATGCAGTTGTTTTTCTGCCGGCTGCTGATTGTTGCTCTTATTTACGTTTTCTTCCTGCCCTGTCTTAGTCTCTGAATCTTCTTTTTGGGTTTGTTTCTGTGGGGTCTTCTCTGTAGGCTCTACTATAGACGAAGTCTGTGAAATTTCTGTGGGTGTCTCCTCTTTTCCGTGATTCTGTGTTGAATATACCGCTGCAAATCCTATGGCTCCGGCCACGAGACATGCCGCTGCTGCAATTTGTTGTTTTTTCATAGGACATTACCTCCATCATCTGAATTGTTCTGATGATAGTATGTCCCTCTCACACGGATTTATTCATGTTTTCTATTTTGCGGCACCAATTATATTTGATAATTGTGCAAACTGTGAAAGGCTTAGAGCCTCACCACGCACATTTACAGGAACTCCGAGAGCCTCGATGCATTGCTGTATCTGCTCCTTGGTCAGTCCCATACCACCGAAATTGTTGAGTCCGTTGGCAAGAGTTTTCCTGCGCTGGTTGAACGATGCCCTGATGATTTTGAACATCAGCTTTTCATCATCTACGTCAACCACCGGCTTTTCATATCGCTTGAGTGATATAACCGAGCTTCCTACCTTTGGCTGTGGCATGAAACAGCTTGGCGGCACATTGACCACTATCTCAGGGTGCGAATAATACTGCACTGCAAGTGAAAGGGCTCCGTAATCCTTCTTTCCCGGACCTGCCTGCATACGGTCTGCGACCTCCTTCTGCACCATGATGGTGATGCTGTCTATCGGCACATGGCTCTCGAACAGCCCCATAATGATAGGTGTCGTGATGTAATATGGCAGGTTTGCAACAACCTTTATCGGCTTACCATTATTATATTCTTCTGCCAGAGCATTTATGTCTACCTTCAATATATCATCATTTATGACCTTTACATTATCATATTCACTCAGAGTATCCTTAAGTATAGGTATCAGATTTGTATCTATCTCGACTGCTATTACCTGGCGCGCCGACTCACACAGATACTGTGTCATCGTACCTATTCCCGGGCCTATCTCAAGTATCATATCGTCCTTTGTGATGCCGGCCGAGTCTATGATTTCCTCCAGAATGCCTGTATCAATAAGGAAGTTCTGTCCGAATTTCTTTTGAAAATTGAAATTGTATTTCTGCAGAACCTCGATTGTGTTCTTAGGATTTCCCAAATATGCCATGGTATGCGCTCCTTGTGTCGTTTCATCTGATGCGACAGTCCAACTGCTGTCTTTATATTTTATATTATCACATGAAATGCCTTTATTTCAATTATATTTGTAAATTTTCGCGGTTTTGCCAAAACCCGGGATGAAAGCCGGGAACCGCCGCCCTGCCATGGGGCACGGTACACTTCCGCGTGAGCTACGCTTCGCAGTTAAGATTCTGTACGGATTATGTCTAAAGATTTTCTATGCTTGACGAAACCGGCTTTTATGCACCGTCCATGGCGCATAACGCCTTGCCCAGCCGTCCATGGCTGGGCATTTCTGCGTATTTAAGCATAATCCTACAGTATCTAAACCGCTTCGCTATTCGCTCACGCGGGAGTGTACCGTGCCCCATGGCAAGGCGGCGGTTTGCGACTTTCGTCCCTCATGTTGTGGCTCAATCACTTACACGCGTGAACAGTTCAAATGCATTGGCCCGTGTCGTGCGCTCTACCTCATCCGGTGTAATGCCCTTGATTTCTGCTATCTTTGATATGACATACGGAATGTTTGACGAATCATTCCTCGTGCCTCGATGTGGCTCCGGGGCCATGTATGGACAGTCTGTCTCAAGAAGGATTCTCTCAAGTGGAAGCTCTGACACTGTCTGTACCAGCTTCTTTGCATTCTTGAAGGTTACGACACCTCCCACTCCTATATAATAGCCCAGCTTTACATACTCTCGCGCCATCTCCGGTGAATAGGAATAGCAGTGTATCACGCCGCGGATATCCTTTTTTGCTGCTTCTGTCATGATTTCCATGGTATCCTGTGCTGCATCACGCGAGTGGATGATAACCGGCAGCGATGCTTCTGCTGCAAGCTCAAGCTGACGCTTAAACCAGTAGCGCTGGTTTTCCTGCACCTTTGGCTCCTTATCCCAGTAATAGTCCAGTCCGATTTCCCCGACTGCAACAGTCCTTTCCCATGCAGTCTGTTTCCTAAGCCATGCAAAGGTTTCCTCGTTTAAATCAGCTATGTCGCTTGGATGCACTCCAACCGCCGCATATATAAAGTCATATTTCTTTGCAAGCTCCATTGTAGTCATTGTAGAGCCAATAGAAGCCCCGACATTTATTATCGGGGCAACTCCTTTTTCATGGACGCGTTTTATTGTTTCATCACGATCGTCCTTAAATCTGTCATCATCATAATGGGCATGTGTTTCAAATATCATTAATTACTGTGTCCTTCCTCCGCCCAAAGCTTATCGGCACAAGGCTTCCATGCCTGCGCATACTCCTTGCACTTGTTACACAGGTGCTCTGCGCTCTCAGGTGACTGTAAATCTGTTGATTTTGCGCCTGTTTCTTTCACGAGCCGCTGTAAAATCTCAGGATTTTCAAGCATCGGACAAGGTCTGTAGTGATTCTCATTAAACGGCTGGTTATCATGGTATGCCATGAAAAGCGGCTGTTTCAAAATCTCAAGCATGCTGTGTGTACGGATGTTTGCTCCTGAGTAGTGTATGAATACACATGGCTCAGCATCACCATTGGCATTGATATGGAAGTAGTTTCTTCCGCCTGCTATACAGCCTCCGACAAACTCGCCGTCGTTTTGGAAATCCATCGTAAAAATTCCCTTGCCGCTTGTCATATTTCTGATTTCACGGACACGGTCCTTGATGTAAAGCCTCTGCTCCGGATTCGGTAAAAGCTCCAGTGATGCATCATTTCCGACAGGCATATAGTGGAAGTAAAGCGCATAGCGGCAGCCCTTTTCCACGATCATATCGATAAACTCATCGCTGGTAACTGTCTCATAGTTCTTTGAAGTGTAACATATTGATGTACCAAACACAAGTCCGTTTTCCTTAAGCAAATCCATCGCATGCATAACCTTTGCAAATACACCTGTGCCTCGTCTTAGGTCGTTTACCTCTGAGAAGCCCTCAAGACTTATTGCAAGGTACAGATTTCCGATACGCTTTAAGTCCGCGCAGAAGGCCTCATCCACGAGTGTGCCGTTTGTGAATGCCAGAAATGCACAGTCACTGTGCTTCTCACAAAGCTTAACAAGGTCTGCTTTTCTGACGAGAGGCTCACCTCCTGTAAACATATACAGGTATACGCCAAGCTCCTTGCCCTGTGTTACGACCTTATCCATCTCATCAAAGGTTAAGTTCAGCTTGTGACCGTACTCTGCTGCCCAGCAGCCTGTACAGTGCAGATTACAGGCACTTGTCGGATCCATAAGAATGAGCCACGGCACATTGCAGCCATACTTTTCACGATTTTTACGGATGGTTTTTGTGCCGTAAACAAATGCCTCAAAGCCCAGATTGAGCGCGATTGTCTTTAATACATGAGGATCTATCTCATTGATAAGACGGTGCATGTACTTGTTGAGTGTACAGTCCTTGTCGCAGATCATCCTGCGCGCACTGTCATAGTTTAAATCAATCTTCTCATCGCCCATGAATTTCTGCCATATGTCGATGAGCTTTACAACCTCTGTCTCCGGATCCTTGCAAAGTCCTTTTACAATGTTGTCACATATTTTTGATGCAGCAAGTCTCGCTGCCTGATGTCCTAAATTTCCCACTTTGTATTCCTCCTTATTGTTTCAACGGTATTTCTGACGACAAATAAATTTAGTATTCCGTCAAGACTCAAATTCAGTCCTATTAGTCTGACTATCATGCCTGCGGTCTCAAATGGTGTCACTAAAAGCAATATGCCCACAAACGCCACTACAAATGACATTACGAGTATGAGCCACCATCTCTCGATGCCAAAGCGCTTTGCTTCCACTGCGGTCTGTATCTTTAACGCTCCATCTACCAGCATAAAAATGCCTATTGCCGTGGACAATATCTCTATAATATACTCAGATTTCTCTATAATTATGATTCCAAGCACTATAGAAACTATACCCAACGCAAGGTCAAACTGAAACGCAAGCTGAAATAAATCCTTTGCAAAATATCCGGACAGCTTTGTCACTCCGTATACTATGAGAAACACTCCATACACCACGCACAAAGTCTTAAGTCCAAGCTGTGGCGCAAACAACAAAGCTGCCCCCAATGCAATCAGGCATATTGTCATGGCAGTGTATGCATTTTTCACACGTATCAATGTATGCATAAAGTATCTCCCTCCTTTTTGTCTGCTATTCTAATCCACCACAACCGGTTTTAAAACGGACAAAAAAATAAGAGTGTCTGAAATTCAGACACTCTGTCAAATCTGTTCGAATTATTTTGTCATATATACCCGCCTGTCTACAGGCAACACTCAATCATATCATAAATTGTGGCCTCGAAGGAGTCACCGATTCTCTTAACAATATCTCTGTTGTATTGACTTTTTGACATTCCTGTGCTATTTGCCGTAATGGTCTCAGGCGCACCATTCATCATGCTGCCTCTCTCAATCCACTTTATTGTGCTGCCCACAATTCCGTTGCTGTAAAATGCCGTGATAAATGCAATGTCACCCTCACTCAGGCTGTAGCCCTCTGCCTTTTCCAGCACAAAGCGGCGCACCACCTGCGTGACCACGGCATCCAGATATGTCCTCAGCAGCCTGCCGTTTTCCGATGCATAAATGTGTATTATTGCCTCGCGGTTATTAAGAATAATGGAAGCGGCTCTGGCATATGCATCATGAAATGTCATGCCCTCCTTTGCCTCATCCATAACAAGCCTTACCTCGTCCTCAAATATAGCCTCAAGCACATCATATATGTCCCTGAAATAATAGTAGAATGTGTTTCTGTTTATCTCACACTGCTCGCATATATCCTTGACTGTAATCCTGTCAAGCGGTTTGTTTTTCAGTATATGTAAAAAAGTCTGCATTATGGCTTTTCTTGTAAATTTTGCCATGTGTATATCTCCTGCTGCGTGTATTATACATAAACCATGCTCTCAACCGCCATTATATTACGATTGTTATATTTTTGTCAAACTTTGTCTCCGTGTAACTTCAAAGTAAATTTAAATGCCAACACCAAAAGAAAGAAACATATCCATTAAAATCCAAAGTCTGCATAATCCTGCGGCAGAAATCTATGATATATGATATGACAGCCCTCATCATGGAAGCAGTAGTAATATGTGTCATCCGGCTCATTTAAGAAGCGGATGTAGCAGTCAAACTCACCGTTTTGCATTTCCTTTTTCTCGATGTTGTCTGAATATTTGTAAAACAGCTCTGTTATCTGCTCCATGGTACAGCCATGCGTGCCGACAAGCGCAATCAGCTCACTGATAAACTCGTTGTCAGCTGTGTTTTCATGCACATACTCACTGCCCTCAGGTGGTATCTCTATGCAGAAGCGCTCATTTTTTGCGGTGACCTTTATCTCGCCTATGGTGTCAGTAAGCTGCTTTGGCAGGTTGTTTGGAGCAAGGATTTCAAGCATCTGCTGCTCTGAAATCACGCTGGCAGCAACTTTATTGTCAGCCCCTGCACACTCAAAAAAATGTCTGAGCGTGGAAAGAGGATAATACAGTCTGACTATTTCCTTCCTGTAACCAAGCTTCGCCTGCTGCTCCTTTACTATATCAATAAGGCTCTTCGCCAGACGAGCGTAACCGGTGCTGCTATAATTGCCTTTATAATCACCACTATAATTCACTTTGTCGTCAAAATCACTTGTTTTCGTCATACCGATAGCTTCTCTTCCTCCCGGCTTTTAAGGCTTTTCTATGGCATGCTCACCTTATCGAGTATTCCTGTCAGGTGTGCTATTGCCACGCCATAGTTTGTCATCGGCACATGCTGAGTGCGTGCCCTGTCTATCCTTGATAATACATATTTTCTGTTAAACATGCAAGCTCCGCACTGGATAACAAGGTCATACTGAGAAAGATTATCAGGGAAGTCCGTACCGCTTGTAATGTCCACGGTAAGCTCCCCACCGACACGCTTTCGAAGCAGGCCCGGAAGCTTCACCCTGCCTATATCCTCCGCAAGAGGCGCATGTGTACAGCACTCTGCGATAAGCACCCTTGAGGATGGCTTTAAGGCATCAATTGCCCTTGCGCTCTCCACATAGTATGGCAGATCACCCTTGTATGCTGCAAAAAGCACTGAAAATGATGTGAGCATACTCTCCGCCGGCTTGTGCTCGTACACATAGCCAAACACCTGTGAATCTGTCACGATGAGCTTTGGCGCGTGAGATAATGCTGCAAGTGCATCTGTCATTTTGTCAGTTGTCGTGCTCATCACAAGGCATTTTCTATCGAGCAATTCCCTGAGTGTCTGCACCTGTGGCAATATGAGTCTGCCCTTTGGCGCCTGGATATCCTGTGGCATGACAAGAAGCACCAGATCGGTCTCACAGACAAGGTCTCCCAGGATAAATTCCTGTCCGAAATCCTCAGGCAAAAGGCGTGTGAGTGCAGAGATAACGGCATCCATTCCCTTGCCCTTTAATGCACTGACTGCTACAACCTCAAAGCTATTGTCTGCATTTTTGCCCATCACAGCACTGTTTTCCTCATAAACCCAGCACTTTGCGGACTCTATTGCAGCATTGTCAAGCTTTCCCCTGCTCTTTTCCTGAGCCTCTGCGGAAAGCAAAATCTCGTCTATCTTGTTTAAGGCAAATACAACCGGGGTATGTTTTTTTGCAAATAGCAGGCTCCACTCTGCCTCATCCTTAAATGCCTTTTTAAATGGTATCCCTGCCTTCTTTGCAGCAATGACCTCTGCAATATCAAGCACTACAACGGCTATATCTGTCTTCTCTGCTGCCAGATGGGTCTTTTCCACACGTCTTTCACCAAGCTCACTGTCATCATCAAAGCCCGCCGTATCAATAATCACGCACGGTCCGAGCGGATGAATTTCCATCGGCTTGTACACAGGGTCGGTTGTCGTACCTGCCACATCGGCCACAATGGAAACCTCCTGCTTTGTAACGGCATTTATCAGAGATGACTTACCACTGTTTGTCTTTCCGTATATACCTATATGAAGTCTGTTGGCAGAAGGCGTCTCATTCAAATTTCCCATATGTCCTCCTTTAGAAACGGAAATCACGCTTTCCGTCTGCAATATCATGTATATGCTCATAGCAGGTCTGCTTAACCTTTGGATTGGTAATCTTTTCTATTTCCCTGTCGATGAGCTTCATTCCAAGCTCTCTTGTCTGCGGGCTTGCATAGTCCTCGAGATACTCCTTAAGTGTCATGAGTGCGTTCGGATGACAGCAATTAAGTATCTGCATGCTCTTGCACAGTGCCATAAAACGGTCTCCCGTTCTGCCCTCTCTGTAGCAGGCTGTACAGAAGGATGGAATATAGTCCATCTTCATGAGCCAGTTTACCACCTCGTCAAGTGTTCTCTGGTCGCTGACATCAAACTGCTCCGATGTTGCCTCTGCATTTTTCTCAGCCTCCGGGTCTGCATAGCCTCCAACACTTGTCTTTGATGCGCCGCTGATCTGTGAAACACCGAGCGGCAGAACCTTTTCGCGGACAGCCTGGCTCTCACGGGTTGAGATTATCATTCCTGTGTATGGCACTGAAATACGGATAAGTGCACATATTTTGGCGAAGGTATCATCACTGATGCCATTGTCAAATACATCCGGGTCTATATCATCTGCGTGCTTTATACGCGGCACACTGATGGTGTGAGGACCTACACCGTGCACTGCCTCAAGGTGTTCTGCATGCATCAAAAGTCCTGCAAACTCGTACTTGTATTTGTCCAGTCCGAAAAGTACACCAAGTCCCACATCGTCAATGCCGCCCTCCATAGCACGGTCCATGGCCTCTGTGTGATATGCATAGTCATGCTTTGGTCCTGTCGGATGAAGCTGCTCATAGCTTTCCTTATGATATGTCTCCTGGAAGAGTATGTAGGTTCCGATTCCTGCCTCCTTGAGCTTTCTGTAATTCTCCACTGTAGTGGCAGCAATATTTACATTTACACGGCGGATAGCTCCGTTTTTGTGCTTGATGCTGTAGATTGTGTTGATACACTCGAGAATGTACTCAATCGGATTGTTTACAGGATCCTCTCCTGCCTCGATTGCAAGACGCTTGTGTCCCATATCCTGAAGGGCTGTGACCTCCTTTACTATTTCCTCCTGAGTGAGCTTCTTTCTCGCAATATGCTTATTTTTCATGTGATATGGACAGTAAACACAGCCGTTCACACAGTAGTTTGACAGATAAAGCGGTGCAAAAAGCACGATTCTGTTTCCGTAGAAATCCTTCTTTATCTGCTGAGCAAGCTTGTAAACCTCGTCAAGCTTCTCCGGAATCTCACATGCTAAAAGCACTGATGCCTCTCTGTGAGTGAGTCCTTTTTTTAGCTTTGCTTTCTCGATAATCGCATCGATAAGCCCTATATTATTTTTATTTGCCTCTGCGTATTCGAGAGTCTCTTTGATTTCCTCGTCTGAAATAAATTCTTCAGCCTTTAATGATTTTACGTTGTACATTTTAATCTCCTTATATTGTAATCATAAATCTGCGTAGTCTCCGCGCGACACAACCACCTGATAGCCGATGCTCTTCATCCGGTTTTCCATGCAGAAGCGGCACTCTGCTGCCTCATCTCCGGTGCAGATTTTATTGTCGTAGAGCTTGTATTTGTCGCGGACATTGACCGGTGAGAGGTTTGGCATCACGACATTGGCACCCGACTGTATACCCTTTTCCCTGCCGAGTGGATGGATTGTGCCAAGCGCTGTTGTGGCAGGCAGCAGCACTTTTGGATGTATGAGCCTGATGATTGAAAGCAGGCGAAGCGTCTCATCCATCGTGCCTGACTTCTCGTTTGCAAAAGGTGTATCCTTCTGCGATATGAACGGACCGATTCCAACCATGTGAGGCTCAAGCTCCTTTATAAACTGCAAATCCTCATACAAGGTCTCCACTGTCTGTCCCGGCGAGCCAACCATGAAGCCGCAGCCCACCTGATAGCCTATCTCTTTCAAATTCCAAAGGCACTGCTTTCTGTTTGCAAGTGACATCGCTGCCGGATGAAGCCTCCCGTAATGCTTTTCATCCGCAGTCTCATGACGCAGCAGATATCTGTCCGCCCCTGCATCAAAATAGCTCTGATAGCTTTCCCTTGGCTTTTCACCGATAGAAAGCGTAACCGCGCAGTCCGGATACCTGGTCTTAATCCCGGACACTATCCCACAGATGCGCTCATCCGTGTAATACGGATCTTCACCTCCCTGCAGCACAAAGGTACGAAAACCAAGCTCATAGCCGCTCTCGCAGCATGCCATAATCTGCTCCGTACTTAGGCGGTAGCGGTCCGCATGGGTATTGCTGTGCCTTATGCCGCAGTAGAGACAGTCGTTTTTGCAGTAGTTGGTAAACTCTATCAGCCCTCGTATAAAAACCTGATTGCCATAGGTCTCGTGTGCTTTCTCAGATGCCCGCTTTCTGAGGTAATCAACTGCCTGCATATCATCCGTTTCAAGCAGCATATGCAGCTGCTCGAGGGTGATATTCCGGCATGCCGTAATTTCATCTATTATTTTTATTATTGCTGTATTCTCGGCCATGCTTTCTCCTGTAGTCTTGTCTGCTTTATTTATTAGAGTAAACTGTCTTCACTCCTATGCCATCCAGCCTGCCAATCCTGCCGGACAGAGCACTGATAATATCCTGTGGTGCGTCAATCGCCACACTGATGATATTCACGTTCTTTTTCTCGTAAGGGATACCCATGCGCCCCACAATGAAGCTGCCGTACTCATGCAGCAGATGATTAAGCTGCTCAACCGAATCCGGGTTTTCAACTATAATGCCGATTAGGGCAATTCTTGTTTCCATGCGTTACTCCTTATAATATTTAATACGCGGTTATTGTACCTCTTTGTATTTAATGAGAACAAAGCCCCAACATTAATTGAAAATTCGCCTCTTTCGAGGCTTCTCCGCAGCTTGACGCTGCTACAATTTTCAATTTATGTTGGGATGTCCAATAACCACATACGCCCTTGCATGCGAGCATGCAGATGCGCATGCGGTTATTGTACCTCTTTGTTCACTAACAAAGGGTGCACTTCGCCGGAAGTACACCCTAAATCTTAAAATGTTCTTCCTCCTCATACGTAAAGCAACTATCATCTGCTCACAGTATTTGGTGTCAGTGACTCTGAATTATGACATCAGAGCCTTCAATGTCTGCAGGCTTGAAGAAAGAGAGCTGTTATCAGCATGTCTCGCTTCTTGCGTGCTATCTAATATATAATCCGATTGTATCATGTCTAAATCATTTCAACAATATTATATCTGCTTGTTTCCCGAAATATACACTATTTTTGGACAAAAAAAGAACAGCCATCGTTCTGCTGTCCTTTAGGAGAAGGTATTTTACTATGGGGATAGTAAAAATATATAATGTATTGGGGGGTTTTTACGTTAATTATAGTATCACGTGCCATGAAAAATGTCTATTATCGTGATGCACAAACATGCATAAATTTTCGATTATTTTTTATGCAATATGTATATCATTGATTTAAGATAATCATTTGGTTACAATTACAGCCCATTAAGAATTTCAATATTTTTGAAAAGAAATCTACTTACAAGTTGACTTTTTTAACCTAAAGGAAGAAAATAGAAACATAAATTGGAAGGAAAGGAGCGGACTCTCATGAAGAAAATACTGGTTTTACCACTGTTGCTTTGTCTTATATTCTGCTCCTTTCTAAGTCTCGACAAAAATCTGGACGAATTTGATCCTGACCGCACAGCATACGGTTCATACGATCACAGGGTTGTCTGGGGCTCTTATGCCTCTTCTGATAAGACCGCGCTTCCACAGCAGGAAGTCTTGGACTCACGCGCAGTGCTTTATTCAGAGTCAGATATGTCGGCACTCATGGATTGCCAGTATATAGAGGAAATACCTTCTTTTCCTGCAGTCATATGCCGCATCCGTACCTCTTCGCTTGGTTTTTTAGGCAGGCTTACATCCAATTTAAGCTGGCTGGGTGCGTTACTCCAGTTAATACATATTATTTTATTCGCATATGCCGCTATCGTGGTCATGCGCATATGCCTCACAAACACGAGCCGGCGCTTTATTATCCGTTTTATCCACGACAAGGATGGGCATAAACTAATTTCCTTCGCTGATTATTTCAAAATTCGCGCATATGCGGAGGAAATATAACTTAGATACATTAAATAAACATTTTCTCCGCGTCATGCTGATAAAGTAAAACGGAGGATTTAAAATGCTTGAAACAATAATAATTGTCGTGTGTGCTGCCGTTTGTATCGGCGCTGCAGCCTATGCCTGGTGGATGGAGAACGGTCCTGAGAAGGATGACCGTGATGCAGCCGTAAATAACAGCCATAGCCATGCTTATACCAAATACGACAGCAATATCAAGGATGATGTTGTCTTTCATAAAGCACACAAATAATGATAACATTTATCAACATTAGTAACTATAAACCTAAATAAATTATCTCACCCAATTTGTCATGCATCATCTTTAACCCGGATGATTTATGGCAGAACAAAACGAGCCGCAATCCTGATACCCACAGGATTGCGGCTCGGTTTTATATTTCTGTTT